>JAEIGA010000560.1_pt1 | contig 54682 bp, 48 predicted proteins | sample 9270691 | NCBI WGS metagenome assembly JAEIGA01 (sample SAMN17057246, study PRJNA624740) | gut metagenome | biome: biome; isolation source: fecal sample | host: Bos grunniens | place: China: Xizang | collected 2019 | reverse complement strand
TATTGAAGATCTTGATGCCTCACTGAAAAGATATGACTATCTCGCAGCTCTCTGGAACGAGTTTGATGCAGGCCTCATCACAATCACAGACGTTGATCTGGTGACAGTGAAGGTAGCCGGCGTGAAGACACCGGACCTGAAGGAGATCCACTATCAGATCAATGACTTCAACGCATTTGCAAAACCGGCATGGTATGCAGACGGAGTCACCATTCTGAAGGAACTCTCAAGACTCGGAATCGAATCAGAGGTATATAAGGAGAAAGCCAGAATCCTTGATTTCAACAGAAAGAAGACCACTCAGAAGGTAAACCTTTATGAGAAGGTGCAGATTCCTGGATATCAGGAGGCTATCAGAAAGATCAAACGATATATGGAAGACGAGGAGAATCTCTCTAAGGCAGCTTCCAAGATCGTAAAATGCAGACACGAAATCGAAGAGGAGGAGCAGAACAATGGTTAATAAAATGATTAAATACTCCTTTATTCTCCTCAGCCAGGAGACTGAAGGATTCCTGAACAAACTTCAGGAACTTGGAGTCGTTGACGTGACCCGCTCTGCAAAACCTATCGACGACCACTCTGCAGCAATGCTCGATTCAGTAGCAAGTGCAAAGCGCATCATCGCAAAACTCGAGACCATCGACTACTCGAAAGATGAAAACAAGAAGGCCATCGAGCTTGCATACGGCAAGTCCACAATGGAAAAGGACAAGGTTGCCGGTGCATCAAGAGCGCTTGTTCAGCTAATGGAACTCGAAGCTGAAGCTGCAACAGTAGAGAAGGAAATCAAGGCAAGACTCCCTTGGGGTAACTTTGACAAAACACGTCTACAGCAGCTTGAAACTCTCGGCTACGCCGTGAGGTACTACGTTACAAACAAGAAGAAGTTTGATCAGGGATGGGCAGAACTCTACCCTCTCGAGATCATCAATGAAGACAATGCAAACATCTGGTTTGTAACAGTCACTCCTAAAAATGAAGAGTACAGTCTCCCTGTTGAGCAGACAGTCGCTCCAGAAGCTTCATATAAGGAAGCAGAGGAAAGACTGAAAGCGATCAAAAGCAGAATCGCTGAAGCGAAAGGACAGATTCTCAGATATAAGGAAAATGTCCCTCAGATGATTGAAGACTACAACAACGAACTTGTCAACCTTGATCTCTACCTTGCTAAGAAATCAAAGGAGTCGGCAGCAGACAACATGCTCAGCATTCTCGAGGGCTTCGCACCAGTTGAGACTGAAGAGAATCTCTGCAAGTCACTTGACAAGATCGGTGTACTCTACATCAAGGAAGATGCAAAAGTCGAGGACAACCCACCAATCAAGCTGAAGAACAACAGATACGTGAAGATGTTCGAGTCAATTACAGGAATGTACGGTATGCCGAACTATAACGAATATGACCCGACACCTGTAGTTTCGATCTTCTTCCTTCTGTTCTTCGCGATGTGTATGGGAGATGCCGGATACGGACTTGCACTTATCCTGGTCGGACTTGCAATCAAGAAGGAATGGCTCAAGATCGGCATGTTCGAGGGACTTGGCGGACTGATCACAACTCTCGGAGTTGCGACAGCAGTCGTCGGATTCTTCCTCGGAACTGCATTCGGAGTCAATCTGACTGAGGTTTCATGGATTCCTGAAGCAGCCAAGAAGTGCATGATCACCGGAAATGTCATGGGCTACCCTGCTCAGATGGTCCTTGCAATCGGTATCGGTGTATTCCACCTTTGCCTCGCAATGGTCATCAAGGCTGTCGGATACACCAAGAGACTCGGATTCAAAGAAAACATCAGCACATGGGGATGGCTTCTTCTTATCCTTGGCGGCATCACTATCGGTGCACTCGCACTTATCGGCGTAATGGATTCAGGAATCACTAAGATTGCTGTAATCGTTGTAGGAGTCATCTCTGCACTCGGTATATTCATATTCAACACCCCTGGCCGCAATCCTCTGATCAACATCGGAGCCGGACTTTGGGACACATATAATATGGTAACCGGCATCATGGGTGACGTACTCAGCTACATCCGTCTCTATGCACTCGGACTTGCAGGCGGTATGCTGGGAGCAGCATTCAACGACCTTGGTAAGATGGTTCTTGGTGACGGCGGAGTATCCGGATGGATATTCTTCATCATCATCCTGCTCGTCGGTCATGTGATCAACCTTCTCATGTCATGCCTTGGAGCATTTGTACATCCTCTCCGTCTTAACTTCGTGGAGTATTTCAAGAACGCAGGCTACGAAGGAAAGGGAAAAACTTACAATCCACTAAAGAAATAAACAATAACAAATAAAAACAATTAACATTATGGAACTTATTCTTGGTTATCTCGGTCTTGGCCTCATGCTTGGCCTCGCCGGTATCGGATCAGCAATCGGAACAACTATCGCTGGTAATGCAGCTGAAGGTGCACTTAAGAAGAATCCTGAGAAGGGATCAAGCTACATGATTCTCTCAGCTCTTCCTGCAACACAGGGTCTCTACGGCTTCGTAGCATTCCTTATGTGGGGTACAGATCCTGCATACTTCGCAGCAAACGGTCCTATGCTCTTCGGAGTAGGTCTTGCTGTAGGTCTCGTATGTCTCTTCTCAGCTATCCGCCAGGGTCAGGTTTGTGCTAACGGTATCGTTGGTATCTCACAGGGACACGACGTTCAGACAAACACAATGATCTACGCTGCGCTTCCTGAGTTCTACGCGATCCTCGCTCTCGTAGCAGCCCTCATGATCTAATAAGTATACTAAGATCAGTATAAAATCCCGTCTGCATATGACAAGCAGACGGGATTTTTTATATCGGGAAATTATCATATCTTTGTGAGATAATAATGTAATCTAAGACGATATGTCATACATAATATCTAACAACAAACGCTGCGGAGTTATTGGATACGGTAGCTGGGCGACTGCACTTGTGCACACGTTGGAAAGAAATAAGATCGAGATCTGGTGGCACATCAGAAATGAAGAAGTATTGGAAAGTCTTCAGACAGAAGGACGTAACACCAAATATCTCAGCGACGTGGAATTCGACACCACGCTCATCACCGCGACAAGCGACATCAACGAAGTTGTCAGAAACTGTGAGGTGATTCTGATAGCTGCACCATCAGCATTTCTCACAAACATTCTTGCAGACCTCACAGAAAGCCTTGAAAACAAATTCATACTTTCTGCAACAAAAGGTATTGTAGAAGACGAATATACCATCACAGAATACTTCAAGAACAAATACAACATTCACTACAGCTATCTCGGACTGATTTCTGGTCCGTCTCATGCTGAAGAAGTCTCAAGAAACAAGCTATCGTATCTCACAGTAGCTTGCAAGAGCGATGAAAACGCTCATATCATCGGTGAAATGTTCAAGAGCAAAGACCTGATGATTGCATATTCACAGGACATCTACGGCATCGAATATGCTGCAATTCTGAAGAACATATACGCCCTTGCAGTAGGTATCGCTGCCGGACTTGGATATGGAGACAACTTCAGGGCAGTGCTTGCAGCAGCAAGTGCACGCGAGATTACAAAATTCATCAACGAAAGTTTCCCATTCGACAGAGACACAATGAACTCAGCCTATCTTGGTGACCTTCTTGTGACTTCATACTCGTCATTCAGCCGTAACCGCCGTCTGGGACAGCTCATTGGACATGGTTGTACAGTAAAGAGCGCGCTCAATGAAATGACAATGGTAGCAGAAGGATATTATGCTGCAGCATGTATCAAAAGGATCAACGAAAAGCACAATATCGAGATTCCTATCGCAGACATGGTCTACGATGTACTCTACCGCCGTTGCAGCCCACGCAAGCGCATGAAGGAATTGACCGACCTGCTATAAGCATTTGATATAAATACCATATATAAAGAACAGGCCTGGCTAATCAGTCATATTGACTTTTTAGTCAGGCCTGTTTTTCTGTATTTATGACGACTAATATTCGTCCGGTGCGTACTTGAACGGATCAAGCGGCGATGTGTAGTCGCAGTAGTCTGACTCGACAAAGAAACGCTCAAGCTCAATCTTCGCATTCTCAAGAGAATCTGAAGTGTGAACGATGTTCTCCTGTGCACTGAGGCTGTAGTCACCACGAATAGTTCCTGGAACTGCCTTGCTTGCCTTTGTTGCACCAGCCATGTCACGTACTACCTGAACTGCGCTGTAGCCTTCCCAGCAGCAAAGGATTACTGGAGCTGCCATCATTCCGTCTCTCAACCATGGGAAGAAAGGTCTGTCAAGAAGATGTGCGTAGTGCACCTTCAAAATCTCCTCATCGAGCTGCACCATCTTCATGGCAACAAGCTTCAATCCCCTTTTCTCAAATCTTGAGATTACCTCACCGACCAGGCCTCTCTGAAGGCATCCTGGCTTCAATATAACTAGTGTTCTTTCCATATCAATTACAATTCAGATCCACGGATGCTGATAGGGCCAGACCAAGCACCATCGATCTTGTATGGTACCTCATTATCATCGAAGAGATTCCATGTGATTTCAAACTGTGCCTCACGACCTGAAGTGCCCATCACATACTCAGAAGTTCTCTTGACAATGATGTTACCCTTCACTACCGGTGCGTGGTGGTCCATATTCTGCCATGTACCAGGAATATAATGCATATACCAGTTACCACGGAATCCGCCATCAAATGTAAATCCTCTACGGGCATCCCATCCTGTCATATATGTATACTTGTCCGCCCAGTTTGGCTGATAGAAGATATCATCATAAGGTCGTCCCATCTTGCTGACGCTGACCTCATAAAGTACATTATCCATTGAAAGGTTAGGCTGGATAGTGTAATTGTACTCCTTGTTGAGCTCTGGAGCAATATCACCGCCAGATTCAAGAGGAAGGATAAACTCAAGAGACATGATGTCACCATTTGGATCCCATACTTCAATACGCTCTTCCCATGGAAGCTTCTTCTCCTCTGCTGTCCACATTCTTGGCTCAAGATTAAGTGTCCAAGCCTCAGCAATATCTACAGGAGACATTGAAGTAGTAACCAAAGTCTCGGCATGTGAAAGATATCCACGCTCAACCTTTGACATATCGCACTCAACATCTTCAGAAAGAGTTGAAAGGACAATACGTGAAGACTCCTCTGCGTAGTTTCCGAACTCAAGAGCGCCGCGCCATACACCTTTGATTCTTCTTGTAGTCGAGATCAGGTCATATGTGAATGTATAGACATCCTCATAATTCTCGCTCTCTCTCTTAACCTCAACAGTACCATTAGAAATGTACTCGAGACTCTGGCTGCCGTTCTTGTCGATCTGAGCCACATAAGTTCCGAATGGAGTTCCGCTCATATCCATACCGTAAAGCATGCTGAACACCTCATAATTGAATGAAGGATAAACAGTGTAAAGTCCCTCTTCAAGAAGAATTACAGAATCAGTGTTCACAAGCTTTCCGAACATATTGAATACGAGAAGAATACCAGGAACTGAGTTTGTTGTGTCTTCCATGAATCCGTCAGTTGCGAACTGGATCACGTAGTTTCCTGTACCATATCCGAGAAGGTTACCATAATAACCTGCAGAAACATCTGTAAAAGGCATATCTACGATATCAGCATTAATACCCTGGATATCGGCAGCAACCTTAGACCACTGCTCAAGCTTGATATCACCTGTGAAATAGTACTCAGCGTCACTGATTTCCTTACCTCTCTTGATCTTAAGATCCTCTGTCATGATGTCATAACCACCTGCATCGTTCATGGAAACGTTGATCTTACCTGACTCAAGAGAATAATGGTACTGGATATTTCCAACCATCTTCTTGATGTAGGAATTCTCGATGTTGATGGAATGTGACGTAGACTTTGTCGCCGCTACTTCGTATGTTCCCTCAGGAATTATTGGAGAGCCTTCCTTATCTTCCATATCGATCTGGAACTCAAGAACGAGCATCTCACCCTCTGAATCGAGATATGGATCACCATAATCATCCCTGCAGCATACTGCATCACTGAGTACAACATAATAAATACCGACAGAATTGTAATAACGGTCACCGTAGTACATTCCGAATCCCTGGTCAACAAGGTCAACAGGACCATCATAATTCACGATAGGAACTTTCTCCTCAGTCGGCTGTTGATTTTCGCATGACACAAACGCCACTGCAGCGGCAAGGAGAGCAAAAATTCCAAAAATCTTCTTCATATAAGTGTAAGTTTAATAAAATCGGTTAAAGTTTATCCGCGCAAATATAACATTTTTATCGATATATAACACATTTTACACAACTAAAAGAGTGTAATTACAGCACAATTGGCCTTCTTGACAAAGGCATCGTCATACAACGGGCTCCTCCACCACCTCTTGGAAGTTCTGATCCGTCAATTGTAACAACACATGGAGAATCTCCGGAGATAATTCCATCAGCGTGTCCTGCAATGAAATCAGATGCTGTAACCACTTCAAATCCATTCTTTGAAAGTTCCTCCAGAGTGTGGATATTTCTTGCATAAGACAATACCTTTCCAGGGGCAAAGGCAAAGAAGTTGGCTCCACTGTGCCACTGCTCTCTCTCCTGATCCCACTCGTCGGATCCGCCACACACAATCGGCTTAAGATCCATTCCGAGTTTCTTCAATGCACTGAGAATGCTTGAAACAGGCTTGATGCTTACTACGACACCATCCTCAATGATGATATGAACAGTCTGATACTGGTTTGCCTGAGTGATCAAAGGCTTGAAAACCATACACTTATCATTATCGAGTAAAGTAAACACCATGTCAAGATGGATGAACGACTCAGGCTGGGAAGGGAGTTGCTGGACAATAACATTATAACGTCCGTTGCGGCAGATTCCGCGGAAACGCTCAATCATGAAATCGATACCTTGCGGCGTAGTTCTCACTCCGTTACCGATGATCAGGATATCCTCACGTGCAACAATGATATCACCTCCTTCCATGATGATATTCTGACCGTCTGCCAGGTTGGCATCAATCACATCACATTCAAATACTCCACTGTTGCGGTATATAGCATCCATGATGTATGACTCTCGCTGACGCACCTTGTTGGCCATGTGGCAGATGAGTGCCTGATTACCTATTGTCACTGCAGCATCACGGGTGAAATAGAAATTGTACAATGGGTACAGTGCGTAATATTCATTACGGAAATATGATGTCAAAGTATTTATACGGGCAGGAAGGCCTTCGATCAGAACTCGGGCAAGTTCCTTTGACTGCATGCCCACAAGCTCGTCAAAATATGCCATCACATCCTCTGTAGCACATATGCGCTGCAGGAGTTCGACGCGCGCTGCCGGCTGCTCAAGCACCTTTTCCAGAAGAGCATGCACTTCATATACATTTGCAACCTTGGAGAGTACTCCGGAAAGCTGCTCATATTCCTTCTGAGCGACAGAAAGATTAAGAATATCACTGTATAATGCTCTCTGAACATTCATCGGAGTCATATTCTCGACCTCTGCTCCAGGACGATGCAGAAGAACAGCATCCAACTTACCGATCTCAGACTGTACGTCAATACGTAATTTCTTGGTTTCCATAGTATTAGTATATAATATCAATTATCATGTTATGTAATTTGCAATCAGTGTGTTCAGATTGGTTGTCAGCACTTGAAATCCTCACAGGCACCTCACGTCCTGCAGACACAGGTCCTTCCAGATAAACCTTCTGAATCAGCTCAACCTGAGACTCATCAGGAACAAGGCTCATCACCAGCATACGCTCAAACCTGTTATAAGATCTGAGAACTATCTCATTGTCACCTGCGTCAAGATCCAGAACGACACTCTCGGAGAACTCCGTTGTGCGATAAGGATTCAGATGCTTCATCATCGAGACATACCCACCGGTCTCAGGATTACGGATCAGAAGCTCCATACCGTTACCGGAAACGACCTCCAGGTGCACCCTGCAAGGTCTTGATGCACGAAGCACAGTCTTCATGAGATAATTAGAGAACGGACGTGCCTCACATCTCAGAACATCAGAATCCAAATCTGTCCAGCGGACACCCTCCAGCGACATATCCCTGTCGAATGTACCACCGCGCATACGTCCGAAACATCTCGAAACGACCTCGACATCACCGTTCAAGGAAACGTTCTCTCCCTGTGCAAGGGTCACCTCCATCTCCTTTTCACCAACCTGAAGATTCACACGTTTCCCTGAATCAGACACAGCATATCTGAGCTGCACTCCCTTGATCTTCCTTTTACTGTTCAGCAACCAATTGTAAGCCACAACACTCCTGTAGTTGCTGTAGTAATCAAAACAAGAATAGCTGTAATCCGGAGTAGCGTTCTTCCACGAAAGAGTCTCACCTGCAGAGAGCAATTCAACTTCTCTTCTTATATCTCCTTTACCCGGTACCTTGATGACATGGACATCAGCCGGATCAGCATACATCTGCCTGTCGACTTCAATCCTGCGGACTTTTCCGCCAAGGTCAAGCCTGATATATCCTTCTGCCGGAAATTCCCCGGTCAGCAACAGATACAGGTCGCCGCCTTTCATAGTCACATCTCCCCACGCAAACTGCTCATTGAACGGAGATGGCTCAGTATCATAAATAGCTTCACCGTTCCTTTCAAGCCACTGTCCGATCTTCATCAGCACGTCCCTTTCAAACGGAACTACAGCTCCGCTTGGATCAGGACCGATGTTAAGAAGGTAGTTTCCGCCACGCGAAACGACATCAATAAGCGAACGAAGCTTCTCCGCAACCTTATCATCAATCTCTCCCCTTTCCTGCCAGCTGCGGTAACTCCAAGTCTCAGGGAACATCGATGCCGCACTCTGCCAAGGTGCATGCAAAGTCACATCAGGAAGCTTATTGTCAGCCATCACAGCAAAGTCATACACGTCGTTGCCAAGTCTTCCGCTGACCATGCAGTCAGGCTGAAGCTCCTTTACAAGAGCATAAAGTTCCTGGCTCTGGACAGGCTGCAATGAGCCCATATCGAACCACAATTCACTCACCGGACCATAATTGGACAGCAATTCACGGACCTGAGCCATGCTGAACTCATGATGTTCTGGAGTGACAAAATCAGCATTATGACTTGAAATAGGATAAGCGTGCGGATAATTCCAATCGATAAGAGAAAAATAAAGGCCGAACTTCATGCCAGCCTCAGCACAAGCCTGAGAAAGTTCACGGACAAAGTCTCGGCCGGAAGATGTTCGGTCAACACTGTTATAATCGGTCGTGGCTGTATCAAACATACAGAAACCGTCATGATGCTTGGTGGTGAAGACGACAGATCGCATTCCTGCCTTCTGCGCAAGTGCAACAATCTCACGGGCATCAAAATCCTTAGGATCGAACTCATCGGCTGTCATCGCATACCAGTCACCGAAAATGCCTCCGAACGACTGGATCTGCTCGCTATAGCCATCCCTGACAGGTTCACCTTCCCACACGCCGCCAAGATGAGAGTACAGTCCGAAATGGATAAACATCGAATATTTATCTCCGTACCATCTCGTATATGCGTCATCTGACGGATTCTGCGCCACTGCAGTCACTGACAGCAGAGCCATTGCAAGTATTGTAATTATTCTGGACATCTTATACACCATAATGCAATTTGCTAAGATAATAATAAATTTCAATATATTTGTGAAAAATTAGAATTCTATGATAAGACATTTCCTCACTCTTGGACTATTGTCCGTCTGCATAACACTCAATGCACAATCAGGCATCATCGGAACACGTGAAGCAAACAGACCATCCGGAAAGATGCTCACGATGGAAGAGACCATACTTTCAAGGGAACTCAGCCCTGAAAATCTATGGTGCCAGTGGTACAGCCCCACTGAAATCCTCATGAACAAAGACGGAAAGTACATCCTTTTCGACATCAACACAAGACTTGAAAAACCTTTCAAGCCACAGAAAGAGCAGGAAAAGATCTTCACAGAAGGTCAGAACATCTACTACCGTATCCACACCGGAGCGGTAATCACAGTTGCAGAGAGCAACGACCCTGACATAACATACGGACAGTACGTAAGCCGCAATGAGTTCGGCATCGAAGACGGTATCTTCTGGGCTCCTGACAGCAGCAAGGTGGCATATTACAGAAAGGATGAAAGCAGGGTAACTTCATTCCCTCTCCTTGACATCACCACCAGGACAGGAACCTTGAATGAGATCAAATATCCGATGGCCGGAATGGATTCGGAAAATGTGGAACTTGGAGTCTTCAACTTCCTGACATGCAAGAGCGTATATCTTAAGGCAGACGAGTTTGGATACGACCGCTATCTCACCAATATCAGCTGGACTCCTGACGGATCGAAGATCCTTGTTCAGGTACTCGACCGCAGTCAGAAAAATCTGAAGCTCAATCTCTACGACGCAGCTACAGGAGAATTCATCAAGACGATTCTCACTGAACACAACGACAAATATGTGGAGCCTCAGGACCCCGTCTGGTTCATCAAAGGCACACAGAACATCTTCATCTACCGCACCGACAACAGGGACGGCTACCGTAATCTCTACCTGTGCGACTTGGATGGCAACATCCGCCGTCTGACTCAGACTGACGCCGATGTAGCATATGTAGCTAACGACGGAAAACACATCTGGTACACATCGGCAGAGATCTCTCCAATAGAGAACCACCTTTTCCGAATGAGCATCAGAGTCGGTGAGAATGTAACCCGCAAAGGCATTGCAGCAGTAAGGACAGGCAAGCCTCAGCAGCTCACAGACACCGAAGGATGGCACGAGATCGCCATGAGCCCTGACTGCAAGCATTATGTGGACAGCTGGAGCAATCTCACAGTTCCAAGGGTCATCGACCTATGCACCAGCGACGGCAAGACAATCCGCAATATGCTGACAGCCGAAGACCCTACAGTCGACTACGCATACAGTGAAATCGCACTTGGCACCATCAAGAGCGCTGACGGACGATTCGACAACTACTACAGACTCATCAAGCCGAAGGACTTCGACCCGAATAAAAAATATCCGGTGATACTGTATGTATATGGTGGTCCTCACTCGCAGATGGTCCGTAACACCTTCATGGCAGAGCTGCGCAGATGGGAAATGTACATGGCTCAGAGAGGCTATCTGGTCTATGTGCAGGACAACAGAGGCACACAGAACAGGGGTTCTGAATTTGAAAAAGCGATCCACAGACAGTGCGGACAGGCTGAAATGGCCGACCAGATGGAAGGAATCAAGATGCTGATGGAACTTCCTTATGTGGACAAGGACCGCATCGGAGTACACGGATGGAGCTACGGCGGCTTCATGACAATCTCGCTCATGACAAACTACCCTGAAGTTTTCAAGGTTGGAGTAGCAGGTGGACCGGTAATAGACTGGAAATGGTACGAGGTAATGTACGGCGAGCGCTATATGGACCATCCTGATGTCAATCCGGAGGGATATGCCAAGACAAGCCTGATCAACAAGGCTAAAGACCTTAAGGGCAAACTTCTCATCTGCCAGGGCGCAATAGACCCTGTCGTACTATGGCAGCACAGCCTCAGCTTCGTGCGTGCATGTGTGGTGAACAATGTACAGGTGGATTACTTCCCTTACCCATGCCACGAACACAATGTACGCGGAAAGGACAGAGTCCATCTCCACGACAAGATCTCAATGTATTTTGAGGACTACCTATAGCGGAACATGGAATGATGCCGTCTCTGGAACGGCACCGGAGCTACCGAGACTCCGATTCCGATAATGAATTTCCCAGCATTAAATGATGCCTGCGCTCCGAAGGAAAACACTTCTGGAGTAGCAGGCATCAGTATTGCTGAGGTGTCGCCGTCCGGAGTTCTGAAAAGTATTGGAGTATAGACACTTACAGACTGGAAACCCTGCGTCCACACAAGAACGGACACCTTGTCGTTCGGATGCCACAGGATACCTTCCCGCGTACCCATTCCCCAGTTGTTGCCAAGCACACCCAGCTGCGAGCCATACATGATTCCGCTCATGAAATAGAAGCCGCTCTTCTTGCCAAGACGCAAAGTGTTGCCAAGGAACTTCTGTTCGGAAATGTAAAGGTGAGGAAGATCTATCGTATTGTCACCATTGAATGTCGAGAAAAACTTATCCGGATGATCCTGCATGAAGGATCCTGCACCGACAATACCGGAAACGCCGTCGATTCTCTTCTGATTCTGATATGTCTGAGCGGAAGCCACCCAGGGCATAAAAGCCACTACAGCCCACAACACTATGTTTTTCATAATTCAAGTTCACTTTTCAAAACTCTTTATTAACTTTGTCAGTTGGCTCGTATATCTCAATATACGCGCCGCAAAACATAAACAGAACAATGAAATCAGTAAAATCAATATATAAGATAGGTAAAGGTCCTTCAAGCAGTCACACGATGGGTCCGCTCAAGTGCATCACTCATTATGTGGAGAATCATCCGGAAGCAGACCGTCTTCATGTAACTCTTTACGGATCACTTGCAGCAACAGGCAAAGGCCACCTTACAGACCAGGCGGTCATTGATGGATTCCCGCAGGGAGATGTAACCATCGAATGGAAGCCGAAGGATGTTCTTCCTTACCATCCAAACGGAATGAAGGTAGCTGTAATCAATTCTGACGGAGACCTTTACGACAAATGGACATATTTCAGCATCGGTGGTGGAGACATCGTCTGCCTCAACAAGCCGATCGACTCTGACGACGAAGCCGAAGTATATGAGATGACCACCATGCAGGAAATCCTGAAATGGTGCAACGACAACGGAAAGTCATTCTGGGAATTCGTTTCAGAGCATGAAAAGGACACACCTGGATTCTGGGAACATCTTGAAAACGTGTGGAAGGCGATGCAGAAGGCGGTCGAGCGCGGAATCGACGAAGAGGGAGCTCTGCCAGGACCGTTGAACCTCAGAAGAAAGGCTGGAAGCTATTACATCAAGGCCGACGGCTACGGAGATGTACTCCGCACAAGAGGTCTTATCTTCGCATATGCTCTTGCAGTAAGCGAGGAAAATGCCTGCGGCGGCACAATTGTAACAGGCCCTACATGTGGATCATGCGGTGTTCTTCCGGGAGCACTCTACCATCTCAAGAAAGTATATGGATTCAGCGACCAGAGAATCATCAGAGCACTTGCTACTGCCGGTCTGGTCGGCAATATCGTCAAATACAACGCATCCATCTCCGGAGCTGAAGTAGGATGCCAGGGAGAAGTGGGAGTTGCCTGCGCAATGGCAGCAGCAGCCATCACCCAACTCATGGGAGGCAGTCCTTCTCAGATAGAATATGCAGCTGAAATGGGACTGGAACACCATCTCGGCCTCACCTGCGACCCTGTCGGCGGACTCGTTCAGATTCCGTGCATCGAAAGAAACGCATATGCTGCAGCACGTGCAATGGATGCCAGCATCTACTCGCTCTACACCGACGGTCGTCACAGAGTATCATTCGACCAGGCAGTACGCGTAATGAAAGAAACAGGTCACGACCTTCCTTCAGTATATAAAGAGACATCAGAAGGCGGACTCGCAAAACATCTCTAAACCATGGCAGGACGCAGATTCGACACATGCTTCTTTGAACGATATGCTCAGATCTCCCTTGAAACTCTCCTGGGAGCGGAGTATGCCGGACTCGTTAATGAAGACAGACCGGATCTGCAGATGCCGGACCACAGTCTCGGCATCGAAGTCACAAGAGCGATGGAACCACGCAAGGAAGTCGCTCAGGACCTGCTGAAAGAAATGGCAGGACTTCCTGCTGATGACAAGGACGAAGTAAGCCAGATCATCAGTTCCGGATACGGTTATGGTCTTCAGGATGGAAAATATATCGGTCATCTGGAATACGAATACTGGCGTCTTGCCCTGCCGCTGCGCCGTATCATCGAGAGCAAAGTCGGCAAGGTAGGCTCTGGCTTCTACGGCGAATTCGACGAATACGGACTATATATCTTCTGTAAGGACAACCTGTCATACAATGACGTCATCCTTACGATGGAATACACCAGTGACCTGCAGAGACATCTCGACCTGAAATACTCGAAGATGTATCTCTCCCTGATCGACAAGCTATACGTATGCGACCTAAGCGAAGTCGACAGGACACTCCGTCCAACAAAATGCACATCCTACGACATAAGCCGCAAGATGTGCAAAGAATTCTTCCTGCAGTCGCTGCAGTAGTTATTTATCAAACTCCTTGATACGCTGTTCCTCACTCAGACGGCATATCAGGATTCTTCCGTCTCTTTCAACAACGATACTGTCCTCGATTCCCTCAAGCACCACACTCTGAGCATTCTGAGCATGCACGATGCATCCCCTGCAGTCATACAGATGTACATTCTCACCCACTACGGCATTACCGTTCTCATCATGTGGCAGAAGCGTCCACAGCGACCCCCATGTACCGACGTCGCTCCATCCGAACTCCGAAGGATATGTGTATATATATTCCGCCTTCTCCATCACAGCATAGTCGATGGAAATCTTCTCGCAAGTAGGGAAAATCTCAGCTACTACAGCCTGCTCAGAAGGAGTATAGAATGACTTGGACATCACATCCATCTTCTCGGCAAGCGCGGGAGCAAAACGACGGAGAGAATTGACGATCGTATCTACATTCCAGACGAAAATTCCGGCATTCCAGTAGTAATTACCTGCGGCAAGATACTCCTGAGCTACCTCAAGACATGGTTTTTCACGGAATGACTCGACCTTCACTATTCCATCCTCTTCAGATGCCTCGGCAGCGATATATCCGTAACCGGTCTCAGGTCTTGTAGGTTTGATACCTAAGGTAACTATCCTCTCTCCCTGAGCTGCGAAATCCAATGCCTGTGTAATGATACGGCGGAATTCCGCCACATCTGTCACAAGCGCATCTGCCGGAGTAACTACGATATTCGCATCCGGATGCTTGGCCATTATCTTCCAGCACGCATAAGCTATACAAGGAGCAGTATTTCGCGCGCATGGCTCCGAAAGGATATTATCCTCAGGGATATCCGGAAGCTGATTACGTACAATATCAACGTAGTCTTCACTGGTCACCACCCAAAAATTTGTCATAGGACAAACAGTCCTGAACCTTTCCACAGTCATCTGTATCATAGTCTGACCATAGCCCAGAACATCCACAAACTGTTTAGGATATTCAGGTGTACTGATGGGCCAGAACCTGCTTCCTACGCCACCGGCCATTATAACTACATGATTAGCCATACCCTTTATCTGTCTCTATACATTTCTTCGTAATACTTCTTATAATCTCCGGATGTAACATTGTCCATCCAATCCTGATTGTCCAGATACCAGCGCACTGTCTTTTCGATTCCTTCCTCAAACTGGAGAGATGGCTCCCAGCCAAGCTCGTCATGCAGTTTTGACGAATCGATAGCATATCGCGCATCGTGACCCGGACGGTCTGTAACATAAGTGATCAGACCAAGACTATGTCCGTCAGGATTTCCAAGCGCCCTGTCGACAGCTGCAATGATCACACGGATGAGATCGATATTCCTCCACTCGTTGAATCCTCCGATATTATATGTCTGTGCCACCTTCCCTTCATGGAATATCAGATCGATGGCACGCGCATGATCTTCGACATAAAGCCAATCACGGACATTCTCACCACGTCCATATACAGGAAGCGGCTTACCATGACGTATATTATTGATGAACAATGGAATCAACTTTTCAGGAAACTGATAAGGTCCATAGTTATTCGAGCAATTGGTCACCACAACCGGCATTCCGTAAGTATCATGATAAGCACGGACAAAATGATCTGATGACGCCTTTGATGCAGAATATGGTGAATGCGGATCATACCTGGTCTCCTCTGTAAAGAGTCCCCCGTCCAATGTAAGTGAGCCATAGACTTCGTCTGTGGATATATGGTAGAACATTTTGCCTTCGAACTTCTCAGGCAAAGACTCCCAGTACAACTTGGCAGCATGAAGGATCGACAGAGTTCCCATCACATTGGTGCGGGCAAAAGTGAACGGATCCTTTATCGAGCGGTCAACATGCGACTCGGCGGCAAGATGGATCACTCCATCAACATCATATTCCTTCATCAGGGCGCACATTCCCTCAAAGTCACTCACATCAGCCTTTACAAACACATAGTTCGGACACGTCTCCACATCCTTAAGGTTTGCAAGATTGCCGGCGTAAGTCAGTTTGTCGACATTTATTATCCTGTAATCGGGATACTTGTTGACAAAAAGTCTGACCACATGGCTGCCTATAAATCCAGCACCACCGGTAATGATGATATTACGCTTGAATCCCATACCTTAATCTCTTTCAAAAACATCACGTGTATACACTTTGTCAGCCACATCATCCAGACATGAATCATACCTGTTGGCAACGATCGCCTGACTCATCTGCTTGAACTTCTCAAGGTCATTCACGACAAGGCTGCCGAAGAAAGTCGAACCATCTTCAAGAGCCGGCTCATACACGACAACTGTCGCACCCTTGGCCTTTATTCTCTTCATGACACCCTGGATCGAACTCTGACGGAAGTTATCCGAATTTGACTTCATGGTCAGACGGAAGACTCCAATCGTGCATGGACGCTCCTGTGAAGCATCAAAATGATAACCACCGCTGTATGAATAATATCCAGCCTTCTGCAGCACTCTGTCAGCAATAAAATCCTTACGTGTGCGGTTGCTCTCAACAATAGCTCTCATGATCTCCTGTGGAACATCATCGTAATTGGCGAGAAGCTGCTTGGTATCCTTTGGCAGACAATATCCGCCATATCCGAAAGACGGATTGTTATAATAGTCGCCGATACGAGGATCCATGCACACACCGCTGATGATGGCATGAGTGTCGAGTCCTTTCATCTCTGCATATGTATCCAATTCATTGAAATAGCTGACACGAAGAGCAAGGAAAGTGTTTGCGAAAAGCTTGACAGCCTCTGCCTCGGTAAATCCCATGAAGAGCGTATCGATCTCCGGCTTCAGGGCACCTTCCTGAAGCATCCGCGCAAACTCGCGGGCAGCAGATGTCAGTCTTTCATCTGTAAGATCTGTTCCGACTATTATTCGCGAAGGGTAAAGGTTGTCGTAGAGAGCTTTGGACTCACGAAGAAACTCAGGCGAGAAAAGGATATTCTTGCTTGAATATTTATCTCGGACGCTCTGGGTAAAACCGACAGGAACAGTCGATTTTATCACCATAATGGCATCAGGATTTACTTTAAGAACCTGCTGAATCACAGATTCAACCGCAGATGTATCAAAGAAATTACGCTGGGGATCGTAATTGGTCGGAGCCGCTATCACCACATACTCAGCTTCACGATACGCTCCTTCAGCATCCAGCGTAGCCACCAGATCAAGGGACTTCTCTGCAAAATACTTCTCGATGTACTCATCCTGAATTGGTGATTTGCGCGCATTGATCATATCCACCTTCTCCGGCACGATATCCACAGCCTTGACGCTATGATTCTGGGCAAGAAGAGTCGCCAATGACAGACCGACATATCCCGTTCCAGCTACTGCTATCTTCATGATTCAAACACTTTTCTATTAAAATACATAAATGCAAACATACGGAAAATTTATGAGTTTGCGACAATATTTCTTACCTTTGTGTGATGTATAAAACCATGATGACAAGATCACAGCAACAGTTTCTAGAACTTCTCAGAGCAGGTCTCTGGGGCAAGGCAGCCGACACATCCCTATTTCATGGAGAAGTGGACTGGAAGGCCGTACTTCGCATCGCCAAGGAACAGACTGTGACAGCTATCGTGGCAGAGGGAATCGAAACACTTCCGGCAGACATGTGGCCACCCAAAGAGGCCATCCGATTCCTGCTGATGATGCGCGCCAAGACATCACAGATGCATCAGCTTCTGAACTCCACCCTAATCCAGGCAGTGAAAGCTCTCAATGCAGAAGGGATACCATCGGTTCTGCTTAAAGGTCAAGGAGTTGCGCAGAACTACCGACATCCTGAAAGCCGATCCTGTGGAGACATAGACCTTTATGTCGGAGAGGAAAACTGCATCAGAGCATGCCGTGTGATCCAGTCAATCAGCAAAAGAGATTTTATAGAGGACGTATCGAAATATGCTCTTCACCGTGATATCGAGCTGAACGGAGTCACCATTGAGATGCACCGCAGGACTTCCGGCACAGCCAACAACAGACAGAACAGAGCCATCGACAGATGGAATCTCGAAAGTCTCGACGTACATTTCACATCCAATCGTGTTACAGACGGACCAATCACAGACGGTCAGTTACCGGTTGTCATGTTCGACGGATATCCGGTCAATCTCCCGCCACGAACTTTCGACGCAGTATTTATCCTGCATCATGCAGCACGCCACATGATTACAGAAGGTGTCGGTCTACGCCAGATTTGCGACTGGACAATGTTCCTGCACAAGCATCATACTGAAATAAATCTAAGTGAACTTGAAGAAAAGCTTCACACTTTCCGCATGGAAGAAGTCTGGAAAGAATTCGGACTTCTCGCAGTGAATATCCTCGGTCTGAACCCTGATTCCCTTCCCCTTGTGAACATTGAAGACAGATCCGGCAAGAGTGAATCATCAGACAAGACTGCCCTGCTGCTTCACCACATCTTCGCATCCGGCAACTTCGGTCACTACGACACCAACGGACGCGACCACAGCCAGACAAACATCATAAAAAGGAAATGGAGAAGTCTCCGTGTCCAGACACAACGGTTCGGCAAACTATACCGGATTTTCCCACGATTCACACTCTCGTACATCATCGGCTGGTATCCGTCAGCCTTGCGCCGCCTGTTCAAAAAATAACAGCACCAACCATCTCACAGACAAAAGTTATATTGTGACAAGTGGGTACAAAAAAAATGAGACTTCGCCGCTCGCGCGGGGACGCCTCATACTAACCACATAATTAATAACACTAAAACTAATAACCAATAAGTTGTGAGAGTTTCAGAACAACTCTCTGATCAACTCGTGTGCAAAGGTACTGCTTTTTTATTAATCCACAATATCTTACACATTAAAATCCGACGAACTGTCGATATTTGGCGACGGAGCATATGAAAGAGTGATGAAATAATTAAGCTGATTTCGCCTAATAATTAATACTCATTAAAATTACACCCTTAAAATTTAACAAATATAAGTATCAGCCACCCTAAAACAACAATCTATAACATTTTGATATTTCCGACGAAAATCAAGCATTTCCGACGAATTGCATCAATCTTCAGACGAAATGCACAACCTTCAGAACAGAACGAAACCCAAAAGCGGATCCGTAAGTCTTTCTGATTAGAAAATCGATTCTTCCGTATAGGTTGTCAACAGTTCCAAGGCCTTCATTCCCATAACGGAATTACCTTTTGAGTTAAGCCTCGGACTCCAGACTGCTACCGAGTACCTTTTAGGATAAATGGCAATAATACCACCGCCGACACCACTTTTACCAGGTAGACCAACGAGATAAGAGAATTCTCCCGCTTCGTCATAGAAACCACAGGTCTGCATCACAGCATTAAGTCTCTTGATTCTGGAACTGCTCAGCTTATAACCGGCGTAGTCAAACGGAGAATGATTGGTGAAAGCAAGAAATGCCTTTGCAAGCTCAGTACAGCTCATTTCCACAGAACACATCTTGAAATAGAACATCAGAACACGCTCAATATCATTTTCAATGGTGCCATGATATTTGAGCATATTAGCGATCGCAGCATTCAGATAACCTGTAGCTCGCTCAGACATTGCTACTTCCATATTGTAATCAACATCATCACTTCCGCACAAGGTTCTTACAAACTTCAGGTACTCCCCTTCTGCATCCTCCAGTTCCGTCAGGAGAAGATCAGCAACAACAATGGCTCCTGCATTGATAAACGGATTCCTTGGGATACCCTTTTCCATTTCCAACTGTACAAGTGAGTTGAAAGCGGTACCTGAAGGCTCCTTTCCAACATTTTTCCATAAGGTCTCGCCTTTCAATGAAAGTCCCATCGCAAGAGCAAATACTTTTGCGATACTCTGAATGGAAAAGCGCTCATCCGCCTGCTTATAAGAATAAGACTCGCCGGAAACAGTCATCAGGCATATTCCGAACTGATCTGGATTGACTTTAGCAAGTGCAGGAATATAATCTGCCTGCCTACCTTTTTCTGCATAAGGAAGAATCTCCTGATAGATACCTTCCAAAATCTTCTGATAGTCCATAAATATTAGTTTAAAGATGTCTCGACTCACTTCGTTCGCTCGACATGACAGAATGAACTGCCATCAATATGACAGACATCAGTAAATAAGTTCTGCCAAACCGATGTGGCTTGGCAGAACAAAGTTAGCACTTTTATGTATGAATCCTAATAATTATCCTTCATAGGCTCAAAATAAGCCTGTGGGAATAAACATGCAGGGCAACCTTTTGGAGCATCCTGAGCTTCGCAGATGAATCCGCAGTTGCGGCACTGCCACCAGATCTTGCCATCTCTGTGGAAGAAGTCACCGTCAGTGAAGTGGCTGAGAAGCTTCATATATCTGCGTTCATGCTCAGCTTCAACCTTAGCGATATTTCTGAAAGCAGCAGCTACTGCAGGGAAACCTTCCTCAGATGCAACCTCTGCGAACTCCTTATAGAGAACATCCCACTCTTCCTTCTCACCCATCGCTGCAGCAAGAAGATTCTCCTGAGTTGTACCTACCTTACCTGCAGGATAGCATGCTGTGATCTCAAGATCGCCACCCTCGAGGAAATTGAAGAAACGCTTAGCGTGCTCTCTCTCCTGCTCTGCAGTCTCGATGAAGACAGCTGCAATCTGCTCATATCCTTCCTTCTTTGCTACTTCTGCGAAGAATGTATATCTGCTACGTGCCTGGCTCTCGCCTGCGAATGACTTAAGCAAGTTCTGCTCAGTTCTTGTTCCTTTCAATGTACTCATATCTTTGATTTTTAATTGTTATTATCTTATCACAGTGCAAATATAACACTTTATTTTTAATTTGGAATAATTCTAAATTATTTTTTGCATTTTTTCATAAAATCCTCTGAACGGCACTTGAAAATCCCATAAAATAGTATCTTTGTAAATATATAAATATAGGTATGATAATTCTATTTTCGTTCATAGGTGGTGTCATCGTCAGCGCTACAGTAGCTTATCTGATTGGCAGACAATTATTTAAATCAATACTTTCGCAGGTTGAGCAATCGACCCAGCTTAAAGCTGAATCTATGTACAAATCTGAACTGGCTAAAGTTCAGACGGAGCTGAAATATGCCAAGGAGCGTAATGAAGCAGACCTTGCAGCACGCGAAGAAGCACATCGCATCGCAATGGAGTCGCTCCAATTACGCTTTGATGAAACAATTGCAAAAGTAAGCGCACAGGTAAAGACAGATACAGCTGAAATGCTGAAGGTCAGACAGAAAGAATTTTCAGAAAGTAGCAACTTAAGCATCGGACAGATAGTCAATCCATTGAAAGAGAACATCGCCGAGCTTAAAAAGGCAATGGAAAGCGGCAACAAGGAAATGGCCGAGCGCAACGGAGAAATGCGCGAGCGCATCAAGGCACTGATGGAGCACAGCGACGCAGCACGTAAAAGCGCAGATGAACTTGCAGCAGCATTCAAGCACGGAAATAAGATTCAGGGAGACTGGGGCGAAACTATTCTGGAAGAACTCCTTGCTGCAAATGGTCTGACAAAGGGTATCCATTTTGACACACAGGCAGTAATCCGCGACAAAGATGGGAAACCGGTCAAAAACGAGAACGGCGGTATAATGCGTCCGGACGTCATCCTGCATCTTGACGAGCGTCGCGAAGTCATCATAGACTCAAAAGTTTCACTGACTGCCTATATCGATTACGTCAATGCAGAAAATGAAGCAGACCGTATATCATTCCTTAAAGCACATGTAGAAAGCATAAAGAAGCACGTTCGTGAGCTCTCTGTGAAGGATTATGCATCATACATCGAAGCACCAAAGGTTACTGCCGGATACGTCATAATGTTCGTTCCTAATTCAGGGGCATTGTGGACTGCACTGAAAGCGGAACCTGATCTTTGGAGAAAAGCCGCAGAAAGCAACATATACATGGCAGATGAACAGTCACTGTATGGAGCATTGAAGATCGTCAGCCTCACATGGACACAGGTTGCTCAGGCACAGAACCATGAAAAAGTCTATGAACTGGCAAATGAGATGATAGACCGCGTCGGAATCTTCATGGAAAAATACGAATCAATCGGAAAGGCGCTTAAAAAGGCATCTGACGAATATGAAGACGGCAAGAAAAAACTTGTTCCACAGGGACAGAGCATCATCAACACTTCAGGAAAACTGATAAAGTTAGGAGCAAAGAACAGCGACAAGCACCCAATCAGAGCCCTTACGGACAGTGACACTCCTGTAAAGATTGACGATAATATCAAATGATCTGACCTGATCAGATAAAATAATAAATAACTGTGAAGTCCGGGCTATAATGTCCGGACTTCTTCTTTTCAACAATAATTTTTTATTATATCTTTGTTGTCTTTGAACAAACAGCAGAACATAATAATCCAGAATTATGAAAACAGATATTGAAATAGCAAGAAGCGTCAAGATGCGCAGAATCACTGAGATTGCAGAAAGTATCGGAATCCCGGAAGAAAAGGTAGATCAGTACGGACATTATATGGCAAAGGTCTCAAGATCACTGATCGATGAGGAAAAGATAGCAAAAAGCAAGCTCATACTTGTGACTGCCATCACAGCTACAAAGGCAGGTATCGGAAAGACCACCGTATCTGTAGGTCTGGCTCTCGGACTCAACAAGATCGGCAAAAATGCCATTGTAACACTCAGAGAGCCTTCTCTCGGCCCTTGCTTCGGAATGAAAGGCGGTGCAGCTGGAGGCGGATACGCTCAGGTTCTCCCTATGGAGAAAATCAATCTCCATTTTACAGGAGATTTCCATGCAGTGACCTCTGCCCATAACATGATTTCCGCTCTCATGGACAACTATATCTACCAGCATCAGGCAGAAGGATTTGCACTCAAGGAAGTAATCTGGAAACGTGTTCTTGATGTTAATGACCGTTCACTCAGAAACATCGTCACAGGACTCGGACCACGCACAAACGGTCTTACAGCTGAGTCTGGATTCGACATCACTCCTGCATCTGAACTCATGGCGATTCTGTGTCTTTCAAAGAACCTTGATGACATGAGAAGACGCATCGATAACATTCTGCTTGGATATACTTTTGACGACAAACCGTTCATGGTCAAGGACATGGGCGTCACAGGAGCCATTCTCGTACTTCTCAAGACTGCATTCAAGCCAAATCTCGTACAGACAACAGAAGGTACACCGGCATTCATTCATGGTGGTCCATTCGCAAACATCGCACATGGATGTAACTCAATCATTGCAACAAAGACAGCGATGAGTTTCGGAGACTATGTCATCACCGAGGCAGGATTCGGAGCAGATCTTGGAGCCGAGAAATTCTTCAACATCAAGTGCCGTAAGAGCGGTCTGAAACCGGAGCTTACAGTGCTCGTTGCAACTCTGAACGGACTCAAGATGCACGGAGGAACAGCTCTTGAGGACATCCAGAAGCCGGACGCAGAAGGTGTAAAGAGAGGTTTCGCCAACCTTGACAGACACATCAAGAACCTCCAGGACTTCGGTCAGTCAGTTGTCGTATCGTTCAACAAATATGCATCAGACACAGAAGAGGAGATCAACCTTGTAAAGGAACATTGCGCTGAACTTGGAGTTCCATTTGCACTCAACAATGCATGGGCGGAAGGTGGCGAAGGCGCTGTCGAGCTCGCAAATCTTGTAGTTGAGACAATAGAGAAAAACCCTTCAGGACCTGTCAAGTTCACATATAGCGACGAGCAGTGTATCACAGACAAGATCGAGACCATCGCAAAGAATCTCTATAGAGCATCCAACGTCACTTATTCGGCAGTAGCAAGAAAGAAGATCACTGCAGCCGAAAAGATGGGCTTCGGTCACTTCCCTGTCTGCATCGCAAAGACACAGTATTCGTTCACTCAGGATCCTAAGGTCTATGGCGCACCGGAGGGATTCCGCTTTGACATCAAGGATATCGTTATCAACACCGGTTCTGAGATGATAGTAGCGATTGCAGGTGACATCATCCGAATGCCGGGCCTTCCTAAGGTACCACAGGCCAATAAGATCGATATCGTCAACGGAGTGATTGAGGGACTGAGCTAAAATTATCTTAGTATGAAGAGATGTGTCAAATTGCTATTTTCAGTAATGCTGGCAGGGATGGCATTCATCTCCTGCTGCCATGAAGACGACACATATACAGTAGTAGTTTCTCTTGATGCATTCCGTTGGGACTACCCGGATGTATTTGAAACACCGGGACTTGATGAAATTGCATCAGACGGCATACGCGGAATTTTGAAGCCATCATATCCTGCTTCGACCTTCCCGAACCATTATACGATCGCTACCGGTCTGGTCCCTGACCATCATGGAATTGTCAACAGTTCATTCTGGGATGAGAAATCTCAGAAAACCTACAATATGGGAGATACAACGACCAGATATAATCCATATTATTATCTTGGTGAACCTATCTGGGTGACAGCAGAAAAAGCCGGAATAAAGACAGGCAACGTATATTGGGTCGGTTCGGATGTGGCAGTTCAGAACGTTCTGCCGACATATTATTTCCCATGGAGGGATGAGCCTCGTCTCACTTTTGAAGAAAGAGCAGATGAAGCGGTCCGCCTTCTTTCTCTTCCAGAATCATCCCGTCCTAGACTTGTGATGGTTTACTTTGACGAGCCTGATGCCACAAGCCATCACAATGGTCCTCTTGACCCTAAAACAAAATCTATGGTTGAATATCTGGACTCTCTCGTCGGTGACATGCACCACAAGCTGCAGGCACTGCCATATGGAGACAAAATCAACCTCATAGTAGTAGCGGACCATGGAATGACAGACATCAGCAACGACAGGTTTGTTGATTGGGACGACTATCTTGATCCATCATGGTATGACCATATCATCGGAACCAATCCGACAAACATCTATGCGGACGAAAGCGGAGTGGACTCGATCATGAGAGCATTGGCTGACGTCGAGCATATTCAGGCATGGAGACATGGAACGTTGCCGGAAGAACTGAATTACGGAACATCTGACAGATGTGGAGATGTTGTTGTCGCACCAGAGATTGGATGGCAGTTTGCAGGCTCACCAAGAAACATTCCAGGAGCACACGGCTACTCTCCTGAAGAAAGGGACATGCAGGCAATATTCATTGCATCGGGTCCTTATTTCAAAAAGCGCACATCTACAGACGAACTCATTGTTAAAAATATTGACATCTATTCCCTTCTTGCTGACATCTTGAACGTCGTGCCGGCAGAAACAGACGGAAGTATACCGGAATTATATTAAAATAGCTGAAAATATGAACGTTAGCTATTGCAGATTAAGAAAAAAGCTGTAACTTTGCAGCGGTTATTAGTTTTAGTGTTATTAATTATGTGGTTAGTATGAGGCATCATCGCGTGAGCGACGACGTCTCATTTTGTTTTATATAGTACATAGAATTATCAGAATGGAGTTCAGCATAGCAATATTCCTTCTTGCAATAGGAGCAAGCTTTGTCCAAAGGACCATCGGATTCGGGTTCGGCATATTCATCATGACCGCACTCCCCTTTCTGATGCCGTCTTATGCTGAGGCTGTAACCCTGTCTGGCCTTCTCTCCCTGACATCCGCCACTGTAGTCATGATACAGTATGTAAAGTATGTCACATGGAAGCGACTTCTGCCGATGATCGCAGCCTTCATAATATTCTCAACCGCAGCGATCATCCTGCTTGATAAGATAGAAGGGCCGGCTATGAGAAAGATCCTGGGCATGATGCTGATCTTTCTGAGCCTGTACTTCAGTTTCTTCAAGGAAAGACTCCAGAAATACATACGTCCAACTGCCGGATGGCTGCTTGGAACAGGTTCAGTCAGCGGCGTCATGGGCGGATTGTTCGGCATGCATGGCCCACCGGTAGTCCTGTACCTTGTAGTCTCGGAGCCAAGCAAGAATCACTACATGGGCATGATCCAGACCTATGCAGTCATCACCAACATCACGATGCTTGCAGTCCGGGCATATAACGGCTATGTCACACCAGCAGTAGGCACAGCATATCTCTATGCACTCGGAGGTCTTGCAATCGGAGTCATTGCAGGCAACTGGGCCTTCAAGCGTATCCCCAATAAGCTGTTTACATATATCGTCTACGCATACATAGGTATAAGCGGAGCAATAATTCTGCTTACTGCCTGAATTGCCGCCATGGGCATAAATGCTGGAAATTCAGAATTTTTTCGTATGTTTATGGTGCTTTTCTAAAAACCTAGCCTATGAAACTACTTAAAAATTCACTGATTTATGACGGAACCGGCTCTACGCCTTTCATGGGAGACATCCTTGTAGATGATGATAAGATCGTAAAGGTTGAACAATCAATACAGCCGGAGAAAGGATGGGAAGTCATTGATATGAATGGTCTTTCGGTGTCATCTGGATTTATCGACGCACATTCTCACAATGATTGGTTTGCTATAAAGAAAGCTCCGGAAAAATATTTCGAACCATTCATACGCCAGGGAATAACTTCATTTGTGACAGGAAACTGCGGTCTGTCTGCCGTAGGTTTTGACTCAGAAACCGAACATGTTGACAAGGTGGGCGGCGGACTCTTCTCCTTTAATGAAACCACAGGGAAATATCCGACTGTATCTGAATTCTTTGCAGCAATAGACGGAAATACACCTTGTAACATTGCTGTTCTCGCCGGCCACTGTACAGCAAGAGCCAGCGTTGCGGGATATGAAAACAGAGTGTTGACTGATCCCGAGCGTAAGCAGATGCTGGAAATAATGGAACAGGCCCTGAAAGAAGGTGCATGCGGTCTATCACTTGGACTCATGTATGAACCGGGAATATATGCCGGGATTGAAGAGCTGAAAGATGTTGCCAGACTTTGTGAGAAATATGACAGGCCTATGACAGTCCATCCAAGGGCATGTTCGGCAGTTTCAATGACCTATCCCCTTCTTGGCCGTCCTCATCTGCTCAGAGCCCTTGACGAACTCGTTGAAATCGCAGAAGGCACTCACATGAAGCTCCATTACTCTCATGCCATCTTTGTCGGAAGGCGATCATTCCGTTGCAAGGATGAGCTGATGAACATCCTGCATGAACTGAGAGACAAAGGTGTGGACATAGGTTTTGACATCTACAGCGAACTCCTTGGAGTTTCAGTAATTACTGTAGTCCTGCCAGCCTGGTATCAGGCTCTCTCACCTTCGCAAAAGCGTCATTGGTTCCACAAATTGAAACTCAACGTTCTGATAGCAGCGACCATCGTCCTTCTCGGCTTCGGATGGGATGATATCCAGATAGCATACATCGGTCCGGGACATGAACAATATGAAGGCAAGACCGTCGCACAGATTGCAAAGGAAATGAACAAATCATGTCTTGATGCATATCTTGACCTGTGCGAGATGAGTGATTTCAAGGGACGTGTCAACATGGGACCATACAGCACCCCTGAGATTGTCAGCGAACTGTCAAAAGATGACAGATGTCTTTACATGACAGACGCTTGGGTCGAGGATCACGGAGTGCAGAACCCTGCCATTTATGACTGTTTCCCTAAATTCCTCAAATTATCTTTATGTGGCACAGGTGACAGTATGCCGAATACCATAAGAAAAATGACTGGAGCAGTTGCCGACAGGTTCTCAATTAAGAATCGAGGATACATCAGACCAGGATACTATGCAGACCTGACCGTCTTTGACGAGTCCGAGCTACGTGACGGCCAACCGGACCAGGAACGTTCTTTCGGTATTAAACACGTATATATCAACGGTGTCCGAGTCCTTCACAATGATATACTCGACTCAGATGCAATCAAACATTCAGGCAAGGCTATAAGAGTGTAAGACGCCACATACAGTCGTGGTTCAGAATTTGTCTATGCGGGGAAAAAAGTTTTATGAAACTGGAGACAACAGCTCTCGCACCCCGTATAGCGAGCATTTTCATATGCATATTAATTCATTTACAACCCCTTGATGCTCAGGGTATATATACACATGGGCAGTTGGAAATGCATAGGTACCCGACAAGCATAAAGGGTCCCGTCAGCAAGAAACTATATGTCTACCTTCCGGCAGATTATCATAGAAACGACATAGCTTATCCGGTCGTATATTTCTTACATGGCGCAAAAGGTAATGAACGGTCCTGGATAGAGAAAGGAAAGATTCTGGAAATCATAGACAGCCTGACTCTCTGCAGAGAAATCACCGAGTGCATCTACGTATTTCCAAACACCAACAAGTATTATCATGACTATGATTATATCAGCTTGAATCCCAAAGGAAGCATAGAGTCATTCATGAACCTGAACGGAAGTGCAGAATATTCGTTCATCAACGATGTCATGACTTATGTTGACAACAACTTCAGGACATTGCCGTCAATGAAATACCGCGCCATTGCAGGCTTATCCTTAGGAGGTCTGCAGGCGCTGTATATTTCGGCAAACAGCATAAGCAGTTTCGGATATATCGGTTTGTTTTCTCCAATAATATATCCGCCACTTAATACAGGAAAATATTCAGCTATCTATAAAGACATCGAGAACAAGCTCGTAAGGCAGTCCGCATTATCACCATCATTATACCTGGTCATGATTGGAGAAGACGATCCTTTCTACAGATCGGCATATCTGTATAGCGAACTGCTCAGAAGCCTGAACATCAGACACAATTTCATAAGGACACCAGGGGCCCATACATGGGAGAACTGGTCTGACTACTCTATAATATTCTTAAAATCCCTATGGAAAGAGAATTTGCAAACGTCTGCTACAAAGGTAGATTGTCGTGCTTCTTCCATGGATTAGACTGTTTCTTACCGGCCAGCTGCTCAAGAGCTCTGATCACGCGGAAACGTGTGTTGCGTGGTTCAATAACATCATCGATGTAGCCATAGCTTGCCGCATTGTATGGATTACAGAAGAGGTCATTGTATTCCTGCTTCTTCTCATCTGCAACACGTGCCTTTTCATCAGCATCTTCAATGGCTTTGATATCTTTCGAATAAAGGATTTCCACTGCGCCTTCTGCACCCATCACTGCGATATTTGCTGATGGCCAAGCGTAATTGATATCGCCACGTAACTGCTTACAGCTCATGGTGATATGAGCTCCACCATAAGACTTTCTCAAAGTAACGGTAACCTTAGGTACGGTTGCTTCACCGTAGGCATAAAGTAGTTTGGCACCGTGTGAGATGATTCCGCCGTACTCCTGCTGAGTTCCACAAAGGAAGCCTGGAACATCGACCAATGTCACGATCGGGATGTTGAACGCATCGCAGAATCGTACGAAACGGGCAGCCTTGCGTGAAGCATTGATGTCAAGTACACCGGCAAGTATCTTCGGCTGGTTGGCAACGATACCCACAGAGCGGCCATTCATATGAGCGAATCCGATGATGATATTCTTGGCCCAGCTCTTATGTACCTCAAGGAAACAGCCGTCATCGACAATGCTTCCGATCACCTGATACATATCGTAGGCCTTGTTAGGATTGTCAGGAATTATGTCGTTAAGTGCATCAGTCACTCGTCCTGCAGGATCTGCAGTCTCTACAAACGGAGCCTCTTCCCTATTGTTGGAAGGCAGAAAACTAAGAAGATTCTTTATAATCTGAATACCCTCCTGCTCATTCTCCGCAGCAAAATGTGCAACACCGCTCTTGGTAGCATGAACACTTGCGCCTCCAAGCTCTTCCTGAGTTACAACTTCTCCTGTAACAGTCTTGACCACTCCAGGACCGGTAAGGAACATATAGGACGTATCCTTGATCATGACAGTGAAATCAGTCAAGGCAGGAGAATATACGGCACCACCAGCGCATGGGCCGAAGATTCCTGATATCTGTGGAACAACACCTGAAGCAAGGATATTTCTCTCAAAAATTTCGCCGAATCCAGCAAGGGAGTTTATACCCTCCTGGATACGTGCTCCGCCGGAATCGTTGATTCCGATGAACGGAACTCCGTTACGCACAGACATATCCATGACCTTGCAGATCTTCTGAGCCATTGTTTCTGACATCGAACCACCATTGACGGTGAAATCCTGGGCAAACACATACACAAGACGGCCATCAATCGTTCCCATTCCGGTCACAACGCCATCTCCGTCATATTTGCTTTTGTCCATTCCGAAATTTGTACAACGATGCTGTACAAACATATCGAACTCTTCAAAGCTACCTTCATCAAGCAGCATTGCAAGTCTTTCACGAGCAGTAAACTTACCCTTTGCATGCTGTGCATCGATTCTCTTTTGACCTCCGCCCATGCGTGCTGACTCTCTGCGAGCGACAAGCTCCTTGATCTTTGTTGACTGATTGCTCATATTATATCTGTAAGAAATTATGCACTGTATGAATTGACTTCAGAAGAAATCTGACCGACAAGACCCTGAAGCACGGCTCCAGGACCGACTTCGATGAAATCTGTCGCTCCATCTGCAATCATATTTTCTACTGAATGTGTCCATCTGACAGGAGATGTCAGCTGTTTAAGGAGATTTTCCTTGATAACCTCAGGATCGGTTGTCGGCATAGCAGTGACATTCTGATAAATCGGACATGCTGGAGTCTTGAACTCAGTCTGCTCGATACATGCTGCAAGCTCCTGACGGGCCGGCTCCATAAGTGGAGAATGGAATGCACCTCCAACAGGAAGGACCAATGCTCTTCTTGCACCTGCCTCCTTCATCTTCACACAAGCCTGCTCTACTGCAGCCATTTCGCCTGAAATGACGATCTGCCTTTTGCTGTTATAATTTGCCGGAACCACTATACCATCGCATGAATCACATATTTCAGCTATTCTTTCCTCAGGAAGAGTAATGACTGCAGCCATGGTTCCCGGATTCAGTTCACATGCCTTCTGCATGGCATCTGCTCTGACAGCAACAAGCTTGAGTGCAGACTCAAAATCCAATGCGCCACATGCCACCAATGCTGAAAACTCTCCAAGCGAATGACCTGCCACCATATCCGGATTGAAATCATCCAGACACTTTGCCAATATCACAGAATGTAGGAATACCGCAGGCTGAGTTACATTTGTCTGTTTCAGATCTTCTGCCGTTCCATTGAACATTATGTCAGATATTGAAAATCCAAGTATCTCGTCAGCCTTTTCGAACATAACGCGAGCTGTCGGATCATTCTCATATAGGTCTTTTCCCATTCCAGGATATTGCGATCCCTGTCCAGGAAACACATACGCTTTCTTCATATTTCTAATAACTAGAGTTCATCATATACTCTGAAAGAAACAAAGATATTCTTTTTCCTGCAAAAGAGTATACAAGTTCTATATATTTTCTTTAATAAACTTGGTAATTATCGACATTATGGTGTCTTTATCACCACTCAGGAAATGGCTCTCACCAGCCAACATGTGAAGTTCACTGTCACTATATGATTCATGGTACCTTTCGCTGTACGAGTATGGTACTATCTTGTCACGCTTGCCATGTATCAGGCATACCTTGCCTGTATATTTACATGACACCTCATAAATTGGAAGTTTCTGCGCTGCCAGGATGAACTTACGGCCTAACTTGTGAAACATCACATTGACATATGCAGGAGGATCAGAAGCATCATATTTCTTTCCCATACATTGACCTGCAATCGCATCATCCTTCAGAACCGCAGCAGGTGCAAGAAGGACCAGACATGATGGCTTCTTTTCCGCGTTTTCAAGCTCTCCAGCAAGCATACCAGCAACGACACCACCCTGAGAATGTCCTACGAATACCGTGTCCTTAACATAAGGAAGAGCATTGACATAATTGAAGACAGCTCTGGCATCTTCAATTTCATTGGCAATAGTCATATCAATGAAGTCACCCTCGCTCTTGCCATGTCCGTTGAAGTCAAAAGATATCGATCCTATACCGGCCGCTGCCAGAGCCGATTCAAGCATCGGTATCGGATGAAACTTCTTGCTTGCCATAAAACCATGCATAAGGACAGCCATAGTGCATTTATCTTTTTCAGGATCAAAACCTTCCGGGAGGGTTATCTTTGTTGATATGCCACCCTGTGTTCCAGACACGAAATACTGCTCTCTTTCAGGCTTAAAGAAGGCTTTCACTTTCTCCAAAAAACTTTTCATATGATTGAAGTGTTATAGGTTTGTCTTATAAAATTTTCTATCGAGCTTGCCGTTATATGTACGTTGAATAGAATCTACTGCCTCATAATAAGTTGGGACCTTATGCGGATCAAGTTTCGACTTGATGTGTACAGCTATTGACCTCTTATCCAACTCACAGCCATCTGCAAGAACCACAAGCAGCTTCAGCACTGTTCCGATCACCGGATGAGTAGCTGCAATACAGATACAGTCCTTTACAGCCGGATGCGATGCGGCAGCATTCTCCACTTCCGAAGGATCTATCTTGAATCCACCCACGTTTATCACATCGCCCTGACGACCCTTGAGATGTATCAGACCATCCGCATCAACATATCCCAAGTCCGCACTATATATCTTGCCATCCTTCAGCACACGGGCAGTATTTTCCGGATCGGCCACATATCCGCTCATGATTGTCGCACCGGATACGATTATGTTGCCTTCCGATGTAACTTCAACTGTCGAGTTTTTCATCGGTCTTCCGATACATCCTTCCATATATTTTCCGTCATTGAAATTATATGTACATACTGCACCGATCTCAGTTCCGCCCAACGTATTGTACAGACGCGAAGCAGGCAAAGCCTTGCTGAGCATTTCCATATCGTGCTGCGTGATCGGAGCGGCACCGGTTTCTATGAAATCGATCTTGTCAGCGAGTGAGCATAACCTTTCATACGAAAACTGCATTATAAGACGTATGCTTGCAGGAACAAGGAAAGTGGCAAACTTGGTGAATGGCAGATCGAAGACATCAAAGAAGGCATTGATATCCTTGAGGCCGTCAAGAACGCATATTGTTCCACCGACAGTCAGGACCGGATGCATCTTGAAAAGAGAAGCAATATGACTGAGCGGCCCGCTTATGATGAACAACAGGTCAGAAGAGAATTTCAGATCAGAGATAAAATTATCTGTACACGACACAAGTGCTGTTTCTGACAACATCACTCCCTTCGATTTGCCTGTAGTTCCGGTAGTATAAAGAATATCAACGATATCCTCAGCGAATTCACATGCAGAAACCTCGGCACTAACTGCATTGAAATGCTCTTCTGTCGCCTTCTGCTCCAATGGAACCGCGATGGCTCCGATGTAGTGTACCGCGCAATAGGTTACTACGAAATCTATATCCTGTGTCGAACGAAATACATAGGGCCTGTTCTTCCGTACACCCTTAGCCTTCAGTTCTTCAGCTCTTCCAACAATACCGTTCCAAAGTTGAGAGTAAGTCATGCTCTCATTACCACATATTGCTGCAGCCTTGTCAGGCATGTCAACAGAATGCTTATATATGCTTTGCTCTAGTGTCATAGATCTATATTATTTTTTTAGTTTTGACTCTACCATATTGACAATGGTATCTATCGACCTGAAGTTTCTTGGAGTCACATCTGTAGCATCCAGCGAAATATCATACTCCTTGGAAAGGATTACAAGAATCGTAACGATACCAAGCGAATCCAATTCGCTGAAGAGAAAGTCAGACTCGAAGTCAACTGCTGGCAATGCTTCTGAGAGCAACGATAAAATATTCTGTTTCATAGATTTAATTAAATTCGATATTATTCACGAAATCTCTTGCTGATACGACAGCTATATTGCGTTTCTCCTCGTCCGGCATATGTGCGACAATCTTTACGTCCGGGTTAAGGGCAGCCAGAAGAATCGCGCTCTCGCCATAGCCCATATCAGTATAGGTATATTCAGTTTTGCCCTTGAGATCTGTCTCAGCAATAAGACGGGCATTTTCCTTAAGATTACGTTTCACGACATTGGTGATGGAGACACCCTTGTACAGATAGCGTCCCTTAACAAGATCAGCTGCGTCTTTCGGAACACCACAGAAAAGGGTCTTCAAAGTGACAGGGTGCATTCTGTAAACCCCGTTCTTCATCGTCAGCCATTTGAACAGAAGCGGCGGCAAAGTATAAGACATCAGAACGACCGATATCATGCCGACAATGGTGACTTCAGCCAAAGAACGCATGGCTGGATGCTTTGATATTATCAGAGTTCCAATTCCGACAAGCATTATCAGAGCTGACTGAAGAATACTGCTCTTGTACGATGACAGGATCGGCTTTCTGAAAGTATATTCATGCTGACAGCCCTCAGTCATGAAAATAGTATAGTCATCTCCCTGACCGAAAATAAATGTGGCAAGGATAATATTGACAATATTGAACTTTATGCCTACAATCGACATTATGCCAAGTATCCAGATCCAGCTGACCGCCATCGGAATAAATGCTATGATTGCCAGTTCAATACGTCCGAACGAGAACCAGAGGAAGATAAAGACTATGATAGAACAAGCCCATCCGATGTAATTAAAGTTCTCTGACAGATTATTGGAAAGAGCGCTGTTCATACCTACCACGTCAAAACTCTCGTCGAAATACGATTTTACAGTTGAGATATCTTCTGATCCGACATAAAGTCTGTTGATGATGTATGACTTTCCGGTATTATCAAGCTGTGCAATATTCTGACTGAGAATAAGACTTGTCAGAGGCTCGAAGAATTCGATATCCTGCGGTTCAAGAGCATCAGATTCCTCAACCTGAGCTGAGAATTGTCTGAAAGCCTTATCCGAGAAGCCGGCTCGCGCTGCAGCCTCCTTGAACTCTGTGGTCAATGTCTCTTCATGCCTGTTCACGAAGTCTCGCCACATCTGGATCCTTTCACCCTGCTCCTTCTTGGAAACAAGGAATCTGGATACTCCGGAATAACTCTTGATCAGTCCTAAGCTCATGAGGCTGTCGATTGTCTCAACAACCTCTGTATTCTTTGATAAAGCCTCATCATAAGTCTGTGCAGAAGACATCACATACACATCGCGTGTAGTATTTGAAGACTCCTTTGCAAGAAGATTCTGGAAATACTCCATACCCGCACGCTGCTCATCAGTCATGTAATTGATGTTTGCAATATTGGAATCAAACTGAGTATTGAAACTGAATACTGAAAGAACAACGGTCACAAGTATCAATGCAGCTATCACCCACTTGCTGTTCTCCGGTGAGACAGAAGCGATCTTATCTATGAGTTTGCTGCTCTTCTGTTCCACACGCTTAACCTTTAGCATATGCGGAAGATAGAAGATGACAAAGAAAATTGTACCGACCAGCAACAGCGAAGCAAAGAGTCCGAGATCTTTAAGAGCAACTGACTGAAGCGGGATCAACGTCAGGAATGCACCTACTGTGGTGATATTACCGATGACAAGCGGCAGAAGAAGATCCTTCAAGGTCGCCCTCACGTCCGGAGTATGCGAAAGGTGCACAATCATATGCAGTGGATAATTCACCGCAATTCCAAGAATGACGCTCGATATACCGATTACAATGATGGAAACCTGGCTGCTGAACAAAGACATTCCGGCTAATGCAAACAGCCATCCCCATCCGATAGAAAGGAATATCAGCAGGATATTACGGAGAGAACCTATCGAGTATGCGACAAGCAGAGCGATGAGAACGACTGACAGAAGGACTGCGATGATGCTGTCCTTCTTGATTCTCGAAGCATTTCCTACAGCAATTTCAGGTCCGCCGACAATGGTTACACTGACTTCCGGGAACGCTTCAGTCATCTGGTCTGCAGCAGAGTGAAGGATCTGGAGCATTTGAGTGTTATACTCAGTCTCGCTATTGCCAAACGGTGAACTCATCATCGCTACTGCCCTGCTCATGTCAGGTGTGAAAATGTATCCTTCATACATTTCAAAACCTATCTGAGGATTCGAATTCTGAAGATGAGTCAGCACCGGACTGAACAGTCCCAACGGATCCTTGGTCACTGAAGATGTCATCATGCCGCCTGAAGGGAACATAAGCATTTCCTTGTCCCTTTCCAGCTGGTCATCAAGATATCCATCCTGAGACAAAAGACTATCCATGCGCTCATAGTCCTGAGCGGTAAGAAAATATGGTATGTTCCTGTATATGAAATCTGCAACATCCTGCATCATGCTCATATCGTACTGGGCTGAAAGATCTCCACACCAACCCAATGAGTCCTTTTCATGAACACAACCGATGAAGTGATCGATAGCGTCTATCGTCATGTCTTCATCACAAGGATTATTGAAAAGCAAATAAATACGCTCGGCTCCGGATATTCTCTGATACACTGCCAACGATTCCTGTTCGGAAGTACCGAGCGGCAGGAAATCATTTATATCTTCACTATAGTTAAGATTGAAGATGAGACAGGCGAATAAAATAATAAAGCCGACAAAACTGGCCCAAAGCAGTTTTGAGCGTTTTGCAAGTCTGTCGTATAAATTTACTATAAAATTCATCAGTTACAGCTAAAATAATTCTTACTCTCGATCGGATTGGCGTAAATGCCCAGCAATATCTTCTTCAATTCATCGACATCACAATTTTCAGCATAGGAATCAAGTGATGACAAATGTCTTGTGAAGATTTCCTTTTCTTCCGGAGTATAATGCGAAGATGACCTGTCGGTACCACCCAATATATCATGTGCAATGTAATTATTTGCAGTAAGGACATATTCTGTACAGATACGCTGATCGATCAATGCCGCAACCCTTCTGTTGAACTCATTGGACGACAGATCGGCAAACGGCATCAGTTCCTCAGAAGTAATCGGCTCACACACAGCAAAATGCACCTTGCCCTTAGGCTGGATGATACCTGTCAGGATACTGTTCAGGTCCTCGCCTTCCTTCTTGACATAAGTGCCTTTATGATGGCTGGAAATATAAAGCTCCATCACCTTAAGTATATCGCAAGGCTCCCATTCATAAGAAACGGCAACCGGAACGATATTCAGATCCGAAATCGCCTGTATCTTGTCACCGTCATGACTCATTCTGAACATAGTGATGATACCCTGATCGGTACGGTCGATTCCATCTTTTGTCCTACCGTTTCTCTGAGCGATCCACACTGACTCCTTCTTCTCAAGAAGGGTATTACGGATATAATCGGACAGATGCTTTGATGCCTTGTAGAATTCTCTGATACTGCCTCCCGGACGCTCCACCTTGAACATCTTGTTGGATTTACCGACATCGATGACAAGCTGTCCCTGCATCAGATTGGCGCCGAAGGTAATCTCTGTTGTACCGAGATTGTGATTCAAGAGCACAGACTGCAATAAAGACGCATCCAGCATGATGTCCCTATGGTTAGATACATAGAGATATTTCTTGCCGGGATCGAGTCTTTCCACACCGCTATATGTAAATTCAGTGATACTTTCTTCAATGATTCTCTGATTGGCCTTATGCATGACCTTATATTGGAAGTCATAGATATTGTCAATCGACGAAACCATATCCCTGATTTCATCAATATCATACTTCGGGAATACAAATGATGCCAGCTTAGGGAAATACGGATTCCTGACAATGCGCGACATCGCTTCAGGTATTTCCGAATCATAATATGGGCGGATATCTTCAAACATATTATTCTGATTCTCCATTAATTTTATTCAACACGTAGTTCTTGCCCAGAATCGCCTCACAAGTAGAAATTGCAGTCAAAGGCACTCCGCAGAAACCGTGACCACCACAATTCTGTCCGGTAAGGAAGAGATTCTTAGACTTTGTGACTACAGGAACTCTTGAAAGAGTCATGTTATTGCAATCCTTAAGATATCCGCACATCGCTCCTTCCTTAACTCCATAGTAATCACGAATAGTGAGCGGTGATGCGGTATTGACAGCTTCGATGCAGTCCCTGAAACCAGGATACATCTCCTCCATCTTGTCCAGAAGCTTCTCGGCACAATCCTTCTTCCAATCCTCATATTCCTGTCCCCTGCGTCCTACTGTCGTATTCTCCCACTTCTTTACCATGTCCCAGACCATTGGTGCAGTGATGATTATCTTGTTGCTGTACTCACCCTGCTCAAGTTCTGGCGGAGTCATATACAGGAAGCCCAAAGGCCACTCCCTATCTGTCCTGTCAAAGTTCCAGATCTCATCATACTTACTCATGTAATAAGCTGTATGATTGATATACTTGAAGGTTCCCGGCTTCATCTTGAGATTAAGCGTAAATGCCGAATATGTATTCGGAATCACATTCAAACGGTCACGGTATGACTTAGGCAACATGGTAGGATCATCCAGCAGCTGGAGAAAAGTACATGGATGAATCGCACAGATATAATAGTCGGCCTTGAAGACCTTGCCCTTTCGTGTCCTGACCTCAGTGATGGATTTCTCCTGACTGAACACACGCTCTACACCATCTCCGACAATCACTTCTCCGCCATGTTCAATGATATAATCCCTTAACACATCTGCAAAAAGATGGCTGCCGCCGGCAAATCGGCTAGGTCCGTTAATATACAACACGGAAATCAAGGAGTGTATATATGCAGGCGTCACGTCCTTACATCCGCCATACAACGGATTCATGTACGACAAGACACTGCGAAGCTTCTTATTTGAAATATACTTATCAATAAGAGCATTTGCAGATATCATGAAATCCTCGGAATAAGTGATAAGGAAGCCTCGGTTTTCAGGTCGAAGATAGAACAGATTGATCTGATCTACAATTTCGTACAGAACTTCCACATATCGTGTCAGCTCATCCTTGCTCTCCGGAAAGTATCCGGCAAGACGTTCCACAAAGTTCTCCTTTCCCTGCGCAATACGATATATTGTCTTATCTTCAGCAAAATACAGCATATCAATCTCGTTCGGATCGACATGAGACAGATGTAACCTGTCCATAATACCGAGATATTCGCATATTTTACGAATATTGCCACCTTCCTGCATTCCACCAATGACATGCATACCAGTGTCATAAGTTTCACCAAAACGTGTAAAGCTCTGTAATCCACCGCCGACTGTGGTATTCTTTTCTATCACAGTCACCTTTACATTCTCCTTTGAAAGGATTGCTCCTGTGAAGAGGCCTCCAAGTCCTCCTCCAATTACAATTGCGCTCTTTTCCATCTATTTACGATTTGATTCTTCAATCTGTTTATAAATTGTTTCTGCCGATATTAATTCACTACAGGTCACTATCGTTCCTACAAGGACTCCAAGCATTCCATGAGAATTCACATTCTGTCCTGCCAACAATAGATTCGGTATCCTTGTCCTGTACGGAACTCTGCCTGCAGGACCGGCATTGATATCCTTGGCAACTCCATACATCGAACCGTTCTCAGTACCGGTATAATCCAGATAAGTCAATGGAGTTGAAGTATAATAAGTTTCAATGCTGTCCCTGAAACCAGGATGATGCTTTTCCACCTCCTGTATAAGCAGTTCGGCATGAAGCTTCTTGAATGATTCATAATCTTCACCTCTGCGTCCTATCTTCGTTCCCTTCCATCGCACCACATCCTCCATGTTCATATATGATATGACTACTCCGCTATTGGCCCAAACCGCCTTATCTTCGTGACACATATGCATGTACAGAAAGCCCTTCGGCCAATCCAGAGATGTATAATCTTCACATCCCCAAGGAGAATTGCCGGCATAACCATAGTAATTGGTGTTCATATACGGCATGACCCCATCCTTGAACTTGACATACACCGCAAAGCCACCGGCAGTCTGCGGTATGCTGGTGATGCGTGTCCTGAATGCAGGACGTATAAGTTTAGTATCCAGCAGCTCAAGCATCCTGTTTGGATGAATCGTACTGATTACGTAATCAGCACCATAAAACTCGCCGTCAGAAGTCTCCACACCGGTCGCCTTGGTTTCATTACAATGAATCTTGACAACCTTCTTCTTAGCCAGAACCTCACCTCCGAGATCCTCAATATTCTTGATCAGACCAAAGGCAATCGAATCACTTCCACCCGCGATCCTGTATGCACTCTGATTATAAAAATCCATGATGAAAGCATGCTGGGAGAACGGAGTCTTGTCATACTCAGCAGAATACAGAGACAAGTCTCCCACCAGTACATTCTTCAGCATCTGATCCTCGAAGATCTCATCAAGGACATCATTTATTGATCGCAACTGATACTCCGTGTTTGCGGCCATATCCCTGTCGACCGATGTCAAGGAATTGAGAGAGGAAGCAGACGCGATACGGTCAATGACCTGTATATACTTGACCAAAGCATCTCTTTCATGAGGGAAATATGATGACATCGTTTCCAGAAAATTCTCTCTTCCATTCGCAAATGAGAAAGTGGAACCACCAAGGGAAACCGTATTATATGCACTCTCGTCAAGGGCACTTAACTTTACCTTATCCTTAAGATCAAGGAAATTGAATACCCTATCCATCGTCTGACCTTCAGATGCAGAGCCTATGAAATGCATTCCTGTCTCAAACTTTGCACCTCGTCTGACAAAACATTGCAGGCATCCTCCAAGCTGGATACCCTGCTCCAGAACAGTGACATCGTAACCATTCTTCTGGAGGATATATCCACATGAAAGTCCGCCTAATCCGGAACCTATGATAACAACTTTAGACATTCTGTTCAAATCTATTTGCAAGTTGAGCGTATCTATCTTTATAATACTGCCTCATGTAAGAGGCCTGCTCTCGGAGAGTCTCACCCTTCTGTCGGAGAGCCTCAGGAGAAATCCTTTGATCGATATCCAAGTGCATAGGCCACCTTCTGATGAGTCTTCCCTTCTTAGGGAGCGCTCTGCCGGAGCCATACAACACTAAAGGCAGGATATCGACATTCAGGGTTTGAGCCAGATAAAAGGCCCCTTGATGGAAGCGGCCGATACTGCAATCAGGTGATCGGGTACCTTCCGGATAAACAGCAATGCTGTATCCTCTTTCCACCAATGACTTTAATTGCGGAAGGATATTCTCCATGCCGGAAGAAGCCGGAAGGAACTCCGCATTCCTTATCGCATATCTATATACAGGATTATTCCATACCCAGTCAGCTGTAAGGACAATTATCTTTTCCGAAACTGCAAGCAACGGCACCAGGTCAAGATGTGACTGATGATTACATATGATCACAGACGGCTTGGAGAAGTCTTCACCTGCGAGATTGGACTCAGTGTACCTGATACCGGGAATCTTATGGTATAACAGTACGAACCTGGCCATGAACCTGATGATGCGATGCAGATTATATTTCTTCCGCTCAGTAATTTTACCGATACTCAGATACAGATATATGAGCGGCGTCATTACAAACATTGATGTAATGATAAAGAACAAAAGCGAATATACGGTGCGGAGAACTGCAAAGGTCTTCCTTATGATTGCAAGAGGCAATCCGTATATCAGGGCAAGGACGCATAAGACTGAGTTGAGAAGTGATATTCTCATAAAGTCACGGCCGGGACGGAAGTGCGACACGCGTTCCTCGCGCGGAGGGTAAAACACATTTACCTGTTCGTTGACCAGTTCAACACCATGCCATGAGGCAAAGACCATCAGTTCAAGCTCGGCTTCATATCTTGATGTCAACAGACACAGTCCACGAAGCTTCTTCAAAGGATATAGTCTATAACCGGTCTGTGTATCCTTAAGGTACTTGCCTGTCTGAACAGCAAACCAGAAATTACTGAATGCATTGGCGAACTTGCTGCCACTGCTTCGGTCGGCAGAAGCGAGATCCTTGCGTTCTCCCACTATAAGCGCACCAGGGTGTTTCTGGTTGGCAGCCAGAAGGATAGGAATATCTTCAGGATAATGTTGTGCATCACCATCCAATGTGATTGCATATGCAAATCCTTTCTCCAAAGCATATTTGAAACCAGCCTTCAAAGCAGCACCCTTGCCGGAGTTCTTCTTCAACTCGACTATGGCAGGCTTGACCTGAAGTCCATCAAGCAGTTCCAAAGTGTTATCAGTGCATCCGTCACATACAACGATCACATCACTGCATTGAAGCATCGACCTCCTTACAACATCAACAATCGTCCCTGCATTGTTATATGTAGGGATTATAACACAGATTCCTCTGTCTCTTAACAATCGTTGCTGATCAGTCATCGTAATTCCGGCTAGATTTCATTGCATACAAGAGAAAGCTTGGCATAAGCCTCTCCGTTGGCAGATACAGTCACCTGCACCTTCAGGGCACCTTCTTCCTTAGTGATCTTCTGAAGAGAATACTTCACATCCGTAACCTCGTTCGGCGAGATTATTCTAAGGAATTTAATGTTCTTCACACAGTTGAGAGCAATCGGAGTCTTGAGTGCGACCTCGAAAAGTTCTACAGCAATCTGCATAATACATACGCCCGGTGTGATAGGTTCTCCCGGGAAATGGGCCTGATATATGAAATGTTCGGGGTTCAACTTCAAGTCAAACTCGTGTCCGTTCTCCACTTGACAATCCGAAACAATTGTATATAAGCTGTCTAACAGTTTCATGATTAGAAAGGTATAAGATTATAGGTTATATCATGCTTCTGGTTAACGTGTTTAATCGGAAGCTTATGTGTCTCATTCTGAGTCAGATAGATATCAAGTACCTCTTTAAAGTCCTTCTTCAGGATTCTCTTTATGAAAGGGTTTCTGAGCTGTTTTATGCAATTGATTATTTTGACCTTGCCCTTATTCACATCATAGCTGAAGGTCAGCATAGAAACGCCGAATTCATTTACCACAGACGCAGTCAAAGCCGATTCATCACCCTTGATGATGCACAGGCCTCCGATATAAGCCTGTTTAAGATCAATTTGTACAGAATACTTCGATGTACCCGTATTCACTGCTCCTTGTGCTGATGCAGCAAAAGAAACATAGAGGAACAGGCACACAAACAGAAGTATTATCCTTCGTACTGACATAATCAATCTATATTAAAGACTTCCTGACGTATGCTGACATTTGTCTTGATGTCAAGCAGATCAATGATTGTATAATCTCCTGAAGGTTCGTGCATTTCCACCTTGTACACAACCTTCATTTCCGGATTGATATGCAGAACCAATCTATTCCACATCTGCTTCATATCCCTTTTCAAAGGAATCAAAGTGGCTATCCAGTCATTGCCGGAGACTTCAACTGTAGTCTTGAAGGACTTTGCATCACTAAGACAATTGCCGACAATGCTGTTCATCATCATTCTGGCAATTTCCTTGAATATCCTGTTCTGATTGACATCAATCACATCAGAGCGATTGTCATTCTTCAGCAGGACCTGATTCTGATTCAGGATGAAGGTATAGGTATATGGGCTTGTATATTCCCATCTGAGCTTGTCTGCCTGCTGGTAATACATCTTTCCCCTTGATACCATCTTATCATCGAGAATATTCAGAAACTTGGTCTGAACAAACTCACACTCAAGGCTTTGCATCTGCGCACTCGCCTTATTGATCTGTTCGATCATATCTGACTGCTGAAGAGTCTGAGCATTGGATACGACTGCCAGCAGACCCAAAATACATAATATTAGATATCGTTTCATCATCTCGCAATAAAATAACAGCCCAACATGATCAACAGCACTCCTAACCATTTCATCACATCGACAGTCTCGTTAAAGAACACTATGGCAGCGATCATTCCGAAGACATAACTCAATGAAACAAGAGGATAAGCCATGCTGAAAGGATAATTCTTGACAATGTAGAACCATAGGATGCTGCCAACTCCGTAGCATAATCCGCATGCAGCAAACTGCCAGTTGACAAAAACCGACTTCCAGAATGCCCAGCTCATGGAAAAAGGAAGCATTCTGACAAGGGCGAACTTCAACAGAACCTGTCCGCCAGCCAACAAAAGGCTCTGGATTACAGCTAATAGGAAGAGTGGCATATATTATTCCTTAACAAGTACAATTGCCTTTGCATAAATCTCCTGAGGAGCCTGTTCACCCGATCTCTCTGCAATCATTGAGAAAGAAGGAGTCGACTCATCAAAAGAACCGACAAGAACAGTATTCACCTTACCGGTCTGGATCAGTCTCACAGCATCTCGCATCGCCCAGTCGAACGACTCATCTCCATGAGAATAAGTGGTATTGTAACCATGGCACTTTGTGCGTATTGCAATTGCTGAACTGAGAGTATTATGCGTACTCTGCATGAACAGCGTAGGCTTGAGGAGCTCCTCGCCGAATGCAGTGATATCATCCAGGAACTGGAGACTGATCTCAAGCATACCACGGGATGTGGCTGTGATGATGGCATCCGGACACTCGATACCTGCCTTGTTCAATGCACGAAGCGATGTCAGATGAGCAGCCTTCATCAACTTACCCATTCTGCGCGACTCCATAGGAGAGACGAACTCCTTGAGTTCCTTCAACGACTCAACATCTGTAACGACCTCTTCTGCAACAACCTTGTATGAAAAGTCTGATGTACTTTCCTCAAACGAAGCAGGCTCAGACTTGCTGATGACCATTGACGAGTCATTTCCACCAAAACCGAACGAGTTGCAGATCACATTCTCAAGAACTACGTTCTCGTTTCCTGATGTCGGCACAATTCCACCTTCAATCTTGTTCTTCCATCCGAGATTTGCCGGTGTGAAGTTGTTCTGCATAGCAAGGATACAGATCACTGTCTCGATCGAACCTGATGCCGATGTGGTGTGTCCGGTAAAGGACTTGGTACTTGACACTTCTGGCATATCATCACCAAAAATACGTATAAGAGACTGACTCTCAGTTATATCATTATTCGGAGTACCTGTACCGTGGGCATTTACATATTGGATATCGCCTGGCTGAAGATGAGCCATCTCAAGAGCATCCTTCATAGCAAGATAAGCACCCTCTCCATTTTCAGAAGATGCAGTCTGATGGAATGCGTCACATCTGTTGCCATATCCTGCGACATAAGCAAGGCTGTTTGAAGCATTCTTCTCAAGTATGACGAAAGCTGCTCCTTCACCAAGATTAAGACCGGCACGTGTATCATCAAACGGGCGGCACTGCTCCTTATCAAGAATCATCAGAGTATTGAATCCATTGAGATGGAATCTGCTCAAAGCCTCCGATCCTCCCGCGATCACCACATCGACTTCATCTCTCTTGAGCATCTCCGAGCCAAGAATGATGGAGTTCAGTGCAGATGAACATGCTGTTGAAATAGTACATGTCTGAGCATTGGTCAGGCCAATGATCTCAGCCATCTCTTCTGTACTCTTGCCGCATTCATTGCTCTTCGGAAGATAAAGCAATGAATCGTCGGTCTTCATCTGCTCGTAGTAATTCTCAGTCAGGTCCATGCCACCGACTGTCGTACCGGAAATAAGGGCAACCCTTTTACCGTTCAGTTCCTCTACAGTGATACCGGCATGATCCAAAGCCTGTCCTATCGCTATCGCTCCCATAAGAGTCGTACGGCTCATCGGAGACGGATCCTTGATGCCAAGGATATCCTTCATCTGGTCATTCGACAGCTGCACCTCTCCTACCGGAAGATAAGAATGCTTTGACTGCAGGTATTTCATGGGTCTGACACCTGACTCTCTCCTTCTGAGAGAATCAAGGACTGAATCAGCATCGTTACCGATCGAGCATATGATGCCCAAACCCGTTACAGATATGGTCTTGTTCATTATTTTGTTCTGTTCTTTGCTACATAATCAGCGATAGAGCTGACGCTCTTGAAAATCTCCTTACCTTCTGCCGGATTAGCGAGTTTGATACCGTAATGTCTATCGAGAATTACGATAAGTTCCAATGCATCAATTGAATCAAGACCAAGACCTGCACCGAAAAGAGGAGCATCGTTCTCAATATCAGCAGGTGTGATTTCTTCAAGATTAAGTGCATCAATAATCTGCTCTTTAAGAGTAAGTATCAATTCGTTCATATTACTTTAAATTATATAGTTACTAATTTGATATTCGCTTCAAAATCATCTTCTGACCTACAATCAACCCAACCGGTTATCATTGTTCTGACAGAAGACAATGCAAATGTAGATTCGACAATGGTGTCGACTATATTTCCGTCATATTCATCAAGGATATAAAGTGAAGTTTCGCCTTTATAACCATGTCTTATGGAGATCTCTCCGGTCACAATATTCGGCAATGTATACAAGAACACTGACGGACTCGGATAGAACTCCCCTTCCTTATCGAATGTCGCGATATGCTTCCTGTCAGCAACGATTGAGGAAGAACTGTTGAAAAGAATCACCGCACAATCCTCGGCGCGATTCTCTTCGGCGTGCCTGCAGACGATATCTGCCGCAAGAAAAGCAAGCTTACTTAACACGTCCATCTTATGGAACTTTGGATAATCTCCGATGTAAGACTTGTATATTTCTGTAAGCAGGCTTCTGCCGGAAGACGTAACGTCCTGGCTGATGCCGTCAATGACCAGCGATGATGGCGTAATGGATACGGTGCCCAATGTGCGGACATCCTTCCTTTTATATTCCGGGCAGGAAAGTTCAGAAGATCTGGAGAAAGCCACAGCACCGTTGCAGCCGCCAAAACCCGATATGAGCTTGATGAAGGCTGACTTGTCCGTACTCCGCTCCTGATCGCTGACATTTACCTTACCGCTTACGCCGATCTCTGAATAACCTCTGACAGGAAGTACAATACCGTCATCAGTCGCTTCCATCGTGATGATGGTTTCAAGCACTCCGGCAGCACCAAGAGTATGACCATAATAGCCTTTCAGTGCAGATAACGGAACATCCGACAACCCGGCATTCTCGATCGCCTTGGACTCCATCTGGTCATTGAACATCGTGGCAGTGCCATGTACGCTGACTGTAGCCAAAGACTCTGCGTCAACAGACTCCAGAACCGCCTTAGCTGCCCTGAATGTACCATCTCCGACAGGAGAAGGTGCGCTGACATGATAGGCATCATTGTTCAGACTGCCTGCAACAAGCTTCCATGAACTGTTGTCAGTTTCATCTCCGCTAAGTCTGCCGAATACAATTGTCGCTGCCGCTTCGCCAAGATTGAGACCGAGACGTTCTATATCGAACGGCCTGCACTCATACGGTGATAAAGATTTGAATGACATGAATCCCGCCACCACAAATGGACTCTGACAATCAGCACCGCACACGACGACAGTGTCATAAGAACCGTCAGTAATCAGTCTGTCTGCCAGAATCTGGGCTGTAACTCCCGAAATACAGGCATTGCAGACCACGACAGGTTCTGTGCTGAAGCCTAAAAACCTGGCTATCTTCACTGCAGAAGCACCTGGTCTGCAATAAGCTCCATCATTCTCAGCCACTGAAGCCAACTCTTCAACATTAGCCTTGGTGGTGCTGAGTATAAGTGCTGTCCTATCTGATTCAATATCGATATCCAGATGGGATATCGCCTCCTTTATGGAGCGGATAGTGATAGATTCATATCTGGTAAAGCCTTCGATAAGAAGAGCCTTCTGCTGGTCTTCATCGAACAACGAAGCTGTCAACGGATGAGGAATCCCTCTCCAAGTATCATGCACACACAAAGAAGACCTGCCATCCTTCAGAGCATGGTAGTTCTCCCTGGTATTGAAACCAAGCGGTGAAGTAATATTTGTTGACAGAACCTTTATCATATAAGCCCTACAGACTTTTTCCAGTTAGTATAAAATTCAGGACTATCCCAAAGGAGCTGATAATTCCTGTCCATGAAAACCTGAATTGTACGAGCAGTGATAAATACTGTTCCATCATTCGGGTCATATATTTCATAGTCAAAAATAACCTTAGCAGCTTCAGTCGGCCTATATGTAATCTTAATGATTGGCTTCATCCCATAAGTAAGTGGACGTTTATAATTAATATCCATTTTAACTATAGGCACGAACACATTTTCATTGATATACATATTATAAGACAGGCCATGAACGATTCCAAATGTCTCTCTGGCATCTTCCAGATAAAGCGGATATGAACCATGCCATACGACATTCATCATATCTACCTCACTGAATCTGACTTCAAATTGCTTCTCAGCTGTAAGTAGAATGTCTTTATTCATCATTGCTTATTCTACGTTCCTTACAGACAACTTTATCTCCGCAGATGCATAGACCTTATCGCCACATACAACCTCGGCATTGGCCAGCGTCATTCCAAAAATATCCTGGAGAATATCAACCTTCGTATGGATGACGGTACCCACAGACGGAAGTTCATTGATGACATAATTACGCACGGCACCAATAAAGCCCACCTGCACATCCTTATGCAGGACATACTTGTTGTAGAATCCTACTCTGGCAGCACATGTCTGGGCTATATTCTCCATCATTCCTGAAGGAGAGAAGTAACCGTTGTCAACAAATATATTAGTGTCTGTAATTACAGTCTCAGTGGTCGATGCATCTGATGAAAAAGCTATCAGATTGCCGACCATCACAAACGGCTCCTGCTGCGGAAGGACCGTATGAACATCAATCGAACGAAGATATTCTTCAGAAAAAGTTACTGAATCCATCAATTCCAAAAATCAAAGAAGTTATACCATTGAGTCGGATATTCGACAATACGCTTCTCCAACTCTGCCACGTATGCTTCCGAAAGCTGTCTTATCTGTTCTTTTCTTGGCTGCTCCTTATCATAGTTGAGCGGAGTGACATAAATCTTATATTCTGTCAGTCCTGTCTTCATCACATTTACGGCGAGCACATTGAGACCACGCATTGCAGCAACGCTGAAAGGTCCCTGCGGGAACTTTGCGGATCTCCCAAGAAAGAGAGCTTCAACGCATTTGGTCTGTCCCATAAAACGGTCTGTCGGGAAACTGACAATATCACCGTTGCACAATGCCTGATCGATCTCGAACAGATGGCTCATGTCCTCCTTGAGAGTAATCATCCTGATGTTCGTCTTGGTGAACATATTATTGCGATTCTCCATGACAGAAGCCTTTTCATGTGCATAGACGACAGCATTTATGGTCTTCTTGTCTGAAACCAAGGTATATCCGGCAATCTCGTAATTACCGATATGAGAACTTAAATGAAGGAAGCCTTCTTCACCGGATGCAAGGGCATTGAAATGCTCCATTCCATCGACACTGACATCAAACGTCTTGCCTGCATACATGGCAAACTTATCAATGACAACCTGGGCAAACTTACAATGATTGATGTACGTTGCCCAAGCAGCCTTGATTCTTCCATATTTATGCATCTCACGAAAATAGCGATATGCAGTCCTTCTACTTGAATTCAATACCAAACAGACAGGAACAACGAATATGGATGCGAACAGATATAATAACCTTACATCCATTATACGGAGCATCGTGATGAGACACTTATGCATCCATCCGTTACCGTAAGTAGTTCCTGCCCACTGTCCCTGAGCCATAAATTAGCCGATTTTGCTTTCGATATAGTCGCAGAACTTAGTAAATGTATCAACACCTACCATCTCTTCAGCCTTGATCTTAAAGCCGAAATTCTTCTCTACGATCACTACGATGTCAACGAAGTCAAGGCTATCGATACCCATATCCTCCTTAAGCTTAGCCTCAGGGAAGATTACATCCTCCTCGATCTCGAGTTCGTTAATAAGGAAATCCTTTACTTTTGCTTCAATTTCTGTACGATTCATAACGATTAAATATTTTAGATTAGTTTATATATAACTTATGCTTTCTTGATTACAAGCGCGCTGTTGGTACCGCCAAAGCCAAATGAATTGCTGAGAACAGTGTTGATCTCGGTATCAACTGCCTTTGTAGGGATATTGAGATGCTGTGCATACTCATCAGGATTCTGGAGATTGATGTTAGGAGCGACAAAGTTGTTATGCATCATGATGATGGAATAAACCACCTCACTGGCTCCTGCCATCCAGCACTCATGTCCTGTCATGCTCTTTGTACTTGACACCAGTGCATGTTCACCTCTGAAGAGCTTGTCGATTGCGATCGCCTCGAACATATCGCCCTGCTTGGTACTTGTTGCATGAGCATTGATATAGTCGATATCCGAAGGCTTTACACCAGCATCTTCCATAGCTCTCGACATTGCTCTCAAACATCCTTCATCACTTGGCTGACTGATTACTGATGTTCCATTAGAAGAGAAGCCATATCCCACTACTTCGGCAAGAATGCTGGCACCACGTGCTACCGCATGGTCATAGTCCTCAATAATGAGAGCAGCGGCTCCACCACTAGGAACAAGTCCGTCTCTGTCCTTATCGAAAGGGCGACTCGCTTTATGGGGCTCCTGCATGTTCTTAGAGAATGCTCCGAGTGCATCAAAGGAAGCCATAGATTCAAAATTAGCCTCCTGTGCTCCACCACAAAGGACCATACTCTGCAGACCATTCTTAATAAGAAGGTAAGCAAGACCGATAGAATGCGATCCGCTGGCACAAGCCGCACTGATGGTGAAGTTTGCACCCTTCAGACGGAAGATTGTGCTGAGATTCATGGTAACAGTCGAGTTCATGGCCTGGAAAATGAACGACTGGCCAAGAAGTTCGGTATCATGTTTTTCATCCATGATTCTTGATGCATCAATCACAGGCTTGGCTGATGAATCATTACCGAAAATACATCCTACCTCATTGTTATCCAGATACTCCTGATCGATATTTGCCATCTTCAGTGCCTGCAGACTTGCCATGAAAGCATACTCAGCCTCTTCTGACATTCCACGACGCAGATGACGGTCGATCAAGCCTTTGAGAACCGGCTTCGGTACAATACCTGTCAATGCAGACTGGTAACCATACGATATTCTCTCATCCTGAATGCCAACTCCGGATTTTCCGTTATACAAAGATTCCTTTACTTCTTCAATTGTGGTTCCCAGGCATGACCATATACCCATACCAGTAATTACAACACGCTTCATTATGATTCGATTTAATATAATCCTCCGTTAATACTAATAACTTCTCCAGTGATGTAGCTTGCGTCATCCGAGCAGAGGAAGCCCACCAATGCAGCCACTTCTTCAGGCTTGCCGAAACGTCTCATCGGAACAAGATGCTTGAGTTCATCCTGCGGAAGGTCCTTGGTCATATCTGTCTCAATGAATCCAGGAGCAACGGCATTTACGGTAACATTACGGGCTGCAGTCTCCTGTGCCAAAGCCTTTGTCGCTCCGATCAGCGCAGCCTTTGCAGCACTATAGTTAGTCTGACCGGCCATACCCTTCAGACCTGAAAGTGAAGTCATATTTACGATACGTCCTCCATGCTTGCGCATCATCATCTTCGGAAGAAGCTGACGTGTCACATAGAAGAATCCGTTCAGTGATGTATCGATCACAGCATGCCAGTCCTCTTCAGGCATCATGAACATGACGTTGTCCCTACGGATTCCGGCATTATTTATCAAATACGCGATATAATCGTCTGGATGTTCTTTCTCCCAAGCTTCAAGTGCAGCAGACACCTCATCCTTATCTGACACATCAAACTTGATAAGCGATGCATTACCACCCGCCGAAGCGATCATATCACGAACCTCCTCCGCAGCCTGCTGATTTGACTGATAATTGATCAGTACAGGTATTCCCATTTGCGAAAGCTTGACACAAATGGCACGTCCTAATCCTCTGGAACCACCGGTAACAAGAGCGTATTTCATATTAACTTTTCGTAGCTGGACAAGTCTCAGGTCCATAAAAAAACAACTTAAAAATAAAGCGTGAGACTTACTTCATCATCATTACAGATCAGACAAAGACACCTTAAGCACAATTTGCAAAGGTAAGAATATTTTCCAAGAATCAATTAAATCTGCTGCTATAAGAAGACATCTCAGACGTCCCTTGGCAACTTTGCCGCGATCTCGCTTGAAACAGACCAGCTTATTAACGAAAAGTTCAACATAAGCGGAGGACTTCAATACAACACAACAGGCAGGACGGCCCTGGAAGCTCGTCCTGCCTATGTACATGATTTCGACTGGGGCACCCTACGGCCGAAGCTCTTCTGTCTTATACAGCAATGCACTCTGTCAACAGCTTCGCAGCTGGAGCGGGTGTAGGCCTGACAGGAAGATGGGTAGGAGCCAAGTTAGGATATTACTACCGTCTGTTCGGCGGCTCAGGCAACACGATTCATGAGCCGTTCAACATATATTACGAACTTTGTGTAAAGCTGCTGCCGAAGATAGCCGACTGGGATCTGGACCTGATCATTACCAACAACGAACGCTTTGAATTGGAAAGACATTTCCAGCCTTCCTTTATAGCTCAATGCAGTTACTATCCCCTTCAGCGGATCGGCGTTTCCCTTGGCTTGGGATGCAAGCCGGCCGGCATGTTCAACATGTCTGCAGATTACTACCAAACCTCATTAAAATTAGGATTATGCTACAGATGGTAAAACGACTTGTCCCAGCGTTAATAGTATCAGCTCTTTGCAGCTGCAACACCTTGGACATCAAAGGAATACTCATGCCAACAGGCGAAGGCGTGGAGAAACGCTTCGAGCAAAGCAGGGCTATGCTTTCCGACCTCAACAATGGAGCCGTCAACACTCAGGAGACCTATACTTTTTATGTAGCGGCTGACCCGCATATAGATCAGACACATCATAATCTCGACATATTCAATGATGCATTGAAGAATGACATGAATGCATCATTCGGAGTCATGCTTGGAGATTGTACTGACACGCGCAACAATCTGCCGAAATACCTTGACGCATTCGGATATGAGCCTGCAAGACACTCGATGAACCAGAAGATTTTCCACATATTGGGCAATCACGACATCTTCTTCAACGGCTGGACAGATTTCAGGGACAACATCGGTCCTTCAGTATATTGGTTTGAAGCAGTGTTCACAGAAGGAAAGGACCTGTACATCTCTCTTGACACAGCCACCGCGACCCTTGGAAGAAAACAGACAGAATGGCTCCGGTCATTTCTCACTGAAAACCGCAGCAAATACCGACACTGCATAATCCTCACACATACGAACTTCTTCTATAGCGACATGACGCAGGCTTCATCAGGCAACATGCCAATAGAGGAATGTTTCTCTCTCATTGACTTTTTTGAAAAGCAGAAAGTCTCACTGGTCTTGCAGGGACATGACCATTTCAGAGAAGATCTGACATACGGCAAGGTCAGATATACTGTTTTGGGAGCGATACGTGAAGACGCCCAGGCCCCTGAATATCTGAAAATAACTGTCAGCAAAGACAAAATAAGCCTGGACTGGCAACTGATTTAGAATATTCTTCAGCTTTTCTTGATCTTGTCTTTTCGAGCGAGTCCTTTGATTCACCTGTCATTTCGAGCGAGTCCGAAGGACGAGTCGAGAAATCTCTCCCATTCACAAACCATTCTCACTCATATGAGCAAGACACGAGTAAATCATTTTTCTTTCGGACATATATTATTCTTTAATTTTTTCATATCTTTGCAGCGAGGAAGTAAAACGTGACTCGGAAGGGGGATTAAGTTTAAGTACAAAGTCCCGTCATCTGCCCCTGCGAAAGCAATTCCACCACGACTCCTCGGGCAAACGTACAAGCAGTCTCTGTGAGACTGCTTTTTTCATGAGACTTCTATCGCTGTAATACAATACTGAACCTTGGCACCATCGCTTCTTTTCTGTCCAACCGTCAATCGAACTATCCCTATTGCCGGACAACTATACTCCATGATCAGCATCCGATTAAACCCTTTCTGATTCTTAGTCCCTTGATGAATCGGTTTACTTTCTTTGAGGACCGCGTTAGGTAAAATTGCATCCAACTGTAAGACAGCCAAAGTAGACAAATACCTTAACGAAGCATGCCCCGCCGTCTCATTGACAGATATATATTTTACATGTATATAATCATTCAATGACCTGTTAAAAACTTTTCTACTATCATTCCTATTCAACCATTGATAATAGAATTGTCGAATCAGACGATTTCTTTCCCTTCTATCCTCCGTGGAATCCCCCACCGGCACATCCTCCGGTCGAATATCAGCAGCCAGATCCAAAGACACCTTATGAAACTCCGGAACCGGTAATTCATAAACCTCACGCTCCTCCACATAGCCCACCAGCAAAGCCAACGGCACATCCAACACCTCTGCAGCACGAGCCTTCTGAACTCAGCACACCTGCTGAGATCAGAGGGCTTGACCGCTTTATATAAAAAACCACAAACATCAAGATTGACTCCACTTTCTAAAATCCAATAAAATTGTTAATTTTGCGTTGATTACCGAACATCGACGGGATAACATGGATGCTAACAAAAATATGAACATTTTCCGACTCATACATTTTGACAATCTGGAGTACACCCTCAGAAATGGAATGTATAGTAGGAACAGTGGTCATATAGTCCCTAACTTCGTAAACATCGGTGATACCACACTAATCAAGCAAAGGGAAACATTCACAGTCCCAGTCAATCCTCCTAATGGCAATTTGGGTGATTACATCCCTTTCTACTTTGCTGGTCATTCTCCGATGCTCCTTAATATCAAGACAGGAGCACGAGGCATCCAGAAGCGAGATCAAAAAGATCTCATATA
>JAEIGA010000559.1_pt1 | contig 54683 bp, 39 predicted proteins | sample 9270691 | NCBI WGS metagenome assembly JAEIGA01 (sample SAMN17057246, study PRJNA624740) | gut metagenome | biome: biome; isolation source: fecal sample | host: Bos grunniens | place: China: Xizang | collected 2019 | reverse complement strand
GCTCACGTGTTCCTCCCCAATCCGCCACTCTCACGCCGGATTATTGCTAACCCAGCGATCCCGTTCGACTTGCATGCCTAATCCACGCTACCAGCGTTCGTTCTGAGCCAGAATCAAACTCTCAGAAAAAGATCTTGAGTTTTTAATATGCTCTCACACAAACATCTACTGTCTTCTCAAACATCCATATTTCAAAGAGCGATGTCCACCCCCCTTGGGGGCGAACGGATGTGTAGTATATCATAAATCGTCGTTGGTGCGCAAGGGGGTATTTTAAAAAATTTTTAATGGCCGTTTGGAGGGGTTCAGGTGGCCGCAAAAACGGCATCGCGCTAGGGCAGATGGGACTTGCGGAAGGAGCGGAAATAGGCACCCTTCGGGTCGTGGCCGGTCGCGAGCGTCTGGAGGTGCAGATAAGAAGGACCGAACGGCGACTTGCCCTCGGTCTTGAGCGGAAGCGTACGGGCGACGCCGTTGGTGGAGCACGAAAGTTCCGCGATGCCTGACGACCAGTCCCAGCTCAGCCGAACGACCTGCCACTTCCCCTTCCCGCCCAGCGTCTCCGCCGTCACCGGGACCGCGAGCGCCGCCTCCTCGCCGACGAACTCGTCGCAGGGGTTGAACCAGCGGTCGCAGAGCGCAAGCTGGAAGCCCTCGCCGTCGACGCGGCACTCGAGCTCGACCTTGCCCTTCAGTCCGGCCGGGAAGTTCCACGCCACGCCCTGACGGTCGGAGACGAGCCGATCGTCGCGAACGCGGCAGATTTGCAGCGCCTCGCGCTTGGTGTATGGATTCGTGTCCGGCTCGCGCACCAGCAGTGCCCCTGGCACGCGGTTGAACGCGCAGTGTCCGCTCCAGCCGCGGATATTGCCGTTGAGCGACTTCACGTACAGGTGGTTGGAGAGTCCGTCAAGGCCGTAGCGGAAGTCGTCGAAGCGGTCGGTTTCGTAGAGCCACGCGACGTCGAAGATGCAGATGCGGGCCGCGGCGCCCTGGCCGTAGGGCAGGAGGATCTTGCCGTCAGGCATCTCCATCGGCTGGGTCTGGTGGACGCTCTTGTCGGCCTCGCGCCACGGCCGGTTGCCGTATTCGCGGAAGTCGGCGCGGTTGCGGATGGGGTCGAGCGCCACTTCGCGGAAGCCAATCCAGGTTTTGCCGTCGTCCTCAGAGATCGCCGCGTGGAGCGCGTCGCGGTTGGTGAAAACAGTCTCGGCGCGCCCGTCGAGCTCCGGCTCCCAGAGCTCCGGGTACTCCGACGGATCGCGCTTCGGCAGCGGCTCGGTGTTGTTCCAGAAGAAGATGATGCGGCCGTCCCTCAGCTTCAGGAACGTCGGCATGGTGTTGGAGGCATAGAACATCGGCGCCGGAACCGGGCCCTCCCAAGTCTCGCCGGCGTCCTTCGAGCGGTAGAGGTAGTGGTGGCGGAACGAGGCGCGCGCGGCCATCAGGAGCTCGCCGTTAGCAAGCTCGACGATCGTCGGCTCGCAGCAGCCGTTGTTCCAGCGGAGCGACTTGTCGTGGTAGAGGATTCGGTCGGCTGAGACGGCGTTGGTGACCACCACCTCATGCCAGGTATCGCCGTCGTCGGCGGAGATCGCGAGCGCGGGGCGCTCGTAGCCGTCGATCCGCCGCGCGCCGGCGAAGATCCAGCGGCGGGACTTCTCCAGGGGCTGCACCGGACGGAAGAAGTTGAGCGAAGTGGAGGCGGTGTCGTTGGTCCTCACGTCCACCTTGCCGTCAGGACCGTCCTTGGATCGGATGCAGCGCAGGAAGCCGCCCTTCTCGGCCGGCTCGACGACGGTGATGTAGTAGTCGGCCCAGGGGCACTTGGCCATTGCGCCAAGATCGCCCGGCTGGCAGAGCTTCGTCTTCCACGAAAGCCCGCGGTCGCGGGACGAGAGGTAGACTTCGCGCGGCCGGCCGTCCACGAGGTCCTTCCCGTAGTAGCGAATCTCGCCGTCCGACATCACCACCATCTCCTTGTGGGTGTGGTTGGGCTGCACGGCCACAACGCGCGGCTCGCGGATCGACCGGTAGATGGCCGCGTCCGAGGCGTCCAGCGCAGGCCAAGACGTAGCCAGGGCCACGCAAAGCAAGGTCAAGGGCGTCATAGTTTCTCCTCAGTCGTTGTCGTTAGTGCCGGAGACGGGGATCGAACCCGTACTCTCGATTACCGAGAAGCGGATTTTAAGTCCGCCGCGTATGCCATTTCGCCACTCCGGCAGTGCTATGCGCGTATTATAGCAAAAATCGCCATGCGGCGGCTTCCCCATTTCCGCGGACATAAGCCTACAGTCGCTCAATCGGTACCTTGCGCGGCGCGCCGGGGACGTCGGCCACGAACCGCGGCAGCGCAAGCCCGCCGATGCGCGCGGCGCACCACTCCTCGATCTCGCGAGCACGCGCAAGCGGCACCGCGAAGCGCTCCGAGACTCCCGCCACCGGATCGCACTGGAAGACGTAGTAGGGACGAATCCGCGCCGCGGAAAGCGCCTTGAGGAGCGCAAGCATCTTCGCCGGCGTGTCGTTGACGCCCTTCAAAAGCACGGTCTGCGAGGAGACGGGAATCCCCGCCTCCACCAGCCTCGCCGCGGCCTGCGCGGCTTTCCGCGCCTCGCCGGCGGTGTTGATGTGGACATTCGCCCAGACTTTCTTCGAGCGCCCGAGCAGTCGCGCCAGGCGGGCGGTGACGCGCTCGGGCGCGTCGACCGGCGCGCGGGTGCAGATGCGCACCACCTCGACCTGGTCAAGCGCGGCGAAGGCATTGACGAACCGCATCAACTCGCGGTCGGAAAGCATCAGCACGTCGCCGCCGGAAAGGAGGACGTCCCGCACCTCGCGATGACGCCGCACGAAGTCGACGCAGACGGCGAGACGCTCGGGAGTGTCCACGACCGGCGCGCGGCCAAGGATGAACGCGCGCGTGCAGTGGGGGCAACGCGCAAAGCAGCGGTCGGTGGTCATCACCAGCACCCGGTCGCGGAAGCGGCGAAGGAGTCCCGGCGGCAGAGAGCGCTTCGCGCCGAGCTCGCCAAACGGATCGCTGCTGGCGACCGTGGGACTACTTCGCCGCGACATCCGCTCCGGCCCTTCCGCCGCCGCGCAGGCCCGAGCGCAGCACCGCGGCGACCACGGCGGCCGTCACGACCGCGCCCGCGCAGGCCGCGGCAGTGAGGGACAGCCCGCCGGGGATAACACCCCAGACCTGGCCCTTCGACGGCCACGCCCAGAAGATGAAGGTCGTGATGACCATGCACATGAAGACGCCGGGGACGAGCGTGACCAGGGACTTCGCACCGCGCCCGAGGCGGAGCAGCCACACCGTCGCCGCCATCAGCATGGTGGTGGAGACGAGCTGGTTCATCCAGGCGAAGTAGTTCCAGAGATGGCCGAAGCTGCCTTTGTCCTTGTTCGACCACCAGAGCAGCGCGGCGACGATGGCGACGAGTGGCAGACAGGTGAGGACGCGCGTCGGAACCTTCACCTGGTCGATCCCCGCCTCCTCGCCGAGCGAAAGCCGCGCCGACCTGAGCGCGGTGTCGCCGGAGGTGATCGCCAGCACCACGATCGCCGCGACCGTCACTCCGCCCATCCAGGTGCCGAGAAAGTGGGTGGCGATATGGCCGAGCACGACCGGCCCCGGGAGCGAGATGTAGTCGGCGTTGAGGTTGTAGATCGCAAGCGCCGCCGCCGCCCAGATCATCGCGATGACGCCCTCGGCGATCATCATGCCGAAGAACGTCGCGCGCGCCTCGCGCTCCGACCGGCAGGTGCGGGCGACAATCGGCGACTGGGTGGCGTGGAAGCCGGAAACTATGCCGCAGGCAATGGTCACGAAAAGGCACGGGAAGAGCGGGTTCTTCGACTGGAATCCGGCAAAGCCCGCGCAGTCGGCGAAGATCTCCGGAGTCCTGAAGCCGGCGACGACGAGCGCGACGGAGATGGCGGCCGAGCCGACGATGAGCAGTGCGCCAAAAACGGGGTAAATGCGACCGATGATCTTGTCCACCGGGAAGAGCGTAGCGGCAATGTAGTAGACGAAGATCGCCACCACCGCCCACCAGAAGACGTCTGTCCCCGGCAGCCAGTGCTTGTCGATGAGCATTGAGGGGGTGTTTATGAACACAGTCACGCAGAGGAGAAGCGCAAGCATCATGATCCAGGTGAACACTCGGGAGTAGACCGCGCCGAGGTGCTCACGCACCATCCGCGGCATGTTTGCGCCGTTCATGCGCATCGAAATCATGCCGGCGAAGAAATCGTGCACCGCGCCCATGAACACGCAGCCCACCGGGATGATGAGAAGCGCCACCTTGCCGAACTTGATGCCGAGGATGACGCCGATGACCGGTCCCACCCCGGCGATGTTCAGGAGCTGGATGAGCATGTTCTTCCACTTCGGCAGCGGCACGTAGTCCACGCCGTCGGGATGGGCGATGCACGGCGTCTTGCGGTCGTCCGGCGGAATCAACCGCTCCACCACCTTGCCGTAGGTGAAGTACCCAAGCGCTAGAAACGCGATGCCTCCGAGAAACCAGCTCATCTTTCCACCCTCTTAGTCCTTTTTCGGCTTCGGCCCGCCGAAGCGGTCGGCGTCCTTGATCGACGGCGCGGTCTCGGAGAAGGAGAAGTCCTTGCCCGGGAGAATCGCGTTGAGGACGATGCCGAGGAGCGCGCCGACGGCGAGGCCGGATAGCGAGATCTTGAGCGAGCCGATCATGAACGCGATTGCGCCCGCCTTCGAGAAGGAGATGCCGAGGGTGAGGACGAGGATGAGCGCCGCGATGAGCATGTTGCGGCTCTTGCCGAGGTCTACCTGGCTCTCGACGAGGTTGCGGACGCCGACCGCCGAGATCATGCCGTAGAGGATGAACGAGACGCCGCCGATCGTCGCGCCCGGGATGGTGCCGATGAAGGCGGAGAACTTCGGGCAGAACGAAACCAGGATCGCGAGGCAGGCGGCGATGCGGATGACGCGCGGGTCGTAGACCTTGGAGAGCGAGAGGACGCCGGTGTTCTCGCCGTAGGTCGTGTTCGCCGGCGCGCCGAAGAGCGAGGCGAGGCAGGTGGCGAGGCCGTCGCCGAGCATCGTGCGGTGCAGACCGGGGTTCTCGAAGAAGTTGCGCTTCACTGTGGAGGAGATCGCCGAGACGTCGCCGACGTGCTCCATGATGGTCGCAAACGCGAGCGGGAAGACGATCGCAATGGCGCTCACGATCCGTCCCCAGTCGGGGCTGGAGAAGAGCGGGAACACCGTGTTCTCCCACTTGACCGGCAGACCGATCCACGCGGCGTTGGCGACGCCAGAGTAGTCAATCGCGTCGCACCAGCCGAACTTGCCGAAGACGACGGCCGCCAGGTAGGAAACAATCACGCCCATCAGGATCGGGATGATCCTGAACATCCCCTTCCCGAAGATCGAGAACGCGATCACCGTGACGATGGCGATGACGGCGACGGGCCAGCTCGAGGTGCAGCTGTTGATCGCGACCGGCGCGAGCACAAGGCCGATGCCGATGATGATCGGCCCCGTCACGACCGGCGGGAAGAACTTCATCACCGTCTTGACCCCGCACGCCTTGACGAACCCGGCCACAATGAAGTAGACGAGCGAGGACGAGGCGACGCCAAGGCAGGCGTACTGGAGCATCGTCGACTTCGAGACCGTCTCGTAGCCGGCAGTGCCCGCCATGCCCGCCAGCGCAAAGTAGCCGGCGAGGTAGGCGAAGGACGAGCCGAGGAACGCCGGCACCATGCGCTTGGTGACGAGGTGGAAGAGGAGCGTGCCAAGGCCGGCCCAGAGCAACGTCGCGCTCGGGCTGAGGCCGGTGAGGATCGGCACGAGGATCGTCGCGCCGAACATGGCGAACATGTGCTGGACGCCGAGGACGCCCATCTTTGGAAGCCCGAGCGTCCGTGCGTCGTAGACGCCGTCGGACATCAGGAACTTCGCGCGCAGGGCGGCGATCGCCTTCGCCAGCGCCGCTGACTCCTCGGAGGTGACGATGCCGTCCTCCTCGATGTCGATGAGCAGTTTCTCGAAGGCCGCGAGGTCCGAATCCGCCGCGGCGAACGGGTGGACGAGCCCGATCAGCGCGCGGGTCTCGTTGATGTCCGCGCGTCCGTCCTCGAAGGTGAACTTCTCCGCGGCCGTCACGAGCTGCAAGAGCGTCCAGTTGCTTGCGTCCTGCTGTGTTGCCATAGTCTTTGTCCTTTTGGAAAACTGTCTCAGAGCCTGGTCAGGAGGTCGTTGCGGTAGAGCGCACGCACCGCATCGCAGTCGAGCGTGTGCCCGGCGCGGAAGCTGACCACCGTGCCGACGAAGCGGTCCGCCCCGGTCAGCGAGAGCGCGGCCATCAGGTCGAGGGTGGCGCGGTGCCAGACCGGCTCAAGATACTTCGTCCCCACCGGATAGCGCGGCGAGGTGTAGAACCTGCGTCGTCCGTGGATGAGGATGTTCTTGTCGTTATAGCCAAGGTTGCGGGTGGAGGCGAGCAGCTTGCCCACCGTCTTGGCGAGGATGTACTGCTTGCGCGTCGCGTTGGTGCGCGCGTAGGCGGCGTAGCGGAAGGTCTCAGGCGTCGCGTCGAAGAGCACCCGCTGGCAGCCGATCACCGTGTTCCAGCGGATCGCACAGTCGATGCGCAGGTTGCGCTCGCCGTCCTTCGCCGGCAGGAAGAGGAGGAAATCCCCGCGCGAACCGCCGAACGCCACCGGCTCGCGCACGGTGACGAAGGTTGCATCGGCGCCGGTCTCCACCACCTTCGCATGGTCGATCGCCTTGACAAGCGGCATCGACGAGTCGTTGAAGAGCGGCGGGTCGCCGGAATTGACCTTGATGAGCACGTCGTCCACACCCAGTCCAGCCCGAAGCGCGATGATATGCTCCACCATGCGCAGGTAGTTGTGGGAGGAGCCCGAGCGCAGCACCAGGTTCTGCGCGCTCGTCCAGAGGTTGGCGATGTCCACCTGCGTGTCGAGCTGCTCGGGGTGGTCCATGCGGCGGATCCACCAGCCGGGCTTCACGGACGGCGCAAAGGTAAGCGTCTGCTTTTCGCTCCCCTCGAAGGTGCCGACACCGGCGACCGATGCCTCGCCGGCGAGGGTGGTGCGCCTAAGGCTGAACGGACATTCGCGCGAGGGCGCAAGCCGCGCTTCGTCGATCGGCTGGGTGCGGAAAGCCTCGTAGGCGGCGCGGATCGCCGCCTCGCTGCCGATTACAGTGCGTCCGATTGGGTATTCGGGGTGTGAATTCATTTTCCGGCTTCGTCGCTCGGCATCTCGCAGCTCGTTCCGTTGCACACGGGCGTCTCGACGCGTTTGGCGCCGGGCATGGGCTTGTCCGCGGCCTTGGCGCGCTTCACGTCCTTACGATTAGCCTTGCGCTGCTGCCGGTACTCATCGAGCGAAACCCCCGCCTTCGCCGCGGCCTTCTGGTCGCGCTCGAGCATCTTCGCCTGGAATATCTCGCGCATCTTGGCGTTCTGGGCTTCCTTGTCAAGCTTGGACCATTCCTCCATCGTCATCCCGGCAGCCTTGGCCATCTTCTCGTCACGCTGGCGGTGAAGCTCCTCGACCGTGATCCCCTTCTTCTTCGCGGCAGCTTCGTCGTCGGCGGCAATCTTCGCCTCAATCGCCTTCTTGCGCGCCTCGATGCGCTCCTGCTGCTTGCGCTTCATCTCCGCGATCTTTGCCTCACGCTCCTCTGGAGTGAGGTTCTTGTCCTTGGCGACGTCGGACACCTTAAGCGTCCTGGACGTCCGCTTCTCGACCGCGGCAGTCTTCTCGGCGGGGGTTGTCGGCGGCTCGTCGGCGGCGAAAGAAGCGCCAAACGCAAGCGCGGCAATGGCGGAGATGGCGATGGTTTTCATGTTTTTCTGCTCCAGTGGTTGGAATATGGAGCATATTATACCATAAAAATCATCGCCGCGGACGGCTACTTGACGGTCGAATGCCACTCCTGCAGCGAGCGGGGCGGCACGGCTTCCAACGAGGCGGTCGCCGCCATGCCGCGCACCGCCTCGGCGAAGCCGGCGAGCGTCGTCGTCACCGGGACTCCGGCGAGCGTCGCGGCCGTGCGAATCTTGACGCTGTCGTGCGCGGCGCTCTCGCCGTCCTCGCGCGTGTTGACGATCCACTTCACCTTGCCGCGCCGGATGAGGTCGAGCGTGTTGGGGCTGCCGAGCGGGATCTTGTAGAGGGCGTTCGACTCGATGCCGGCCTTCCAGAGCGCCGTGGAAGTGCCGCGGGTCGCCCAGATCTCGTAGCCGAGCTTATCCAGCGTCTTGGCGAGCTCAACGACCTCGGCCTTGTCTTCGTCGCGGATGCAGAGGACGATTCCGCCCTGGCCCGGCAGCGGCAGCGGGCTCCCCGCCGCGATCTGGCTCTTGTAATAGGCCGTCGCGGCGTCCGCGCCGAACGCCATCACCTCGCCGGTCGACTTCATCTCCGGCGTCAGCGTGATGTCCGCGCCCGGGAACTTCACGAACGGGAACACCGCCTCCTTGGCGCAGAAATATGGTTTGGTAGTTTGGTGGTTAGGTGGTTGGGTGTGTAGCCGCTCGCCGGCCATACACCTGGCGGCGGTGCCGGCGAGCGACCAGCCGACAGCCTTTGAGACAAAGGGCACGGTGCGCGAGGCGCGCGGGTTCACCTCGATCATCCACACCTCGCCGTCCTTGACCGCCAGCTGGATGTTCATGAGTCCGCAGACGTTGAGCTTCTCCGCGAAGGTGCGCGCGATGCGCTCGACCTCGGCGATCGTCTTCGCCGAGAGCGACACCGGAGGCGTGACCGCGGCGGCGTCGCCGGAATGACATCCCGCAGCCTCAACGTGCTCGAGGATCGCGCCGACGACGCAAGTCTTGCCGTCCGCGACGCAGTCCACGTCGAGCTCGATCGCGTGGGTGAGGAACTTGTCGATGAGGATGGGGCGGCCTTCCGAGATCTTGACCGCCGCCTCGACGTATTCCCGGAGCCGGCCCTCGTGGTAGACGATCGCCATGCCGCGTCCGCCGAGGACGAAGCTCGGGCGCACGAGGACTGGATAGCCGATCTCCCCGGCGATCTTCAGGGCGTCGTCGACGGAGTGGGCAATTCCGCTCGGCGGCTGCTTCACGCCCACCTCGTTGACGAGGGCGCGGAAGAAGTCGCGGTCCTCGGCGAGCGCGATGTCGTGGGGCGACGTGCCGAGGACGTTCACGCCTGCCTCGGCGAGGCGCTCGGCGAGGTTGAGCGGGGTCTGGCCGCCGAACTGGACGATCGCGCCGTCGCACCGCTCGCGCTCGTAGATCTCCATCACGTCCTCGAAGGTGAGCGGCTCGAAGTAGAGCTTGTCGGAGGTGTCGTAGTCGGTCGAGACGGTCTCTGGGTTGGAGTTGACCATTACCACCTCGATGCCCATCTTGCGGAGCGCGAAAGCCGCGTGGCAGCAGCACCAGTCGAACTCGATCCCCTGGCCGATGCGGTTCGGCCCCCCGCCGAGGACCATGATTTTTCGCTTTCCGCCGGATGTTCCGGAATTCCCGGATGTTCCGGATTCTCCGGGAAGGTAGTACGAATAATAATACGGCGTTTTGGCTTCGAACTCGCCGGCGCAGGTGTCGACCTCGCCGAACTCGGGGCGGATGCCGAGGGCAAGGCGATTCTTCCGCACCGTAATCTCGTCGGTGCCGATCGCCGCGGCGATCTCCTTGTCGCTGAAGCCGAACGCCTTCGCCTGGCGCAACAAAGCCTCATCCAGCTTTGCGCCCTTTGCGTTCTTTGCTGCTAAATACTCCCTGAACGCCTCGATCTCGTCGAGCTCGCGCTTGAACCACGGGTCGAAGCCCGACGCGTCGTGTCCGGCGAGCGGCGCCTCCAGCGACCTCACGGCCTTCAGGTACGCCTGCTTGAAGGTGCGGCCGATGGCCATCGCCTCGCCGACGGACTTCATCTGGGTGCCGAGGCGCTTGTCGGCGCCCGGGAACTTCTCAAAGGTGAAGCGCGGCACTTTCACGACCACGTAGTCGAGCGCGGGCTCGAAGCAGGTCGGGGTCACCTGGGTGATGTCGTTCTTGAGCTCGTCGAGCGTGTAGCCGACGGCGAGGAGCGCGGCGATCTTGGCGATCGGGAAGCCCGTCGCCTTCGACGCGAGCGCGGACGAGCGCGAGACGCGCGGGTTCATCTCGATGATGATGCGCCGGCCGGTCTTCGGGTTGACCGCCCATTGCACGTTGGAGCCGCCGGTCTCGATGCCGATCTTCTCGAGGACGCGGATGGAGTCGTCGCGCATCGCCTGGTATTCGCGGTCGGTCAGCGTCTGGATCGGCGCGACGGTGATCGAGTCGCCGGTATGGACGCCCATCGGGTCCATGTTCTCGATGGAGCAGACGATGACGGCGTTCCCCGCCTTGTCGCGCATCACCTCCATCTCGAATTCCTTCCAGCCGATGAGCGACTCCTCGATCAGCACCTCGTGGTTGAGCGACGCCTCGAGTCCGCGCGAGACGATCTCGCGGAACTCGCCCTCGTCGTGCGCGATGCCGCCGCCGGTGCCGCCGAGGGTGAAGCCGGGGCGGATGATGAGCGGCCACGAGCCGATCTCCGCCGCGATCCGCTGCGCCTCCTCCGGCGAATGGGCGCTCCCCGACTTCGGCATGTCGAGCCCGAGCTCCGACATGGCGGCCTTGAAGAGGTTGCGGTCCTCGGCGCGCGCGATGGCCTCGGCGTTGGCGCCGATCATCTCGACTCCGCATTCGGCGAGGACGCCGGACTTCGCCAGCCCCGTCGCCACGTTGAGCGCGGTTTGGCCGCCGAGCGTCGGGAGCAGCGCGTCCGGACGCTCCTTGCGGATGATCGCGGCGACGGAGTCGACGGTCAGCGGCTCAATGTAGGTCGCCTCGGCCATCTCCGGGTCGGTCATCACCGTCGCCGGGTTGGAGTTCACGAGGACGATCTCGAATCCCTCGCGCCGCAGCGCCTTCACGGCCTGGCAGCCCGAGTAGTCGAACTCGCAGCCCTGGCCGATGACGATCGGCCCCGAGCCGATGATAAGGATTTTCCTCAGGTCCGTGCGCTTCATTTCTGCTTCTTGCCTTTCAGCGCCGCCGCTACGAGGCCGAGGAAGAGCGGGTGCGGGGCGGTCGGCCGGCTCTTGAACTCGGGATGGAACTGGCCGGCGATGAAGTACGGGTGCGACGGCAGCTCGACGATCTCCACGAGCTTGCCGTCGGGCGAAAGGCCGCTTACCTTGAGCCCGGCCGCCTCGAGCCGCTCGCACGCCTCGCTGTCGTAGGCGAGCTCGTAGCGGTGGCGGTGGCGCTCGGAGATTTCCGCCTGGCCGTATAGCTTTGCGGCCAGCGAACCTTTCTTCAGGACGCAGGGGTAGGCGCCGAGTCGCATCGTGCCGCCTTTCTGGGTGACGCCGCGCTGCTCCTCCATGAGGTCGATGACCGGATGCGTCGTGTGTTCGTCGAACTCGGTCGAGTTGGCGTCAGCCCAGAAGAGGACGTCGCGGGCGTACTCGATGACGGTGCACTGCATGCCGAGGCAGATGCCGAGGAATGGTATCTTGTGCTTGCGCGCGTACCTGATCGCCGCGATCTTGCCCTCGACGCCGCGCGAGCCGAACCCGCCCGGCACCAGAATGCCGTCGATGTTTGATAATTTTTTGCTGCTCTTTGCGTTCTCTGCGTTCTTTGCGGCTACAAGTTCTTCCGCTTCGATCGGCACGACCTCCACCTTGCAGTCGTTCGCCATGCCGGCGTGCTGCAGCGCCTCGTGGACCGACTTGTAGGCGTCGCGGATGGCGATGTACTTGCCGACGAGCGCGATGCGGCAGTGCTTCTTCGGCTGCGTCGCCTTCCGGACGAGCGTGTCCCAGACGGTGTGCTTCACCGGCCAGATGTCGAGGTGGAGTTGCCGCAGGACCTGCTCGTCGAGTCCCTGCTTCCTGAGCTCCCGCGGCACTGCGTAGACCGAGTCGGTCACGTCCTGCTCCTCGATCACGCACTCCGGCCTCACGTTGCAGAAGAGGGCCAGCTTTTGCTTGTGCTCCTCGGGAATCGGCATCTCCGTGCGGCAGACGAGGATGTCGGGGATGATGCCGATGTTGCGGAGCTGTCCCACCGAGTGCTGCGACGGCTTGGTCTTGAGCTCGCCCGCGGCCTTCAGGTAGGGGACGAGCGTCAAGTGCACGAAGCAGGTGTTCTCGATGCCCTCCTCGAAGCGGAACTGCCGCGCCGCCTCGAGGAACGGCAGCGACTCGATGTCGCCGGAGACGCCTCCGATTTCGCAGAGGACGATATCGCAGTCGTGCTCGCCGGCGGAATGGATCGCCGCCTTGATCTCGTCGGTGATGTGCGGGACGACCTGCACCGTACCTCCAAGGTATCCGCCCGCGCGCTCGCGCGCGAGGACGGCGGAGTAGATGCGGCCCGAGGTGTAGTTGGATGCCTTGGTGCAGGTGACGTCGGCGAAGCGCTCGTAGTGGCCGAGGTCGAGGTCGGTCTCCGCGCCGTCGTCGGTCACGAACACCTCGCCGTGCTGGTAGGGCGACATCGTGCCGGGGTCGACATTGAGGTACGGATCGAGCTTCTGCATGAAGACCTTGTAGCCGCGCGACTTGAGGAGCAGCGCGAGCGAAGCCGAGGTGATTCCCTTGCCGAGCGAGCTCACGACGCCGCCGGTGATGAACACGTATTTGACTTGCTTTTTCATTTTGACACAAGCTCCTTGAACTGGTTGAAGAGGTAGTTGGAATCGTGCGGGCCGGGGCAGGCCTCGGGATGGTACTGCACCGAGAACGCCGGGAGCGTCTTGTGCCTGACGCCCTCGATCGACCCGTCGTTGAGGTTGACGTGCGTGACTTCGAGGCAGTCCGGCACCGACTCTGGGATGACGGCGAAGTTGTGGTTCTGGCTGGTAATCTCCACCTTGCCGGTCTTCAGGTTCTTTACCGGATGGTTGCAGCCGTGGTGGCCGAACTTGAGCCTGCCGGTCTTCGCGCCGCAGGCAAGCGAGAGAAGCTGATGCCCCAAACATATACCCATCATAGGAATAGGCTGGATGTTTCTAACACAGAGACTCTTCTCACTTTGTGTCTCTGTGTCTTTGTGCCTCTGTGTTAAGACCCCCAACCCCAACAACTTTCTGATATTCTCGATGGCGTATGTGACTGCAGCCGGGTCGGCGGGGCCATTGGAGAGGAAAACGCCATCAGGGGCGAGGGCAAGCACTTCCTCGGCTGGCGTCTTTGCTGGCACGACCGTGACCTTCGCCCATGACGCAAGCGACCGGAGGATGTTCAGCTTGACGCCGAAGTCGTAGCAGACGATGTGGGGCAAGGTTCCCTTTGCGGACAGGAATTCATACGCCTTCTCGCAAGTAACCTTCGCTGCATAGTCTTGTCCGTCAAGCCCTTCCCATTCGCAAGCCTTGGCAATCGCCTCCTCTTCCCTCGTCCCTCTTCGCTCTTCCCTCTTCCCTCTTCCCTCTTCCCCAACACACAAATACGCCTTCCGGTTGCCGTGCTCGCGGATGTGCAGCGTCAGCGCGCGAGTGTCCACGCCGTAGATGCCCGGTACGCCGTTCTCGGCGAGATATTCGCCGAGGCTCTTTTCGCTGCGCCAGTTGCTGGGTTCTGTGAGGTCGCCGATGACGAGTCCCGACAGAAAAAGCCCCCGGGACTCGACGTCCTCGGGGTTGATGCCGTAGTTGCCGACTTCGGCGGTGGTTAGGGTGACGAACTGTCCGGCGTAGGATGGGTCGGTCAGGATCTCCTGGTAGCCGCTCATCCCGGTGTTGAAGACGACCTCGCCGAGCGCGTCCTTCTTCGCGCCGAACGCGACGCCGTGGAATACGGCGCCGTCGTCCAGCGCGAGGAACGCCTTCCGTTCCCGCTCGTTCTTCCATTTCTCCTCGTAGTTCATTGCCATAGCTCAGCTAGTAAGATCTTTCATTTTTTTTGTCAAGATAGTTCTTGATCGCCTGATGCAGGACCTTGTAGCCTCCTGGCGTCGGGTAGTCTCCGGTGAAGTACCAGTCCCCGGCTGCGCCGCTCAGGCATTGGCGAAGGTTGTCGACGGTTTGGTAAACGACCTTGACTTCCGCCTTCATGCCGGGCGGCGTCAGAAGCCGTGCAATTTCCGCGCAGTGCTCCTCTTCGGTGAAGCGGGCATATAGCTTGGCAAGAGGATTGTTAAACCGTGCGGAATATGAAGAAACGTGTAAGGATTTCTCTAGCGCTTCGTGCAACACCCGTTCCCCGTTCCCCATCCCCCGTTCCCCGTTCCCCATCCCTCGTTCCCCGTTCCCCATTCCCCGTTCCCCATTCAACAAATTCACGAGCGCCTTGAATGCTACGAGTTCGCCGAGGGTGGACATGTCGATGCCATAGCAGTCGGGATAGCGGATCGGCGGTGCGGAGGAAGCGACGACGATCCGCTTCGGCCCCAGCCGGTCCAGCATCGGCAGGATCGCGTTCTTCATCGTGTTGCCGCGGACGATCGAGTCGTCCAGCACCACGAGGGTGTCCTGTCCGGGGCGCACCAGCCCGTAGGTGACGTCGTAGACGTGCTTGTAGAACTCGCGCCGAGCCGCTGCGTCGGCGATGAAGGTGCGGAACTTCGCGTCCTTCACCGCCACCTCTCCAAACCGCGGAAGCAATTTATCTCTCTGTGTCTTTGTGTCTCTGTGCCTCTGTGTTAAAATTCCATTGATCAGTTCTTCCAATAGCCCGTGGAAGGCGATGCGGGCGGAGTTGGGGATGTAGGAGAAGAAGATGTCCTCGATCGGCGCGTCCGCCGCGGCGAGGATCTGCGGCACCAGCGCCGCGCCGAGCGCCTTGCGCTCGCGGTGGATGTCGGCGTCGTTGGCTCGGGAAAAGTAGATGCGCTCGAAGGTGCAGGGGCGGTATTGTGGTTTGGTGGTTAGGTGGTTGGGTGGTTGGGTGGTTGTGGGAGAATTTTCAAACCGCACTTCACCGTCAGGCGAGACGACAAGCGTATGGCCAGGCGGAAGCTCCTTCACCGCCTCCGGCGGCACGTCGAAAGCGGCCTGGATCGCAGGGCGCTCGCTGGCTACCGCCACCACCTCGTCGTCGAAGTAATACCAGCCAGGCCGGATGCCGTGCGGGTCGCGCGTCGCAAACGCCCAGCCGTCGCCGGTCATGCCGCAGAGCGTCCACGCCCCGTCGACGTTGGCGAGCGCGGAGGAGAGTGCTGCGGACAAGTTGCTTTCGCCGCGCGAAAGCAATTTCTCAAGTTCTTTCGCGATCAGTTCACAGATGAGGTAGCCGTCGGACTTGCTGGTCGGGAAGAATCCGTGGCGGCTGTAGTCCTCGAACAGCTCCGGCGCGTTGGTGAGGTTGAAGTTGCCCGCAAGGAGCAGGGTGTGGGCAAGCTCGCTCGACTCGTGGACGAACGGATGGCAAAACGCCACGTCGTTTTTCCCGAACGTGGCGTAGCGGAGATGGCCGAGGAAGATCCTTTCGACACCGGATCCCGCAAACAGGCTCTCGGCGACGTTCCGGTTCCGTTTGCCTATCGCCGCCAACACGTCCGCCAGCGGCGTCGCCGAGGCGGACTTGGCGATCCAGTATGGCGCCTCGCCAGGGGCGGGATGGTCTTTCATGATTGCCGCGCCGGCCCCGTCCTGTCCGCGGTTGTGCTGCTTTTCCAGGAGCAGCGAGAGCTTGGTGCCGCCAAAGTCGCCGACGCCGCCGGCGGTGGCCTTCCTCAGGACCGCCATCGCCACGGCGCATTCGTGTTTCAGTTCCTCGGACATGGCTTGCTATTCTGCCGGCACTGCCTTTCCGCTGGCGAGGGCGCGAACCACGAGCGATGCGCCGGAAGCGCAGTCGCCGACGCAGTAGATGCCGCGTTCTGGTGCCGCTACAAGCGCAGTGCGCGGCGTCTGCGCAAGGGCGAGCTGCGCAACGATCGGATTGTCCTTCGGCACCCCCGTAAAGCCCATCGCGAGAAAGACGAGGTCGGCCTTGATCAGCTCCTTGGAGCCGTCGACGGCCTTGAACTTGAGCGGCCTGCCCTCGGGCGAAAACTCCCATTCCACGGTCTCGACCTCCACGCCGGAAACCTTGCCCTCGCCCGTGAACTTGAGCGAATTGAGGTTCCACCGCCGCTCGCAGCCTTCCTTGTGGCTGGAACTGGTGCGGAGCATATACGGCCAGAGCGGCCAGGGCGTCGACGGATCGCGCTCGTCCGGCGGCCGCGGCATGATTTCGATCTGGGTCACCGACTTCGCACCCTGGCGTATCGCCGTGCCGACGCAGTCGCTCCCGGTGTCGCCGCCGCCGATCACGAGCACCCGCTTCCCCTTCGCGTCAATCGGCGTCGCGGCGATTTCGCCGGTCAGGAACCGGTTCTGACCTTCGAGATACTCGAGGGCGAGGTGGATGCCTGCAAGTTCGCGCCCGGGGATCTTCAGGTCGCGCGCGGCGGGGGTGCCGATGGCGACGACGACCGCGTCGTTTCCCTTCGCAAGCCACTCCGCCGAGATGTCGCGGCCGACCTCGCAGCCGGTCACGAAGCGGATGCCCTCGTCCTCGAGCACCTTGCGGCGGCGGGAGACAAGCGACTTGTCGAGCTTGAAGCACGGGATGCCGTAGCGGAGAAGCCCGCCGATGTCAGCGCGCCGTTCGTAGACGGTGACTCGCCATCCGCGGCGCCGAAGCGTGACCGCGGCGGAAAGACCGGCGGGGCCCGCGCCGATCACCGCGGCGGACTTGCCGTTTCCCTTGACGGGCGGACGCGGCACCACCCAGCCGTTCGCAAACGCCGTCTCGATGATACGCTTCTCGGACTGGCGGATCATCACCGCCTCCTCGTCGAGTCCGTGCACGCACGACGCCTCGCAGAGCGCGGGGCAGATGCGAGAAGTGAACTCCGGGAAGTCGGAATGCTCCGAGAGGAGCTCGTAGGCAAGCCGCCAGTTGCCTTGGGCGACGGCGCGGTTCTGGTCCGGCACCAGGTTGCCGAGCGGGCAGCCGTAGGCGTGGCAGAACGGCTGGCCGCAGTTCATGCAGCGCGACGTCTGTTCCTTCAGGGCGGCGTCTGGAAGGAGGGTTTCGACCTCCTTCCAGTCGCCTTTGCGCTCTTCCGCGGGCCGGTATATGTCCTTGATTCTTTCCATGTCTGATTCGTCCGAACCCGAGGTCCGCGGCAATTAGTAGAGGAACAGCATGTCGCGGTACTTCGGCAGCGGCCAGCGCTTGCCGTCGACCCGCTTCTCCATGGCGTCGACCGTGGTCCTCAGCGCGCGCATCGCGGCGATGATCACGCCGATGTCGCTGCCGCCGAGGGCCTCCTCGATGTCGTGGATCTCGAGCCGCAGCGCATCCAGTCCGGCGCCGAGCTCGACCAGGCTCTCGCGCAGGGCGGTGGTGCCGGACGACACGCCGACCTTCTCGGCCCGCGCGAAGGCGTCCGCCGTCTCGAGGTACTCGGCCTTGACCGCCGGGAACACCATCTCCGAGGCGATGTCGCGGGCGCAGGCGCCTTCGATGCGGATCTTCTTCTCGTATTCCTCGAGGAAGATCTCGTGGCGGCTCTCCAGCTCGCGACCGGTCATCACGCCGTACTTGGCGAAGAGGGCGATGTTCTCCTTCTTCGCGAGCGCGGCGAGCGCGGACGGGGTGTCCGGCGCGTTGGGGAGCCCGCGCCTGGCGGCCTCCTCCGGCCACTCGGCCTCGTAGCCGTTGCCGTTGAAGACGACGCGCTTGTGGGCCTTGAGCGATGCCTGCAGGATCTTCTGCAGCGCGTTGTGGAACGCGGGGGTGTGCTCGCCGGGCTTCGCCTTGCCGGCAACCTTGGCCTTCTCGAGCTCGCCGGCGATACGGTCGACCGCTTCGGCGACGATGGTGTTGAGGACCGTCATCGGACCCGAGCAGCAGATGGTGGAGCCGGGGGCGCGGAACTCGAACTTGTTGCCGGTGAAGGCGAAAGGCGAGGTGCGGTTGCGGTCGGTCGCGTCCTTGGGGATCACCGGCAGGGTGTCGACGCCGATCTTCATCGCGCCGCCGCCCTTGGACTTCGCGCCTCTGCCGTTCTCCAGCCGGTCGAGGACTTCCGCGAGCTGGTCGCCGACGTAGATCGAGATGACGGCGGGCGGCGCCTCGTTCGCGCCGAGGCGGTGGTCGTTGCCGGCGCCGGCGACGGACGCCCTCAAGAGGTCAGCGTGCCGGTCAACCGCCTCGATGACGGCGATGAGCATCGTCAGGAACACGGCGTTCTCGTCCGGGTTGGTGCCGGGGTCGAGCAGGTTCTTGCCGCCGTAGGCGACCGACCAGTTGTTGTGCTTGCCCGAGCCGTTGACGCCGGCGAACGGCTTTTCGTGGAGGAGGCACTTGAAGCCGTGCTTCTCGGCGACGTTGCGGAGCGCGTCCATGATGAGCATGTTGTGGTCGCTCGCCAGGTTGAGCTCCTCGAACTGCGGCGCGAGCTCGAACTGCGCGGGCGCGACCTCGTTGTGGCGCGTCTTCGCCGGAATGCCGAGCTTCCAGAGCTCGCGCTCGACGTCGTTCATGAACGAGAGCACGCGGTCCGGGATGGTGCCGAAGTAGTGGTCCTCGAGCTGCTGGCCCTTGGCGGACGGCGCGCCGAAGAGCGTGCGGCCGGTGAGCACGAGGTCGGGGCGCTTCTTCCAGTACTCCTTGTCGACGAGGAAGTACTCCTGCTCCGCGCCGAGCGTGCAGCCGGTGTGCGCCTCGCCGCGGCCGAAGAGCTTCATGAGGCGCTTGAGCGACTTGTCGAGCGCCTGCATCGACCTGAGGAGCGGCGTCTTCTTGTCGAGCGACTCGCCGGTGTAGGCGCAGAAGGCGGTCGGGATGCAGAGCGTCGCGCCGTTCGAATGGCGCTTGATGAAGGCGGGGCTCGTCGGGTCCCACGCCGTGTAGCCGCGGGCCTCGAAGGTGGAGCGGATGCCGCCCGAGGGGAAGGACGAGGCGTCGGGCTCGCCGACGATGAGGTTCTTGCCGCTGAAGAGCATGATCGGCTCGCCGTCCTTCAGCTCCAGGAACGAGTCGTGCTTCTCGGCGGTGGAGCCGGTCATCGGCAGGAACCAGTGGGTGTAGTGGGTGGCGCCGCGGTCCATCGCCCAGTGGCGAATGCCGTGCGCGACCTCGTTCGCGATCGACGGATCGAGCGGCTTGCCTTCGCGAATCGTCGCCTGGAGCTTCTTCGCCGTGTCCTTGCTTAGGTAGGTCTTGATGGCCTCTTCGCCGAATACGTCTTCGCCGAAGCGCGTGGCTTTCTTGGTCTCTTCCGTCATGGTTGTTCCTTTCTGTGGTGGCGAATCGACATCGACCGCCGGTCGCAGTTGTCTTAGCATAAGCCGTGCCAAGCCAGATGTACACGGAATTGAGCGGCAAAGTCTTACACCTTGCGTTGCTACACCGTAGCGGCAATTACATTAATTGTAATCAACTGGCGGTTTCACGCCCCATATGCACATTGGCACGCATTGTGCTAATAAATCTCCAATGCCGCGCAGGTGAGCGGCAGCGCAACTATAAGGAAAGAAAACGGGCAGGAAAATCCGACCATGGACCAGCAAGAAATCAACGGACTCTACCGGCGAGAATACGAGCACGACGCGTGCGGCGTGGGGATGGTGGCCAATCTCTCGGGCAAGGCGAGCCACGAAATCGTCGTCCACGGCATGACGATCTTGAAGCGACTGATGCACCGCGGCGCCACCGGCAACGATCCCGAGACCGGCGACGGCGCCGGTCTGCTGCTGAAGATTCCGCACCAGTTCTTTGGGAAGTTTTTAGCCGCAAAGGTCGCAGAGCCCTTCGGAATCGCGATGATCTTTGGCGGCGAAGGCGAGGAAAAGAATATCGAGAAAGTCGTGAAGGACGAGGAGTGCAAGGTCCTTGGCTGGCGCGACGTGCCGACTAATCCCGACGCCATCGGCCATGACGCCCGCGCCGTCATGCCGCGGATAAGGCAGCTGTTTATAGCCGCGGATGCCGAATGCCAAGGTTCCCCCGCTTTCGAGCGCAAACTCTACATCATCCGCCGGCAGATCGAAAAGGCGACGAAAAGCGTCTATGTCTGTTCCTGCTCCTCGCGCACCGTCGTCTACAAGGGGCTGCTGCTAGCTACGCAGATCGAGAAGTTCTACCCCGACCTCTCCGACCCCGACTTCGTCTCCCCTTTCGCCATCGTCCACCAGCGCTACTCCACCAACACCTTCCCTTCGTGGGAGCTCGCCCACCCCTTCCGCGCCATCGCCCACAACGGCGAGATCAACGCGCTCAAGGGGAACCTCAATGCACTCGCCGCGCGCGAGTCGTCGCTCGCCTCGGAGCTGTTCGGCGACGAAATCAAGAAGCTCCTGCCGGTCGTGCACGGCGGACAGTCAGACTCCGCCTCGCTCGACAACATGTTCGAGCTGCTCGTCGCCGCCGGCCGCGACGCCCCGCACGCGATGATGATGCTCATCCCGCAGGCCTGGGGCGCAAAGTACCACATGGGCCACGACGTGCGCGCGTTCTACGAATACCACTCGGCGCTGATGGAGCCTTGGGACGGTCCCGCGGCGGTCGCGTTCACCGACGGCATCGGCCTGGGCGCGGCGCTTGACCGCAACGGCCTCAGGCCCGCCCGCTGGACGATGACGACCGACGGGCTCTTCGTCCTCGCCTCCGAAACCGGCGTCCTCGACATCCCGCCGGAATCAGTCGCCCGCCACGGTCGCCTCCGCCCCGGCTCGATCCTCTGGCTCGACCTTGCGAACCACCGGCTGATGGAGGACGCCGAGCTTAAGACCTTCTACGCCCGCCGCCGCCCCTATCGCCGCTGGGTCAAGGAGAACCACATCCCCGTCACCGGCCTTTTCGACGAGATTGTGCCGTCGAAGACGGGGAACGGGGAACAGGGAACAGGGAATAGGGAACAGGGAACAGGGAACGGACTTGCAAGCGAACAGCGGCGCTTCGGCTGGACGCTCGAGGACGTCGAGCTCCTTCTCCGCCCGATGGCGGAAACCGGCCACGAGCCCGTCGGCGCGATGGGCAACGACGCGGCGCTCGCTTGTCTCAGGAAATCCGGGCGCTTCTGCCTGTTCGACTATTTCCACCAGCTGTTCGCGCAGGTGACGAACCCGCCGATCGACCCGATCCGCGAAGAGCTCGTGATGTCGATCATGACCTACATCGGCAACCTCGAGAACATCCTCGCGGAAACCCCGGAACACGCCCGGCTCGTCAAGATGACGCGCCCGGTGCTCACCGACGACGAACTGCGGCGGCTCAAGAACATACCCGACTTCCCGGCGAAGACGCTGTCCCTGGCCTTCGGCGGCTCGCTTAAGTCCGCGCTCGACGCGCTCGCCGCCAATGCGCTTGCAGCGGTGAAGGAAGGCGCAAAGATTATCATTCTTTCCGATAGAGAATTGTCTTCGCTCCCGAAAGATAAAAATCTCCATGACTCCAAAACGCCCAGTAGCGAAAGCAAAAATCGCATCCCCTCGCTCCTGGCCGTCGCGGCGGTTAACAAGGCGTTCGTCGAATCGGGCGTGCGCAGCTCCGTCGGCGTCGTCGTCGAGTCCGGCGAGGTGCTGGAGATCCACCACTTCGCCGTCCTGCTCGGCTTCGGCGCGACCGCGATCAATCCCTGGCTTGCGCTCGCCACCGTCGCGGAAATCGGCCACGACGACAAGGTCAAGGCCACGGCAAACTACGTCACCGCCGTGTGCAAGGGCGTGATGAAGATCATGTCGAAGATGGGCATCTCCACCCTGCGCTCCTACCGTAGCGCCCGCATCTTCGAGGCGGTCGGGCTCGGACCGAAGGTCATGGCCGAGTATTTCGACGGCGTCACCTCGCCCGTCGGCGGCCTCGAGCTTGAGGACATCGAGACCGCGATGCTGAAGTCCGCGGCAAACGGCGTCTCGCCTTGTCCAGGCGGCGAATACCGCGCACGCAAGGAAGGCGTCGAACATCTCTGGACGCCGCAGCGGCTCGTCGACTTCCGCGAATCGGTGCGCAATGACGACTATGCCCGCTTCCACCGCTACACTGATGACATCGACCGCACGAGCCGCATCACCCTCCGCTCGCAGCTGGAGTTTAGGGAAGAGGAAAGAGGGAAGAGGGAACAGGGAACAGGGAATGGGGAACGGGGGATAGAAGAAGTCGACTCCATCGTGAAGCACTTCCTCGGCGGCGCGATGTCCCTGGGCTCGCTCTCGCCCGAGGCGCATGAGACGATTGCCCTGGCGCTCAACGGGCTCGGCACGATGTCCAACTCCGGCGAGGGCGGCGAGAACCCGGAGCGCTTCGGCACCGACAAGAACAGCGCGATCAAGCAAGTGGCGTCCGGGCGCTTCGGCGTGACGATCGAGTACCTCCGCAGCGCCAAGGACCTGCAGATCAAGCTCGCCCAGGGCGCGAAGCCCGGCGAAGGCGGGCAGCTTCCCGCGCACAAGGTGAACGAGTTCGTCGCCCGCCTCCGCCACGCGAAGCCCGGCACGACGCTCATCTCGCCGCCGCCGCACCACGACATCTACTCCATCGAAGACCTCGCGCAGCTCATCTACGACCTCAAATGCGCCAACCCCGCCGCGCGCGTCTCGGTCAAGCTCGTCTCCGAGGCTGGCGTAGGCACCATTGCCGCCGGCGTCGCCAAGGCACACGCGGACGTAGTGGTGATCTCCGGCTTCGACGGCGGCACCGGCGCGGCGCCGCTTACCTCGGTCAAGCACGCGGGGCTGCCGTGGGAAGCCGGCCTCGCCGAAGCCCACCAGACGCTGGTCAAGAACAACCTCAGGCACCGCGTGAAGCTCCAGGTCGACGGGCAGCTGCGCACCGGCCGCGACATCGTGATTGCCGCAATGCTCGGCGCGGACGAATTCGCCTTCGGCACCTCGATGCTCGTCTCGCTCGGCTGCATCCAGTGCCGCAACTGCAACCTCAACTGCTGCCCCGTCGGCATCGCGACCCAGAAGGAGGAGCTACGCTGCAAGTTCGCCGGCAAGCCCGAGCACCTGCAGCGCTACTTCCGCTTCCTCGCCGAGGAGGTGCGCGAGGTGCTCGCCTCGCTCGGACTCAAGTCGCTCGCCGAGGCACGCGGCCGCACCGACCTGCTGAAGGCGGTCGACGGCTCGCGCTTCGACTTCAGCGAAATGCTGGCGCAAGATTCAACACAGAGACTCAGAGACACAGAGGAACAGAGAGAAACATCCTCTGAGTCTCCGTGCCTCTGTGACTCTGTGATAAAACAAAACTACGACTTTCGCGAGCTGATTCCGGCCGTGGAACATGGCGAGACCGAATTGAAGCGCAAGATCGCCAACCGCGACCGCTCCGTCGGCGCGGCGCTCTCCGGCTGGCTAGTCGAGAATCGGGGAACGGGGAACGGGGAACGGGGAACGGTAGTGGTGGACTTCACCGGCGTCGCCGGACAGTCCTTCGGCGCGTTCCTCGCCCACGGCGTCACCTTCAACCTGCGCGGCGAAGCCAACGACTACATCGGCAAGTCGCTCTCCGGCGGCGTGGTTACGATACGCCCCCCGGAGAATCTGGAATCTCCGGAAACTCCGGCCTTCCGGCCTGAAGACAACATCATCGCCGGCAACGTCATCGCCTACGGCGCCACCTCCGGCGCGATCTACATCAACGGCCTCGCAGGCGAGCGCTTCGGCATCCGCAACTCGGGCGCGACCCTGGTCGCGGAAGGCGTAGGCGACCACGGCTGCGAATACATGACCGGCGGCATCGCCGTCGTCATCGGCCCGGTCGGCGTGAACTTCGCGGCCGGCATGACCGGCGGCGTCGCCTACGTCTACGACGAGACGGCGACGCTCGACCTCAACTCCAACCTCGACTCCGTCGACATCTTCCCGGTCGAAGCCGGAAGCGACGACGAAGCCGAGCTCGTCGCCAAGCTCAGGGAGCACGTCGCACGCACCGGCTCACCGAAGGCGCAGCGCCTTCTCGCGGACTGGGCGAACGCGCGCCCGATGTTCTCAAAGGTAGTCCCCGTCAGGGAATAGCAATATGGAAAAGACACCCACAACGCAGAGAATCGTCATCTTCAACTACGGCTCGCAGTATACGCAGCTGATAGCCCGCCGCGTGCGCGAGCAGCACGTCTATTCGGAGATACTGCCCTTCACCACCACCGCCGCGCAGCTCCTCGGCAACCTGCCGGCCGGCATAATCCTCTCCGGCGGGCCAGACAGCGTCTTCGACGACGGCGCACCCGGCGTGGACCCCGCGATATTCGAGCTTGGCGTGCCGGTGCTCGGGATCTGCTACGGCATGCAGCTCATCTGCCACAAGCTCGGGGGAACCGTGAAGCACAGCGCGAAGCGGGAATACGGCAAGACCGACGTCTCCGTCTCCAAGGGCGGCGCGCTCTTCTCCGGGCTGCCGGAAAAGTTCACCGTGTGGATGAGCCACGGCGACTCCGTCGCGGCGATTCCGCAGGGCTTCGCGCCCGCCGCCGCCAGCGCAAACTGCCCCTACGCCGCGATTGCCGACGAAGCGCGCAGGTTCTACGCACTCCAGTTCCACCCCGAGGTCGTGCATACCGAATACGGCGGCAAGATCATCTCGAACTTCCTCTTCGGCGTCTGCTCCTGCCGCCCCGACTGGAACATGGACACCTGGATAGCCGACACGGTGCGCGCACTCAAGGAGCAGATCGGCGACGACGAGGTTGTGCTGGGCCTTTCCGGCGGCGTGGACTCGTCCGTAGTCGCCGTCCTCCTCAACCAGGCCATCGGCCCGCGCCTCCACTGCATCTTCGTGGACAACGGGCTGCTGCGCCACCACGAAGCCGAGGCGGTCGAGCATATGTTCAGGGCCAAGCTCGGCCTCGACCTCCACGTCGCGCGCGCGGCGCAGCGCTTCTATGCGGCGCTGAAGGGCCTCGAGAACCCGGAGGACAAGCGCAAGGCCATCGGCCGCGAGTTCGTCAACGTCTTTGCCGAGGAGGCGCGCAAGTTCAAGAACTGCAAGTTCCTCGCGCAGGGCACCATCTACCCTGACGTGATCGAGAGCTCCAGCTCCAAGGACGGCCCTTCCCAGACCATCAAGAGCCACCACAACGTCGGCGGGCTGCCGCCCGACCTCAAGTTCGCCCTGGTCGAGCCTCTCCGCGACCTCTTCAAGGACGAGGTGCGCGCCGTGGGCAGGCTGCTCGGCCTCGACGCCGAATTCCTCGACCGCCAGCCGTTCCCCGGCCCCGGCCTCGGCGTGCGCATCCTCGGCGAGGTGACGGAGGAAAAGGTGAAGCTGCTCCAGCAGGCGGACGTCCGCGTGCAGGAGGAAATGCGCAAGCTGCCGAACTACAAGTCGATCTGGCAGTCCTTCGCCGTCCTGCTCCCGTGCCGCTCGGTCGGCGTGATGGGCGACCAGCGCACCTACGAATACACCTGCGTCATCCGGTCGGTCGACTCAATCGACGCGATGACGGCGGACTGGTCGCGCATCCCCTACGACACGCTGGCGACGATCTCCAACCGGATCATCAACGAGGTGCGCGGCATCAACCGCGTCGTCTACGACATCTCGTCCAAGCCGCCGGCGACGATCGAATGGGAATAGGCGGCTAAGCCGCCCTCTGCCGCCACCGCGCCCGCAAATGCGCACCTCCTTGTGAACGAATTGTTCTTCATTTGAATGCCAGTGCCTTTCCTTCGTTTCTAGGACGTGTAAGACAAGTAGGACGCGTAGGACAAAAGGCCAGGCAACGTAGTGCCGTCCTACTCGTCCTACCCGTCCTGCCGGTCCTACCCGTCCTACTCGTCCTACCCGTCCTACCCCCCATCATCGCCAACCTCTCTTTCTGGCAATGCTTGCCGAAATACGGTCGATCTCATTGCGAATCAAGTCAGCGGTCTTCTCCAGTTCCTCTGAAGTGGCCGCGCCTGCAAGGCGGCTGTATATCCCGCGGCTGAAGTCCTCTGCCCGCGCTGCAGTCCTGGCGGCGTGCATCCGCTCGCGAACCCCGCCGAACTTCTTGAAGTCGGCCTCTTGCCGTTCGATCATGCGTCCGAGCATGTAGCTGGTTTGGTTGCAGATGGTCAGCATCAGGTTTGCGAGCGTCTCGGCCGGCCGCGTCTCGAATATCTCTTGCCAGTCGCTCCAGTCGTTGTGCTTTTTCGCGTAGTCCCTGGCAAAGCTTGCTCGCTGGTCGTCTGCACTCCACTCCGCGAGGTTGTTCCGCTTCAGATAGTCGAGATAATCCTCCATCAACTCGTCAAGCGTGGCGCGCGCGACGTTGGTGAGCTTGATTTCTGTCTCCTTGCTGGTGCCCGAAGCAGAACTGCCCTCGGCGATATTCTGCTTGCAGCTTCTCGCCGCCTGCACCATCTGGTCGACGGTGCGGTCACCGCGAGGAGGCAAGAACCGCCGGCAGAACACTACCGTGCCCTCATAGACCACATCGCTCTTGCGATAGACCAAGAGCTTCTTGTAGCCTCCGTGCGGCAGCACGATTTTGGGGACATCAGCCATCAGACGAAGTCTTCACTTCACTCCATCGCCAGGGTGTCGGCTGCTTTGCGGAGGCGAGCGAGGGTTGTTTCGCGGCCGAGGAGCTGGAGCATCTCAAAGAGGCCAATTCCCTCGCCGCGGCCCGAGACCGCAACGCGGATCGGATGCACCCACGGGCCCATGCCGTTGCCCTGCGACAGCTCCTTCACCACCGCCTCCAGTGCCGGCGCCGACCAGTCGGCGACCTTCTCGAAGCGCTCCGCGAGGTCGAGGAGCAGAGCCTTCACGCCTGGCTTCCTGAGCCGCTTCTCGACCGCCTTCTCGTCGAACGGGAAATCGTCCGAGACAAAGCAGCGAATCGAGTCGCCAAGCCCAGTGAGGAACTTTGTCCTCACCTGTATCTGCGCGGCGAGATAGTCCCACCAGGCAATCCGCTCGGAGGCGTCGCGAAGGTCCGGGCGAAGGGATACGGCGTATTCGCCGAGGGACCCTGGGGAGGAGCCTTCGGACGCCGACGAGCGCACGAGCATGTCGCGGAACTCCGCCGCCGGTATCTTCTTGATGTACTCGCCGTTCATCCAGGCGAGCTTCTTGGGGTCGAACATCGCCGCGGTGACATGCACCTTCTCGAGCTCGAAGAGCTTCACCATCTCCTCGCGCGACAGCACCTCGCGGTCGTCGCCGGGGTTCCAGCCCAGGAGCAGCAGGTAGTTGAAGAGCGCCTCGGGCAGATACCCCTGCTCGCGGTACTCGCCCACGAACGCCGCGCCGTCGCGCTTGGAGTACGGCTTGCCCTGCTGGTTGACGATCATCGAGAGGTGGGCGTACCGCGGCACCTCGGCGCCGAGCGCGCGGAAGATGCAGATGTGCTTGAAGGTGTTCTCGACGTGGTCGTCGCCGCGGATGATGTGGGTGACGCGCTGGTCGATGTCGTCCACCACGTTCGCGATGTGGAAGATCGGCGATCCGTCGGAGCGGACGATCGCGAAGTCCTGGATGTCCTCCGCCTTCTTCGCCATGTGGCCCTTGACGATGTCGTCGAACTCGATGACGCCCTCCTTGGGCATCTTGAACATGGTGACGATGCCGGTCTTGCCCTCGCGCGAAGTCCGCTCCACCTTGTAGGCGTGGCCGCTCGCGAGGAGCTGGTCGACGACCTCGAGATGGCGCTTCACGTTCTTCGTCTGGTAGAAGACCTCCTCGTCCCAGTCGAGGCCAAGCCACTTCATGCAGTCGAAGAGGACCTGGATTGCCTCGGGCGTCGACCGCTCGAGGTCGGTGTCCTCGACGCGGAGCAGGAACTTCCCGCCCGTGTGGCGCGCGAAAAGCCAGTTGTAGATGGCGGCGCGGATGTTGCCGATGTGCACCTTTCCCGTCGGCGACGGGGCGAATCTGACTCTGATATCTGACATAGTGAGGTGTATTATATCATTTTCGCCGACGCACATTTGCCCAGCTTACAAGGTCCGCAAAAATCCTCCGCCCAACAACTCGCGAAATTATGATATAATACGCGCCGATGACCAAACCCGCCTGGAGCATATTGCCCGACGAGTGGAAGCCGATCCTTGCGGAGCGGGGACTGCGCGCATTCAGGGCAGACCAGATACTCCAGTCGCTGTATCGCGATTGCATACGCGACTGGGATGGGGCTACTACGCTCCCGAAGGACTTCCGCGAGACGCTCAAGGAGGAGTTCCCCATCACGCCCTGCGAAGTCGCCGCTGTCTCCGAGTCCTCCGACGGCACCAAGAAGCTCCTCGTCTCCTTCGCCGACGGCGAGGCGGTCGAGACCGTCCTCATCCCCGCCGCCTCGCGCTTCACCCAGTGCATCTCCACCCAGGCCGGCTGCGCCATGGGCTGCGCCTTCTGCGCCAGCGGCGCGAACGGCCTCTCCCGCTCGCTCGCCGCGGACGAGATCGTCGCCCAGCACATGCTCGCGCGCTCGTTCGGCGAAGTCACCAACATCGTCGTCATGGGCATGGGCGAGCCCTTCGCCAACTACGACGAGACCCTGCGCGCCCTTCGGCTCATCAACTCCGGCCGCGGGCCCAACATCGGCGCGCGGCACATCACCCTTTCCACCTGCGGCGTCGTGCCCGGCATCGAGCGCCTCGCCCGCGAAGGCATCCAGTTCGAGCTCTCCGTCTCGCTCCACGCGCCCAACGACGAGCTCCGCTCTCAGCTGATGCCGGTGAACCGCCGCTGGCCGCTCGACGTGCTCCTCCCCGCCTGCGCCGCCTACACCGCCGCCACCAAGCGCATCATCACCTTCGAGTACACCGTCGTCGCCGGCGTCAACGACTCCCGCGCCTGCGCCGAGGAGCTCGCCCGCCAGGTCCGCCGCGTGCCGATGGCGAAGGTGAACCTCATCCCCCTTTCGCCCGTCGCCCACCGCCCGGACTTCCGCACGCCGGACGAGTCGACCATGCTCATGTTCCTCGACGTCCTCATGAAGCGCGGCGTCCAGACCATGCTCCGCCGCAGCCGCGGCAAGGACGCCGACGCCGCCTGCGGCCAGCTCCGGCTCCGCCGCGCCGCCGCGCCAAGGGAGGCCGCGCCATGAAGCCGCACGCCAAGGTCAAGAGCGGCATCACCCACGAGGAAATAATCCAGTGGGGCGGCCAGGAGGTCTTCAACCAGGCGCTCGCGCTCTGCAACTCCGGCGACGTCTCGGACGTCAAGTACGACGACGACACCCTGGTCATCTCCGGCAAGATCCTCCAGCCGAGCGGCTACCAGATGCCCGTCTCGCTCAAGCTCAAGCCCAACGGCCGCATCGACTCCAAGTGCCCCTGCCCCACCAACCAGCGCTTCGGCAAGGTCTGCGCGCACGTCGTCGCCATCGGCATCGCGCAGATGGTGATGGAGATGGACGAGCCCGAGGAGCGCCCGCGCGCCGACGCGCAGGAGCCTTCCGCGCCGCCGCCGGAGCCGGAGCCAGAGTTCATCGAAGTGCCGATGAAGCCGCGCATCTTCGCCACGCTCGCGGGCTCGCGCGCGTCGCTCTCGATCGTAGTCGACGTCAAGTACGGCAACCTGCGCTTCCACGCCTGCTCGCTCCAGCCGCCGCGCGCCGTGTGGCTCGAGGACGAAGACGATCCGCTCGTCCGGCGCACCCGCTCGATCGGCTACGAGCGCACCGCGCTGAAGCGCCTTCTCAAGTGGGGCTTCGAGCCCGGCTACAAGGACGGCGACCCGCGGCACTACATCACCGACCCCCAGAAAGTGCTCAACTTCCTCGGCGCCGGAATCCCCGAGCTCCGACGCGCCGGCTGGCGGTTCGACCTCTCCGACGCGCTGATGGCCATGACCGAGGCGATGCCGTCGATCGTGCCCGTCGTCACCGTCAAGGACGCGCCAGGCGGCGCCTTCGACATCCACTACACCTTCGACGCCCGCGGCAAGGCGGTCTCGCCCGCCGACGTCCAGGCCGCACTCAACCGCGGCGACGGCTACCTGATGAAGGAGGGCAAGGTCGTCCTGATGGACTCCGGCGGCATCGAGGCGCTGCGCGACGTCTTCAGCGACTGCGCCCCGTCCCAGAACGGCGCCGAACGCGGCTGGTTCAGGGTCAAGTCCGCCTACGCCTCCTACGTCAAGAGCTCGCTCGACCTCGTCGACTGCGAAGTCAACGCCGGGCGCGCCAAGTACTGGCGCACCGTGACCCGCCAGCACGGCCGCCACACCAACGCCAAGTTCGAGCCGGTGCCGCTCGGCCACCTCGACCGCATCCTCCGCCCCTACCAGAAGCAGGGCGTCTACTGGATGCGCTTCCTCGAAAACGCCGGCCTCTCCGGGCTGCTCGCTGACGAGATGGGCCTCGGCAAGACCATCCAGACCCTGGCCTGGCTCACCTTGCCGCGCAGCGACCCGCGCGCCCACGACGACAAAGGGCGCAACCTGCCCGCGCTCATCGTCTGCCCCACCTCGCTCGTGCGCAACTGGGAGGCGGAGGCGAAGCGCTTCACCCCGGCACTGAAAACGCTCGTCGTCTCCGGACACGACCGCATGTCGCTCTTCGCCAAGATCCCGGAAGTCGACGTCGTCATCACCTCCTACGCCCTGCTCCTGCGCGACCTCGAGACCGCATATGTCAGCCAGGACTTCTCCGTGGTCGTGCTCGACGAGGCCCAGAACATCAAAAACCGACAGACCCGCAGCGCCAAGTCGGTCAAGGGCGTCCACACCATCCAGCGCCTCGTCCTCACCGGCACCCCGATCGAGAACACCGTCGCCGACGTCTGGTCGATCTTCGACTTCCTGATGCCCGACTACCTCGGCGACTACCAGTCGTTCCGCGACCGCTTCGAGGACCCGATCGCCGACGGCGAGAACGCCGAGGCCGTCCTCGCCCGGCTCAAGCGCAAGATCTCGCCCTTCATCATGCGGCGCTTGAAGAAGACCGTCGCGAAGGACCTCCCCGACAAGATCATCAAGGTCTCCTACTGCCCGATGTCCGACGACTCGCAGCGCGAATACACCAAGGCGCTGATGGCCGCGCGCGTGCAGGCGGGCGACATCATCAAGGCCAAGGGCTTCCAGGCGTCGCGCTTCGAGCTCCTCGCGCTACTCACCAAGCTCCGCCAGATTGCCTCGCGCGCGAAGATCGACACCTTCATGGAACAGCTCCAGCAGGCGATCGACTCCGGCCACAAGGTGCTTGTCTTCTCCCAGTTCGTGAAGATGCTCGCGCTCATCCAGAAGCGTCTGCGCGAGGCCGGCATCCCCTACTGCTACCTCGACGGCTCCACCAAGGACCGACTCGGGCAGTGCAGCAAGTTCAACCGCACGCCGCAGATTCCGGTGTTCCTCATCTCGCTCAAGGCCGGCGGCACCGGCCTCAACCTGACCGCGGCGGACATGGTGATGCACTACGACCCATGGTGGAACCCTGCGGTCGAGGACCAGGCGACGGACCGCGCCCACCGCATCGGCCAGAAGAAGAAGGTCTACGTGATGAAGATGATCGCCTCCGGCTCGATCGAGGAGAAGGTGCTGGCGCTCCAGCGCCGCAAGCAGGCGATCATCAACGCCACCGTCGACACCACCGACACCGCGATCATGGAGTCCCTCACCGCCGCCGACTTCGACGAACTCCTCTCCTAGGCCGCCGCGGACCGCGTTTTATGCTATAATACACTCACTTTCGAAATGGCAATGCCCACCCTCAGGTTCTCCGTCTATTCCGGCGCCAGCGTGTCCGACGCGCAATGGCACCAGGCGGCTGATTTGTTTTCGCGTTCCTACGGCGTCTACAGTTTGTCGGCGCCGGACGGAAAGGCCGGACGCAGCATTCGCCTTGGCGCTGGATACTACCGCCGCGCCTACGCCAACGACGAATACAAGGTGGCGTTCTGCTTTGACGGCGACCAGCTGATCGGCCAGATCGTCTACTGCGAATGCGCGACGTCCTGCGGGAAAGTCGCCTTCGTCGTGCAGCTTGTCGTCGACGCCGACTACCGCCGCAAAGGAGTAGCCAGCACCCTTCTCCATGCCGTCTGGGGATTCTCCGACTTCTATGCCTGGGGCATCGTAACATCCAACGCCTTTACAGTCGAGGCGCTCGAAAGCGCGACGTTCCGCCGAGCCGACCCGAAGCGTATCGCGGAGCATGCCGACTGGATCCGCGGCGAAGTGCTCAGCCGCATCCCCTTCCTCAGGGACGCAGAGTGGCGCATGTCCGCCGCGGAAAGCTGCGTGAACACCAACTTCTTCACCGACCGCACCAACGCCACGCAGGCCACGCTTGACATTTCGAACCGACTCGGCAAGCTGGCGGAGGGCGAGGAATGGCTGGCGATGACTTTCCGCGAGCAGCCGCCAGACGACTTCTCGTCCTACTATGCAATGGTCGAGGCATCGTCCGATCTCGTCGCCGACGCCTACTCTCGCATGCCGCAGTCTGAGCATCAATGGGCCGCGAATGCAGACGAAGAGGTGTCGGCAATCCTCGGCTGGCTGCCACAACTTCCCAAAAACGCATCAATCTGCGATTTCGGCGCCGGCTCGGGAAGGCATATCGCCGCCTTCAGGAAGCGCGGCTACGAAAACATGACCGGCATCGATTTTGCGTCGGCGGCGCAGGACGTGCTCGCGGCGGATTGCCGTTCATGGCGCGCACCGAGGCCGTTCGACCTCATTCTCTGCCTCTACGACGTAATTGGCTCCTTCCCCAGCGACGACGACAACAAGGCGATCCTCGACAACATCGTCGCCAACCTGCGCCCGGGCGGCCACGCCGTCATCTCGGTCTCGAACTTCGCCTACGCGCCGCTAAAGGATGCGCAGCGCGTCGATCTGAAGGACTCGTCGGATTCGCTTCCAAAGATATTCGCCTTGCCGCCGTCGGACACGATGCAGCGCAGCGGAGAATTCTTCGATCCTCATTATGTCCTTGTAGACGAGACTCGGCACATAGTCTGCCACAAGGAGCAGTTCCACGGCACACCAGGCGCGCTGCCTGGCGAATATCTAATCAGAGACCGCCGCTTTACCGCTTCGGAAATTTCCGAATGGGCAACAGCGTCCGGGCTAAAGGTGCTGGAACGGCACTTCGTCCACGCCGGCTTCTCAAAGGAATATCCAGAACAACAGGCAAAAGAGATCCTTCTCGTCACTCGCCTCGAGAAATCTCAGTCTCCAATTGACGTTCTCATCAACGGTCCAAAGCTCGACGAAGGACTCAAGACACTACCGCGTCAGCCAGCTTCTTGACCTCCCAGCCTCACCCGCCTCAGGGGGTATGGGGGTTACCCGCAGCTAAAAAACCTCTGCGTCTCAGCGTCTCTGCGCGAGACAAATCTGCCGCGGAACTGAATAGTGGTTGTCATCCGCGAAGCAGCGGAGTGGTAACAAGAGCCCCAACCATCGGAGTTTCAACTATCCCAAACCACGAGCAACGAAATATGGTATAATACGCACAACTCAACTCATTCAAAATTGAATGATTCAAATCTGAATGACCATGCAGCACCAAACACAGAACCCCTTCAGGTACGGCGCCAAGGTGACCGGCGGCGCGTTCTACGACCGCCGCGAAATCAAGAACTCGATGGAAAACGCCATCGACGGCGGCAACAACGTCGTCCTCTACGGACCTCGCCGCTACGGCAAGTCCTCGCTCGTCGCCGAGATGATGACCGAGCTCCAGGCACGCGGAACCGTCTGCGTCTACCTGAACATCATGAACTTCGCCTCGCTCGCCGACTTCGTCATGGCCTACACCAAGGCGGTGTACGACCAGCTCGCGCCTGCGGCGGCGGCGCTCAAGCACATCTCCGGCTTCTTCAGGCGGATACGTCCCGTCGTCAGGATGTCCGAGGACGGACGGCCGGAGATGTCGTTCTCCTTCGACTCCGGCAAGATCGGCGTCGCCGAGCTGCGCGAGGCCTTCGAGCTCCCCGAGAAGCTGCGTCCACGCCGGAGCCGGCTGGTGATCGTTCTCGACGAATTCCAGGAGGTGGCGGAATTCGGCCTCGGCGCCAGGTTCGAGCAGGTCATGCGCAGCGTCATCGAGAACCACTCTGAGATCGGCTACGTTTTCCTCGGCTCCAAGACGCACATGCTCAAGCGCATGTTCGCCGCGCCTTCGCGCCCCTTCTACCGCAGCGCCCAGACCTTCTCGCTCGCGCTGCCGCCGGAGGACGAGGGGCTGAAGTTCCTGGTGGACAAGTTCGCGTCCGTCGGAATGTCGATCGGCGCGCCGGTGGCGAAGAAGATCGTGGAACTGTCCGGCAACGTGCCTTACTACCTGCAGGCGCTTGGCTCCTGGACCTTCCGCGTCGCCAGCGAACTACGCAAGAACAAGATTTCCGCGGCAGACGTCGACAACGCCTTCGAAATGATGTACGACGCCGAACGAGACCTCTTCGAGAGCATGTTCCGCGCCCTGCCGGAATCCCAGCGTCTGGTGGCGCGCGCCCTGGCGCTGGAGCCGGCCGGGGTCATGACCGACGAATACCGCACGCGGCACTTCCTGCCCAACGCATCTACCGTAGGCACTGCGATACGCCGCCTTGTCGCCGATTCGCGCATCGACATGGTCGACGGGCTCTACCGCCACCTCGACCCAGTCTTCGCCCACCACCTCCGCCGCACAAGCCCGATGTAGCCCTCTCCGCCGCCGACTTCGACGAACTCCTCTCCTAAACAAGCCCCAAATCACGAAATATGGTATAATACCAACATCCAAACCGTTTAACCAACCCCAAGGAACGAACCGCCATGAAAAAGCTGCTTCTCCTCGCTGCCTCTGCCTCGATGCTCGCGCTCGCAGGATGCCGCTCCACCACCCCCGGCCTCATCTTCTCGCTTGATTTCGAATCCGAGCAGGAGGTGCTGAATCCCTGCGTCGGGCCCAAGGGAACCCTGCGCCAGCAAATGGCCCTCACCTTCGCCGACGGCAAGGAAGGCAAGGCACTGCGCGTCGAGGCCGGCGGCCCCCTTCTCTCCTACACCCTGCCCACCAACTTCCTCGGCAAGACCGGCTGCGTCGAGTTCTGGGCCAAGCTCGAGGGCAACAAGAGCACCTTCGGCTGCGCCGACCCATGCTTCTACTGCATCAAGTTCTACAACAACGAAGAGAACCTCGTCCAGTTTACCTCTAACAACGGCGTCGGCTGCCGCGGCCTCTACGGGCGCATGGTCCACCACGAGCGCGTCACTCACCAGGGCTTCTCGCATCAGTGCAGCTACGCCCCCATTCTCGGCAAGGACATCTCCGGCTGGCACCACTACGCCTTCGTCTGGAACACCGACGGCGTGACCGGCTACCTGACCAAGGACGGCAAGACCACTCCGGCGGTGATGTACGTCGACGGCAAGGCGCACTGCGACGTGAACCTCATGCCCGAAGGCCCCAAGGACAGCGTCGCCTCGCTCGTCAACACCGCGGCCAAGGGCGCGGAGCTCGGCTTCCCGCTCACCCGCGGCAGAAGCGCCAGCCCCTACCTGATCGACAGCTTCCGCATCTGGGACTACGACAAGGTCCCGCCCGCGCCGGCCAAGGACTAATCGAAGTCGATTAGCGCTTCAACCGAACGCCTAAAGCACTCATCGGAGAAGTGCGAGGCAATCGTCTTCTCCGCGCGCTCGCCGATGTGCTGGCGTAGACCGCTGTCCTCGTAAAGCGCCCGCAAGCACTTCGCGGCGGCATCGACGTCCGGCTCCGGCCACGACTCTGCCTTCATGAAGTATTCACCCTCCTTGATCGCGACGCGACTAAACGGAACCAGCATGGCATTGTCTTTGGTGCAGAACTCGAGCGGCGCTCCGAAGTCGGTTATGACCACCGGCTTCCCGAGAGACATCGCCTCCGCGATTCCAAGCCCGAACCCTTCGCCACGATTCAACGAGATGTAGACGTCCGCGGCGTTTGTGAGCGCGTAGATGTCTGGCTGCGGAATATATGCGGAAATAATCCTCAGTCTTTCCCCGACCCCAAGCTCAGCGGCAAGCGACTTAATCTCCGCAAGCTCCTTCCCGAATTCGCCGGCATGGTTGACTTTGAAGACCAGCCATGCATCCTTAGCATCCACAAACGCCGTGGCAAACGCCCGCACCATACCCAGCGGATTCTTGCGGTGGAACGAACCAAGGTCAAAGTTGGAGAACACGACAAACGCGCCTTCTGGCAGCGTGTACTTCCTGCGCACCTCGTCCGCGCCCAGGAACGTCCGCGGCACCTGCAAAAGCGGATACAACACCTTCCTGACCGGGAAGCCTGACTCCTCAAACGCCTTCCCTATCGCAACATGGTTAAAGTCAGACATTGTGAGAAAGAAATCCGACGACGCCGGATCGGGACTGAATTCTGGAAACGCCTTTTCCGCCTCCCAGAAGCACAGCCTTCCGCACTTTGGCCCAAGCCCTTTGGGAAATGTGCTGTAGTGAAGCTCGACCACAACCGAGAACTTCCTTGCGTCAAATTCGCCGCGTGGAGTAAGCAGTCCATCGAAGTCTCCCTTTGCCACATTCCCGCTGACCACCCCCGTGTCGAAGGTCTGACACGGCACTCCGCACTCCTTGAGCCGTATGACAAAGTCGCGCAGGGTCTTGCTCATGCTCCACGACTGCGTCAACAGTCCCACTACCGTAATGCCACGCACCGGCACGGTGTCACTATGCCGACGCGCATTGGCGACGATGAACCGGCGATTCCTCGCCATGCGGACCTTCTTGACCGCCCACTCGCACACTCCTTTCAGGCCCCATCGCCTCAGCCGCGCGACTACTCCGCTCAATCTCTCGCTAAGTTTCATTTCCCAACAGCGCCTCCTTCGAAACCATGCGATGGAACCCGAATGGCAATGCCTCCGGCTTTTGGATCGGCACCAGCGCATCCCACGAGAACCTCAGCGATTCGCGATTCGTCGCCAACCGGAACGATCGGCGGTATTCGCGTTCATGCAGCGGCAGGAACTTGGTGTAGTAAAGGTCTTCGGTCGCATCAGGGAACCATCCCCTCGCCGCGTATTTGCCGTTCCAGTACTTAGCTGCCGCCTCGCATATCCGCCGCGAGCGCAGCGAGAATCCGCCGTTCTGCACCCAATAGTTCAACGCGCGGCAGACAAGGTTCTTCCACCAGGAGTCGCGCACATACGGAGCGCCGATGAAGTCGTATTTGCCGACAAACTCCTCCAATCCGCCGCGGAGCGGATAGCCGTCGGCCTGAATGACGAGCACGTATGGCGTCGAGAACCGCGTCCACAGCCTTGAGTTGCAGTCGGCGCTCATCGAATTTATGTCACCTGGAACGAGCGAAGGCTCGACCTGCACCTCGACCTCGCGGTTCTCCGCGGAAAACGCCTCGACGCACGGCCTCGCGTCGTTCACAACCAATACTGTCTTCAGTCGTCCGCAATGGCGCCACGTCTCACGCACTGCCTGCGCAAGCAGCTCAAACGCCGCGTCATATCCCTGCTCGTCCCAGAAATGATAGGCGAGGACGGTCACTTCGTTCTCAAGATTCGCCGTCATCTTCCCACCACCTTTGTCAGCAGCCTCAGAGGTCGGAACCATGCGGCCTGCAAGGCATAGCCGAGCATCGCCTGCCGCGGCGACTTCGTTCCATCAGACACCGCCATGCCCATAGCGTCAGCCGCCATCGTGAACGCGCGCTCGAGCCGCGACGCTAATCCATACTCTCGATGCGCATTCTGCCCAGTCACCTCCACAAAGTCATCCCACGAAAACCTTCCCGCAAACGGAAGGAAAACCTTCGACCGTGCAATGAAAATAGATCCCGGCGCTATCACCGGATGTCGCACATGTAGCGAGAACTCCCGTTCCAGCCAAGACTTTACCTCCAACACTTCTGCCGTTCCGTCGGTTGCACAATAGTTAATTATTCCGCGACCAGTTACATAGCCCAATTCCGGCCACCGTGCGAAAGCCTTCAACACCTCCTTTACCGCAAAAGGATTCGACGAAAACGGACGCAACAGCTCCTTTCTCCATTCTGGGCCGGAAAACTTGCGGAAATTCATCCAAGTGTCAACATCGCGCTTGGTATGCAATTTTGCCACCAGATCGAAGCTGCGAATATCCTCCTTGTTCAACACCTCGCAGACAAAAGGACCGATGTCATACCCGCGATTGGGCACGGCGACGAAACGACAGTCGCAGTCAGGCGCGGCGGCTCGCGCCGCCGCCTCGATGTCAGGCCGTCCGTCTGGATAGGTTACAATTGCGCGCAGAAACTTCCCGCCAACCACCAACTTGAGGTTAAAGGCGGCTTTGGCAATCTCGGGCAGCACCTCGAGATTGAACACATGCATGTGCAGAACTACGCGCGGGATTCGCATTTGGCGTGTATTATACCAAAATCAGCATCGATCCGGTGCCACCGCAGCTAAATACCAAATCACATCCCAAAATTTGGTATAATACACAGCAACCACGGTTACAGTAACCGCGGTTGCTATAGAAAAACATAGATAGATGCATCTGCTCTCCAAACTCCACGCCCGGCTCGGCGATTTCTGGTGGTACTCGTTGCTGCTCTTCGCCGCGCTTCGCTGTGGAGACCTGATCAACGCCTTCGTGGGTCTGTGGCTGGTGCCAAAGTACGTTCACCAGGATGAACTCGGCGCGGTGCTAGCCCTCACCAACTTCGCAGGTGTATTCGGCCTTCCCATCACGATCCTCGTCACCGTCTACACCAAATTCCTAAACCGCTATCAGGCACTTGGTGAAGTCGGCAAGGTCAAATCCCTTCTCCGCTGGTTCATCAGCGCCTCTGCGGTTTTCGTCGTCGTCAGCTCGCTTCTCTCGCTCGTGATCCTGCCGATGTTCTTCGAACGCATCCGCATCGTCTCCGGCTCTCTCGGTATCCTCATCGTCGCCTATGGACTTATTGGCGCCGTAACGCCAGTATTCTCCAACGCACTTCAGGGACTAAAGAAGTTCAACGCGCTAACCATTCAAAATCTGTTCTCGGCCCCTATCCGGCTCGTCACAATGCTTGTTACCATCCCCTTTCGAGCGCTCTCCGGCTACATGCTCGGACAAATCGCCGCGCCGCTTTTTACCATCGGCTGGGCAAACTTCAGCCTCCGCAAGGAGCTCCGCTCAGAAATCAAGGCGGTCCCCTTCTGGAAAGGCGAGACGAGGAAGATCCTCAAGTACCTCGGATGCGTCTCAATATGGTTCCTCTCCGGCGGCCACTACGCCGCACTGCTCACGATGATCATCCGCCAAAGGCTACCAGACACGGAATCGGCCGCCTACTACATGATTTCCCGCTTTGCCGAACTCGGCACCTACGCCGGAATCACGATGATGGTAGTCATGTTCCCGCTCGTTGCCGAGGCTCACACCCAAGGAAAGCAGACCAACGGCATCTTGCGCAATGCAAACCTAGGCACCATTGCATTTGGCGCATTGACCACCGCTGGGCTCTACTTCTTCGGAGGCTTCATCCTCAATCTACTGCCGACATCCGCGCCATATTCAGGATTCTCTACTGACATGGCCATTTTGTGTGCAACCCTTGTGCTTGGGCAACTTTGGAGCAACTACACTAGCCACGAAATCGCCAAGGAGAGGTTTGCGTTCCTGTGGTATGGCGTACCTTTGACAATCATCCAAACGATAGTTCTCGTCTCCTTTACCGGCTACACATTCTTTTACGGCATCCTACCCTCTTCTGTTGTTGACTGGATGGGATCAGTAAAACTCGCCACCCTGCGAAACATCGTCTGGTTCCAGTTCATCGCCAATGCTATTCGAATTGCTTTTTCATGGATTGACTCAAAACTTCATACCTCACATACATTGAAAGGCAAATTTTATGTCCAGACCTGACGTAAGCATAGTTCTGCTAACCTGGAATCGGGCGCCATTCCTCGAAATCTGCCTTCGAGAAATGTTCAGCGCCCTCTCTTCAGAACTTAGCCGTGAAATCATAATCATGGACAATTGTTCTGACGACTCCACACCTCAGATTCTCGGAAAATACACATCGTTACCGAACGTAAAGATAGTGCGCAACAGAAAGAATCTAAGACTCAATGCATACAAGAAGCTTTTCCCTATGGCACGAGGACGATACATCATCGAAGTCGACGATGATATCCTGCGATTCCCCAAAGGCTTTGACAAAACTCTCGTTGACTACATCGAGAAATTCTCCGACTACGGATTCCTTGCACTGAATGTCGAGCAAAACGACAAAACCGATGGCGCAAAACCGCGTGGCGATTGCTACCACGATGACATTCGCGACGACATGACAGTTGAAGAAGGACCTACGGGCGGCAGGTGCACAATCTTCCGCAGATGGCATTACCAAATGATCCGACCCATACTCGCCATCCGCAAGTTCACGATGGCACAGACCGAAGATGGTGCGCTCGCGGCATGGATTATGACCATATTCCGCAAACGAATCGGACTAATCAAAAACGCAGTTTGTCTTCACGCAACCGGTCCTGCTTACGCAGCAGAATTTGGACTTACAAAGCGAGAATTCGAAAAATACATGATGGGCGGAAGACCTGACCTCGCCAAGAAGTTTGAATGACAATGTCAGTCACTGACAACAAGAACTAACAATATATATGCACCTTCGTACAAAAGCTATATTGAGCGATGCAATGAAAAATTGGCGATCGCTTATATTCAACCTGGTCTATTTCCGTAATCGTTCACAATACGACAACGACCTTGCATCACTGCGAAATTCCATTCTTTCCCTTCCAAGTGAAATAAGGAAGATGTTCTCTGACGAGTGCACTTTCATAGAAAATATTCCACTTGATCAACTTCCCAGTATCGTATTCCCATATCCTATTGCAGTGGATAATCATCACGCAAACAAGATAGAATCCGGCATGGAAAGTGGATTCCCTTATGTTATACATACCAATGGAACTCGACTGTTTCTCAAACGTGGCCTCACTTGCAACGAAGCCGTTGAATACTACAAATATCTTGTTGAGCGCGAAGGCCTGCTAGGAACCGGAATTCTGGCCAAATCGCCACATTGTTATCAAGACAATGACTTCAAAGTCGAAGACGGCGACATTCTTCTTGATGTAGGCTGTGCCGAGGCAATTTTTGCTATCGACTGCATCTACAAAGTGTCAAAAGCATACCTGTTTGAATATCTTCACAATTGGCACCGTCCTTTGGAACGCACATTCGCGCCGTATAAAGACAAGTGCAAATTGATAAAGAAACTCGTTGACAATAAAACGAACAGAAAATCCACAAAGCTAATTGACGCCATCGACCCTAATTTGGTCAAAACATCGCACTTCTTTGTCAAGATGGACATCGAAGGTTGCGAAAAAAATGTAATCAAAGGCAACACGGATTTCTTCAAATCAGCAAATGTGAAATTAAGCTGCTGCACCTATCACCGACAGGATGACGCGCAGACAATTGAGAAATTGCTCACGGACATGGGCTACAAGACTCGATTCTCCAAAGGATACATGCTTCCATATCAACTAAATGGAATTCACTATCCTTACTTCAGGCATGGAGTTATCTATGCCCAAAACTACTAATGCACGCTCTTACTTGCATTGCTGAGCAACTGTTCCGCTCATAGAATCATTATACGGACGCGACCATTTGGCGAATGGTGCCCGAGTTGGACATATCAACCCAACAGGATGATGCACGCCCTTATCTGCATCTGGCGGCGGAGTGCGCCAGTCTCCATAGCAAACCGCCAGCATAGATTCTGCTTTGTTTGGGATATTGTATTGCTTGCCCTCAAATTCATGTTTCCTAAGTGGATAAATGTCATCCAAGGCATATCCCCGCTCGTCATAAACAAAATTCTCAGGCAATGGACGCCAGCATATCTTAAAAAATAGTAAGCAGAACTTCTCTATCGCCTTTAGCGATAGGTATATGGCCTTCCACACGCATGCCTTCACTCCACTGACGAAAATTCCTGCAACACTATGGTGTACAAGTCCACGATGAACAATTACGGCATGCCACGAAGTGCTAAGCGAATGAGCCAGCCATCTACTGAACTTACGCGGCAAAAGCGGATATTTGACAAATGGTATGATGTCAACAAATATCCCGCTAGGATAATCGATTTTTGTGTATGGGAAGCAGAAAAATGAACATCTGTCCACTACACGCGAAACAGATTCATAGTGCCATCCGTAGTTGTCGGGAGTCAGCAAAGTCAGATTTTCTGGAAGTTCTCTTTCGGCGACGCTCAAAAATTTGTCATAGTCCTCTTTTAGCATGCAAATATCCAAATCGTCGTCCCAAGGAATAAAGCCGCCATGTCGCAATGCACCAATCAGCGTTCCATAATTAAGGAAATAGTTGATCTTGTACTTTTCACAAATCTCAACAATGACATCAAGTATGTACACCTGAACCAACTGGCACTGGCGAAGGATGGTTTTCCCTTCAAGCCTCTTGTCTTTTGCCTTAAACTCCATATCACACCTCTTTCTTTTGTGAAGTTCTTGTAGCTCTTCTCCACTCGCCAAACTTATGTCCAAAATGCAGTATTACTCCAAATGTAATATACTTTATGAAATCAATAAATGGAAATTTAGACTGGATGGAAAGCAAGTTGGCAAGCCTTCTGTTCGTCCAAATGAAAAACGGTCCGATTTTTGGCGCCTTTGCATCATACATAAATAGCCAAGAACAAATAAAAGAATCTACATATGTGACAGAAAGTTCCCTTATCCGATTAATCGCTAGTTGGTGCCAGTATATCTCATGTGACTTACGCAATATCAGCACCTTCGTCCCCTTCCTAAGAAAAACCGAATTATGCGCACACGATCCTTCAGTAGAAGCGAAGACTGATGCCTCTCCAAGAAGCCGCAGCATTTCCGCAAAACCTAATTTCTCGGGATGGACCACTTCAAATCCTGCCGCCAAAAACGATCTATTAAGACTACTAGACCCATAATCCCACGGCTTGAAACTTGAAGTAGATAAATAAATTTTGCGAGAATCACTCACCGTGTCACATACTCCAGCGGCTTTTATAAGATAATCAACTAAATCGCTATACTCTGGCGTGGCGCACCTGATTTCAGGCTCTGGTTTCTCAAGAGTAAAGAAACATTCGTCAGGGACAACAACGGATCTGAACTTCGTAGAATTATCGACACGGATAGCACTCTGAAGATCAATACCAAGAAGAGTCAGCATTTCTATTAGGTTTCTCGGCAGTTGCTCACCAACAGCAAGCGTACAATAAACTTTGGGCAAAAACTGATATTCATCTGGCATCTTTTTCATGACAAACCAGAGATGCTTCAACGAATCGGTTATACAATGCCCCCAGCAGGAATTAAATACTCCAATAAACAATACATCTTTGTCGATGAATTTTGCATCCAATCCGTTTGGAGGTATTGGCTCGCCGGCATTTTGCCTATGCAGTCTTGTGCCGGGAACAAGTCTTCCATCCTTGAAAACCCCAGAGCTTTGGCGACCAGAAGAAATGACTCCGCCATCAATTCGCCGCCATCCCAGACGCCGCTCAACAATCTGAACGCGACTCGATGCAGCACTTAACCGCTCAGCATCTTTCTCCGACACACCTTCTAGATTCATCGTCATGTCAATTGACACAGGGGTGGTCTGCTGCGTGAATAAGTGCAAACCTATTGCAAATTATTGCAGCCTCGTAGACGAGTCTCGACACCCATATTTTCATATGCGCTGTATTATACCAAAAGATTCGCCATAGAGTCTACCACAACAGACCAACAATCTGCCGCGTACAATGCCCATTCAAGGTCAAATATGAGTCTCAGATTAGGACACATGTGGGCAGGCACTGTGAAAGTTTAGACCAAAGAGACAATGTCCTTGATCGGCATGCAGTACTCCGAACTCGCCTCCAGCGCCCGCTGGCATGAGAGGATGCGCTCCGCACACGCCTTCATCGCCGGATAGGATGCGCGGAGAAGGTGGTTGGCGTAGATGACGATGTTGACACCGATGTCCGCAAGCTCGTCTTCAGTAATCTGCGCGTATGTCGACGGCACAACCACAACCGGCTTGTCCGCCGAGACCTCGGCGCGGAAACGCCTCACGAACGACACCACCTCGTCCGGCGTCTTTGCCTTGGAATGGATCATAATGCCGTCAGCTCCGGCTTCGCAGTAGGCCTTGCAGCGGGAAATCGCATCGTCCTCGCCATTGCCGGCTATCAACGACTCACAGCGCGCGATGATCATGAAGTCGTCGGTCACCTGAGCCTGTTTCCCCACGTGTATCTTATGACACTGGTCCTCCACAGTAGCCTGCGCCTGGACATTGCCGCTCTCTAAAAGGGAGTTCTGCTTGAGCCCGACCTTGTCCTCGATGACGACCGCCGACACTCCCAGGCGCTCGAGTGTGCGCACAAGAAACGTGAAGTGCTCGGGCAGGCCGCCGGAGTCCCCGTCGTAGATGATAGGCTTGGTGGTAATCTCGAGGATGTCGTTGACGGTTCTCAGCCGCGAAGTGACATCAACCGACTCGTTGTCTGGCTTGCCCTTGAGAGTAGAGTCCGTCAGCGACGAAAGCCATATCGCGTCGAATTCATGCCTGACCTTGGCACCCTCTGCGTCGGCAGGATCCTTTGGAACCATCGCCGCCGCCGTCTCGACGATGAGACCGGAAAGTCCGCTATGAGCCTCCATCACACGAACAATCGGCTTGGCATTCAGCAGTCGCCGCAGACGGGCGCGACGGATGTCCGGCGTCGTTCCGACCTCGCGGATCGCCTTGTTGAGCTGGGTAGAGGATATGCCCGGAGTGTATTCCGGCTCGACCAACCGCCCGCCCCATTCTGCCAACACGTCGATCACCCCCTGTCGCGTCTTGGCCTGCACGCCCTCGCGCCAGTCGGTGCCGTGAACGACGAAATCCGGTCTGAACTTCCTCAGATTGGGGATATAGTCCAGCGTCTCCTGCGGAACGACACGCACCACCCCCTTGAGCGCCGCGACAACCGCCGCGCGCTGCTCGTAGTTCATGTATGGCAACCGCTTGTACGAAGCAATCGCAGCATCAGTGAGGACTCCGACCGTCACCTCGCCGAGTTTCGCCGCCTCTCTGATAATGTTCAGATGGCCTGGATGGATGATGTCCGCAGACATCGCGACATATACTTGTTTATTCATGATTTTCAACCATGTGAATTCGCTAATGGCAGAAATGACTCCTTCCTGACCGTTACTGGATTGTTGCCGAGCCGATTGAGATTTACATGTGCAAACAGTTCGTCGACCATTTTATTCCATTCCACGCCCTTCTCGATGGCGAGTTCGTGGAGCGACTTCAAGCCGGGGACATGCTTGATCCACTCGGGGTGATTGTTGTTGCGGCAGATGTACTCGAAGACCATGTACACGGCATGTCCGTGTGGAATGCCGTAGTGAGAAGTGAGATAATAGGAAAACGCATGCGCGGCCGTCGTGCGAGAGATGTCGATCGCCCTCCCGGCCCAGTAGCTTGCCTCTGGCCAGTTGTCTGCTTTCATCAACGCAATGGCACGGTTTGCATATTCCCTTGACTCTTCTGTCGCACCCTTCGCCCAAAGGGATTCAACCGCCTGGGCGTATGCATCGAAGTTCGTCGACAATTTCTGATATGCAGGGAGTGTCGCTGAAAACTCGGGGACAAGTGCTACATCCGACGGACGGATGGCCTCAAAATCAATTGAGTACTTTTCCTCGCCATCGTAGCAGACGGCGAAGCGCGTCGCTTCCGCGCCAGTGCCTGCGGTTGTCGGAAACACCATGCAGGGCAGCAGCTTGTCCGGCGCGGTCTTGATGGACAAAAGCTCCTTTATCACTGTCCCAGACACCATAGCAAGATTCAGGAGCTTGGCAGTATCAATTGTCGTTCCTCCGCCGACAGCGACGAAAGCGTCTACCGGGCCTTTGACTTCATTCAGCAGTGCCTGAACCGTTTCCACTTTCGGATTGGAATTATGGACGATGAGGTGTGTGATGGCAGGGGTCTTGACACAACGGCGCATAGACGCAGAGATTGAAACTTCTGCTCCACAAAGCTTATATGCCGCACCATCAGTCACCAGGCATACATGAGACTTGCCGTTGCAGAACTCGATCAGAGCCTTTTCAGCATTTTCCCTGCCAACAGATAATCTTTGTTCTACCATTCTTTTCTACACTTTATACAGGTTGCTCTGAATACACTTCAACAGCGGCGAATCTGCGACTCCGGCAAAGGAGCCGATTCCCGATTCCCGCATCGCCTGCACCATGCTCTCCAACCCAACGCTCATAGTTGCTGCGTATTATACCAAATTCCACTCAGCTCTGCCGCGCGAACTGCCGCGGACTGCCACCAAAACCGCCGCGGGAAATATTGTATAATACTGCCATGATAGATTTGACCAGACTTAGGGGCGAGTACGCGATGCTGTCGTACCTCGTCACCTGCGCCGGACGAACGCGGGAACTCCTGCGCCGCGCGCTCGTGGCCTATGCATCGTGACTGGCGCTAGTTGCCGAATGGCTCGTCGTAGAGAACTCCCTGAACATCCTTGGCAGGAGGAAGGCGCAAAACCATGGAAGGGTCAGGACTTCGCGAGAAAAGCCAACATTCGCGTCCGCGAACTTGACTCCCCATTTGATGTCCGCGTATCGTCGAGAGTCGATCAGTTCCCGAAGCGATTTTGACCGACTGTTGCCAGCCTTGACCTCAACTGGGACAAGACTGTCTCCGCAACGGACGAAGAACTCCTCCTCCAACGGAGATTCGTCGCGTCTCCAGTAGTAAAGCCTAAGACCAGCCTTGGTCAGCGCCTCGGCGACGATGTTCTCGTAGATCGCGCCTTTATAAATGCCAAGATTGCGGTTGATTCGCAGGTCTTCCTGCGCCTCCTCATCCAGCATCGACACAAGAAGCCCGGTGTCACCCATGTACAACTTGAATTTCTCCGCGTCGTAGTTGCCGCTCAGCGGTAGCTCGGGATTTAGAAGGCAATAGCACGGGTTGACAATCCCCGCGTCCACGAGCCACTCCACACAGCCCCTATAGTCGCGGAAGCGTGCACCATGCGCGACTTTGGATATCTGGAACTTTCTGTTCTCCCTTGCCAGCTGGACCGGTATGTGGTTGAACACGTTCATGATACGAGCCTGGTCGAGTCCTTCTACGTACTTGCGCACATCGCCGCGGTAATCTGCTACAATCTGGGACTGACGCTCATAGACGCCTGCGAACGATCCATTGCTCTCGATGTACCCGCGCACCACGTCCGGCATGCCGCCCAAAGTGCAATAGTCGAGAAACAGTCCTCGCGCGACCTCCCATGTCACGCTCTTGATCGGCTGACGAGAGCACATCGCATCCAGCAGCTCAAGGACAAAATCATCCTTGTATCCCTTGGCCCAGAGGAATTCTTCGAAATCCATCGATGCCATGTCGGCATCGGTCTTGTAGCCAACGCTGTTTGATTCGATCTCTCTGTAGTGTATGCCCAAAAGCGAGCCTGAGCAGATCACGTCGAAACGTCCGTCCTGGGCGAAGAACTTGAGCGACGTCGTTATGTCAGGGAACTTCTGCACCTCGTCGAAAAACAACAGCGTTCGATGTTCTGGGAAACGAAAGTCGCCGTTGATTCGAGAAATGGCATTAACTATATCCTGCGCTCCATACCCATCAGCAAGAATCGAGCGGTATTTCGGCTCTTCGATGAAATTGATTTCCACTACGCTTTCGTATCTGCCGTTCGCGAACTGGCGAACGGATTCGGTTTTCCCGACCTGACGGGGGCCTTTCAGAATCATGGGAAGCCGTCTTCCTTGACTCCAAGACTCTAGAAAGCTATCAATCTTGCGCTTCAAGTACATATTTCACCTCAAATTTTGAGCGTAGTATATCATTATTTTGTCTTTATGACAAGACGCTGCACAAAATCATAGCCTTCAAATGCCGACTTTGCACAAAATCATAGCCTTCAAATGCCGTCCTTGCACAAAATCATAGCCTTCAATCGCCGCGAGGTGGGCTCACGGGGGTTGCGTTCTCCCCGCACGCCCAAGCGACCTCCCCGCACGGGGGAAGCGACCTCCCCGCACGGGGGGTTTGACTTCCCCGCACGAGGTGTTTGACCTTCCCTCACGCCCCTTTCCCGCTCCCTACACGGCACAAGCGACCTCCCTACACGGGGGACAGACCCCAGCCTCCTTACAGACACTTGTCGAACTTAGGTGCGAGATATAATGGGATATTGACAAATCCGCCGATTGCTCATGCCATATCCAACTTCGCAATCAACTCGTTCGCCCATGCGAAATCACCGGCAAAACGCTGGAGGGCGCGGTCAAGGTTGGACTTGGAATTTGGCGCATTCTTCATCGGTCAGCAGTCCTTTCGCATTGGCCTCAGCGGCAGCGTCCGCAATCCTGTCGAGTTCGACCGAGCCGTCTGCCCTTGCGGATTCAAGCGCATCGGCCAACCTCTGGCACTTTATGCCTTCGCACCCTTCGTATTCCACCGTGTCGCACGGCGCGTTGTCCCGGACACGAAAGCCGCGCGGAACCCGACGCCTTACTCTCTTCGGTGTGCCAATGTAGAACGCCGTCGGGTTCACCGGCGTAAGGCGCAGCATATACAGGACTGATGCGCTCCGCAGATAGGCTTCATCGCCAACGACTGCGTTGGCGAACGCATACACATCGTTCTGCCCAGGGACATGGTGCTGGACCTGGTAGACGCCATGACCGAGACGCGTCAACCGTCCACTTTTCACCATCGCGGTCATGCTCTGCTTGGAAACGCCAAGTTCCCTCGCTTTCGCGGTGGTTATTATGCCATAGTGGTCTTCAGCCACAGGCCATATCTGTTCATACGCAGTCATGTCAATAGTACAGGATTTATTTTACCTTTTGCCAGATGCGGGTATTTTATCAAAAAAACGATGACAAAGTCAATGACCTCTAGTAGCAAGGCGAAAAACCCAGGGGACAGACCCCTGCCCCCTTATTGGGGCGGGGCATGTCCCCTGCAGTTTTATTGTTTTTTGATGGTTTTGGCCGCTCATTCACGATTTTTATGCGATCCAACGGCACTTTCGGCACCATTTTGACTTGAAATTGCGCGTATTATAACACGATTTTGACTTGAAATTAAGAGGGCTTCCAAAATGGGGCTGCACAAAATCTCTCTTTCGCCACGCAAACTGCCGCGGTCTGAAGCATATGATTTTGGTATAATACGCATCACCAGAGGAAAACAATGACTGCAATATACGCGAGCGACAAGAACTACGCCGCGCTGACGGCAATCAGCGCGGTGTCCCTGCTCAAGCACAACCCAGGCGCAAAGATTGTCCTTTTGGGCTACAACCTTGAATCAGACGCCCAGGAGCTCGTGCGGAGCCGCGTCGAGAAAGCCGGTGGAACCTTCGAGTACAAGGACGTCAGTTCTGCGATCTCGGAACTGAAAGCAAAGGGATATGCTGGCTATACGTCGTATGCCGCGTATGCGCGGATATTCATTCCGCAGGTCTTGGACGGCGAAGGCCGCGTCCTGTATCTCGACTGCGACACGCTGGTCAACGGATCCCTGGAGGATTTGCTGGCGATGGACCTGGAGGGCAACCCTTTTTCGCTCGCCATCGACTGCGTGCCTTGCGCATACAAGCGCGTCATAAACCATCCCCTTGACCTTCCGTACTACAACTCCGGGGTCATGGTCATCGACCTGGGCGAATGGCGCAAAAGGCGTTGTACCGAACGCTTCCTGGACGAGCTCGCGAATCCAAAGGGACCAAACATCCTGGGCGACCAAGACATCTTTGTCCGCGTATTCCCGAACGAGACGACGCTGATGCCGCCCAAGTGGAATTTCATTTCGCACTACTTCCTCTTCTCCTACAGCGGCGTCGCAAGAGTCGTGGGCGGAAAGCGCCTTGTCCGCTTTACCGAAGAACAGTACCGCGAGGCGCAGCGCGACCCCCGCATCTTCCACTTCCTCGGCAACACGCTTGGGCGGCCTTGGTACACAAGCTCGCGGCATCCCATGAGAGAAGCATACAGAAAAGCGGCAAAGGAAGCGGGGCTGGAGGAGACCGCCGAGCAGACGAAGCCGATGACGGCGGACTACAAACTTCAGTACTGGCTACACCGCATCCTGCCGCAGCCGCTCTTTGACGTTGCGTGCAACTGCCTTTATCGGCTGAACATCTGGCGGATGTACCGCGTGTGAGCCGCTAATCCGCACTAACTACAGCGCGAATTCAGACTTCGCGTGATTCCATATCTTTAGCTCGTCTATGCTGAAGGCGGAGCGCGGTTCTGTGCCACCACAGCAGGGATTCGCCTTGTTTTGGGGAAGACCAAGCTCCGCCTGACTGCTCTTGAGCACTTCAGCATTTACACGCCCTTCGCCCGTCCTGAACGCGCCCTTAAGCTCCTCGCCGTCGATGTATATCGTCATAGTGTCGTTTTTCCACGAGACGGCGTAGTGATGCCACGCCGCGGCGTCGTGGATGACATCGGAATAACGGTAGATGCCGCCGAACGACCCGCCCATCACGCTCTCCAGCCCGAAGCAACGGACGCAGAAACCGCCGCGGCCGCTGCCATTGTTCGAAGAGTATTCAATCGTGAACCATCCGGCCGGAGACTTGATGAATATAATCCTGGGGTCGCAGTCGCGGTAGACGTCACGGACAGCGTCGAGCTTCGCCCAGAACTCAATGCAGCCCTCTTCACCGAACGTCCCGGCAGGAAGAGTGAACGCCCCGCCGCTGCCGCCTACCGGAACATGGACGGCGCCATTGACCTTCCCATCCACAAAATCGCGAGACCAGACAGTTCCATTCGGCCCGACCACCGGTGAAGTGATCGCGGCTTCGTCATCGAAGGTGCAGTAGAAGACAAGTCCGTCTTCGGCGGCGGCGCCAGTAGCGACACTGCGCTGCGACAGCCTAAGCGACTTGAAGTTCGTCCGAGGAATCTTGAGGTCGCCGAGAATGGACTTGATGGTAAAGTCATCGTTGGCAACTGTCATCGCAAACTTGTCGTCGTTGACGAGAGAGACTTTCGCCGCGCCGTTTGTTCCGACGAAATCGAGCGATTTGACAAGAGCCGGGTCAAGCTTCAGCTTCTCCGAGAAGATCGTCGAGCCGGAGATGCTCTTGGCGCAAAACTCGCCTTTGACGGACGAACCGTCCTTCAGTGTGGCGTTTGCAGACACAATCTTCCCGCTGTCAACGGCGGTTGTGGTGCACGCAGTGGCGATGATCGCGACAGCGATAACGAACGAATACTTCATTTGACCTCCTTGCATGGCGGCTATTGCCTTGCTGTTGACGGTATTATACCATATTCCTCGTACCTCTGCGGCTGACAAAACCGCCGCGGGAAGTGCCGCGGAAACACTTCTGCCTTTGCTAAAACCATAGTGGACAAGTCGGCGAGAAGGTGGAATAGCGCCGGCGGACCATCCATCCCCAAGCAATCAGTCGCCATTCGACCAGGGCGCCTTCGGGCTTAAGGACTTCAGGGATAGTCCGCCGGCAAAGTGAGGATCTCGCAGCCGTCGTCGGTGATGGCCACGGTATGCTCGAAATGGGCGGAAAGGCAGCGGTCGCGGGTGACGACGGTCCAGCCGTCGGAGAGGACGTCGGTCGCCTCGCCGGCCTTGGTCATGGTGATCATCGGCTCGATGGCGATGGTCATGCCGGGTCGGAGGACGAGCTTGGTGCCGGGCTTGCCGTAGTTGGGCACTTCCGGGTCCTCGTGGATGGTGCGGCCGACGCCGTGGCCGATCCAGTTGCGGACGACGCCGAAGCCGGCGGCCACGGCGACCTGCTCGATGGCGTAGCCGACGTCGCCGAGGTGGACGCCGGGACCGCAGGCGGCGATGCCGGCCTTGAGGCAGGCCTTGGTGGTCTCCACGAGGCGCAGCACCTCGGGATCGGTGACGCCAACCGCGACGGTGCGCGAGGTGTCGCCGTTGAAGCCGTCCTTGAAGATGCCGACGTCGGTCTTGACGAGGTCGCCGGGCACGATGACGCGGTGCGGCGAGGGGATGCCGTGGATCACCTCGTCGTTGATCGAGACGCAGAGGTGGCCGGGATAGCCGTGGTAGTCGTAGAAGCCGGCCCTGACGTGGTGCTTCTCGCAGTAGTCGACGACGAGCGCGTCGATCTCGCCGGTGGTGACGCCGGGCGCGACGGCGGCGGCGCAGATGTCGCGGATCTCCGCGCTCATCCGGCACGCCTCGCGCATCCGGTCGATTTCCGCCCGCGACTTGACGTCGACCTTCATCTCGCTACATCGCGGCCTTGAACGCCGCGGCGTTGCGCACCGGGCCCTGGTCGCCGTCGATGCGGCGGAGGAGACCCTTCGCCTCGTAGTAGGCGACGAGCGGCTCGGTCTCGCGGTGGTAGACGACGAGCCGGTCCTTGACGGTCTCGGGGTTGTCGTCCTTGCGCACCGTGAGCGCGGCGCCGCACTTGTCGCAGACGCCCTCCACCTTCGGCGGGAGCGCCTTGACGTGGTAGCCGGCCTTGCACTTCGGGCAGGTACGGCGACCGGCGATGCGGTCGGCGATGATCTCGTCGGGCACGTCCACCAGCACGGCGGAGCGCACCTTCGCGCCGGAGCGCTCGAGCGCCTCGGCCTGGGCGACGTTGCGCGGGAAGCCGTCGAGCAGCATCGTCTCGGCGGTCTTCTCGGCGGCGATCACGTCGCCGATCATCGCGACGACGAGCGCGTCGGGGACGAGCTGGCCCTTGTCCATGTACGCCTTGGCCTCGACGCCGGCGGGCGTGCCGGCGGCGATGGCGCCGCGGAGGAGGTCGCCGGAGGAGACGTGGCGGACGGCGGGGTCCTCGCCCGCGAGACGCGAGGCGATGGTACCCTTGCCGGATCCGGGCGCGCCGAGCAGGATTACGATTTCCATCTCATTCCTTTCGATTTGCCGCGGATCAGTTCAGCAGGTCGTCGCCGCCGCTCACGATCTCGTCGGAGTTGACGATGTCGTTGCCGTCCGCCGAGGTGTCGCCGTTGTCGGCCACCAGCTGCGGCTCGCCGAGATCCGACTCGTCGTCGCCGTCCTCGCCCGGAATGCCGGACGACGGAATGCCGTAGACCTCTTCGTTGCGCTTGCGCTGCTCTTCGTGGAGACGCTCCATCTCCTCGTCGGAAATGGGCTCGGCGAGCGGCACGAGCTTGATGAAGCGGTGGAGCGGGAAGCCGGTGCCGCCGGGGATGAGGTGGCCGAGGATGACGTTCTCCTTGAAGCCGCGGAGCTCGTCGACCCTGCCCATCGTCGCGGCCTCGGTGAGGACGCGCGTCGTGTCCTGGAAGGACGCGGCGGAGATGAACGAGTCGGTCTCGAGCGCGGCCTTGGTGATGCCGAGGAGCGCGGGCTGGGCCTCCGCCGGGCGGCGGCCTTCGTTCATCATCTCCTCGTTCACGCGCAGGAACGACTGGCGGGTGACCTGCTCGCCCCAGAGGAACTCGGTGTCGCCAGGGTTGGTGATGCGGACCTTGCGGAGCATCTGGCGGACGATGATCTCGATGTGCTTGTCGTTGATCTCGACGCCCTGGAGGCGGTAGACCTGCTGCACTTCGTTGACGAGGTACTTCTCGAGCTCCTGCGGGCCGGACACCTCGAGGATCTCCTGCGGGATGACCGGGCCTTCGGTGAGCGGCTGGCCCTTCTTGACGTGGTCGCCCTTGAACACGACGATCTGCTTGCCCATCGGGATGAGGTGCTCCTCGACGAGTCCGGTGACCTTGTCGACCACCTTGACGCAGCGCTTGCCGCGGACGTTCTCGGGCGGCATCTCGATGATGCCGTCGATCTTGGCGATCTCGGCGGCGTCCTTGGGCTGGCGAGCCTCGAAGAGCTCGGCGACGCGCGGCAGGCCGCCGGTGATGTCGCGGGTCTTCGCGGCCTCGCGCGGCGTCTTGGCGAGCAGCATGCCGGCGGTGGCCTTCATGCCGTCGCGCACCATGACGATGGCGCCGGTCGGGACGTCGTGGGAGTCGAGCATCTTGCCGTCGGCGGCGCGGATCTCGATGCGCGGATGCAGGTTGGACTCGGAGGTCGGAAGGACGACGAGCGTCTTCGCGCCGGTGGCGCGGTCGGTCTCGGTCTTCACCGAGACGTCCTCCTCGAAGTCCACGAACTGCACGCGGCCCGCCGCCTCGGAAAGGACCGGCACGGAGTGCGGGTCCCACTCGGCCGCCTTCTGCCCCTTCTTGACCTCGGCGCCGTCCTCGATGAGGAGCACCGTGCCCATCTGGAGCTGGTAGGCGTCGAGCCTGGCGCCGGACTTGGAGTAGATCTCGAGCGAGCCGTTCTTGTTGAGGACGACCTCGCGGCCTTCGTCGTTCCGCACCTTGCGGACGTCGACGAACTTCGCGACACCGTCGTTCTTGAGGACGATCTCCGGCTTGGCCGCGGTCGCGGACGCCGTGCCGCCGATGTGGAACGTCCGCATCGTGAGCTGGGTGCCGGGCTCGCCGATCGACTGGGCGGCGATGATGCCGACCGCGGTGCCGATCTCGACCTGCTTGCCGGTGGAGAGGTCGCGGCCGTAGCACTTGGCGCACATGCCGTGCTCGGCGTCGCAGGTGAGGCCGGAGCGGATCCACACGCGCTCGATGCCGGCGCGGTTGATCCTGGCGGCGGCCTCCTCGTTGACGATCTCGTTGGCCGGCACGATCGTCTCGCCGGTCTTCGGGTCGTTGATCGCGTAGAGCGCGGTGCGGCCGAGGACGCGCTCGCCGAGCGTGACCTT
>JAEIGA010000558.1_pt1 | contig 54747 bp, 51 predicted proteins | sample 9270691 | NCBI WGS metagenome assembly JAEIGA01 (sample SAMN17057246, study PRJNA624740) | gut metagenome | biome: biome; isolation source: fecal sample | host: Bos grunniens | place: China: Xizang | collected 2019 | reverse complement strand
CTTGAAAAAAGCGTTGCGATAAGAACTGGGTGTGGGTTCATCATAACTTTGATGTTGAACTCTGGGTGTTGGTCAGCCTTTGTGTGCTTTTCCAAATCTGTTCCGCTTATTTTGCGGAGTTTTTCGCAAATTTCTCTGTCTTTAAATGGAACGAAACTTGCTGGGGTAAAATTGAATGTTGTTGCTGGTTCAAACAATTTGTTCATATTTTTTCTCCTTTAAATATTACTTTCTTTATATCAAACAAATGATTTACAATAATTAAGTCTGCCACGTTGCCTTTGGCAATATAGCCTCTATCCCAAAGCCCAAGAGCTCTTGCTGGGTTGGTTGATGCAAACCTGAACGCATCGCATACCGAACAGCCCATATGGAATAGAACGTTTTTGCACGCCTTATCAAGCGTCATGCCCGAACCGGCAATTTCGCCCGCCCAGTCAAAGTTAATGTCGGTTGCTTCTTCAAAGCCTTCTGGCACAGGTCCGTCACTTATAAATTGGTCAGAGATAAGAATAAGCCTATCGTCGCCCTTAATTTTTCTAACCAATCTTTGCATATAAGGAACAACGTGTGCACCTATTCTGTCGCAAATAAGTTCTGCGTAAATTTCTTTGTTGTAGTTTACCGCTTCATCAACACAAACGCCCCTACACTCTGAATAATGTTCAAGCGTGCCTGTTGCGTTGGTGTGGTGGGTTGCAATCTTTAAGCCGTATGGAATAAACTTTTCAACTTGTTCTGGCGTTGCTTCACTGTGGGCAACCGAGAACACGCAGTTTGGAATTTTCTTTTTAACGTCTATAACGAATTGCTCTATACCTTCCCTTTCAGGTGCAATACACCAAACTTTTGTATAGTCCTTTGAACGCTCAATAAGTTCTAGATAGTCGCTTGGGAAAACGCCGTGTCGCCAAGCGTTCTTTTCTTGGTCGCACCCAAAGGCTGGGTTAAGATATGGACCTTCCATATAAAAACCTAAAAAGTTATCAAAATCGCCATTTTTATGTGCCGAAATAATATCGTCAATCGCCTTTAAGAAATGCTCTTTATCAAGGCTATAATAAAGTGCTGGCAAAACACTGGTGACACCGTGCTTTAGTAGTTCTGCTGAACTTACCTTTGGGTTGTCCATAATATAGAACCCGCCAGCAGCGTGTGTGTGAATATCAACTAAACCAGGACCAACAAAATTATTCTCTGCATCAATGATTTCTGCATCGGCAGGAACAACAACGTTTTTTGCCTTGCCAAAATCAGCGATAACACCGTTGTCTATTAAAATAACGCCGTTTTCAATAACGTGGTCTGGCATTATAATGTTTGCATTTATAATCGCTTTCATTTTGCTCACCTTAAAATAAGATTATACGTATAATATTATATATGCTTTTTAGCAAATAGTCAAGGTTAAATTTGATATTTTTACCAAATAAAAGTTAATTTAGCATTGTTTTGCCTTTTTATTTTTAAGTCTAACAAAAAAAGATAAAAAATTAAGTTTTTTTATTAAAATTTGCTTTTAATTTTTTTTAATATGTGATAGAATATACCTTGTTAGAAAAGCGAGCATGGCGGAATTGGCAGACGCGCTAGACTTAGGATCTAGTGGGAGACCGTGGGGGTTCAAGTCCCTTTGCTCGCACCACATAAAGTCTAAATTGAGCCTTATTGTTTGATTTAGGCTTTTTGTTTTATAAAAAAATCAGCCTACAACGGCTGATTTTTTATAATTTTGCTGACTTTACAGATAGATAATATTTTTACTCAATACTGATTTTAGATTTCAAGTGCTAAATCTTTCAAGGCACTTGCTAATTCTTTTTTCAAGGTTTCTTTACTTGCAGAATAACTATTGAAAGAACCACTAACATTAACTACAAGTTCATAATAATCAGAATATGCATTCATAACGGCTTTTATTTCAGCAGAAAACTTTGAATTTCTAATTTCCTTGTATAGTGCTTGAATTATGGGCTCATTTTCTTCAATTGTTGCTAAATTTGTTTGATTTGCCGCCAATGCATAATAAATTGCTAAATCAATATTTCCACTATAACTATTTTTGTAAATTGCGTTATACCAATAAGTATAAATATCATCTGCAATCTCATCTAAACATTCTTGCGAATTAACAACCGTTTCATAAAAGGTGTTAATTTTTGCCAAAGAATCGTCGCCATCATCTTTTGAGTCACAAGCAGTGAACATCATTAAAGAAAACACACTGATTATTGCTACAATAATAGCACTAGATTTTTTTAATAAATTTTTCATTTGTTATATCTCCTAATAATTTTTAATACATTTCCGTCAATAATTTTATATTTGAAATTTCCAAGTTTTTAATTTCATTCAAGAAAAACTTTGTGGGTATAGACCCACCAGCCACATATACTGTCTTATTACTATCTGCGTATAGTCCCATCGAAGTTATACCTATTACTTCTAAGTTTTCATTTATTAAAATTCCACCACTACTGCCTGGTGCGATATAACTATCTGACAAAATATAATAGTTGTCATATATCTTTCCATATATATCTTTATATTCTTGCAGCAGAGTTCCTTTATTAATTTGCATATATAAAGAAGAATTTGGATACCCTATTGAATAGGTATTTTCCCCTATTATATAATTTTCGTTAAAAACGATTTCATTATATTGGTTTTCTAATTTTTCATAATTATTTAACTTACCTATGAAAATATCGTCTTCTTCACTGTTGTATATTCCGCCAAACACTGACAATTTCGTATAGTCTTGCCCAGTCTCACTATCAGGAATATCAAAAAAAGCATTAGCCGAAATTGAATCACTCATAACATGATTATTTGTTATAAACCATCCATTTTCATCAATTATAAAACCACTCCCAGAAGATACTGGCTCACCTTTTTCATCATATACAATAATTTGAAAAACGTTTGCTAAAAAATATTCTTCATTTGGACTTCTTTGCAATGTAAGTGTATGAATATTATTAACAACGGTTTTATTCCATCCCGTATATATCCATTTTTCGGTAGATGGTGGCGTTTCAGGATTATCTATATTTTCGCCATAATACCCATCGTGCTCTTTTATGATGCTTCCGTCTATATCTTTCCAAATATACGTTATTTTCTCAACACGTTGAGCAACACATATTATTAAATTTTCTGAATAAACTATTTTCCAGTCAGTATAATGCCAAGTTTCAGTGTCAGCAGGAAGTTTCTTTTCTCTAAAATCATCCTTTTCTTCAATATAAGTGGTTTCAATTAAAGAGCCATCAGTATCAATCCAGGAAATTTTTATTTTATCTTCATTACTATTTGATGAGCAAGCCGAACAAAATATTGAACTTGACAAAATAAATACTGCTAAACATGTAGATAAAAACTTTTTTAATCTCATAAGCACACTCGTCTAAAAAAAACAAATTTTTCACTTATTATACTAGATAAATTGTCTAGTGTCAAGACATTTTGTCTAGTTTTTGGGTAAAATATTACTATGGATAAAAAATTTTGCTGTAATTTAAGAGATGCAAGAAAGGCGTGTTGCCTTACTCAAAAACAAGTGGCAGACAAACTAAGTGTTGTTGAAAGTTGTTATGCCAATTGGGAACAAGGCAGAACTGAGCCTAACATTGAAATGTTAAGAAAGTTGGGCGAAATTTTGAAAATTAATATAGATGATTTAATAAATGGATAATTTTAATCACAACATTAAAAACAAAAAAGAACGATTTTTTAATCGTTCTTTTTTAAATTAAAATATTGCTTCGATAAATTCGTTAGCGTCAAAATCTTCGATATCATCAATCTTTTCGCCCGTTCCAACAAAGCAAACTGGAACTTCAAGTTCATATGAAAGAGATATTATAAAGCCACCTTTTGCTGTACCGTCAAGTTTGGTTAAAATTATGCCGTCAATACCGATTGCCTCGTTAAAAACTTCAACTTGATTGTATGCGTTTTGACCTGTTGTTGCATCAAGGGCGATAAGTTTATAGTAGTTTGCGTCAGGGTATTCCCTTTTGACAACTCTATCCATTTTTTTAAGTTCTTCCATAAGGTTAGCCTTAACGTGAAGTCTGCCCGCAGTGTCTATAATCAACACGTCTGTCTTTTTTGCCTTGGCAGAGCCTATCGCATCAAACACGACTGCCGATGCATCTGCACCTTCTTCTTGCTTAATAATTCTAACCTTTGCCCTATCCGCCCAAACTGAAAGTTGGTCGGCTGCGGCTGCCCTAAACGTGTCGCCAGCGGCGATTGAAACGCTTTTCTTTTCCTTAACGAATTTGTTGGCAAGTTTTCCGATAGTGGTTGTTTTTCCAACCCCGTTGACGCCCACAACCATTATTACAGCGGGCGACTTAAAGTCAATTTTATCTGCGTAATCTAAAGTGTCAAACAGTTCTTTTTTTAATAGTGAAATGACGTAATCTTTGTCCTTGCACTTTTCCTTAACTGCAATTTCACGGATTTCATCAACAATTTCCATAGTCGTTTTAACCGAAACGTCAGCAGAAATCAAAATGTCTTCAAGTTCATCATAAAACTCATCGCCAAGTTTATTCTTGGCGAAAAGTTCTGTTAGTTTTTTGGATATACCGTCACGAGTTTTTGATAAAACTGATTTTAATTTACTAAATAATCCCATTATCTTTCCTTTTAATCAAGTTAAGCAAGCGTTTGGTCGCCTGTAATTTCTGCAACGTCTGCAAGTTTAACAGAAACCATTTTTGAAACGCCCTTTTCTTGCATTGTGACGCCGAATAATGCATCTGCAAGTTCCATTGTTGGCTTTCTGTGGGTTATAACGATAAATTGCGTGTCTTGACTAAATTTCTTTAAGTATCTTGCAAACCTGTCAACGTTCGCTTCGTCAAGTGCTGCCTCGATTTCGTCAAGCACACAGAAAGGCATTGGTCTTAATTTCAATATTGCAAACAATATTGCAATTGCGGTAAGTGCCTTTTCGCCACCCGATAAAAGTGAAAGTTTTTGAAGTTTCTTTCCCGGTGGTTCGGCAACGATTTCAACACCTGCCTCTAACTTATCATCAACTTCGCTATAATCCATTTGAAGCATAGCCCTGCCACCGCCAAAGAGTTCTTTAAAAATTCTTTGGAAGTTTTCGTTGATTGTGGTAAAGCCTTGGTCAAACTGTGTAAGCATTTCGGCTTTAATCTTGTCAATTGCTTGTTTTAAGTCGCTTTCAGCCTTTTCAAGGTCTTCTTTTTGAGCGGTCATTTCAGCGTGGCGTTCTTTTAATGCCTTAAAGTCATCAATAGCAGTTGCGTTGATTGCACCGAGCGATGAACGCTTTTTCCTTAACCTTGCAATCTCGTTTTCGCCAAAAGATGCATCGTAATTTTCTTCTCTTACCTTAACTGCCGTTTCGTAAGTTTCTTGGTAATCTTCCCAAATGCTTTGTTGCATATATTCAAGGTCAGAATCAATTTTTGCAAGTGCAATTTCTTCTAGGTGTTTTTTCTCAACGAGTTCGTTTATAGCAGTGGTCAACTGTTGTTTTTGCTCATCGTTGCGGTTTAATTTTTCCCTTAAATTGCTCTTGTCGTTTTCAATATTTTCAATCTTTGAACGGATACCGTTGATATATTCTTGCTCTTCTTTTGTTAGGGCAACTTTTTCTTGGTCAAGCCTTAATTGTTCGATAACTTCTTGGGCTTTAACGTTGCCTTCTTCAAGTTCAACGTTTGACTTTTCAGCGTCTGTTATAACCTTAACAACCCTGTCGTTTTCGTTTTTAAGAGTTGCAATTTTGCCCTTTAATTCGGTTGTTTCAACTTGACAAGCAGTGCTTTGACTTAAAAGGCTGTCTCTTTGCTTTTTAAGTTCATCATACTCTTGCTGATGCTTTGATGCAGTTTGGCTTGCAAAAAGTTTGTCTTGTTCAAGTTTCTTTCCACCACTTTGAACGTTTTGATATCTTTGGTCAATTTCAGCAATCCTATTTTTAACTTCTTCAATCAAGTCGTTTACATTTTCAATTTCCTTGCCCAAATCGATTAAAGCACGCTCTGCAACCGATTGTTTTTCCCTTTCAATTAAGGTTTGTTGGCGTTTTTCATTATACACGTCGTTTAAGATAGTCAACTCGTCAAGTGCCTTGTCACGCTCAACTTCAAGTTTGGCCTTGTTCTCTTTAACGGCATCCATTTCAGCACGTTTAGACTCAAGTTCTTTTGCGTTGTCTTCTATCTTTCTATCGCTTGATAATAAGCCGACCGTGTCGTTTCTTCTTGAACCACCGGTAATTGCACCTTGTGGCGTAAACACGTCCCCATCAAGCGTCACCATCTTAAATGCAAAACGGTATTTATCGGCTATGTTTTTAGCGTTTTCAAGCGTGTCTACAATAAGCGTGTTGCCAAGCAAGTTTGAAATAACGTTTTCATAAATAGGTGCATAAGAAACGATTTTGTTTGCAACCCCCAACGCACCTTTTTCGTTAAGTGCATTTGTCACTTCAATACTTTGCTCTCTTGGTTTAACGCTGTTTATAGGCAAGAAAGTTATTCTGCCAAGTTTGTTTTGCTTTAAGTATTCAATTAAATATTTTGCATCGTCCGTTGACTGTGTGACAACGTTTTGTGCAGCGGCAGCAAGTGCCGTTTCAAGTGCGATATCGTACTTTTTATCGCTCTTAATAAGTTCTGCAACAACGCCCTTAATTCTGCCTTTTAACGCTGGCGTATTTTTTGCCTTTGTCAATAAGCCTTTAACGGCAGGGGCATAGCCATCATAACTGTCTTTAAGCGATTTATAGAAGTTCTCTTTTGCCATTAAGGTGGTGACGGCAGAGTTTAAGATATAAATTTGGTTATCTGCCTTTGCAACTTCTTCGTTGCCTGACCTTACTTGGTTTTCCTTGTCTTCTATTTGATTTTTAAGGTCGTAAACCGCCCTATCTAAATCGTCTATATTCTTATCTGCACGCTCTTTCTCGTTAAATTGGGCTTCCCTTTTTACCGAAAGATTGTCAAGTTTTTCGATTAATTCGTTTAACTTGTCAGTCAAGTTGGTTCTTTCAATATTCATTGTTCCCGTGTTAAGTTTAACGTCTGAAAGCGATTCAATAGACTCAATAATCTTCTTTCTGTTTGCATCGGCAAGTTGCTCGCCAAGTGCGATTTTTTCGCTTACTGAAAGAAGTTTTTTGCTCAATTCTTCGGCTTTTTTAGTAATATCAGATAACTTTTGTTCACAATTAGAAAGTTCGGTTGTGTTTTCAGTAAAGATTTCCTTGCATTGATTGATGAGTTTAATGTTGTTTGCAATTTCACTGTTTGCCCTTTCAATCTTACTGTTAAGCGAAGAAATTTTTTCTTCAAACAACTGTCTTGCACCAGTGGAATGTTCCATGCTGACACGCTTTTCTAAAAGTTCATCGTTTAATTTCTTTAAATTTTTATCTGCATCTTCTATGTCAGAGAAAATTTTATCATATTCTTTTTGGGCTTTAATAAGTTCAGCGTTTCTTAACGCAGATTGCTCTTCAATACCCTTGATTTTTGTGGTGATTTTAGACTTTGCACCTTCAACGCCATCAACTTTTGCAATATATGTGTTGAGTTCGTGGTGCTTTAATTGTTCTGAAAGTTCGTTGAACTCTTTTGCCTTTTCGGCTTGCCTTTCAAGTGGGGCAAGTTGGTTTTCAATTTCGGTCAAAATGTCGATATATCTAACCAAGTTTTCACGGGTTCTGCCCAACTTTCTTTCAGATTCGTTTTTGCGAGTCTTAAACTTTGCAATGCCCGTTGCTTCTTCAAAAATAAGCCTTCTGTCTTCTGGCTTTGCAGACATAATTTCTTCAACTTTACCTTGACCGATAATGGTATAGCCTTCTTTACCTATACCACACTCGTGTAAAAGTTCCACAATGTCTTTAAGTCTTGCAGGTTGCTTATTTATGTAATATTCACTTTCGCCACTTCTAAATAATTTTCTCGTGATTATAACTTCGTTATAGTCAATTGAAAACATCTTTGTAGAGTTATCAAAGTAAAGCGAAACTTCGCAATAAGAAAGCGATTTTCTGCCTTGCGTTCCACTAAAAATAACGTCTTGCATGCTTGAACCACGCAAGGTTTTGGCAGATTGTTCACCCAAAACCCAACGGATTGCATCGGCAACGTTGCTCTTTCCGCATCCGTTTGGCCCAACGATACCCGTTATTCCGTCACCAAATTTAATTTCGGCTTTGTCTGCAAACGACTTAAACCCGTAAATTTCTACCTTTTCGAAATTCAACTCTTTTTACCACCTTGTTTTAATAGTTTTTGAAGTGCCAATTCAGCAGCAACCGCTTCGGCTTGTTTTTTACTGCCCGCACTTGCTTCTGCAATACGTGTTCCGTTAAGGGTTGCAACCACCCTGAATTCAGGCTTATGCTCTGGGCCTTTTTTCCATAAAAGTTCATAGCAAATTGAGCCTAACTTATTCTTCTGCACATATTCTTGAAAACGATTTTTGCTGACACTGTTTATCTTTTTTTCAGCGTTTTTCTTTCTTTGCTGTTCAAAGTCGGCAATAATCGTGTTGTTTATAAATTTTTTGGCGTTTACTAATCCGCCGTCAATATAAATGCCTGCAACAAGTGCCTCATACACGCTTGAATAAAACTTGCTATCCTGATTGTTGGACTTTGCCAATCCTTTGCCCAAAAGTAAAAACTTTTCAAGCCCAAGTTTTTTTGCTGACCTTAATAGCGGGTCTTTACTAACCACGTTTGCACGCTTTTTGGTTAAATCCCCCTCGTCCCCACAAGCATTGTTGTATAAATACTCGGTCACGACAAACTCCATTATAGCGTCCCCAAAAAACTCCAACAGTTCGTTGTCTTCCCCACCGTTCTCGTAAGCGTACGATGCATGGGTAAAGCATTTTCGAAGAAGCATTTTGTCCTTAAACGAATAGCCTATTGCACTTTCGCATTCGGCAATATCAAATATTTGCATTAATTAATCCCTATGCCTTGGTTTAGTTCTAATTTTTCAATGATTTTATCGCTAATATCAAAAGTAGCGTAATGTGCGGCTTGTAAAACAGCCGTCTTAAACGCAGTGCGTTTTGATGAGCCGTGTGCTTTGATAACTGCTTTATTTACGCCCAAGAATAATGCACCGCCGTGATTATTATAGTCAAGTTTAAGTTTCATATCTTTGAACATGTCTTTTAGAAGTAATCCACCAATTTTTCTCTTTAACGATTTGTTAATGCCGGTTTTAAGAAGTTTTAAGAGCATACTAACTGCACCTTCAATAGCCTTGATTGCAACGTTGCCACTAAAACCATCAGAAACCACAACGTCATATTCGCCCGTTAAAATGTCCCTACCTTCAATGTTGCCAACAAAGTTGATGCCTTTAAGTTGCTTTAATAATGGCAACGTTTCATGAATAAGCATATTGCCCTTTTCATCTTCCGTGCCGTTTGATAATAATGCAACCTTTGGCTCTTTAACGCCAAGTGCTTCTGCATAAGCAGTACCCATAAGTGCGAATTGGATTAGGTTTATGCTCTTGCAATCAGCATTTGCACCAGAATCCAACAAAATAACGTTTTTGCCATCGATAAGCGTTGGTAAAACAGGGCTTGTTGCTGGGCGATTTATGCCTTTAATTCTGCCTAGTTTAAGGGTTGCACCAACCAAAACAGCACCCGTTGAGCCTGCTGAAACAAAGGCTTTTGCATTTTCGTTTTCCTTTAATTCCTTAAAGGCAACGCAAATTGAACTGTTTGGCTTTCTTCTAACTGCAACCGTTGGCTCTTCTTCACAAGTGATAACGTCTGGTGCGTCTATAATCGAAACTCTTGTTTCATCATATTGATAATTTTTTAAGTGTTCTTTTATAACTTGTTCTTGACCAACAAAAACTGCGTTAAAGCCTTGCTTTTCGTTAAGTGCGTCTATTGAACCTGCTATAACTTCGCCTGGGGCGTTATCTCCACCAAAAGCATCTATCAAAATATCCATAAAACTTTTTTCCTTTTCGTTTAATTTTCTAAAGTGCCGACTGTTCTTGGGAATGGTAAAACGTCCCTAATATTTGAAACGCCGGTTAGATACATTACCATTCTTTCAAAACCTAAACCAAAGCCCGAGTGAATAACGCCACCATATTTTCTTAAGTCAAGGTAAGACTTGTAGTCTTCTGCATTAAGCCCACATTCTTGCATACGGTTTACTAAAACGTCCATTCGCTCTTCTCTTTGACTGCCACCGATAAGTTCGCCAATTCCTGGAACTAAAAGGTCGCTTGCGGCAACCGTCTTTTTATCGTCGTTAAGTCTCATATAGAAAGCCTTTATTTCCTTTGGATAATCGGTTAAAAACACTGGCTTTTTGAAAACTTGTTCGGTAATATACCTTTCGTGTTCACTTTGTAAATCACAGCCCCAATAAACAGGTGCATCAAATTTGTCTTTAACCTTTTCCAAAATTTCAATGGCTTCGGTATACGTTAAACGCTTAAAGTCGTTGTTCTTAACGTTGTTAAGCCTTTCAATTAACCCTTTATCAACAAAGTTGTTTAAGAATTCAATTTCATCAGCACAAGAGTTCATAACATATTCTATTATGAATTTAACCATATCTTCTGCACAGTCCATATCATCAGCAAGGTCTGCAAAAGCAAGTTCTGGCTCAATCATCCAGAATTCTGCTGCGTGGCGAACAGTGTTAGAGTGTTCTGCCCTGAAAGTTGGGCCAAAGGTATAAACGTTTGCATAAGCCATTGCAAAATTTTCAACGTCAAGTTGACCAGAAACGGTCATGCTTGCTTTTTTGTTAAAGAAGTCTTGCGAATAATCACACTTTCCGTCAACCATTGGCAAATTATCAAGGTCCAACGTCGTCACTTGGAACATTGCACCTGCACCTTCACAGTCACTTCCCGTGATGATTGGGGTATGAACGTAAACAAAGCCCCTATCGTTAAAGAATTTGTGGATTGCATAAGCCGTTTCACTGCGGATTTTGAAAACTGCCCTAAAAATGTTTGTTCTTGGGCGAAGGTGTGGCATTGTCCTTAAAAACTCTAAGGTGTGGCGTTTTTTCTGTAATGGATATTCTGGTGAAGATGCACCCAAAACTTCAATAACGTCTGCATTGATTTCAAAAGGTTGTTTGTTTTCAGGCGTTAAGATTACCTTGCCCACGATTTTTAAGCAAGCACCAACGTTTTGCTTTGCAACTTCATCGTAATTACAAACCTTTTCTCTATCAAAAACTATTTGACAACTCTTAAAACACGAACCATCGTTAAGTTCGATAAAGCCAAACGCCTTGCTATCTCTAACAGTTCTAACCCAACCACAAACGGTCACGGTTTTATCGCCAAAATCGGCTAAATTTGTGAAAATGCTTTTTAATTCAATTCTTTCCATAACTAGTACCTTTTTAATAATTTAAAATTATACTTGTATATTATAACATTATTTAGTTGCTTTTTCAAGAATTTTTAACCATTTAAAACTAAAAAACTCCGAAAAAACTTTGTTCTTTATCGGAGTTTATTTTTATATGGTCAATTTTTAACTTTTTTAGTCGTCTTGTTGGGTTTTTCTTACCATTAGCGGTGGGCGTTCATCTTTTAACGCCATTATATATGCACCGTACTGCTCGTCGGTAAGTTTTATAACCTTGTCTTTAACCTTTCTATTGCTTTTCTTTTTTCTTGACATTTTTTCCACCTCTATTTTTATTATAGGCGGAAACAAAAATTTTTATACTATTAGTTTGGTGATTAGATTAGTGTTGAACGGGCTTTTTTTCTTCGGCGTTCATTATCTTCTTAAAGGTCTTGTCTTTCTTAAAATCCCTAACTTTATCATACTGTCCGCCAAGTGCTTCAATGGCAAAACGGAGTTCTTCAAAGTCGGCGTAAGAAATGTCTTGCCTTTCAATTTGTGCCATCAAAAAGGTTAACGCCCTTTCATCGCCATACTTTGCTAAATACCCTGCATAGATAGGGATTTTATCTTGGTTTTTTGCAAACTGTTCGATTAAAATATCAAACACTTTATCGTCCTTTTTACAGCCTGATAAAATCTCGGTCAAATATTCTTTTACAGTGTCGTCACACTCTCTAAACTGTGCTAAAATTTGCTCTTTAACACTGTCGGCATTTTCTTTTAAGTGCTCGGTTGCAAGTTCTTTTATGCTTTCAGAATAGTCCCAAGTGATAAGTTCTAAAAACTTATTTAAACATTTTTTGCTGTCTAAATCAATAAGCATATTCATAACGTAAAGCATAAATTCTTCGTTATCTTCATTATCGAGAGCATTGACTAAATCGCCTTCGTTTTCGGCTTTTGAATTTATCGTTTCACATAAAAAATCTGAAACTTCAACCCTTGTTTCTAAATGATTTTTTAAGCAAATTAAAAGGTCTTTGATGCCATAGTTTTCATAATATTCGTTTGGCGATTTGCCGTCTAACTCTTTCAACTTTTCACTGCCGAATTTTTCATAGAGCATTGGTATTTGGTTTTCAATTTCTTCAACCTTAACTTTGCCTATATTTTTATAAACAAAGTCTTTTATATATTCGTCAAAAAGTTTATCAATATCAATAACCTTAATCATTTTTTCTCCTTTTATCTATGGCAATTTCCATAAGTTTATCTAACTTTTCTTTCTTCACGTCAAATATCGCACAAACGGTTTTTGCATCGGCAAAATTCTCATAGCCACTTCGCATTAAAATAAGCCCTGCAAGTTCTTCATTATTAACGTCTTGACTAGTTATCAAGTCGCCAATATCTTTATAAAGCATATCGGTTGCATTAACCATTTTTGTAAAATCATCAATGCCGTAAAAAACCATTCGTGACAAGCAAAGTGCATAAGACAAAATATAAAATCTGCTGTCTTTTTTCTTTTCGCACAACAACTTTTTAAGGTTGATTTCACAGTAATAACTGCCCGCAACCAAGCCTATTTTTCCCTTAACGCCTTTTAACACGAGAGCGTATAACAAAAGTTTTTTAACTTCTTGCGGTACTTCTGGATTTAATAGCACGGTAAGGGAAATTTCCTTAACCGTTTTTGCATCTAAAAGCGATAAGAGCATAACGCTTGAACGCATAACCAAATCTTTGCCGAAAAGCATGCCGAAAATCAAAAGTTTTCTGCCGTTTTCGCCCTTAATTTGACTGTTAGCCGTGTCAAGATTTTTTGCCAAATCCTTTATTTTCTTTTCCCACTTGGCACTCTCTTTTTTTGGCAATTCTTTGTTATATTCTAATGGCAAATATCTTTGGTTTTCGCCCCTATCTTCCATTAGTTGTTTGACAAAATTTATATAATATTCGACTATAAAATCTCGTGGATTATATAGGTAAACCGTTTTAAGTTCCCTATACGCACTTTGATAATTGCCCAAATTTATAAACGATATTGCGTAAAAAAATCGCATTATATATTCGTTTGGTCTTTCTTTTAAGATTTTATACAAGCACTCGTTGGCTTTTTCGTGGTCCTTTCTTTCGATTGCCGTGCTGACTATTCTATACCAATCTTCTGGCTCGTCCTTGGCTATAGATAAGGCTTTTTGGTAATAAAAATCAGCGTTTTCATAGTCCTTTTTCATATCGAAAAGGGTTGATAAAGTGCAGAATGCATTTACAGTTTCGCCATATTTTTCAATAGAATATCTTGCCACTTCTTCAGCACTTTTTAAGTCGTCATCCATCAACAATGAAACGGCTTGGTCGTTAAGCGTTTCTTCATCTCTGCAAGCAAGTGGGATTTTTTCTATTTCTTTAACACTGTCCTTAAAAGCACCAATTCTAATCGCACGCTTTGCATTGTTCTTTTCTAGCGAATAATCGGCTTTATCGTATGGATAAACCACCCTAAAAGCGTGTTTTTTTAGTTCTTCCCCCGAGAAAAAGTCCATAATTTCAGGGTCGATATTTTGCTTGGAAATTACCCCGTCAATAGATAGTTTTTTATGGAAATAGTATCCCGACGCCCATAAGTTATCTAGGTAAAAATAGTTGACGGCAAGTTCTTCAAAAGAAGATGCAACTTGGCTTTTTGGTGCATAAAAAACGTGCCTAAACCAAAACAAATTTGACGCTTCAAACTGTTCCATCAAAGCGTAAATTTCCGCAATTTTTCGGTAGGCAATATAATCGTTTTCCTTTTCCAAAACCGAAAAGAGCAAGGAAAGTGCCCCTAAATAGTCTTCCTTTTCTCTCAACTGGTCGGCAAGGCGAAAATATCTTTCTTTATTTTTATCAAACTGTAAAACTTTGCTAGCCATTTTTACTTAAATAATTCTTCTATATCCTTATCGTTAAACTTATACTCTTTATCACAAAACTCGCAATTAACCTTAATTTCGCCCTCGTTCTTTAATATGTCCTTTAACTCGTTTTTGCCAAGCGAAATAAGCACTTTTTCAATATATTCTCTGCTACATAAGCATTTGTATTTTGGGCAATAAGTGTCAAACTTATCAGTGAAAAATAATTCTTTAACAACCCACTCTGCACCCTTTTCTTCAATCAAGGTAGATATGTTTTTGCAGTCCTTAACAATTTCTTCTGCTAAAAACAACGCCTCGTCCGTTGCACCCGGTAATGCTTGAACTATTACCCCGCCAGCACCAACGCATTTTCCCTCCGTGCCTATTTTAACGCCAAGTGCCATTGCTGTTGGTTGCTGTTCGCTAAACGCATAATACGCCGTAAAATCTTCTGCAATTTCACCACTGATTAACTCGCTACTGCCCGTATAAGGCTCTTTTAAGCCCATACTTCTTATAACCGTTAGTCTGCCGTTTTTGCCCACGCAAGCACCGACGTTTAGTTTGCCGTCTGCCCTTAAAGGTAAATCTATTTGTGGGTTGTCTATAAACCCACGCATATCTAAATTGCCGTTTCCACAAACGGTTATTTTGCCACCCAATCCGTCGCCTTTAACAGTGACCGAAAGTTTATCTTTTTGGTTTTTAAGATTGCTTGACATAAAGGTGCAAACGGTTAGCGTTCTGCCAAGTGCAGCCGCACAAACGGGCGAAAGATTATGCACCCTTATCGCCTCGTTAACCATATCGGTCGTATCTAAAACCGACAAGGTTATTTGATTGTCAAATACTATGGTTTTTAGTAGTTTGTCCATTTTATTCTTTTCCCTTAATTTATCAAAGACGCCTATAAAAATAAGCGTCTTTTTTGATTATTTATTCCTGTTTCTCTTTGCAAGTTCTTTCTTTGCTTTTTGAATTCTCTTTTCCCTTTCTAACCTTTGTGCCTCTGCGTGTTTATCAGCCTCTGTTTGCTTAAACTGTTCATCATTCATATGCTCTGCAACGTATTTTGCGTGGTCATCATAAAGGGCTTGCCTACTTTCGTTAAGTTTTTCAATATCCCTTCTGCTAAACGACGTTGGAAGTTCGGCAATAGTGATTTCATCATCGGTGATAGGTTTAATAGGCTTACTGTTAAGCGATGAGCGTGGTGTAAGAGCAAGTTGTTCTTTATACTTCTTAAGTGCCCCAGCGTTATCTGCCTTAATCTTTTCATACATACCTTTTCTCTTTTGAGCACCGCTAACGTTGTCGTTTATAAACTTATCGTATGACCATTGACAATAGTTGGTCCAAACGAGCAAGAAGTATGAAAAGCCGAATAAAATAATTATTATTAACCCGATAGCCATTAAAATTCCGTCAAGCAAGAATAGTAAGAACGGAATAAATGCAAGGGCCACAAACAATGCGTTGTGTGGCAACAATGCAACCGTGAATGAAAGCGAGTTCTTTAATAGTTGTTTAAAGGTCATTTTATACGTCACGGACATCGTTATCATATGCAAGGTCATAACTGAAAAGGTTATCAATAGAATATACGACAACACTTTTGCGACCTTATAAATCCAAATAGGGCTTACTTCAAGTGCAATACTTTTATTGCAAAGTGAAATTGAGCAAACGGTTATATAGAAAACTAACGAATATAATAGCATAATTAGCAAAAGTTGTTTGATGTTTTGCTTAATGCCACGCCAGAAATCGTTTGCAACGAAAATACCTTCGGTCCAAACCATATTTCTTATAACGTATGCCCCGCCTGCCAAGCCAATCGCCATAAACACAAATGCAAGTGGCGAAAGCAAAAGCATTGATGTGTTGACTGAAACTTCAATACTTTCGGCAGCCCCAACCATTGTTGGCAAGGCACCATAGCCTATACCAAAACTTTGTGAAAATGGATATAACATTCCGTAGTTTAGAACGGCAACGTATCTAAAAATAAGCATTAAAACAAGTGGAACGCAAAATAACAAAATGAGCAAGTTAATGATAACTAATTTACCAAACCTACCCTTAAAAATATCCCAAAAAAGTTCCCACCTGTTAGAAGGAAGTGATGCCCTTGCAAAATCCTCTGATTTTTCAGAGCCCATCATCAATTTATCAAAAAAACTACGTTTATTGCCCTTTGCCATTATCTTCTCCGCAAGCGTTATTTTTGCGTTAAAAAGTTTTTCCGCTTTTTAAGTGCAAACGCCTATAATAAAATATACACTAATTTTAAATATTTTACAAATAAAATTGGGTATTGTGCAAAAAAAACTTTACATTTTTACTTTGTTTTGATAAACTATCCTTATATTATGTTTAATAGGAGACTTGTAATATGAAAAAATATAACGTAGCAGTAGTCGGTGCAACCGGTATGGTTGGCAGAAAATTTTTAGAAGTTTTAACCGAAAGACAATTACCTGTGGAAAATTATTATCTTTTTGCATCTGCAAAATCAGCGGGTTCACAAATTGATTTTATGGGCAAAAAACACACAATTATCGAACTTGCAGAAAAAAATATCATTGATAAAAATATCGATATCGCCCTCTTTTCAGCGGGTGGTGACGTTAGTAAGGAATTTGCACCTATCTTTGCAAAACACGGCATTTTAGTCGTTGACAATTCAAGTGCTTGGAGAAGGGACGAAAACGTGCCTCTTGTTGTTCCTGAATGTAATGCCGACGATATTTCTTGGCATAAAAATATTATCGCTAACCCAAACTGTTCAACCATTCAAGCAATGGTTGTGTTAAAGCCTTTACATAAAGCGTTTAAGATTAAGAGAGTTATTTACTCAACCTATCAAGCAGTTTCTGGTGCTGGCGTTAAAGGTTTTAACGACTTAAAGAACGGTATTAACGGTGTTGCACCACAAAAATTCCCTCAACCTATTTTTGGCAACTGCTTGCCACATATTGACGTGTTTATGGAAAACGGCTACACCAAAGAAGAAGATAAAATGATTTTCGAAACAAAGAAAATCTTAAATGACCAAGATATTAAGGTGACTGCAACTTGCGTTAGAGTTCCTGTTTATTATGGACACAGCGAATCTATTAACCTTGAATTTGAAAAGCCTTGCACGGTTGAACAAGTTAAGGAAGTGTTAAAGAACGCTGAAGGCGTTGTTTTACAAGACGACATTGCCACTGCCCTTTACCCTACACCTCTTTCTGCTGAAAATAAGGACGAAGTTTTTGTTGGCAGAATTAGAAAGGACGATACTGTTGAAAGCGGTATTAACTTATGGTGCGTTGCTGATAACATCAGAAAGGGTGCTGCAACTAACGCCGTTCAAATCGCTCAAAAAGCAATTGAAATCGGTGCTATCAAAGGCAAACTAAACTAATTAAACCATTTTAGGAGTTTATAATGAATAAGACTATTTTTAAAGGTACTTGTACTGCTGCTATCACACCTTTTACAGAGAACGGCATTGATTACAAGGCTTTTGCAAGACAAATAGAATATCAAATTGAAAACGGCATTGACGCTTTAACTATTCTTGGAACGACGGGTGAAACACCTTGTATTACCGATAGTGAATATGAAAGCATTGCTAAATTTTCTTATGACCAAATTGCAGGCAGAGTAAAGTTTATTTTAGGCAGCGGAAGCAACTGCACCAAAAAAGCCATTGAAAAAAGCCAATTGGCACAAAAAATCGGGGCGGACGGCTTGCTTGTTGTCACACCTTACTATAACAAATGCACGCAAAAAGGTTTAGTTAAGTATTATAACGACGTTTGCGATAACGTTGATATTCCTGTTTTGTGTTATAACGTTCCTGCAAGAACGGGCGTAAATATTTTGCCACAAACTATGGCTGAAATTGCTGAACATAAAAATATCGGCGGTATTAAAGAGGCTTGCGGTAATATGGAACAAATTTGTGAAACTGCAAGACTTATTCGTGGTAAAACGGCCCTTTATTCTGGTGACGATAACCTTAACCTTGCTATGATGAGTATTGGTTCAATGGGTTTAATCTCGGTTGCATCTAACATCGCACCAAAAGAAGTTGGGGACGTTGCAAGACTTTATTTTGCTGGTAAAAATAAGGAAGCAACCGAACTTCAAGAAAGGCTCTTACCTTTAATTGACATTATGTTCTGCGAAGTTAACCCTATCCCTGTTAAAAAAGCATCTGAACTTATCGGACTTGGCAGTGGAATTGTTCGTGCACCTTTAACCGAACTTGAACCAGAACATACCCAACAAATGAAAAAAATTCTTACCGATTTTGGTTTTAAAATCAAGGAGTAATAATGATTAATATTTTAATTAGTGGTGCTAACGGCAAAATGGGCAAAAAAGTTTTTGAATCTGCCCAAAAAAATGCTTTAGTTAAGGCGGTTGCCGGCGTTGACTTGATTTGCGATTGCAAAAATGCTGACTTCCCTATTTACGACTCTTTTGATAAGGTTAAAGAAAAGGTTGACGTTGTGGTTGATTTTTCTGCCCCAACCAACCTAAACAATATTTTAGCGTTCTGCACTAAAAACAATATCCCTGCAATTTTGTGTGCAACAGGTTATTCTGATGAACAAATTGCTTTGATAGTTGAAAAAAGCAAACAAATTCCGCTTTTCCGTTCTGGCAATATGTCGCTTGGCGTTAATTCGCTTATCGACCTTGTGAAAAGGGCAACTTCTTCGCTTGCTGGTTTTGATATTGAAATTATTGAAAAGCACCACAACCAAAAGGTTGATGCTCCAAGCGGAACTGCACTTATGCTTGCTGATGCCGTTAAGCAAACTGCACCTGAAAAGTTTTATACTTATGGCAGAAACGGTATTGTTGGCAAAAGGGACGTTAATGAAATTGGTATCCACGCTATCCGTGGCGGTGGAATTGTTGGCGAACATCAAGTTATTTTTGCGTCTAACTTTGAAACCATCACCCTAACCCACCAAGCAACCGATAGAAGCGTGTTTGCTGATGGTGCGATTAAAGCGTGTGAATTTATCGTGGGAAAACCTGTCGGCTTATATAATATGGCTGACGTTATAAATTCAAAATAAAAATGCTTAAACAAAATTTAGACAAAGTTTTTTCTGAAATTCAAGCGGGAAATAATCTTGGCGAGAGTGTTTATCTTGTCGGTGCAACCAAAATGGTTGACGTTGACGTGATTAACAAAGCCATAGAGTATGGCTTAAAAATGGTTGGCGAAAACAAGGTGCAAGAGTTTAGAGATAAGCACCTTTCTATCGTGGGTGCTGAACAGCACTTCATCGGGCATTTACAAACCAATAAGGTGAAATATTTAGTCGGTGCCGTTTCTCTTATCCACTCGGTTGACAGCGTTAAACTTGGTGCTGAAATCGATAAAGTGGCTAAAAAGAAAAACGTTATCCAAGACGTTTTGATTGAAGTTAATATTGGTGGCGAACTTTCTAAAAGCGGGTTTAGCCTAGGCGATGCCTATTCTAACGTGTTAAACATTGCAAAAGAATTTTCTAGCGTTAGGGTTGTTGGACTTATGGCAATGCTCCCACCATCAGACGATAAAGAATATTTGGCAGGTTTATGCAAAAAAATGCGTGATTTATTCGATGAGTTGAAAAAGGCTGGCTTGCCTTTTAAATACTTGTCTATGGGTATGTCTAACGATTATTTAATCGCAATCAAAAACGGAAGTAATATGATAAGGCTTGGAAGAACTATCTTCGGGCAACGAATTAAAGAAGATAAAAAGGAAAACTAAAATGGGTGTATTTGATTTATTTGGAAGAGAACCAAAAACTAAAAGCGAACGCACGAAGATTAACGACGTGGCGTCTGATATGAACGATAAAACAGGCCCTGTTGCCGTTTTTAGCCCAACCTGTTTTGATGACGTTGAAGTGGTTATTGATGCTATGAAAAACGGCAAAAACACCGTTGTGCATTTGACCGAACTTAAAACCGAAACGGCAGTTAGAGTTATCGATATGCTTGCAGGTGCAATTTATGCACTTGGCGGTGGGGTTTATGAAATGAGCAAAAACGTGTTTATGTTCTCACCATCAGGCGTAGAAGTTAGATAGTTTTTAATTTAAAAAGTAAAGACGTAGCAAATCTGCTACGTCTTTTTTATTTTATTTTTTAAAATACTTGATAAAATCTTTTATATGTGTTATACTAATCTTGCCAAACAATCTGAATACTCGTAGAAATAGGTGTTTTTTCTTTTAATGAGAATAAAATGCCTTTTTATGCCAATACCATTAAGATAACCAATTTTTGTTAAAAATGCGGCTCCTTCTTGATGGTAAAGGCTTCACCTATACTACGATAGATTGTTTGGCGACAATTGGAGTCAGCGTTTTATTGCGTTAACTTCGGTTGGCGCATTTTTTATTTTAAGGAGGTTCTTATGAACAACACAAAAGCAAAAACTATATCACTACTTTGCATTGCCCTTTCGTGTATGGGAATTATAATGCTCTTCTTCACAATACTGCGAATATCTACTCGCTATTACTTTTATAGTGCAACAGGCTTTGAACTGCTTTCTTTTTATAGCCCTGCAACCGAAGATTTTTCTGGTATTTTAGGTACTTTAAGTTGGTTCCAACTTATAATCGGCATCTCTATGCTTGCATATAGCATTTATAACTTATTAAAACCAAAATGCGGCATTAAATCTTTTGTAATTGTAATCGTATTGATTTGGACGAGTTCTTTATTGTTTTTACTCGAAGGTATTATTGCTTCAATAATGGCTAAGCAAAACCTACCTTTATCTATTGTAACACATACTACTTGGATACCTTTTACTATAATTACTGCATTATCAATCGTGACCATTATTTACATTGACTCATATAAAAAACAACCAACAACAAATTACCAAACAACCGCTCAACCTTATGTACCTGCAAACTATCAAACTGCTCCAAATACGGCAAACCCAACTCTTGCACAAGCAATTCCACAAGATGACGGTTGCTTATTCACTGTTGATGGCGAAGTTAAACTCTTAAAAGTTTACAATGACTATGTGACTATGGAAAATAAGGTGAACTTAAGATCAATCATTACTCATAATGTATTTGGTGGCAACAAAAAAGTTTTCTATCAAAATATGATTGGCGTACAATTTAAGGAATCTTCTTCTCTTATATTAGGTTATATCCAATTTGAGACAGCCAACACTTCTTCAAAAAATAATTTTAATAGTGAAAACAGCGTAACGTTTACACACACAAAAGTTCCAAATGAATACGTTAAACAAGTTGTTGATTTTGTTGAAAGAAAACTTATGGAGTCTAAAGCCCCTGTTAGCATTACTCAAGCAACTTCAAGTGCAGACGAACTTTTAAAATTCAAAAACTTGCTTGACGCTGGTGTTATTTCGCAAGAAGAATTTGATAAAAAGAAAAATGAATTATTGAGCAAGTAATTGCTTTAACTATTTAAGACAAACAATATTTTTACACACTAAAAAAGGCATAAATAAAAAGGAAGGAAAAACATTTCCTTCCTTTTCTTTTACTTTTTATCTCTGACGTAAAAGTCGTATAATTCTTCGGTTGCAAAGTGCATTTTTGTTAAATAGTTTTTTCCATTTTTTAAGAACATAAAATATGTTGTCTTTTCGGTTGCAATGTCAAACGCATCGCCACGCCCTAAAAAGTCATACTCAATATGTACTGAATACATTGATGAAACAGGTTTTTTAATTTCAAAAACCTCGCCATTAGCAACGCCAGTTATGGTAAAGCCGTTTTTATCGTGAACAACGTGCCCTTGCCCAACAGGAATACAGCCGATTTTTGAGTTATAATAGTCTTCAATTCTTATATCGTCTTCAAAACGATATGTATTAGATTGAACTTCCTTTCTAACTTCTTCCCTTTCCCAATTATACCAATCAGGAATATGTGAAAAGCCTTTATCGGTGTTTATGCCTTTAAGCCTGCTTAAAGTGTCCATTTGCCATTTTGCACCACAATGCTCACACCAAAGTTCACTTCCGCCACTGTTCATCATAAACTCTTTGCCACATACAGGACATTTATATAAAATTCTATAAAGCCCGTCTGCCCTATCTTTACATTTAGTATGTAAATTGTTGTCTACTTGCCACTTATACTCGTCCTTAACAAACGCCTTTTCAATCACTTCTTGGATTTGCTCTGCACTCATTTCTTTCAACTGTTCTTTGCTTAAAAGTTGATATATATGTGCTTCTTGGCGAATTTTTCTATAAGGGTGTTTGCTCCACTGTGGCGAGTTTATAAAGTTGCCATATGCCTTGCACATAACCACAGGCACGCCTGCAAGTTTACACAATTTGCCCAATGCACCGTCTAGCCTTTCGTTTACCCCTGCAAGTTCAAACCTTGCCTCTGGGAAAATTGTGCAAGTGTGCTTTAATTTTTTTAGGTAATATAATATATGTTTAGCCGTCACTATATCGTGGGTGAACTTTCTTTTTGGCATTCCGCCAATTCCACCCATAAGCCAATTTCCACGCCTGAACTCTTCAACAGACATTACCCAACCCGTCGTTCTTGGCATAATGCCACAAACTATTTGCGGAAAGTCCATAAACGATGCGTGCGTTGCCAAAATTAGATATGGACCTTTTATCTTTTTAACTTGTTTTTCAACCTTTACCTTGCCCTTGTTTAGCCAAAGATAAAACGGAGCAGCCACATATTCTACTATTTTAAGATACCATTTTGGTTTGATAGGTTTTTTGTTCATATCAAACCTTTTACCAAGTCTTTTCATAATTTATCTCCCTATTTAATATATTACCATATTTTGTATAATATGTAAAGCAAATTGTTGAAAAACCAACAATTTATAATAAAAAAATAATGCAGACACTTTTTTGTATCTGCATTTATTTATAATATTTGTTTTGTTATTATCTAACGTTAAGTGCTTCAAAAGTTTTGTCAAGAGCACAAAGTTTTTCAGAAAACAACTTCATTTCGTCTTCTGGAAGTGGAACTTCAACAATTTGCTTAAAGCCTGTGCCACCAACCTTACACAAAACGCCTGTGCAAAGATTTTTTGCACCGTATTCGCCATCAAGATAAGTTGCAAGTGGAAGGATTGTTTCTGTGTCAGCAATAAGAGCCTTAACCAATTGAACGGTTGATGCTGCAATCGCATAGAAAGTTGCACCCTTTGCCTTAATAACTTTTGAACCTGCTGCAACCATGCCTTTATAGATGTTGTCAAGTTCGGTTTCAAGGGCATCTTTATTTACGCCCATAATCTTTGTGCAGTAATCTCTGATAGGCATACCACAAACGGTGCATAAACTCCAAGGAGCCATACAAGCATCGCCGTGTTCACCAAAAACGTATGCTGTGACGTTAGATGCATCAACTTTGCAGTAATCTGCAACGGCTTGTTGAAGACGGTTAGAGTCTAAAAGTGTGCCTGTGCCGATAACTTGGTTTTTGCTTAAACCTGTGTCGTGCATAACAACGTATGTCAAAACGTCAACAGGGTTGCTTACAACAACGTATAATGCGTCTGGTGCAATTAACGCAACGTCTTTAATAACGCTCTTTAAGATGCCAATGTTGATTGCTGCAAGGTCAAGTCTGGTTTGGCCAGGTTTTCTGCCCACACCAAAAGTAATTATTACTATATCTGAACCAGCAACGTCGCTATATTCCCCGCTCCAAATTTTGCAAGCAGGAACGCATGCTGCACATTGTGCTATATCAAGTGCTTCGCCTTCTGCCTTTTCCTTATTAATATCTACCAACACGATTTCTGATGCCACGCCTTGAAGGGTCAACGCATAAGCAATTGTTGCACCAACGTTGCCAGCACCTAAAATTGAAATCTTCCTCTTTTTTTGTACCATATTTCACACTCCATAATATTTTCCTAAATATTTCCTTAATATAATACTATTTAAAAGAAAAATATGCAAACGATTGTTGCACATTTTTTACATTTTTTTATTTTTCTTGATAATCAAATGAAAGTCGTGTTTGAACGGACGGCCTTACCAAATTATTAGCAATTTCTTTGTGCAAAGGGTGGTTTTGATAATACTGAAGCGACGCTTCATCCTTAAAGGTTGAATCCATCATAATATCGCCAGCAGATGAAGAAAATTTGTCAGTTAAAATGGTCATATTTATAAGCCCTTCTATCTTTCCGTTTAAGCCTTCAAGTGCCGACTTTATTTGACTTGCCCTCTCGTTTTTATCTGCAATTTCGTCCTTTAATTTCCAAATTATCATATGTTTAACCATAACAAAACTCCATTTGTTTTTTTCTAATTTTATCAGCACTAAATAAACTTGTCAATCAAAAACTTGCCATTTTATAATTTTAGTTTTTTATAACGCTTTTTGCCACGTCATATATGTCGCCAGCACCCAAAAACAACACGTTTTCATATTCATTATAAAGTTTCTTTAACCTTTTATTTAGTTCACCTTTATTGCCCGCATAAAAAACGCCCTTTTGCTTTGCCTTTAAGTTTTTATATAAGGTTTTTGCACTGCCGTTTTTATTATACTTTTCCCGTGCGGGATAGGTTTTATATATTATCAGTGGCGAACAACACGAAAAACACTCCAAAAACTCTTTCATCAAAAGTTCGGTGCGTGAATAAGTGTGTGGCTGAAAAATTGTTATAAACGGCTTACGGCTTTTATCAAAAGTTTGAAGCATTGCACTTATTTCTCTTGGGTGGTGGGCGTAATCTGCATAGACTTTTTTGCCCTTAATTTCGCCCAAAGGTTCGTTTCTTCTTTTAACCCCACTAAAACTTTCTATCGCTTTTTTTTGCACGGCAAACGGTATTTTTAGCGTTTGGCAAACTGCAATAACGCTTAATGCATTATAGACGTTATGCTTTCCGTCTATCATAAGATTTATTCTGCCAAGTTTAAGTGTGCCGTGATAAGCACTGAACGAATATCCGTTTGGGTTTTTTCTTATGTTTTTGGCAGTGAAATTTGCCTTATTTTTAATGCCGAAAGTTATGCTCGTTTGCGAAATAAGGTCCTTTGAATTTTTGTCGTCGGCATTGATAATCGAAACACTGCCGTCTATAAACAACTTAAAGGCTTTTATCACTTCGCCCATATTTTTATAAGTATCCAAATGGTCGTTATCCACGTTCAAAACCACGCACATTTTGGGTTTTAAGTCAAGAAAGTTTCTTTCATACTCACACGCTTCGGCAACGGCAATATTGCCTCTGCCAAACCGATAAGTCCCAAACGATTTATCTTCCCCACCCAAAAACACGGTCGGGTCTAGCCCTACTTCAATTAAAACCCAAGAAAGCATATCGGTTGTGGTGGTTTTGCCGTGGCTTCCACTGATGGCTATTGAAAGGCTAAACTCATCTAAAATTTGACCTAAAAGTTGACTTCTTTTTATTAAGGTTAGCCCCCTTTTTTTCGCTTCCCTAAATTCTGGGTTTTCTTTATTTATTGCAGACGTATAAACCACTATATCGGCGTTTTTAAGGTTATTTTTTTTGTGTTTTTTATACACTTTTATGCCTTGTTTTTGAACAAAAAGGGCGTTTTTTGGGCTAATATCGCTTCCACTAACCTCAAAACCTTTGTTTTTTAAGTGGATACTTAAACCGCTCATTCCCACCCCACCAATACCTATAAAATGCACCTTTTGTCTATTTTTTAAGAATTTGCTGTTATTCATACAATTATTTATGAAAAAATGGCGTTTTTTAGCACTTTTTTTTCATAAAACAGCAATTTTTTTAAAAAAAGTATTGAAAAGTGCATAAAAATATGCTAAAATGAACGTAATATATTGATAGGAAGGTTATGTATGGTTATTTCAGACGTTAGAGTTCGTATTGTCAAAAAAGAAGACAGTAAGTTAAAGGGCGTTGCTTCAGTCACTTTTGATGATTGCTTTGTTGTGCACGACATCAAGGTTATCGAGGGCAACGAAGGTTATTTTATCGCTATGCCAAGCAGAAAAACTGCTGATGGCGAATATAAAGATATTGCCCACCCTATTAAAACTGAAACGAGAGAACAACTTATTAAGGCAATACTAACTGCTTTTGAAGAAGAAAAAGCAAAACCTGTTGAATAAACTTTAATTTGCATTTTTATTCATATCGCTCTGCCTAAAAAGTTTTTACGGCAGAGTTTTTGTGCGAGATTTTATTAGTTTTTGCAAACTAAAAAGACATTGATTGCTCAATGTCTTTTTTTTATTTTACTTAAATATTTTACTTGCTAAATTGTTCACGTAATCAAGTGAAGAAAACAACTCGTCAAACGTTTGATAATCGTTTTGGTAAACTTCTAAAAGCATTGCACCGTTAAACCCAACGTTATGTAGCCTTGAGAACAAATCGTAAAAATCGGTTATCCCATTACCAGGCAAGCACATTTTGCCGTTAGCATCCACGTCCGACAAATGCACGGTCACTATATCTTCTTTCATTTCATCAATAAAGTCTTTATATTCTATTCCGCTTTGGCGGGCTTGCTTAACGTCAAGCGTTGCCTTTAAGCCGACCGTTCTTTTCTTAATTTCGTTAAAAAATCCGATATAGTTATAATATCCCCAATGCACGTTTTCATAAGCAAGGGTTATTTTGTGCGACTTTGCAGTGTCGATAATCCTTTGCGTAATCTCGCCAACCCTGTCAAAGTTTAACTTTATAGGCGTTTTCTTAAACCTTGCACCACCGTGAAAGGTATAGTACTTGGCATTGACCTTTTCAGCACAACTCATTGCCATATCTAAAAGTTTAAACGAATCTGCCATTGCCCTTTGGTTGACGCTATAAAGTTGTGGCTCAAACTGTGTGGTTAAAACGTGGACAGAGTGAACGTCAATATTGCCTTTAACGCTTTTTAAAAGTTCACCGAACTCGGCGTTGTATTCGCAATAACTTTCTAAAAATATTTCCGCACACGAAACTTTGCTTTTTGACAAAAATTCCAATGCTTCTTCTGTGGTTTTTCTGCCGAAAAGCGAGGCGGTTGATATACCTACTTGCATTTTTGTTCCCTTTTACGCTTGCTTGCTAAAAACAAACTCTCCGTCATAAGCATCAATAACTATCTTGCTGTTTTCGGTTAGTTCACCCTTTAAGATTTCTTCGCTTAACCTATCTTCAATGTAGCGACCGATAACCCTTTTTAACGGTCTTGCACCATAGTTATTGTCATAGCCTTTTTCAATGATTAAATCCATTGCGTTGTCGGTAATTTGCATTTCGACTTGCATAACGGCAAGACGCTTTCTTAAGTTTGCAAGCATAATGTTTGCAATCTTTGCCGTGTCTTGTTTTTCAAGTTTATGGAACACGATAATGTCATCAACCCTGTTTAAGAATTCTGGGCGGAATTTCGCTTTTAACGCATCCATATACTTTTCGCACATGTTTTCATACTCGGCTGACTTGTTTGCAATAAAGCCAAGCGATTGCTTGTTTTGAACGTCGGTTGCACCCACGTTTGAAGTCATTATTATTATGCAGTTCTTAAAACTTACAACTCTGCCTTTATTGTCGGTAAGCCTTCCTTCATCAACAAGTTGAAGCATAATGTCTAAAACTTCTGGGTGTGCCTTTTCTATTTCGTCAAAGAGAACGACCGAATAAGGCCTTCTTCTAACCCTTTCAGTTAGTTGGCCTGCCTCATCAAAGCCCACGTATCCCGGAGGAGCACCGATAATCTTTGAAACGGCGTGCTTTTCCATATATTCGCTCATATCAATTCTTATAATGTTATCTTCACTGCCAAAAACCGATTCGGCAAGAGCCTTTGAAAGTTCGGTTTTGCCAACGCCTGTTGGACCAACGAATATAAACGAGCCTGCTGGCCTTTTTGGGTCTTTTAAACCCGCCCTAGCCCTTCTAATAGCATTAGAAACGGCTTTAACGGCGTCTTCTTGACCTATAACTCTTTGGTGCAAAGTTTCTTCTAACTCTAAAAGTTTTTGTGCTTCAGTTTGGGTTAATTTAACCACAGGAACACCCGTCCAATTGCTTACGATTTTTGCAATATCGTCAGGCGTTATCATAAGTTTTTCACGGTTGACAGTGTTTTTTGAGGCCTTTGCACGGATTTCATCAAGTTCACGGTTGACTTCTTCAATTTGCTTGTTAATCTTTATGGCTCTTTCTAAATCGTCCCTTCTTTTTGCATCGTTCTTTTGTGCTGTCAAGGCGTTTAGTTCGGCTTCTTTTTGCTTTGCTTCTTGTGGCGAGTTATAACTATCAAGCCTTACCCTTGAAGACGCTTCGTCTATTAAGTCGATTGCCTTGTCAGGTAAAAATCTATCGGTAATATACCTATCCGAAAGTGAAACGGCTGCAATAATTGCATCGTCAGGAATGCTTACGCCGTGGTGCGATTCGTATTTGTCCCTTAACCCCTTTAAGATTTCAACCGTTTCTTCGGTTGTTGGGGCTTCGACCATTATGGTTTGGAAACGGCGTTCCAACGCCTTGTCTTTTTCTATATATTTTCTGCTTTCATCAAGCGTGGTTGCACCTATTGTTTGAAGTTCGCCACGAGAAAGCATTGGTTTTAATATGTTTGCAGCATCCATATTGCCTTCGCCCGTGCTTCCCGCACCAACGATATTATGGATTTCATCAATGAATAAAATTATGTTGCCGTTTTGCTTAACGGTGTCTATTGCCTTTTTAAGTCTTTCTTCAAAGTCGCCCCTATATCTTGCACCAGCAAGCATACCCGCTAAATCAAGCGAGAAAACTATTTTATCTGCCAAAATTTCAGGAACGTTGCCCTTAACGATTGCTTGTGCAAGCCCTTCGACAACTGCACTTTTACCAACACCCGGTTCACCTATTAAGAGCGGGTTGTTTTTTGTTCTTCTTGATAAAATTTGAATAACCCTATCAATCTCGTTCTTTCTGCCGATTACAGGGTCGAGTTTGCCTTCAAGTGCAAGTTGGTTTAAGTTTGTGCCGAACTTTGAAATTTCGCCCAAATCCTGTTTTGCAGGTGCGTTTGCATACATTTTTTCTCTATTGTTTGCGTTTGCACCCCTAATAGAATCTGAAAGGTCTTGTTCCACTTCATCTTCATATTCACCTGCTTGATTACTCAATAAAGAGTCTGCAAGTTCATTGGTCATTCTGTCAACGTCAACTTTAAGTTGCTTTAAAATAGCGACAGCCATACTGTCATCTTGCAATAAAAGAGCAAGCAAAAGGTGTTCAGTGCCAACGTATCCAGCACGAGCCTTAAGCGAAATTTGCCCTGCGTTTTCAAACAAACGCTTTGTTCTTGCCGTGAACATGTTGCCTGAAATTACAAGGTCTTTTATTATTCCTCTTTTATAGTAAACTATAAACCTATCAACGTCCACGCCCGCCTCTCTTAAAAGTGCAGAGGCTCTGCCATCAGTCACGCTTATTAAACCGAACAAAATGTGTTCGCTTCCTATATACATACAGCCCGTTTGTTTTGCAAGTGCGGTTGCCATATCTATAACTTGGTTTACGTTTCTTGAAAATGCTTCGTAATACATACTTACTCCTTAATTTTTGTTAGCGTTGCTCCAACTATTTTCGCCCTAAACAAGTCCCTATTTTGTGATGATAACCTTTTTGAATAGGTTTCGCACAAGTTTGCTGGGCGAACTTTTATTATTAAATCGTCAATTGCGTTTATATCTGAAATTTCTATCATTCCTAGCATTGCACCGAGTTTTACTCTTGCTATGTGCGACATAAACTCGCTATAACTTAAAATGACTGCGTTTGTCAACACCCCGTATGACTTGTGGGCTTTATCCATAGTTAAAATTTCGTTTTTAACGTAAAGCCTTTCCATTTCATCACGCTCTGCTTTACAAATTTGCAAAACAGTTTGCTCAACCTTTGCCAAAATCTCCTCTTCGCTAACGCCCAAAGTGATTTCGTTGCTTATTTGATACATAAAGCCTTCAGCATCACTGCCTTCACCATAAAGCCCCCTGACAGTAAGCCCAAGTTCAGCCACTTCTTGAACAAGTGCCCTTATCTTTCCGCTTTCTGTTAAGGCGGGCAAAAACATCATAACCGATGCACGCATACCCGTTCCTAAATTGGTTGGGCAAGCCGTTAAATAACCAAAGTTTTGGTCAAAGGCAAGGTTAAGGTTTTTTGCAATATCATCATCAATCTTGGTTATTCTATCATACGCTTCTTTTAGCCTTAAACCACGCATAAAGCACTGCTCTCTAATATGGTCTTCTTCATTTACCATAACCGAAATGCTTTCGTCTTGATTTATCAAAACTGCACCGCATTCCCTATTTTCTATAAGGTTTTGGCTTATCAAGTGCCTTTCTTTCATACTTTCTAACGTGGTGTTTGTAAGATTAGAAACGTAATATAAATTAAACGTGTCCGAACGAACGAGTGCACGGTTGACCTTTTTGACTATTTCTCTTGCGGTTGCATAATCTTCTATCTTAAACGGATAGTCGGCAACGTTTCGTGCAAGCCTTATTCTCGTTCTAACGATATTGCCAAGGTATAAATCAGGGTTAATAGTTATCATTTATATTATCCCCCTGCTTTTTAATTGGTTGGAAATTTCTAAAATTTCTTTGGTTAGCCCCCTTATGTCTGAAAATCTGCCCTCTATGGTTGCCCTTTCCTTTTCGCTTATAAGTTCTTTATATCTAGATAGCAAATATCTGTCTTCCCCAGAAAGATTATAAGGCGTTTTTCCCACGTGAAAAGTCTTACCCTGTATTTTATAAAGGGTAGATAACACTTGCTTTTCAAAAGCCTTATAACAGTGCGGACAGCCAAGCATACCCGTTTGGTAAAACTCGCTTAACCTTTTACCACAAAAATTGCAAACTTTATCGTACATAACTAAATTCTTTTTGCCAACTCTTTAATATATTCTTTGGTCTCTTGACCAATTTCTTTACTCTTTAACGCCATTTCAACGTTTGCTTTAATATATCCAAACTTATCGCCAACGTCATACCTATCGTCTTCAATCACGCTTGCTAAAAGTTTACCGCTCTTTGCAAGTTCATCTAACACGTCGGTCAAATAAATTTCGTTGCCCTTTGGTTTTAATTTTTTAAGCATACCCATAACTTCGCCAGATAAAACGTATCTGCCGATAATTGCGTTGTTTGAAAGTGCTTCGTTTACACTTGGTTTTTCTAAAATTGCGTTGACTTGCATAATTCCGCCGTCCTCAACGTCAAAACCAATGTTGCCATACTTTGAAACTTCATCGCCAAAAACTTCCATTGTCGCAATAACGCTTTTAGAAGTCTTTTCGTAAATTTCAGCAAGGTTTTTAATGCAGGGTTTAACGCCGTTATCGGCAACCAAAAGTTCATCGCCAAGAAGTAGTGCAAATGGCTCGTCCTTAACAAAAGGTTCTGCACAAAGAAGTGCCCCAGCAAGTCCGTTTGGTTGTTCTTGAACAACAAACTTAACGTTAAATTGGTGGGTCGCTTTTGCTATTTCATAAAGGCTGTGCTTTTTGTCTGATAAAAGCCTTTGCTCTAAACTTTCACATTCGCCAAAATGCTTTTCGATAACGCCACTGTCTGGGCTGACAACAACTATGATTTCTTCAATGCCAACAGAAGTTAATTCTTCGGCTATGTATTGAATAGTTGGCTTGTCTAAAACCGAAAGCATTGGCTTTGGTATTGCCTTTGTTATAGGTAAAAAACGTGTTCCTAATCCTGCTGCTGGAATTATGGCTTTTTTTAACTTGCCCATAATAACTCCCCCTAAAAAATCTTATTTAAAATTTTTGTTTTCAATGTCTTTAATCTTTTGCACTCTGCGGATATGCCTTTCATCAAACGAAAAGTCTGTGTTTAAGAAAGTGTCCACAATCTCAACCATAAGTCCTGGCCCGATAACCCTTTCGCCCATTGCTAAAACGTTGGTGTCGTTATGTTCTCTGGTCGCTTTTGCAGAAAACACGTCGTGACAGTGTGCACAGCGAATTCCTTTAATCTTGTTTGCAACAATGCTCATTCCAATGCCTGTGCCACAAATTAAGATGCCCTTGTCTGCCTTTCCGCTTACAACGGCTTGACAAACAGGCTCTGCATAATCGTTATAGTCAACCGACGTTTTTTCAAACGTGCCAAAATCTATAAATTCTATACCTTTTTTGTTAAGATAATCAATTAAAACCGGTTTAAGATTTATTCCACCGTGGTCACAACCTATTGCTACTTTCATTTTTTATTCTCCTTGTTTAATTAAAATTTGTTCTAAAATTATATTGCACGCATCTTCAATTTGGTGCGATGTTTTTATATAGACGTTTATGTTTCCACCGTAAGGGTCCAAAATGTCTTCGCCCCCCGTCGCCTCGCTTATAGTGTAAACCTTTTCTAAACCGTTAAAGGCTAACTTGTGGTTTAAGGTCATACACAAAATCAAATCGCTCTTTTTCACTATGTCCGAAGTAATCTGTTTTGACTTAAAGCCATAAGGCTTATAGCCCATAAGTTTTAAGGCACGGAAAGAGTTTTCGCTCATTTTATCGCCATCGCTTGCACAAAGCCCCGCACTTGAAACTTTAACGTTTTTAACACCGGCAAGTTTAAGTTTGTTTTTCAATATTATTTCCGCCATTGGGCTTCTGCAAGTGTTGCCCGTGCAAACAAATAATATCTTTTTGTTTTTTACTCGCATGATTTTCTCATCCTATTCATAATGCCCAAATTAACGTTCTTTTCATCAGGCATTGCTATTGCGATTATTATATCGGCCTTCTTTTCGCCTTCTAAAAGTTTATCGTATAAATTTGATGCAATTTGTTCTTGGCTATTGCCCAAAAGCAAAAGGTTTTTGCCATTAAAGTTTTCCTTTAAGTAATCGGCACACATAATATATGCCCTTTTGCCTAAACCTTGCTCGGCTTCATATCTTTTGATAACGCTTTCTATATCAGTTTCAGCATATAAAGCAGTTTGGCATTTTGGTCTATAATGCTTATACTTTACGCCCGGCGAACGGACCTTATCGCTTTCTAAATGCTTGGCTATTTCGCACGAGCCAACCACTTGTTCAATCATTTCTTTGGTGATAAGTCCTGCACGCAAAATTCTTGGCGTTTTTTCCGTGCAATCTAAAACCGTGCTTTCTATCCCGCCACTGCACTTTCCGCCATCCAAAATTATTTGAATTTTGCCGTTTAAGTCGTTATAAACGTGCTCGGCTGTGACTGGGCTTGTGTGCTTTGAAAGATTGGCACTTGGTGCAACGATTGGCATATCGATTGCCTTTAATAAATTTTGGCAACCCGTGTGCGATGGAATCCTTACGGCAAGAGTTTGCCCACCACAAACGGCTTCACTACACACAACGCCTTTGCTTCTAAACACCATTGTCAGTGGACCCGGTGTAAAAGCCTTTTTCAACTTTTCCACGTAATCTTGCTCAATATAAACAAGTTTTGTAAGGTCGTAATCTTTATGAACGTGGGCAATCAGCGGATTATCTGCTGGTCTGCCCTTAATTTCATAAATCTTTTTAACTGCTGTGCTGTCGGTTGCAACTGCACCCAAACCATAAACTGTTTCGGTCGGAAACGCAACCACGTCTGATGAAAGAAAAAGTTTAACTGCACTTTTTATTGAGTTTTCATCTATTTGGTAAATTTTTGTTTGCATAATTAAAAAATTTCGTCGTCAACTGATTTTACTTCTGGCATTGCTTGTTCAAAAGGACGGTCGTTTTCTTCAAGGCTTTGGTCAGCGTTTTGTTCAGTTGGTGCTTGGTATCCGTTAATGGTTGCACTTTCTTGCACCTTTTCAACGTCATCGCCAATAATTTCGCCCGTTTCGGTGTCAATATTTAAGAATTTTGTGCATTCGCCCTTAAAGAATAAGTCAATCGTGCTTGTTGCACCACTTCTGTGTTTTGCAACGATAATTTGGGCAACGTTTTTCTTTACTTTTCCTTCAGCAACGTCCTTTTCTGTTGCGTTAAGGTCAGGTCTATGTATGAACATAACTATATCTGCGTCTTGTTCGATTGCACCAGATTCTCTTAAGTCAGAAAGTTGTGGGGTGCCTTTCCTAGTTTCAACCGCACGGGATAATTGTGATAATGCCAAAACAGGCACGTCAAGTTCTTTTGCCAAAATTTTCAAACTCCTTGAAATTTCGGTTATTTCTTGTTGGCGGTTATCAAGCCTTTTATCTGGCGTCATAAGTTGCACGTAGTCAATAACAACAAAGTCTAAACCGTGCTTTGCTTTTATTCTTCTGCACTTTGACATAATTTGGGTTGGAGTGATTGACGCTGTGTCATCAATAAAGATTTTTGCGTTTGATAAAAGTTCTTTGGCTCTAAAAATCTTTCTCCACCATTTATTTTTGCTCATCATATCGCCCTTATACAAGGTTTCCATTGAAACGCCTGCAACAGAGCAAGTCATTCTTTGAACAAGTTGTTCTTTGCTCATTTCAAGCGAGAAAACTGCACAAGTGTGACCTTGCAAAGCAATGTTTTCAGCAATGTTCATTGCAAAAGAGGTTTTACCAACGGCTGGGCGGGCTGCAAGAATCATAAGGTCACTGTTATGCACGCCTTTGATAAGACTGTCAAGTTCTTTGAACTGCGTTGGAATTCCCCTAAATTTCGCACCACCTTTGCTTATTTCATCAAACTTGAACATTACGTCTGGAAGGACTTTATCAATCCTTACCGCATCTCTTGTGTCTTTGGTGTTTGATATATCGTAAATGGTTTTTTCTGCAAAAGAAAGTGCAGAAATTTCATCTTGACTTGTTTGGCACTCGCCTATAATATCAACTGCACCCACCATCAATTGTCTTAACATACTATCTCTGCTAACGATAGATAAGTACCTTTGATAGTTTGCTGATGATGGAATAACGTTTGCTAATTCAGCGATATAACTAATTCCACCTGCATCGTTAAGAGTGCCCAATTTTTCAAGCATATCGGTTAGCGTCACTATATCTACAGGCTGATTACGCTTAATTATTTCAAGCATTGCACTGAAAATGCTTTTGTGTGCTTCTGAATAAAAGTCGCTTTCTTTTAAGGTTGCACCTATGTCAATTTGAATTTTTGTGTCAAGCAAAATACAGCCAAGCAACGCTTGTTCTGCTTCTATGTTGTGTGGCATTTCGGTTATGCCCTTTTTTGAAACTTGTTGTTTTGCCATTTTTATTTTCTCCTTTATCAAATGTAAAATCAAAAAATTATAAACTTATAAACTCGTCTAACGTATCCTTGAATACCTTAAATGCTTTAGTAAAAGTCTTTTTATCCGTCAAGTCCACGCCTGCAATTTTTAACAGTTCAACAGGTCCGTCACTCGAACCCGAAGATAAGAACTTAAAGTAATCTTCAACAGCACTTTGACCTTCGGTTAAAATCCTGTCTGAAATAGCCAATGCACTGATTATGCCCGTTGCATATTTATAAACGTAAAACGCCCTATAAAAATGTGGAATTCTTGCCCATTCGTATTGGATATTGCCCTTACTTACAACGCTTTTGCCGTAATACTTTTGGTTTAACCCCAAATAAATTTCCGAAAGGTTATCTTTATTTAACGGCTGGCCATTTTCAACCATTTGATGAACTATTTGCTCAAACTCTGCAAACTGGGTTTGTCTAAACAAGGTTGTCCTTATCATTTCTAATAGGTATGAAAGTAAATATTTTTTAAGTTTTTTGTCCTTTTCAACGCTTAACAAATACCTTATCAACAACACTTCGTTTACAGTGCTTGCAACTTCTGCAACAAAAATTTTATAATCGGCTTTTGCATAAGGTTGGGTCTTGTTTGAAAAATAAGAGTGTATGCTATGCCCCATTTCGTGTGCAATAGTGAAAACGTCGTGCGTGGTTTTTTGATAGTTTAACAAAACGTATGGGTGGGTGTCGTAAACAGCAACGCTATAAGCACCACTTCTTTTGCCCTTTTGTTCATAAACGTCAAGCCAACGATTTTCTTTGGCTTTAATCAAAAGGTCTTGATATTCTTTGCCAAGTGGGGCTAAACCTTTCACCACCAAGTCGTAAGCATCTTCATATTCAAGTTTAAGTTCTGCACCTTCAACCACAGGAACGTAAACGTCATACATATACATTTTTTTAAGGCCCAAAAGTTTTTTCTTTTCTCTCATATACTTATGCAAAGATGGTAATGCCTTGTTGGTAGAAGATATTAAGTTATCGTAAACAACCCTATCAACGTCCTCGCCAAAAAGTGCTTTTTCAAGGGCTGAATTATATTTTCTTGCCTTTGCATAAAACACGTCCTTTTTAACACTGCCATAATAGGTTGAAGAAATGGTGTTTAGAAGTGCAATATACGCCCCGTAATATTTATCGAACGCTTTTTTCCTTAACGCCCTGTCTTCACCGTGCATTATAACCCCGTAAGTGCCGTGACTTAACGGATAACTTTTGTTTAAGTGTTTTATGGTTGGAAGTGGCAAATCGGCATTGTCAATTTTGGTGAATATATCTCTAAAACTTGATAACGCTTCGCCACTTTCGGCTAAAATCTTTTCTTCACTTTCGCTTAAAATATGTGCCTTTTCTTTTAGCACGTTTTTTAAGAAATAATCATATTCGCTTAAATCTTTATCTAAAATGTAATCTTTTAGCACTTTTTCATCAAGCGAGGTTAGTTCTGGCATAATAAAGGCTGTGTTTGAGCCAAACACTGCACCCAAAGACATTATTTTAGCGTTAAACGAATCGTAAAGTGCATTTTTGGTGTCTTCATCGTGTTTCATCATTGCGTAAACGGACAGTTTTTCAAAAATTCTGCCCACCCTTTCTTGCTCTTTCATACACGCTAAAAATTGCGACTTTTCGCCAAGTTTGCCACGGAACACGCTAAAATCTAATTGAGTTTTTAACAAATCAAACTCTTTATTCCACGCTTCATCGCTACTGTATATTTCTTCGGTTGCCCACCTATATCTATTATCCAAAACTCTTTCTCCTAAATTTTAGTTTTTATTGCTATGTATTGGGGCTGGCATTCTGCCACCTCTGTTAATCATATCGGCACAACCGTATGGACTGACTGCCATTATTGGTGCAGAGCCTAAAAGTCCACCGAATTCAACAAAGTCCCCTTCCTTTTTGTTTGGAACAGGAATAACTCTAACGGCTGTCGTTTTATTATTAATCATACCGATTGCCGCTTCATCTGCTATTATTCCTGAAATGGTGGTTGCAGGCGTGTCGCCTGGGATTGCAACCATATCGATACCTACGCTACATACGCAGGTCATTGCTTCAAGTTTATTTAAGGTAATCGCACCGCTCTTTGCAGCGTTTATCATACCTATATCTTCACTCACAGGGATAAATGCCCCCGAAAGTCCGCCGACGTTTGAACTTGCCATAACGCCACCCTTTTTAACAGCATCGTTAAGCATAGCAAGTGCTGCCGTTGTGCCGTGTGCACCCACTTGGTCTAAACCAATCTCTTCTAAAATATGTGCAACACTGTCGCCCATAACAGGGGTTGGTGCCAATGATAAGTCAACAATGCCAAATTCAGCATTAAGACGCTTTGACGCCTCTTTTGCAATAAGTTGACCTGCCCTTGTAATCTTAAACGCCGTCTTTTTAATAGTTTCGGCAATCTCGTCAATAGACGCACCTTTCATGCTCTTTAATGCGTGGCTTACAACACCTGGTCCAGAAACGCCAACGTTGATAACCGTTTCGCCTTCTCCAACGCCGTGGAATGCCCCTGCCATAAATGGGTTGTCTTCAACTGCATTACAGAACACAACTAATTTTGCACAGCCAAACCCGTCCCTGTCCTTTGTCCTTTCAGCCGTTTGCTTAACGATTTTACCCATTAAGTTGACAGCATCCATATTAATACCTGCTTTTGATGAACCAACGTTTACTGACGAGCACATCCTTTCGGTGATAGCAAGTGCTTCTGGGATACTTTCAATAAACGATTTTTCAAAACTGGTCATACCCTTATGCACAAGTGCCGAATAACCGCCCAAAAAGTCTATACCAACAGTTTTTGCAGCATCGTCAAGTGCTTTTGCCAAAATTATTTCCTTTCCGCAAAAAGAAGAAGTCAAAAGGCTGGCTGGGGTTATTGAAACACGCTTGTTTATAATAGGTATGCCGTATTCAGCACCTAAATCGCTTGCAACTTTGACGATATTTTCGGCTTTTTTGCAAATTCTGTCGTAGCAAAGTTGTGCCGTTTTTTTAGCGTCATCTCTAATGCAAGGCAAAAGCGATATGCCCATAGTTATTGTTCTAACGTCGAAATGCTCTTTTTCGACCATATCGATGGTTTCTAAAATTTCTTTTCTATTAAGCATAATTAGTTCACCTTAAATTTTGTGCATTGCGTTAAAAATATCTTCGTGTTGAACGTGGATTGAAACGCCGATTTCTTTGCCTAACTCAACCAATTGGTTTTGAAGTTCGTTAAGTGAAACTGTTGCCTTTGACAAGTCGCAAAGCATAAGCATCGTAAAGTTATCTTGCATAAGCGTTTGGCTTATGTCTTCAATATTAACTTGATTTTGTGCAAGGGCTGAACTAACCTTTGCAATAATACCTGGTTTATCTTTTCCTATAACTGTGACTATCGATTTCATTTTAATCTCCTTTTTTTCACGATAATATTTCATAACTGTAAAGCACGTTGCCTTGCGTCACGTATTTTACGTTTTGGTTTTCTGTAAATTCTGGGAACTCTTTTTCAAAAGGCACTAAAACCTTTCTTTCATAAAAATCACCCTTATACTTGTTCCATTCCAAAAACACAAGTGCCTTAAAATCTGCACCGTCTTTTTGTTGCACGCTTTCATCATACTCAAAAAAACTGCCCGTAAACGTTTCTTTTAAACCGGTTATCATATTTAGGTTCATAAGGTAATATTTTTTTACTCTCTTATACTTTATGCCTAAAAATATAAACGAAAATATCACGAAAACAACGGTGATTGCGTGGTGAATTATTTTTACCTTTGTTATTTCTTCTGACCTATAAGGTAGCGTTCTAAACCACAAAAACATACCCATGCTTATAACTGCATAAATAACTAAAAATATCAAATACGTTAAAAACACTCTGTTCTTTTGCTTTTTTGCGACTAAAAATTCTTGTTCATTAAAATATTGTATCATTTTTTTCACCTTTATTTATAGTCCGTTCTAACCTTTTTTAAGCCTTCCTCGGTCTTTCTATATAACTCGTATCTATCCGAATATTCTGCCATTATAAAATTGTTGTTTTGCCTTACCGTGTAATAGGTTGGGCTTTCAACCTTAACACTCTCTTTAACTTCGGTTTGAAGTTGGGTATCTTCTTTATCGTCAACCTTTTCTTCGTTTATAATTTGTGCACCCTTGCTTTTCTTAACACGCTTGTCTATGCCTAAAAGCCTTTTTATCGTTCCTGCAATAGCGTAAATTATTGACAAAACCAAAAGCAAGTAAAAAACTATTAAAACAACGTTGTTTTCTTCAAACGCACCCGTTAGATATAGCACAACGCCTATTAGCGAAAGCAAAAGGGTGAACTGCAAGTTAAAAAATGCAAAGATTTTATAAATGACGGTAAAAAACACGCCTATTATTTTTTTTATAATCCCGAAAATCAACGGGCTTTTATATAGTATCATTTGTCACCTCAAAACAAATTGCTGAAAAACTTGCCCGTGTTGTATAAAAAGCCACTTAACCAACGCATTGAAAGTGCCCACTCTGGAATAACGCCTTGCACTTGCTTTTTTTCACAAACGCCGTAAAGAAGATACCTACTGTCCGAACTATGCTCTCTATTATCCCCCAAGTAAAACACTTGGCCATACTCTAATTCCCAGCGTGTTCTATACTCTGGGGCGAGTGGGTTTGTCACAGTGCCTTTATCTAAATAACTTTCTTTTAACTCTTTTAAGGTCTCATTACTATCGCCAACGTAAACTTTACCGTTCTTAATTTCAACGATAACCGTTGTGTCTTTTTTGCCGACTGCAATAACCCTTTTAATCAACAAGTCGAACCCACCTTTTCCGTTTGACTTTTCGCCATCGATAACCACAATGTCGCCAACTTCAATATCGTTGCCTTTTATGCCAAATAGCACGTCCCCCGAAGATAAGGTTGGTGCCATGGATTGCCCTTCAACGTAAACGTTTAAAAATACAAACTTGTTGAGAAATATTAACGCCGTCATCAACACTAAAACGACGCACAAAACCAAGGTAAAAATTTTATCCGCCTTTTTACCTTTCTTTTCCGTTTGGATTGTCGCTTGTTTTACGTTTTCGTTAACGTTGTTCACTTCCATTTTCTACACTCTGATAATTTTTAGTAATTTTTTTGACTTCATCAACAGATAAAAATATCGCTCTATTGCACTTGCAACAAACCAGTTTAATATCGGCACCCGTTCTTGCAACCTGCCATTCGTTTCCACCACAAGCGTGGTTTTTTTTGGAAATTATTTTATCGCCTATCGTATATGCCATAACCAACATATTATCCTTTTCTTTTTATCTTAAACCCAAAGAAGATTGTTGACTAAATATTCCGAACCGTCAACGCTTATTTTTAATGCATCAACTTTGGAAAAATCTTTTAGAACAAGCCCTTCGGCTGTCTTAAACTTGTTCATTGGGAACTGAACGTTAAGCCAAACGTCCCCACCCAAAAGATTTGATTGTGCAAAATACTCTTTCTTTTCACCCAAAGCATCAACCACAAACGAAACGGTAAGCATAGCACTTTCCCTAACAAACACGTCAAGCATTATGATTGAATTGTTTACCGGTTGGTATCTATCACTGCCCACTGCAAAGGTTGTTAAATCACGGGTACAGCCAACCCCCACTATATCCATTGGGCCTTTTTTAAGTTCAACCTTGCCCTTATCCGAAACGTCAATGTTTAACGCATAGTCATCTTCTAAACTGCTCAACGGTGCAAACACACTTTCAGAGTTTAGCATTCTTGAAGAAAAGATAAGGTTGTTTTTATTTGTCTTTTTAACTTCGTCTTGATTAAAGCGTTTGCCCAAAACGTTGGTGCTTGCCTTAAACCCGTTTGAAAATTCCACGGTTGCAAAGCAGGTTAAAAGTTCTGATGCGTAATATGGTTGATATTCGCCCACGTATTTATTCTTATCCACTTTTCTTGCATCGACTTTAAGCCAACTGCGAAGTGCTGGATTAACTTTTTGCTCTGCGACGTAAACGTTTACCCTTTTAACTTGAACTTCCGAAAGTTCATCAGTGTCTATTTCGACAACCAATTTGCCGTCTTTTACTTCGCATTTTATTTGGCTTTCTTTTATAAGGTCAATTTCCTTTTCTAACAAAAACTTGTTAAAAAAGTTCATAAGGTTGTTAAAACCATCATTGTCAATTCTATCGATTGTGTTGACCGAATAGTGCATTGCCTTAAACACTGTGTCTGGCACTTTACTCAAAGTGTCATAAGCCCTATCTAAATCAAAATTAGGGTCGTTGGTTGCACAAAGCATAAGCGTTGGGCATTTAACGTGCAATGCGTAAGACTGCGAATCAACCCCCGCAACAAACTTATACATTTGGTCTGAAAACTGTGGCTCAACCATTCCGCCAAACTTGAATATTTCTTTATAACCAAGCCAGCCAGAGTTTAACGCAACAGAAACGCAATCTAAATTTTCATCAGTTCCCGCAACCTGCCAAAGTGCTGTTGCCACTTTTGAAAAACCCAAAGCACCAACCTTATTTATAAATGGCAAACCCTTAAGGTATTTTAGTGCGTATCTTAAAACTGCACACCACTCATACCAACAAGTTTGTTGTGCGTTTGTTTGTATTTCGTAAAGGTTATCTTTAACCTCTTCATAGTTAGCATAAGAAATTTGTTCTGGATAAACGGTAAAGCGTTCTTTATCTTGCTTTTTACCATAAAGGTCAACCGTCAAAACCGAATAGCCCTTTGATAAAAGAGTTTTGATAAGTTTTTTGTCTTGCTTAATTTCAAAATCTTCAAGCAAAATAATTGCAGGAGCAGTCGCCTTTTTAACGTTTCTAACTAACTCTGCATAAATCTTAACGCTTTCCTGACCGACATTTCTACCTTCGATATAAAGTTTAGAAAAGACAACATTGCCACGCTTTCTTTCTTGGACAACCGTTGCAGACACGCCGTCAGGTAATATAAAGTTTTTCCATAGTGCAGTAGGCGTTAAAATGGTTTCAATCATAAATACCTCAAAAATACTCGGTTTTGGTGGTAAAATTCTTTAAATTACCACTATTTTAAGTTGCTTTTTAATAAAGTTTAGTTTATAATAATGTTCCACTCTCTTTTAAAAAAGGGTGCAAATCCGCTATTATATATTATTTATTATATAATATTATTTTTAATATATCAAGCGTTTTTAACATTTAGCGATAAATTATTAAGCGAGGGCACAAATGACCTGTTCTTTTTCAAAAGACTTTTCAACTTCGTCTTTTACGAATATTGAAAGCGTTTTCATAACAGAATATTTGCCAATTGCCGAAGGGGATTCCGTTAAGGTTTACCTTTACGGACTTTTTTTGTGCCAACACCCTGAAAAAGACTGTTCGCTTGCTGAAATGGCAAACAACTTAAAGTTGAGCGAGCAACAAGTTATCGATTATTTTTCGTTCTGGGAAGAGTTTGGGCTTTTATCTATCGTGGAAAAACAGCCTTTTGCCGTTCAATACCACCCTATTCGCTCGTTCTCTGGCTCAAAGCCAAGAAAATATAAGGCGGAAAAATATACTGACTTTACCAAAAGTCTTCAAGCACTTTTACCTAATCGTATGATTTCCACCAACGAATATTCGGAATATTTTATGCTTATGGAAACTTATTTTATTAAGCCAGAAGCAATGCTTATGATTGTTAAATACTGCACGGATAGAAAGGGCAAGGACATTTCTTATAGATACATAAGTAAAGTTGTTAAAGACTTTGGCAATAGAGAAATTAACACCATTGAAAAGGTGGAAAAAGAACTTTCTTCTTATATTGCACAAACGGGGGTTATCGAACAAATTTTGCGTGCTTTATCTATACGCCGTGCCCCTGATATTGAAGACGCCAACTTGCTTAAAAAGTGGACGGGGGAACTTTCTTTTGATAGCGAAAATATTATTTTTGCAGCGTCAAAACTCAAAAAGTCTAGTATGGAAAAGTTAGATGCGTTCTTGCTTGAACTCTATGCTATGAAAAGTTTTTCTAAACAGGAAATCGCTGAATTTTTGGATAAGAAAAAGGCTGTTTACGACCTTGCTATTAAAATCAATAAAGCCCTTTCAATTTACGTTGAAGTGCTTGACACGGTTGTTGACACTTACACTAAAAAGTGGTTGTCTTTCGGCTTTGAAGAATCTGCACTTTTGTTTATTGCATCGCACTGCTTTAAGAACGGTAAAAACACTTTGCAAGATATGGATGAACTTATTGAAACGCTCCGTAATCGTGGCGTTATCACCTTATCAAGTGTGGGAGATTATTTTGAACAAATTAAAAAGACGGACGAGTTTATCTCTAAACTTCTTTTAACCGTTGGCTTAAACAGAAGACCTAATCCTTGGGACAGAGAAAACCTTAATATTTGGAAGAGTTGGAACTTCTCTTTAGATATGATTTTAGAGGCAGGTAAACTTGCATCGGGCAAGAGTTCGCCTATTGCTTATATGAACGGAATTTTAAGTAATTGGAAGAACAACAACGTGTTTAGTCTTGAAAATATTTCTTCTTCCGACACTTCTTCTTCTAACACTCAAGAGGCTTATAACAGAGAGTATGAAAGGAGGCGTTCAATCGCACTTTCCCGTGCACAAAAGAACAACGAAATCGCTATGGCTATTCAAGGGTTTTCGGATATTTACGGCAGGCTTAATTCTATAGAAAAAGACCTTGCTTTTGCTGAAATTGCAAACGACAATACCACCCTTGAAATGCTTGAAAAAGAAAAGAAAACTTTAACCGAAAAGGCTGAAAATTTGCTTAAAACAAAGCGTCTTTCTTTTGCCGATCTTTCACCTATTTATGCTTGTAAAAAATGTGGCGACACAGGGTACGTTGGAACTCAAAGGTGCGATTGTTTTAATAAAAAAGTTTAATAAAATTGATAAAAAATTAACCCAAAGGCAGTTGCCTTTGGGTTTTTTCTTTGGTTTTTCTTTTGTAAAAATTTTTTTGGTTTATTATTTTCTGTCTTCAAGTTTAACGTAAGCATTTCTTCCGTTAGTTGAAACGTATGCAGGACGAATAATTTTACCGTTATTGTAAAGTTCTTCAAGCCTGTGTGCACACCAGCCAGACATTCTTGCAACGGCAAACATTGGCGTAAAGAGTTCAACAGGAAGCCCCAACATATTATAAACGAAACCACTGTAAAAGTCCACGTTCGCTGAAACGCCACCCTTAACAATTTTTCTCTTTGCACAGATAAGTTCTTGTGAAACCTTTTCAACCATATCGTAAAGTGCAAACTCTTTCATTCTGCCCTTTTCGCTTGCAAGTTCTGAAACGAATTCCTTAAATACTTGTGCTCTTGGGTCGGAAATAGAATAAATTGCGTGGCCCATACCATAAACCAAGCCTGTCTTATCATACGCTTCACCAGCCAAAATCTTGGCTACGTATGCACGGACTTCTTCTTCATCGCTCCAATCAGAAACGTGCTTTTTAATATCTGCAAACATTTCCATAACCTTAATGTTTGCACCACCGTGTCTTGGACCTTTGAGTGAGCAAAGTGCCGCAGTAATGGTTGAATACGTGTCAGTGCCAGCAGATGTGACAACGTGAGTTGTAAAGGTTGAGTTATTACCACCACCGTGTTCAGCGTGCAACATAAACGCAATGTCTAAAACTTTTGCTTCAAGTTCGGTAAACTTGTTATCCAAACGAAGCATATGTAAAACGTTTTCAGCCGTTGAATAATCTGGGCGTGGTTCGTGAATAATAAGCGATTTGCCTTCGTTATAGTGCATATGTGCGTTGTAAGCATAAACAGCAAGCATAGGCGTTAATGAAATAAGTGCCAAACTTTGATTTAACACGTTGTCAAGCGAGTTGTCCAATGCGTGTTTATCATAACTGTATAGTGCCAAAATACATCTTGCAATAGAATTCATAATGTCTTTGTTTGGTGCCTTCATAATAACGTCCCTAACAAAGTTTTTAGGCAACTTTCTGTATGCTGATAAAAGTTTGTTAAATTCTAAAAGTTCGGCTTTATTAGGCAATTTATTGAATAGTAAAAGATAAGTTGCTTCTTCAAAGCCTGAACATAACTCGTCGTTATAATTGTCTATCATTTCCCTAACGTTAATTCCACGATAATAAAGTTCGCCAGGGATAGCGATTGTGACGCCGTTTTCAACCTTTTTTGCAATAACGTCTGAAATATCAGTTAGACCTGTTATAACGCCTGCACCGCTTTCATCACGAAGACCCTTTTTAACTTGGTTATCCTTATATTGTTGTTCGGTAAACCTTGGGTTTTCTTGATATATCTTGGAAAGTTTTGCAATTTCGGTTAGTTGATAATGTGTTTGTGTCATAATTTTTCTCCTAAAATTAAGGTTATTTTAGCATTATTAAGTGGTTTTGTCAATTAAAAAAGGCTCAAAGATTATCTCTTCAAGCCTTTACACTAACTTTTTTTTAATTAGTCTTCCATTCTAATAGTTGAATTTACTTGGATAACTTCTTCAAGTGAAGAAAGTTTATCAAGCGTCTTCTTAACAGCACTTTCTGCACAAACGTGCGTGTTTACCACGATTTGGGCGTTTTCCTTTGAGCAAGCAACTTGCTTAACTTCTGCAATGCTGATGTTGTTTTTAGCAAAAGTGTTTGCAATTTTTGCTAACACGCCAGCAGTGTCCTTAACGGTCAAACGGATATAGTATTTAGATGTGAAATCACTAACAAATTTAACGGCTTGATTGCCCTTTTCATTATTTTCAAAACTTGCATAGAAATATTCGTTATGTTTTGCGGCAAAGATAACGTCTGAAACGATTGCACTGCCTGTTGGAAGTGCACCAGCACCCCTACCATACAACATAATTTCGCCAACAGCGTCACCAACCAAGTGCACTGCGTTGAAAGAATCGTTTACGCTTGCAAGTGGATTGTCGTTCTTAACAAGAGTTGGGTGAACCCTAACTTCAACGCCCTTTTCAGTATCTTTACCAATACCTAAAAGTTTAATGGTATATCCCATTTCTTTGGCTTGGGCAATATCTTCTTTACTGATTGCAGTGATACCTTCTCTATAAACGTTTTCAATACAAATCTTTTTGTTGAACGCCAAACTTGAAAGGATAGAAAGTTTATAAGTTGCGTCAAAACCTTCAACGTCGGCAGTAGGGTTAAACTCTGCATATCCCAAACGTTGGGCTTCTTTTAACGCTTCTTCATAAGAAGAACCTTCGTTTGCCATTTTTGTTAGAATATAGTTGGTCGTTCCGTTGATAATGCCTTTAATAGATAAAATTTTGTTTGCTTGCATTCCGTCGATTAAAGTACGGATAATTGGAACACCGCCAACGCAACTTGCTTCAAAGAATAAACCTGCGTTCTTCTTTTTTGCTTCTTCTTCAAGTTCTGGCCAGTGTTTAGCAAACAATTCCTTGTTAGATGTGACAACCGTTTTACCACTCATAAGTGCCTTTTTAACAAATGTTTTTGCAACGCCTGTGCCACCGATAACTTCAACAACGATATCTACTTCTGGGTTAGAGCAAACTTCTTCAATGCTTGATGCAATTTTGCTTTCTTCAACGCCCAAAGCAAGTGCCCTTTCCTTATTTAATTCTAAAACGGCTTCAACCGTAAGGTCAACGCCTTGTGTCTTTTTAAAATATTCTCTGTTCTTGGTTAAAATTTCGTAAGTGCCACCACCTACAACGCCTAAACCTAAAATTGCAACGCCTGCTTTCTTTAACATAACAATCTCCTTTTATTTGTTAAGTTCATATATAACTCTCAATCCGTCCAAAGTCAAAGTCCTATCAACAATGTTGATAAGGTTTGTTTCTTTTGCGATAATTTCGCCAAGACCACCAGTTGCAACCACCTTGATTTCAGATAAATTGAGTTCTTTTTTGATTTTTTTGATAATGTTTTCAACTAGTCCCGCAAAGCCGAAGATAATGCCCGCTTGCATACAGTGTTTGGTGTTTTTGCCGATAACCGTTTTTGGTGCATCAAGTTCAACCATCGGTAATTGTGCCGTCTTTGACGCCAAGCCTTCTAACGAAGTTTTAATACCCGGTGCAATTACAACGCCCAAAAGTTCACACTTTTCTGTAATAACGTCAAACGTGGTTGCCGTGCCAAAATCAATAACCACCACTGGCCCGCCATACTTGTTAAAAGCCGAAACGCTGTTTACAATAATGTCTGCACCAACTTCCCTTGGGTTTTCCGCTTTAATGTTAAGTCCCGTTTTGATTCCAGGCCCAACCATTATTGGCGAAATGCCAAAAAAGTATTCACACATATGGCAAACGGTGTAATTTAGTGCAGGGATAACTGATGAAAAGATAATTCCGTCAATATCGCTCTTTTTGATGTTTTTATCTGATAAAAGCCCAACTAAAACCGAGCCATATTCGTCTGCCGTTCTTGAAATTCTTGACGACACACGGAAAGATGCAACAAGTTTTTCCCCGTCGAACACACCGTATTTTATATTTGTATTTCCTAAATCTATCGCAAGTAGCATTTTCTTTTCTCCTACCCTTTAGATTTTAACGGCTTTAATTACCCTATGAATCATAGGTATAAAGATAAGGTTTACCACCATTTCTAAAACAAAGTTTAGCCAAATTATAGCAAAAACGGTTGTAAACACAACGCCAGCAGAACTTTCTGCCATTCCTAAAAAGGTTGCCGTTGTATCTTTCATTAAAACTATGCCAAGCAAATAGATGCCCGTGTTTACGATAGGCAATATCACGGCACTTACACAAACGGCACTGAAAGTGTTTTTCTTTGATATAACCTTAAATATTAAGCCTGAAACCAAGCCTGCAACAGTTGTTTTTCCTATGCAAATTAAGGTTAAAATTATTGGGTGGGCTTGGAATAGCGTTGCGGTAAAAACTTCACCACCTAAAACAGCCATAACGATAAAAACCACTAACCCACAAGCAAAACCGACAATCGCACCACCTATGCACCCAAGCATAATGCCTGCAATCGCTATTGGAATTAAACTAAAATTAAGGGTAATTCCAAACATAGGTATTGCACTTGCAAAAAGTTGCAAAACGATAACTAATGCAATCAAAATACCCAAGATGGCAACGTTTTTTGCCGAGAAAAATTTTGTATTCATTTTTTGCCTCCAATCGAATTTCAAAACTTTGAATATCCGTCGTAAAAAAATATCTTGTCCTTTAATTTAGTCAATCTCTTTAATAGATAATTGCTAATTGAACACAGTTATTTTAGCACAAAAAACGATTGATAGCAATTAAATAACGCCCGTTTTTCACATTTTTAAGGATATTTGCGTATATTGATATTAGAAAACTCCACAAAACCAAAAATTATACATAGGTGGAGTGATATATACTATTGGAGGTATTCTTATGCACAATTTTGATTTATTTGGCGGAAACAACTGCTGTCTTTGGATTTTGATAATTTTACTTATCATCTGTCTTTGCAAAAGTGGTTGCTTAAACGGCTTCTTTAACAGTTGCTATTGCTTGCCTATCGCATTACTTTTAATTTGCTGTTGCTGTAAAAATGGTGGCTTTTTAGGAAACTACGGTGGCTGTGGCTGTAAATAACAAATAAATAGTAATGAATTAAAAGAACGGAGTGCAAAATGTCGCTCCGTTTTTTATTTTTGTAGTCCGATTGTTTTAATTATACAATATGTTGTATAAAGAAAATAAAAATTTTAGAAAAATTTGTCGAAAATTATTGCACTCTCAACAATTATGTGTTATTATGTAAACATAATAATTTTTATTAAAGGAGGAACTCTAATGAGTGACAAATCACAAACTAAGTTCGGCAAAGCACTCGGACTTAAATCTGACACAAGCATTAAGACAGAAGTTATCGCTGGTTTAACAACTTTCTTTGCTATGTGTTACATCATTTTTGTAAACCCAAACACAATGGTTGGCGCAGGTCCATTATGGAACACAGTTTACATCGGTACAATTATCGCTGCTGTAATCGGTACTTTACTTTATGCTTTCCTTGCTAAAAAACCTTTTGCACAAGCATCTGGCATGGGCTTAAATGCATTCTTCTTTGTTTCATTTATGCTTGCTGCTGGCGACCCAACTGCTAACTATGGTGCAGGTTTGGTAATCATCCTTATCTCTGGGCTTGTATTTATGGTTTTATCTATTACAGGTCTTCGTTCTTACATTGCTAAGTCATTACCAGATTGCTTAAAGAAAGCTATCCCTGCTGGTATCGGTTTGTTTATCGCTTTCATCGGTATGCAAGGCGCTGGCATCGTTGTTGCTGACTTATTTACCCTTGTTGAATTGCCTGACTTAAGAACTTGGGCTGCAGCTGCTCCTGTTCTTTGCGCTATTCTTGGTCTTATCGCTATCGTTGTTTTCAACAAAATCGGCGCTGGCTGGATGAAGAAAATGTCTATCGTTTTAGGTATTTTAGTTTCAACAGTTCTTTACTATTTGTTCACTTGGACTGCTCCATCATTTGACTTTGCTCAAATCGGTCAATCTTTCAAAGATTTCGGCAATTATGGTTTCTCTGTATTTAAGCCAGAAAGTTGGTCTATCGCATTTGACGGCGTGACATTCGGTTCAATCTTCGCTGTTATAATGCTTATCGTTACTTTCTGCTTGGTTGATATGTTCGATACAATCGGCACACTTTATGGTACTTGCGCACAAGCTAATATGCTTGATGAAAACGGCGACCCACTTGACATTGAAAAATGCATGATGTGCGACTCTATCGCAACAACTGCTGGTGCTATGGTTGGTGTTTCAACAGTTACAACTTTCGTTGAATCTGCATCAGGCGTTGCTGAAGGTGGTAAAACAGGTTTAACATCTCTTGTTATCGCAGCTCTCTTTGCAGTATGCTTATTCTTAACACCACTTGCAAGCATTATCCCAGGCGTTGCTACTGCACCTGCTCTTATGTACGTTGGTGTATTGATGCTTAAGAACTTCAAAGCAGTTGATATGGATGACTTATCAAGTGCAATTCCTGCTTTCTTAACATTAACACTTATGCCACTTACATACTCTATTTCAAACGGTATTGCTATCGGTGCTATCTCTTACGTTCTTATCAGATTATTCACAGGTAAGTTCTCTAAAAAAGACATCGTTGTTACAGTTATCGCAATTCTCTTTGTATTTAGATTTGTATTTGTTGCAGCAATGTAATTAAAAACTAAACTTAAAAAGCCTTGCAATTTTGCAAGGCTTTTTTGTTTTGTTCGATTTTTAATATCCTTTCTTTCTTGCTAGTTCAGTGTTGTCTTTTGACCTGTCCCTTAAAGTCTTTTCAACACTTTCTCTATCCTCGTACCTATAATCTTTTCCGTACTTTTTAATATACTTTTCAATTACGTTATGCGATGCAACTTGACTTACACTTGAATTGACTTGTCTTTGATACTTAAAGAAATTGTGATTATCTGGCAAATCTTCAATACTCACCATATCTTCATAATACCCAGTTAGTCTAACACTTTTAATTATATCTCTAATATACTCTTTATTTTGTTTTAACCTTATAAGTTCAGGGAAATCAGCACCGCCAACAAACAATTGTTCCCAATCTCTCCCCTCATATTTTTTAAGCATATCAGATGCGATTTTAAGATGTTGTAATTCTTGCTCAAAATGTTCAAGCCAAATCTTTTTAATTTGTGGGTGGGTTTCTGTTTGATAGCAAGAATAATACAAATAACACTCTGTATATTCGTGCATAACCCAACTTTCAAACATTGTCATAGACGGGTCTAAAAGCGAGCCATAACCAGTCACGTGTTGCTCTTCAATCATAGCAATTTCGGTGTAAAGTTTTCTGCCTAAATCACTGTGATAGAACGAGCCAACGTTCATATAATAGTTCATTGTTTGCTGTTCGGCTGCCGTGATAATGTTGGTGTGAAGCCTTGTGATAAGTGCATCTTGCCAACAGTTTATATATCTTCTTATATCGTCGTTTGGGTGGCGATGCTCTGCTATGGTTGGGCGAGCAGGCGTTATTTCAGTGTATCCACCAACAAGCCTTTCAGCGTGCACGCCTTCTTCCATATCTAAAAGGTTGGCATACCTATAAAGGTGGTCAAAGTCTTCTAAAAGGGCAAAGTCAAGTTGTGCTTTTACAAAAGGGTTTGGCTCTTTTTTTGCCATATCTGCCGTTAAATCAACGGCAAGTTGCTCATAAGCAATGGTCGTTTCCAAAATGCTTTCATCAATAGGCTTTAATGCTGAAATTCGCTTTTGTTGGAATTGTTCTTGCCGTCTAACCAACGCAAGCACACGCCTTACTTCGTTATTCAAGCAATGCCTATTAAAGTGGTGCAAAAACCAGTTGGACTCAAATTCCGTTCCGTTCATTAAAATTACCCTTGTTTTTGTATAAGGGTCGGTGGAATTTTTGTCATAAGGCTTAACTGCAAGGCTTGACCAACTTTGAAAATTAATTTTACTGTCTTTTGGTAATTCTTTAAATGGGTTCATACTTTTTCTCCTTTTTTAGTTGGTTATTGCCTTAAACAATTTTTTTATACAAAAAAAAGACTTGTTTTTTAACAAGCCTTTATTTTTAGTTTTATATTTTGTTTAATTTTATATTTTAATAGTTATATTTTTTCTTTTTGATTATCAAGAAAAACGCACCTAACACAAGCGACATAAACTCTGCAACGACAACTGAAATCCACACCCCGTCTATCCCCAACATATTAGGCAAGGTTAAAATTGCTATAACCTGAAAGACAAAAGTTCTTAAAAAAGCAATGAGTGCCGAAGTTAACCCGTCGTTTAACGCAGTGAAAAAACCCGAAACAAATATTCCAAAGCCTGCAAAAATAAAACTTATTGCAAAAATTCTAAAACCGTTTATGGTTAAAAGCAAAAGGACCTTATCATACCCAACGAAAAGTTTTGAAACGGCAACGGCAAAAACTTGTGCCAATAAAAGCATTGCCACGCCAAAAACCCCGATTATCCATAAACTTTTTTTACGCAAGTTTTTGAGTTCGCTATAATTTTTAGCACCAAAATTATACCCAACGATTGGGGCAACGCCCATAGTAAAGCCAAAAAACACTGCCGAAAAAATTGTGCTTATATACATCATAACGCCGTAAGATGCAAGCCCGTTTTCCCCTGCAAAGTTTATTAGTTGGAAATTATAAAGTATCCCCACCACGCTTAAAGCAAGGTTTGTCATAAATTCCGAAGACCCGTTTGTGCAAGCCTTTAAAATTGCCTTGCCATTATATTCGGTTTTGCCAAGGCGAAGAATGCTTTTATTCTTTTTAAAAAAGTATATAAGCGGAACAACCCCGCCAACCGTTTGAGACAGTGTGGTTGCAATGGCTGCACCCATAAGTTTATATTGTGCTGGCAATAATAACACCAAAACCATATCAAAAACGATATTAGTTAGCCCTGCTGATAAGGTTATAATTAAGCCTAGCATTGGCTTTTCAGCGGCAGAGAAAAAACTTTGAAACATAACTTGCAAAATGAAAAACGGCATAGTGGCAACAACGATTTGGCCGTAAATCACACAGTCGTTAAGAAGTTCGCCTTTCGCACCGAGCATAGCAGAAATTTGCCTTATAAAAACAAATACCAAAGCCGAAAGCACAACGCCAACAACAAATGCGAAATAAACTATTAAAGAAAAATATTTGTTTGCCTTTTCCTTATCGCCCTCGCCATAAACCTTGGAAACGAGTGCCGTTCCACCCGTGCCGAACATATAACCTATCGTGCCTAAAATCATTAAAACAGGCATTATCAAGTTGACGGCTGCAAACGCCGTTTTACCCGCAAAATTGGACACGAAAAGCCCGTCAACAATCATATATATTGACGTAAAAATCATCATTGCGATTGATGGCAACGTGAACTTAAGAAGTTTTTTATTGGTAAAATGTTCGGATAGTTGGATATTCATAAAGTTTTTTACCTTTTATGCTTTTTAATAGGGGCAAAAAAACTTTTGCCCCTATTTTTTGTTCTTTAATAACGTTTATAAAATAAATCCACCGTCACAAGAAATAATTTGACCCGTTATAAAGTCAGCGTTATCCGATGACAAGAAGTAAACCAACTTTGCAACGTCTGTTGGCTTGCCTATCTTGTTTAACGGCGTTTGATTTTTAAGTTCAATGATATCGGCACTTGACAAGTGTGCGTTCATTTTGGTGTCGATAACGCCTGGGCAAACGCAGTTTACGTTTATACCACTTAACCCAACTTCTTTTGCAAGGGCTTTAGTATAACCTATTAACCCCGCCTTGCTTGCAGAGTAAGCAACTTCCATACTGCTTCCCGAAATGCCCCACATTGACGAAATATTGACAATTTTGCCTTGCTTTTTATCAATCATACCTTTAAGCACTCTGTTTGTGATTTGATAAACGCTTTTTAGATTGACTGCAAAAACCTTATCCCACTCGTTTTCAGTCGTTTCGGTTATAAGTTTTGTTAAACTTACGCCAGCATTGTTGACTAAAACGGAAAGGCTTTTGAAACTGTTAAGTATGCCGTCCATCATTTTAGTTATTTCAGTAGTGCTGGTTAAATCGCACTTAACCGCAAAAAAGTTTTGACTTTTGTTTTGATTTTTTAACTCGTTTGCAAACTCGTCAACGCCCTCTTTATTCGAGTTGTATTGACCAATAACGAAATAGCCTTTATCGATAAATTCTTGTGCAATCGCCTTGCCTATTCCGCCAGAAACGCCCGTGATTAATGCTGTTTTCAACTTTTTTCACCTTAAAAAATAATTTAACAATACCCACAAAAACAAGTTTTTGTGGGTATCAGTTCAGTTTTGGCTTAATAAATATTAACCTTTAACTCTTTCCATATATTCGCCTGTTCTGGTGTCAACTCTAATGAGTTCGCCTTCTTCAACGAACATTGGAACTTGAAGTTTTGTGCCTGTTTCTAAAACTGCTTCTTTGGTTGCGTTTGTTGCAGTGTTGCCCTTAACTGATGGGTCTGCTTGAACAACTCTTAAAACAACAAAGTTTTCGCATTCAACAGAGAACGCAACGCCTTTATAAGACCTTACGATAACAGGGTCGTTTTCTTTGATGTATTTTAATGCGTCTTCAACTTGGTCATAGTTAAGTGGGGTCAAGTTGAATTCTTGGTCCATAAAGTAGTAAAGTTCACCATCGGTATATGAATATGTCATATTTTTGGTTTCAATTTGTGCTTCTTG
>JAEIGA010000557.1_pt1 | contig 54960 bp, 46 predicted proteins | sample 9270691 | NCBI WGS metagenome assembly JAEIGA01 (sample SAMN17057246, study PRJNA624740) | gut metagenome | biome: biome; isolation source: fecal sample | host: Bos grunniens | place: China: Xizang | collected 2019 | reverse complement strand
TAGGTTACTCAGCTTTGGAATAACTTGGCATTACGTTGGTTTTTGCTGGCATTCCTCCAAAAATCAGAATTTCACAAAACCCCTGTCTGCCAATTATTTTGCCCCAAATTTCTGAATTCAACGAATTATATGTAACTTTGTAAAGATAACTTAGATTATATCAACCATTATGATTAAAAATATACTTTTCGATATGGGTGGAGTGGTGTTTCATCAAAACACTGCCGAAGCTTGTCGCCGTTTCCAAGCCATTGGACTCGACACAGATATCTACATGGGTGAATACGGACAAAAGGACTTTTTCCTCGACCTCGAAACTGGCAAAATAGACACCGACGAATTTTGTCGCAAGCTTGCCGAAGTTACAGAACGCGAAAGCATTTCCTACGATGAAGCCGAACACTGCTGGCTCGGTTTCATCAAGGATGTACCGGTCAAAGGACTACACCAACTTCTCGAACTGCGCAAAACTTATCACATAGGATTGCTAAGCAACACCAACCCTTTCATTATGGGCTACACACGAAGCAATCGTTTCTGCGCCGAAGGTAATCCTATCACTCACTATCTCGACTCATTCTTTTGTAGCTACGAGATGCAAGTGTGCAAGCCCAATGCCGAAATCTACACTAAGACACTCAAAATGGGTGGATTTAAACCCGAAGAAACTCTTTTTGTCGACGACAGCATCACCAACATCAAAGCAGCCGAAGTTGCTGGCATCCACGGACTTCATGTCAATGCCAACGAGGACTGGCTTGCTCCTCTCATCGAAAAATTAAAAACTTTATAAATCTCAACGATTATGAAATTTATTTCATGGAATGTAAATGGACTTCGCGCTATTGTAGGTAAAGGATTTGCCGATGCGTTCACGCAACTAGACGCCGACTTTTTCTGCCTACAAGAAACCAAGATGCAAGAAGGACAACTCGACCTCAACTTCGAAGGATACAAATCTTATTGGAACTATGCCGATAAGAAAGGTTACTCTGGCACTGCTATCTACACCAAGCACCAACCTATCGCTGTAACCTACGGGATTAATATCGACCAACACGACCACGAAGGTCGCGTCATAACTCTCGAAATGGACAATTTCTTCCTTGTCAACGCCTATGTTCCTAACTCACAAGATGGATTGAAGCGTCTCGACTATCGCATGACTTGGGAAGATGATTTTCGCAACTATCTGCTCGAGCTCGACAAGAAAAAACCAGTCATTCTATGTGGCGACCTCAATGTGGCTCACAAGGAAATCGACCTTAAGAATCCTAAGACCAATCGCATGAATCCTGGATTTACCGATCAGGAACGCGAAAAGTTCACCACACTACTTGACACAGGTTTTACCGACAGTTTCCGTCACTTCTTCCCCGACCTCGAAGGTGCCTATTCATGGTGGAGCTATCGTTTCCAAGCTCGCGCCAAAAACACGGGCTGGCGTATCGACTATTTTGTTGTTTCAAACCGACTTGTCGAGCACATGGAAAGTGCTTCTATCCACAACGAGCTATTCGGTAGCGACCATTGCCCTGTAGAATTAGTACTCAAATAAGTCCTTTTGCAAAAGATATATTGGGAATTCTCGATTTTTTTGCGTAAGTTTGCAATTACAATTAATATTTTTAAAACATAAGTTTAATTTAAACAATAAAATTAACAACTATGAGATTAATTATCCAACCAAATGCCGCAAGCATTGCAGAATGGGCTGCTAACTATGTGGCAAACGAAATCAACAAGGCTAACCCAACTCCTGAAAAGCCTTTCGTTCTTGGTTGCCCAACAGGAAGCTCTCCTCTTGGTATGTACAAAAAACTTATTGAGCTTAACAAGGCTGGCAAAGTTTCTTTTGCTAATGTTGTTACTTTCAATATGGACGAGTACTGCAACCTACCTGAAGAACACCCAGAAAGTTACCACTCTTTCATGTGGAACAACTTCTTCAATCACATCGACATCAAGCCTGAGAATGTAAACATTCTTAATGGTAATGCCGAAGATCTTGAAAAAGAATGCGCCGACTATGAAGCTAAGATTGCTGCTCGTGGAGGTATCGACTTGTTTATGGGTGGTGTAGGTCCTGACGGTCACATCGCATTCAACGAGCCAGGTTCTTCTCTAAGCTCTCTTACTCGTCAAAAAACTCTTACTCAAGATACTATCATCGCTAACTCTCGTTTCTTCGACAACGATGTAAACAAGGTGCCTAAGACTGCACTTACTGTTGGCGTTAAGACTATCTGCAACGCTAAGAGCGTGCTTCTTCTTGTTAATGGTTACAACAAGGCTCGTGCATTGCGCGAAGGCGTTGAAGGTGCAGTATCTCAACAATGGACTATCACAGCTCTTCAACTACACCCTAAGGCTATCATCGTGTGCGACGAAGACGCTTGTGCTGAGTTGAAAGTTGGTACTTACCGCTACTTCAAGGATATCGAAAAGGACAACCTTGATGCAGCTACAATCTTGAAATAATCGAGATAAATAATATTTAAAACTGTTGATAATTACTATAAAGCTAAAGCCCTGAGTCTTCCGACTCAGGGCTTAGTCTTTTATTGATATTACTCAATTATAATTAAGCGTTTTCAGCACGATATGCATCACATGCACGCTTCACTTCTCCGTGAAGAAGAAGTAGACGACGAGCTTCGTCATATGGCAAGCCAAGTTCTTCAACGATCATGCGAGTACCACGGTCAACAAGCTTAGCGTTGCTCAATTGCATGTTCACCATCTTGTTACCCTTCACGCGACCCATTTGGATCATTACTGAAGTTGTGATCATGTTACAGATCAACTTTTGACCTGTACCACTCTTCATGCGTGATGAACCAGTTACGAATTCTGGACCAACAATCATTTCGATAGCGATTTCAGCTGCTTCAGCGATTGGTGAATCAGGGTTTGATGATACTGATGCAGTAAGACAGCCATTAGCGCGTGCAGCCTTCAAAGCACCGATTACATAAGGAGTTGTTCCTGATGCAGCGATACCGATTACTGTATCCTTATCATTGATATTGTGAGCTTCTAGGTCTTTCCAACCTTGTTCTGTATCATCTTCAGCATTTTCTACTGGGTTACGAAGTGCGTGATCGCCACCTGCGATTAGACCTACTACCCATGATGGATCCATACCGTATGTTGGTGGAATTTCTGATGCGTCAAGCACACCGATACGACCTGATGTACCAGCACCCATATAGAAGATACGACCGCCACGGTTCATGCGTTCTACGATACCTGTAACAAGCTTTTCGATAGCTGGGATAGCCTTTTCTACTGCCAATGCTACCTTCTTGTCTTCATTATTGATTCCAACCAATAGGTCATGAACCGACATTTTGTCCAAATCGTTATACAACGATGATTGTTCTGTTATTTTTTCAAATGCCATAACTTAGATATATGATTTAACTGTTTTCTACTATTAATTAGTTTGAGTGATAAGCGATCAAACCTTCCATTGGAGCTTGAAGCACCTTACCCACCTTGCAACCCACTGATGCTGCTGCTTCTTCAAGCACTGGACGATAGTAATGTGCGATTGAACCCACGAAATTGATGCTGTAATCCTTGAAGTTTGCATAGTTTGCAATGTTACGCACGAAGAATGCCTTGAATGCGTTCAATACCAAACGGTGTACTGCTGGTTCTTCGATGTTTTGGATCAAGAATGGAGTAACCGATGCCAAGAAACGGTTTGCTGGGTGTTCGCGATACACCTTTTGGATGATCTTCATTCTGTCAAGGTCATATTGAGCAAGGAACTTTTCGCATAGTGCTTCTGGAAGTTGCTTCTTCAATACATCACCTACAAGTAGCTTACCAAGAACTGCACCACTACCTTCATCACCAAGGATGTAACCAAGAGGTGACACATTGTCAACTATCTTTTCGCCATCATAGTAGCATGAGTTTGAACCAGTACCCATAATACATGCAATACCTGCTTCCTTACCGAATAGAGCGCGAGCTGCTGCAAGAAGGTCTGTATACACTTCGATTACTGGAGCTGGTACGTGAGCTGCGATAGCACGACGAACATTTGCACACACTTCTTCTGAAATACAGCCTGCACCATAGAAATAGATGCTGTCGAAAGTCATACCTTCAACTTCTGGCTTCAATTCATTACCAATGCGAGCTGCCATTTCTTCTTCAGTTAGCATCACCGCATTCATACCTGGGGTAAACACTTCCTTTACCACCTTACCATTTTCTACTGCGCACCATTGGATTTTAGTGCTGCCACAATCTGCTATTAGTTTCATATCTTTATATATATTTTTTTCTTATATAATACATAACCTACGCACCAGTTGATGCACACAAATATGATTGCATACAAGCAAGATGCTAAATACTTATCGCCGAGCATTTCTAGCAAGAAGCTCTTGTAAATGATATTGTGGATTGAAATCATTTCGCCACCCAATGGCAACTTGATGCAACCAAACAATATGCTCAATGCTCCTCCAAGAACATACAAGAACAATGGATTGATACCAAATGTTTCGAAGAACATTGTCCACTTCTTGTAACCCTTAATATCAATTACCCATATCAATAGTGCAAGGAGTGTAGAACCCATACCGCATGTTACAAGCACAAATGTTGGAGACCAGATGTTCTTATTGATTGGCAATCCGTAGCTTGCTAACCAACCTATCATCATCAACACAGCGCCAATTAGGAACAAGTTCTTCACGCGCTCATCATTATCCTTGATTGTTACTATCAAATGACCACACAACACACCTATTATCGTATGAGCGATAGCTGGTAGTGTACTCACCAATCCTTCAGGATCGAATGCTGAGTTTTCAAGAGCCTTCCACACTGCCAAGCCTTTATACATGTGCTTGCTGCCAAGTACAGCATTATCAAAGCGATATATTATATTGTTTTCGGCAATTTCATAACCATTACCAAATATCAATATCAATGAATATGTTACTATCAAACCTGCTGCTACCCAAGCCAACGATTTAACGTAACTCTTCTTAGGTACAAGACATGCCGCAATCGATGCTGCGCAATAACACAATGCCAAACGAGGCATTACGCCAAGAATACGCATAGTCTCAAGATTGTTTATCGAAATCAAGAACGAATCGCCTGCTGCTATGTGACGGCAGAAGAATCCAAACCACGACAAACCTAATCCGATAGCAAAAATCACTACCGTACGACGCAAAATCTTAAAAGCAACATTACCTGTCAACTTGAATTCAAACTTTCTCATCGACATATACATTGCTACCCCCATTATGAACATAAAGAATGGGAATACCAAGTCTGTTGGAGTCAATCCATTCCATGCTGCGTGTCCAAGCGGAGTATATAGTGCTCCCCACGAGCCAGGATTGTTCACCAATAGCATGCCTGCGATAGTGATACCACGCATCACATCAAGTGCAAGCAATCGGCTTGACTGTTTTTTCGCTGTCATCTCTCTATTGTTTTTGAGTTAAACATTATTTCTTCAATTTTGCGCACTCATCTACCAAGTACACGATTGATTGATAAGGAACGCCCGAATTGGTTGTCAAACCTATCTCACATGTACGGCTATTTGAGAATCCGCGTTTCACGCCAGCCTTTTCAAGTTGTGGACGAAGTTTACGCAAAGCATACTTGTTCAAATCAGGATGTGTAAAACCCTTGTCGCCAGCAAAACCACAACAACCCACGCCTTCAGGCACGATTACATTGCGCGAACACATCTTTGCAAGCGCAATCACCTTGTCACCAAGACCCATGCGACGCATAGTACATGTTACATGCACTGTTACAGGCTCATCGGTTGGAGAGAATTCCAATGTTGGAGCCACAAGGTCGTGAATAAATTCTACTGGTTCATATAGATGCATCTTTGTGATATGATCGCGCATACGGTGCAAGCATGGGCTTTGATCGCACAACACAGGATATTTTCCATGTTCCGATGCTTTCCACAATGCTTCTTCGAGTTCGCGAGTCTTGCGATCAGCGATTTCAGGCATACCCTTACTTTCCCATATCATACCACAACACAAGTTTTGCATTCCCTTAGGATAGATTACCTCATAACCCACCTTTTCAAGGAATTCTACCATCTTGTTCACCAAGTCTTTCTTTTCGTGATCCACATTTGAGTGACCCATTGTTTGGTTCAAGCAACTTGGGAAGTAAACCACTTTCTTCTTGCTTGCTGCTTGACTTAGAGGACATGTGTAATGACCTGTTGGCATTGCTGGTGTCCACAATGGAATACCTGCTTTGTGCAATGTCTCACCCACTACTTCTACGCCCTTGTTTCCAATGATTTTTTGAGCCACCGATGCTGCACTAAGCACAGGACGCAACACAGTCTTGACTTCTTTTAGATGATCGGCTGCAAATTCACCCACCTTATAGCCAAGACTACCCTTTGGTAGAGCTTCTTCGCGTAGGTCGTGAATCATATCACCCACATTTATCTTCATCGGACAAGATGTACTACACAAGCCGTCGCCAGCACATGTTTCGTTGCCTGCAAACTTGAATTGATCTTCAAGACGCTTCAAGCGTGCATTGTCTTCGCCTGTTTCGCGCAAACGCGACAATTCGCGTTGTATCACAATACGCTGACGAGATGATAATGTATATCCACATGATACACAATTCACTTCACAGAATCCACACTCGATACACTTATTCACACGCTCGTTGGTGATTGGCATTGGTTTCAAGCCCTTAACATAACATTCAGGATCATCATTGAAGATTACACCTGGATTAAGTATGTTCTTAGGGTCAAACAATTCCTTCACTTCCTTCATCACAGAGAAAGCCTTTTCACCCCATTCATGCACTACGAATGGAGCCATATTCTTTCCTGTTCCGTGCTCAGCCTTCAATGAACCGTCATATTTGTCTACGACAAGCTTTTCTACCTCAAGCATAAGGTTCTTATACTTGTTCAATTCGGCTTCGCTATCAAATCTTTGAGCGATAATGAAGTGGTAATTACCTTCAAGTGCGTGACCATAGATACAAGAATCTTCATAGCCATGCTTTTCAAGCATTTCCGCAAGGTCAACAGTTGCATTTGGCAAATCTTCGATATGGAATGCCACATCTTCGATGATTACTGTTGTGCCTATAGGACGAGTACCGCCCACACTTGGGAAAATACCCGAACGAATTGCCCAATACTTTGAATACTCTGCTGGATTATCTGTAAATCGTGCAGGTACGGCCAAATCGAATGGTTCCACCAAGCGTGTTAGCTCTGCTATATTTGCATCAAGTTCTTCTTTAGTGTCAGCCTTTGTTTCGGTTAGCACTGCTGTCAAGCCCACACCGGTAGTGTCGTTAACCGACGACAATGATTTCTTGTCGAGCATTTCGGCACTATGCACAGGGCCTTGACGCATTGCCACCACTGCTTCACTCGCTTCACGCAAACTCTTGAAATAGAGCATTGCGCTTGCCGAGTGCTTATACAAGTGACCTGAGTTCATGGTAAATTGGCTACCGAATGCCAATGTACCTTCCGAACCCACCATCAAGTGAGTGATGATTTCGAATGGGTCGGTATACAACACAAATGGCAATATATTCAAGCCTGTTACATTCTTGATTGCATATTTGTGCTTTATACGCTTCACCAATTCCTCATCGGCGTTCACTTTATCTCGTATTTCTTCTATTTTCTTTATAAAGTGAGGATGCGATGCTGCAAAAGCTTTTCGGCTATCTTCATTGCCAGTATCAAGTACAGTTCCATCAGCAAGCACTATGCGTGCCGACACAAGTACGCGATCGCTATTAGCGTGTGTTCCGCAATTCATACCCGAAGCATTGTTCATCACAATACCACCCACCATTGCCGAGTTCTTCGACGCTGGGTCTGGAGAGAAGATTCTGCCGTAAGGCTTCAATATTTCTGTTACGCGAGAACCTATAATACCTGGTTGAAGAACAATTTTCTTTCCACCCTCAAGCACTTCATAATCTTCCCAATTCTTACCCGCAACAATCAATATTGAATTAGTTATCGCTTGTCCCGACAAACTCGTACCTGCTGCTCGGAAAGTTACAGGAAGTTCATATTTGCTCGATAGCTTCATTAGCTTCGACACTTCTTCCTCATTTTTCGAGCGTATCACAATTTTTGGAATTTCACGATAGAAGCCCGCATCTGTCCCCCAAGCTAAACAATGAAGGTCATCGGTATAAATGCGGTCAGAAGAAACAAATTGCTTCACTTCTTCCAAATATGCCTTATATTTTTCTGCCTTTGTCATCGGTAATATTCGTTTTACCCTTTTTGAAAGGTACTTCTTTTATTACTTATAAAGATAATATTTCTTTGATTTTTCCTTAAATGCGTCAACATCCTTATTCCAATAGTCGATAATATCGGCTACCTTGTAATTCTTAGAGAATTCCAAGCGAATCTTGCTTGTTCCGCACACTTTATCAAACATGTTCCAACGATTTCCAAGTGTTCCTTGACCATTTTCGTCAAGAAGACGCTTATCTGGATACATTTCTGCCAAGATTTCCATTGCATGGAATTGAATCATTGTCAAGTTAGCATCAAGTACATCTGTGATGTATAGTTGCACACCTTGAATGTTTTCGCCCTTGCTTTGGCTATAATATGGCTTAATGTGGATTGGACGGAATACTACACCCTTCAAGTTCAAACCATTCATGCGATTACAGAACTTGTCGGCTTCGATCCATGGTGCACAGATTAGTTGGAATGGCATTGTGTAACCCACACCGATTGAGATGTTGTACAATTCGCCAATGATACCTGTTGCTGGATAGTATACTGCCGATTGTGGATATGGTTGATGAGGTGAAGGTAGAATCCATGGCATTCCTGTTTGGTCGAATGTCATGTAACGATGCCAACCAGTCATTGGCACTACTGTCAATTTAGCCTTCTTTTTGCTCTTCAACATTCCATCGTTAAGCATCAATGCAAGTTCACCTGGAGTTAAACCATATAGATAAGGGATTGGGAATTGGCTCACAAGTGAATAGAAGCCATCTTCTACCAAGCAACCTTCTACCTTCAAACCCGACAATGGATTTGGACGGTCAAGCACCATAAATTCCTTACCATTTTCGGCACATGCTTCCATACACAAGCCCATTGTGCTGATAAATGTAAATGAGCGACAACCATTGTCTTGGATGTCATAGATAAGCACATCTACATCTTTAAGCATTTCCTTTGATGGTTTCTTATTCTTACCATACAATGAATACACTGTTACGCCAGTCTTTGCATCTACATATGTATCAACCTTTGCTCCAGCATAAATATCGCCACGAACACCATGCTCTGGGCTATAAAGTGCTACAAGTTTCACACCCTTAGCTTCCGATAGGATATCGATAGTCGACTTTAGGTTGTTATCAACACCACTTGGGTTAGTAATCAAACCCACGCGCATTCCTTTCAATTGAGCGAAACCGCCATCACGAAGTGTTTCAACACCTGGCTTCACTTGTGCCATTCCGATGAATGACACAAGGCAAACCATTGTTAAGAATATAGATAATTTCTTCATTTCAATTCTTTCTTTGATTATTTCTTACCATAAGTTGGATCAATCTTTCTGTCAACGAAGAATGTCACAACCAATGTTGCAGCACAACATGCCATTACCATCCAGAAGAAGTTTACATATCCGATTGCTTCTTGAATATAACCTGCAAACATACCTGGAATCAACATACTTGCTGCCATAAATGCTGTACAGATAGCATAGTGTGATGTCTTGAACTCGCCATCAGAGAAGTACATCATGTAAAGCATATATGCTGTGAAACCAAATCCATAACCGAATTGCTCAATTGAGATAGCTGTTGCAATAATTGCAAGGTTTGTTGGTTGAGCTACTGCCAAATATACGAATGTAATACATGGCAATGTCATACATGCTGCCATTACCCACAACGACTTCTTCAAACCAAGACGAGATGCGAAGATACCACCAAGGATACCACCTACTGTCAAGAAGATTGTACCAATTGTACCATAAGCGATACCTACATTAGCTGTTGACATTCCAAGACCACCTGCTTCTTGTGATGCAACCAAGAATGGCATACAAAGCTTCAACAAGAATGCTTCTGGCAAACGGTAGCAAAGCATGAAGATGATTGCCAACCATACGCCCTTCTTCATGAAATAAGTCTTGAATGAACGACCAAATTCAGCAAAGATTGCACCAGCTGTTGCCTTACCTTCGATTGTTGGACGGTCAGCATCTGGCTTTGGTATGATAAACAAGTGGTACACTGTCACAAGTGCAAAAATCACTGTTGCTACGATTAATGTAACATTCCATGACAATGGGATATCATTGTATTCCAATTCTACCCAACCTGCAATAGCTACAAGCACACCTTGACCGAAGATATTCGACAAACGATAGAATGTTGAACGAATACCCACAAATTCAGCTTGTGTTCCGGTGTCAAGACCAAGCATATAGAATCCGTCGGCTGCAATATCGTGTGTTGCCGATGCAAATGCTGTGATAATGAATAGAATCAATGTTACCATGAACATACTCATTGGAGTTGTTCCCGATGTAATTTGTTCCACGCTTGGAGTTGGCAATGTAAGAACAAGCAACAAGAATGCGATCGACATAATAACTTGCATTGTTACAGTCCACCATCTCTTTGTCTTCATTACGTCAACAAATGGACTCCAGAATGGCTTAATCATCCATGGCAAGTAAAGTAGTGATGTGAAGAATGCCATATCACCATTAGGTACACCCATCTTAGCAAACATCATCACTGAAATGTTATTCACAAGGAAATAAGGAATACCTTGTGCAAAGTATAGAGTAGGAACCCATGTCCAAGGATTTCTGTATTTAACGTTTCCCATAACTCTTATTAATATAATTTATCGATTGATGCGTTAATAAAATAATGTAATAGAATTTCTTTGTAGCCGAAGCCCTTTTCACCCATTACTGCAGCGCCAATTTGACACAAACCTACGCCATGACCCCAACCTGCTCCATGAAGAACAAACTTTTGAGGTACACCGTTAGCATCAACATCTTGCTTTTCTACTACAAATGCTGAGCTATACAAGTGTGATGGCGACAATGTGCGGCGAATTTCAAGTTCCTTACCGATGATTTGAGTTTTCTTATCACCCACAATCTTCAAGCGGTAAAGACGACCTGATGTACCACGAGACACTGGTTCAAGGTCAAGTATTGTACCATAATCTACGCCCGAACGGTCAAGAATCAACTTTGATAGTTCTTCTTGAGTATATTCAACCTTCCAACGATAGAAGTCTGTTGTTTCTTGGTCGTAGTTATTCAACACTTGTGATAGGATTTTCTTATCGTTAGTGTTGCAATATGCTTCAGGAGCGTTTAGGATCCATTCACGAGCATTTTCTTCGACTGTCAAATCAGGGAAGTTCATCTCATCAGCACCGTCTAGACGAGCCACAAGATAATCATAATGCTTAGGTTCCCAACAGTTTTCAAATTCTTCGTAAACACCACCACAGCTCTTTGAGAAGCGTGCATCACAAAGTTCTCCGTCATACATTAGTACTTCACCCCAAGTTGCCTTGATTGCATCACGCACTGTTTGTGTTGACGAACGAGTAATACCCTGATAGCGTTGACAATGGTCGTCGGCACACACATCGAAGTTGAAGTGGTCTTCACGGTCATACCATTTCACCAATTCGTCTTCAGTTTGAGTGCATGCGCAGTACTTTTCAGCGCCTGCTGCCAATTTCTTACTCTTATCCATTTGCGCCAATAGCCAGCTACGAGAAATCACTGCGTGTGCCTTCAATAGTTCCAATGATGCTGTTGCACTCATTTCGCTCGAAATCACACTCAATAGATATTCTTCTACCGATAGGATATTCACTGGGCAGATAGCTCCATGTTCTACAATCAAGCGTAGCGAACCACGGAACGATTGGTTTTCTTTGCGTTCCCAGTGGAAGTTAACACCGATTGTTACACCTACCAACTCAAATGAGTCAGTTTCTATATTTGTTGGTTCAAACAAGAATTCATCACACACTTCGCCGTTCCAGCACACTTTTCCATCAACAAGAGTTGCCGATTGTGCGCCTGTCACTTCTTTGCCATTCACTGTGTATGTTCCGTGTAGTACGAAATCCACATTTGGCTCGTGCATAATACCTACTTGCACTTGAGGTACATTACTCATAGTTCTATGTCTAATTACTTTAAGATACTAATTAATTGTTCTGCATCTGCTTCGCTGAAGCACACTTCATCAAGAATCATTTGAATGTCTTCTGAAGTAATCTTTTCGAAGTCTTTTTCCAATGGAGTGATAAACACGCCACCCATATCCACCGATGCAGGTGATATAAGGATATTTGCATCTCCTTCAGCTGAGTAGCAAGATGGACGGTGTTGCTTTCTTGGGAATACTGCAATCTTCCATTCTTCGCCTTCTACCCAACACAAGATGTTAAGCATAGCTTCAGTTTCATCAGCCTTTTGTGGCAACGCAGCAAATAGTTCGTTGAACAATGCTTCGCCTGCTTCCTTCTTTGAAGCCGACACAACGAATGCCACACGACCAAGACCCTTTACATATTCCACCTTTGCGCCTTCTACTTCCTTTACAAGTGTCTTGTCACCCTTTGCAAGGTCAGTATCAAATGTCATAAAGCCCTTATTACCTGCTTGGAAGTGCATGTGGTCAGGAGCTGATGCGCCACACTTTGGACCATTATAGAACAAAATGTATTCAGGCAACAAAGCCGCAATCGACATCATATCGCCGATGCGACCCGAAATAAGTTGGTCTGTATGATCGTTGCAAGGTATTGTCAAGTGACGAGGGAAGATTGGGAATGGGTTGATTAGAACTGTATAGTTTTCCCATGCAAGACCTTCTTGAACTGCTGGGCGATTTGCCGCACACAAGAAGCACTTACGCTCTGCCAATGACTTAGCGTCTACCTTTGCTGCACTCGATACGATGCGTCCTGGGTTAAATTGGACATTGAAAGTGGCGTTACCCACTTTCAATGCCTTAACCTTTACACCTTTGAGCGCTTCAAAATTATTTTTAGCTGTTTCCCACACCTCAAATTGGCGTTGGAACAAATTTTCTACGTCCTTAGATGTGAATGCTGCCATTTTATTAAGCTTTCTTGTTTTTTGCAATACGAGCTTCAAGTTCCCATGTACGGATGCGGTCCTTGTATAGGTTGTGACCGTTCATCTTCACGATATCAAGTGATGCATCACTGTTGTCATCCCAACGACGGCACATATAAACTGGTTCGTAGATACGACCGATTTGGAAGTTACGAGAGATATTCAAACCAAGTGCATAGTCTTCACCGTAGCTTGTGTTAGGAACCTTAACTTCGCGAAGTACTGGAGTATAGAATGCACGAGGTGCACCAAGACCGTTGATACGAAGTGCATTGTTGCGACCGTTTTCTGGTGTCCATTCCTTGTGGTCGATGATACCTGGAGCGATCATGTTCATGTTGAAGTCAGTCATCATGTAAGTACCTACAACCATTGCGCAGTTTTGTTCGTAGAACGCATTCACCATTGTTTGAAGAGTGTTTTCATCTTTGTAAACGTCATCACTATCCAATTGAACGATGAACTTACCACACTTAGGGTGATATGCACCAAGGTTCCAGCAACCACCGATACCAAGATCCTTGCGTTCTGGGATGATGTGGATTAGGCGTTCGTCATCCTTGAATTCTTGGATTGCTTCAGTTGTTCCGTCAGTTGAACCGTTATCTACTACGATAAGGTTGAACTTGAAATCACACTTTTGTGACAATACTGAACGGATAGCATCGCGGATTGTGCGGATACGGTTGCGCACTGGGATCATAACAGATGCTTCAACTTCAAATTCACCCTTGTTGAATTCGATAGTTTCAAATTCTGGAGCAAGATAGCCACCGATTGCCTTCAAGTGTTCTGTACATGCTTGTTCCATTTCGATTTGACGACCACGGTTTCTTGGATCTACATAGTCGAAAATCTTTTCACCACTCTTACGAGTATCAAGCTGTACATCGCTGTATAAATATTCATTGATGTGAACAAGGTTTGCAATACGAGAGATGCGCAAACGCAAATCGTACAAACCAGCGTGTTCATATTCCTTGTCGATACCAGCAGCAGCTTCCTTATAAGCGGCAGCATTGAACAACAATACTGAACCGAAATCGAAATCGTCACGCAAGCTACCAAATTGATAGTCAATCACTGGTGCGTTAGTTTGCTTGCCGTCTACTACTTGGTAGTGGTCAGCATAAACCATAGCAGCACCGCTATCGCTTGCCAATGATGTCATTCTTTCGATAGCAAACATACCTGGTACCAAAGTGTCATACTTTGTGTAAAGAAGAACATAGTCTGCATCAGCCTTTTCAGCAATCTTCTTGATTGTATCAGTTGCATAAAGCGACTTGATTTCGATTGATTCACAACCTTCCAAAGTTCCTTCTGCTTCAGCAGTCTTTAGAAGATATACATTCTTCACTTGTTCACTCGCTTTCAAAGCTTCTACCGTAGCCTTTGCTTGTTCTGCACTTGCAAATGGCACGAAACAGTTAATTGTCTTGCACATTGTTCTTAAAATTTGTAATTATTATTAGTTGTTTATTTATTATTTCTCAAAAAAGTTCATTACTCGTTGCATCAACGCATTGCGTTCTGCTTCAGTTTCTATTACTTCAAATGGTACGCCCATGATGAATGTCTTATAGCCATCCTTTGATGCTGCAACACCTGCAGGGATATTGTTTTCGCTATATCTTAGCACTGTTGCACCTGTCTTTGTATCTGCTGGGAACACTGCATCTGGTGATTGCACTGCATACACCTTTTCGTTGAACGCAGTCACAAAGCTCCATGCTCCATCTTCACTCAATGCCTTGTGAATGCTTGGCACTGCATAAACCTTACCTTCTACAGCTGCTTGACCTACACGCCACTTGTAACCAAGTACTTCGGCAGCAAATGTCTTTTCAGTTTCTACAGCATCTTTCTTATCCCAAATATCGCTTGCGATAAATGAACCTGTCATCATCACATTACCGCCAGCCTTTGTATATTCAGTAAGTGCGTTCATAAGTTCAGGAGTCATGATCTTGAAACGGTTTGGCACTGCGCCACGACCCACCTTCACTTCTTTTTGCTTACCCATAATCAAATCGACTGCACAATATTGTTTTGCATCGATTGCATTGTTTGCAAATGCTGCTACGCTGCTTGATACAAATGAGTAACCAGCTGCCATAAGAGCTTCACCATGAACGATTGGGTAATCAAATGTATTACCTGCAATCACACTCTTTTCATAGTTTGAACGGCTGTTACCGAAGCCCGATGCATCGTCATCCATCCAAGGAATTTCGCGACGGAATTCGTTTTGTGCACCGATGTAGCTAATGTCGTTAATATATGGAACACCTGGGTCTTTTTCATCACAGAATCCTGCGATATCACCAGCATCAAACCAATCTGGAGCCGATACGCGAGTGAAGCTATTCACTACCATTACCATGCCCTTTGACTTTGGAGCAACGCCCAATGAAAGCACTTCACTTGGGAAGCTCTTACCACCTTCGTTCAATGCCACTACCTTGTAGCTGTGGATTAGGTTATCCTTCACTGTTGCTACATATTTAGGTTCTACTGTCTTTGCGATCACCTTGAATGCACCCTTACCGATTCTTTCATATACAAGATATGCCGATGCATCTGAGTTTGCTGTCAATGTATCTGCTGTTGGCTTCCATGTCAAGCAGAATTCATTTTCGCCTTGCTTTGCAATTGCGAACGAATTCACTGGCAATGGTTGAACTGTGTAAGGACGACCATCACGCTTAGCGATGAATTGCAACATACCCTTATAGATTGCGCGGCTCACTGTGAAACGGAATGTTGGATCCAAACCATACTTCATATCAGCGAAGTTTTGGTGAGAAAGAAGTTCAAGAAGCATTGTTGGCACTTCTGGCACACGAGCTTCTGCGTATGAACGGTCCCACATACCACGACGAGTCCAGTTTGGCTCAAAATGAGCGCGTACATCGTTCACGATATTAGTCATAATCTTATCGGTCAAGTCGCGCGACAAGATACGAGGTGTTCCGTCGGCATATTCATCAAATTTCTTTGACATATAGATACCTAATGTACCGATAATTGAGTCGTTTGGAGTTGTACCAGCATCTGTATGGAATGCAAATGCCAAGTCAACTGGAATATTCAAACCTTTTTCTTCTGGATTTACTCTTGAACCGTTTGCTAAGTAGTTCACCCAACGGCCACGACAGCTATAGTCGTCAGTATAGTCGTTTACACCTTCAGTTGGTGAGTACACTGAATCTGGAACACCTGCCCATTGTAGGAAGTAACGAGCACCTTCAGTGAAACGAGGATAGCCACTCTTTTGCCAGCGATAATCTACATCAGGCATTTCGATCTTACCCGATTTCTTGTTGTGATCGCTCTTCACATTTTCGCTCATAGCTTTCACCTTGCGTGCAATGTTACCCACACCACCACCGATCTTGACAGCATCGGCAGTTACCACGCCTTCTTCTTTTGAGAAGTTGCTCACTTCCACTACAGCTTCGTTCAAGCCAGCCTTCAATGGGAAATGACCAAGATACAACCATGTACCACCACCCATTGTTTGATTTACTGTGAATTTCTTAGCACCAGCTTGGCTGTTTACAGTGTATTGAACATCTTTTGCACTATTTTCCTTAGTTACATACGAGATATAAACTGCGTAGTCACCATCGCAAGGCACTTCAGCGTCCCATTTTGCTGTTGACACTTTATCAGCCTTCTTTGATGTAGCAACTTCGCGATAAGAACCTTCTTTGAAAGGATTTTCAACATCGCGGTATTCTTGACGGTTGTAAGCGAAACCTTCGCCTTCACCTTCGTGCCACTTTTCACCCTTACGTTGTTCGCTATATCCACGATAAGCATACTTACCATCTTCGTCAACGATTTGTTCGAATGTGTTGATATCGCGTTCGCGTGGGCTGATCACATAAGCACCTGCATTTTCAAGCATTGGCATAAGGAAAGGCATCACATAACCTTGTGTGTAAAGGTCTTCTACTGTTTGGAAGATACGAGCGCGTTGCCATTCCCAACGGTTCAACTTTGGCTCGAAGTACCAACCATGGCTTTGCCACAATGCAATCACATTGCCATTCAAACCTTGTGCATAAGTATCGTTTGGATCTTGCGATGTGATGAATTTTTCATTCTTTTTTCTGTATTTCTTTGAGAAAACAGGGATATACTTGCTTGCATCATTGTCCTTGATAGTCAATTCTACTTTGTATGACTTGTATTTTTCAGGCAATTGACCTTGGATCAAACTTTTTACATACACCAAATCAGTTACTGTAAAAGGCACATCGCCATACACTTCATTCACATCCACTGTTACTACTTTCTTCTTTTCGTTCACAGTAGCTTTCTTCACTATCACATTACCGATTCCCATCTTTTCAGGAACGGTTGTAGCGATCTTTGCTTGGATGCTATCTTTCACTGCAGCATCAAGCGATTTTTGAGCTGTTGCTCCTGCAACACCCATCACACATACCGACAATAATGTCAAGAAAATCTTTCTCATATTGGTTAAAATTCTTTGTTTCTCAGATTTAGTTTTTCTTCTAAAAATTGCAAAAAGCATACACCTACTGCAATTCATACAAATATAGCACATTCTATTCACATAACGAAACAAAAAAGTGCTTAATTGCTAATTTGTAAACAAATTTTAAGCATTAAGCACTTTTTTAGTCTTTTCACCAATATTTTCGGTCAGATTTTACTCCAAAATCATCATTTTTCCTGCGAGTGATATTTTATCAATCCATCGAGCGAACTCGCTTCGATTTTTCCTATTTCAACACCAAGTTCGTGAGCTACTTCTCGTAAAGTTTGCTCAAACAAACAAGCCACATTTCCAACTATGCTCACCGGATATTTTTCATATTCGTACTGGAAAATATTACGCTCAAAAAAGCGCTTAAATTCAGTGCGAACCAATTGGTTCACATAGTCGTTGTCAAGGTGTTCATTCAAGAAATTAGAGTACTTACTCAACCATATATGAGCTTGACGACCCGAGAACACCATATCCATGACTTCTTCAGGCGTAATTTGATATTTTTCGTAGAATGCGCTACTAATTTCTTGTGGTGCAAGACCCTTCAAACAGTCGCTCACCAATAGTCGTCCGAGCGACGAACCACTGCCTTCATCACCAAGAATAAAACCAAGTGAACGCACTTTGTTAACTATCTCACTACCATTATATTGACAAGAGTTTGAGCCTGCACTCAAAATACATGCTATACCTGCATTTTCGCCCAATAATCCACGAGCGACACCAAGCAAATTACTCTCTACTGTTACAGGTGTTTTGAATTGTGCCACAGCCGATAGCTCCACCAATTTCTTTCGCTCGGCAGTGCTACAACCCGACCCATAAATGTGTACATGTTCCCAACGACGCTTGAAAAATGTATCAGGCAATTCAAGTCTAATTGTGTGGCTAATTTCTCTTCTTGATTGAATGAATGGATTGAAACCATTCGTTCCCACTTTTTCTATTATTTCTTGATTTTCTACCAAAGCCCATACCGATTCGGTAGAATTACATTCTGCTATAACCCTCATCACGAGTACTCTATATATCTTTCTTCTTTCTTAAAATCTTTTCGGGGTGCAAAATTAAGCATTTTTATTCAATCTACATAATTCAAAATCTTAATTTACAATTTTTTAGCAACTTGTCACACCCCCTTTCAAGCCTCAACCAAAGCATCATTATTTACGCAAACTGGCTTCAACAAAGGAATTTCTTCTTCTCCTTAGCACATAAAAAAATCATCTCCTTTGAGATGATTTTTTTATCATTTATCTTTTGTAGTTTAAGTAATACCACGAATCCACTGGCTTACCATCTTTTGTGCCTGGAGTGAATGCTGGCAAAGCACGCAATGCTTCTATAATTTCTGGCTTGTACTCGTCCTTATAGCCACACTCGGTGAATTGAACTCGTCCCACCGTGCCGTCAGCCTTAATAACAATACTTGCTTTGAAACGCGCCTTTTCGCCTTTTTGTCCCTTACGCAAAGCCTTCTTCAATAATTTCTTCATTGCTTTCTCTCCATCAGGGAATTTTGGCGATGTTTCAGTTTCGCTATCATCAAGCATGTACACTGCATCAGGGCTTGCACCTATCTCTTGTGGCACTTCTTCCACCTTTGGTGCTTCTTGCTTTGGTTGAACTTCTTTTTGTGGTTCTTGTTGCTTTACTTCTTTCTTTTTAGGCGTTTCTACCACTTCCTCAACCTCTTCTTTTACCTCAACAGTATCTACTGCCACTTCTTCTACAGCGCTTTCTGTTGCTTCTTTCTTCGCGCCCATTTCGCACGATGTTACCGATAGCATAACACCTGCTACAAGCACTACTAAAATACTTTTTCTCATATTCTTCGTTTTATAATTACATCTATTTAAAAATATTATTTTCATATTCACGACTCTAATCTTCTACAACTATTACCATCGTTGTATCTTCAGCTATAGTATCTGCAATTTCTTCTTTTATTTCTTCTAAATCACAATAACCATATACATGCGTCCAACTATCTACAGGTTTTCCCTTATAAACACCTGGTTCAAATTCTGGCAAGTTCATGAAAATACTGTCTATTCTATCCCAATAATTAGACGCACAACTATATCCTCGCTTATGAATTGATTTTACTTTACCATTAGCGCCAATCACAAGCCATGCTTCAACGCCAAAACTTAAATGGTTCTTAAATTCTATCTTTTTTAGTTCATTTGCGACTATTTCTTCAAGCGCCTCATTACCACCCGGAAATTTAGGACCATTTTCATAATCCAAATCATATACACCTTTTATTACGGGATTCGGATTCCCGGAAACAAGTAATTCTGTTACTTTCGCCGTATTCAGCTCCGGTTTGGGCTTTTCACTTTCTAAAACAGTATCCTTTATTTCCTCTACTTCAATTTCTACTATTTCTTCTTGCAATGGTTGCTTTTCAAGCAATTGTTCATTGCTATCCTGTTTTTCATGACTCACACTACTGCACGATGCCACAGACAAACTTGAAGCAAACATTCCTACAGATAGTCCAGCAAGCATTACCGTCTTTCCCATTTGCCGACGTGCATCAAGCTGTTCACACAAATATAGCACCTCTGCCTCACATTTGGGACATGTGCCAGAACATTCTCCACGATATTGACACTCTGATGTTATATATTCTATATCATTTGCCTCAGCTATCTGCTTGCGAATCTCTTTTAGTATCCTACAAGTTCGTTTCCCTTGCGTCATATCAGTTAGTATTTTATATAAACAAATTCATCAAACCTCATAAATCCCATCTTCTCAAGTATTGCGCGACTCTCTCCTCTATCGTAGGCAGTATTGAAATCAGGAATTAGTGGCAATCTCACAAGCACATCATCTTGCCTTCCTTGATTAGCAAGAAATCGCAAATTTGCCAATACTTGTGTATTATCTCGTTTCGTATAAGCCTCATAAATGTTTGGATTCATATCCTTCACATCAACAATAAAGCCATCCACCACCGAAATCAATGCCTCTATATTCTGCTGTGGTACATTTAATGATGTCTCCACATAAATGCGCCACTTTTCTCCACAAATCTTGCGGAAATCTCTAACAAACTCGTATCTAAGTGCTGGTTCACCTCCACCAAATGTTACTCCACCACCAGTTGCCAAAAAGTACAACTCATCCGCCTTCACCTTGCCGTAAAGTTCTTTGCATGTGAAATGTTCAATGTGCTCGGTGCTTTCTGTTATAGTGCGAGGATTCAAACAATATTTGCATCTCAACGGACAAGAATGAAATACAACCAATGTGGTAACGCCTTCACCATCTACGCCAAGACGATGGCGTGCAATTCCTATTATTGGTACATGTTCTTCCATTAATCCTATCACTTATGAGGTACAAATTTAATGAATCTTCGGCACAATATCAAATTTCTAACGCCTACGCATATAAAACACGAAAGGCAACCACTATGGGTTGCCTTTCATTCAGTCTATGTTATTTCGATTAGAATACACCGATAACATTGCCTGCTGCAGCTTCTACCAAGAAACCATAGATGCAGCTTACAATACCTACAAGCATAATACCAAGCACGCAGATTACCATTGCTGTGCGCTCAGTACATGAGCTCTTGAATGTTTCGATTGCGCCACCTTCACCTGGCTTGTTGATAAACATAGCCTTCACTACAAGCAAGTAGTAGTAAAGTGAGATGATAGTGTTAAGCAATGCAATGAATACAAGTACATACAATGCTACATTACCTGTGCTCAATGCTCCAGCAAAGATGAAGAACTTGCTGAAGAAACCAGCGAATGGAGGAATACCTGCAAGTGAGAACATTGCAAGCATCATCGCAAACGACAACCAAGGGTTAGTGCTACGAAGACCATCGTAATCGCTCATCATCACCTTGCCTGTCTTGTTTTCGATTGCACCAATCACTGCAAATGCAGCCAAGTTTGACAATACATACACAAGTACATAGTACATCAATGAAGCAAGACCAAACTCATTAGCTGCCACTACGCCAAGCATAATATAACCTGCTTGTGACACTGATGAGAATGCCAAGAAACGCTTCATATTGCGTTGACGAATTGCAAACAAGTTACCAAGTGTAATTGTCAACACGATAAGTGCATATAGCATCCATTTCCATGCTACAGTGTATAATGAACCAAATACTTGAGTCAAGATTACCATGAATGCAAACGCTGCTGCACCCTTAGAAATTACCGATAGGTAACCAGTAACTGGGGTTGGAGCGCCTTGATATACATCGGCTGTCCACAAGTGGAATGGTACAAGTGATAGCTTGAAACCTACACCTGCAATCACAAATGCCAATGCAATGATAAGCATTGTTGATTGTTCGCCTGTTACCATAGCTGCAATATCACTGAAGTACAATGAGCCTGCCAATGCATACACAAATGACAATCCCATCATGAACAATGCTGATGAGAAGATAGCTGTAAACAAGTACTTAGCTGCTGCTTCGTGACTTTCATAACGATTCTTTTCGAATGCGATCAATGCAGCAAGTGGCAATGATGCAGTTTCAAGACCGATCACGAACATCAAGAAATGGCGTGCCGAAATCATGAAGTACATACCGAACAATGTAAGCAGCAACAATTCATAGAATTCGCCACGACGCACTGTCATATATTCGCTATTTGCCCATTTTACCGATTGAATTAGTACAATCAACATACCGATATTCAAAATAGCCTTGATAGCTACGGTTGCCGAAGTGTTTACAAACATTCCGCCGAATATCGAGCAATTTGCATCACACAAGAACACATTTGCAATGGTGAAGATACCGAAAGCTACACAAGTGAACAATGGTAGTGCATTTTGAGCCTTCTTTGACAAGAATGTGTCATACAAGAACACCAATAAGAACACTCCAAGTAGTCCTATTTCTTGTGGCATACTTAAAAATTGTGAATAATCCATTTTCTTTTCGTCTTTTTATTTCAACATTACAAATCTATTAGAAAGCTCCCAAAGCCTTGATGATTGGGCTGAAGCTATCATAAATAATCTCGTTAAAGAAGTTAGGGAAGCAACCAAGACCTGCAACACACACGATCAATGTGATAACTGCAAATTTTTCGTGCCATACTGCATCGGTCAATGTGCGATGGTGTTCATCATGCACTGGACCATATAGCATCTTTCCTACTACGCGCAAAATATAAACTGCTGTGATTACGATTGCACTACATGCCATAATTGTCAACACGCGGTGGAACATATCAGCATGTGCAAACGAACCTACGAAGATTGTCATTTCAGCTACGAAACCACTGAAGCCTGGCAAACCAAGGTTAGCAAGACCGGCAATCACATAACCTACACCCAAGAATGGCATAATTTGCATCAAACCACCCATCTTGCGGATATCGCGAGTGTGTGTACGACCATAAATCATACCGATTAGGGCGAAGAACAATGCTGTCATAAGACCGTGAGATAGCATTTGCATGATCGCACCTGTCATAGCAGTTGTGTTAAGCATCAAAATTGCAAAAAGCACCATACCACAGTGGCTCACCGATGAATATGCGTTGATATATTTCAAGTCGGTTTGTACACATGCGCTGAATGCACCATATACAACACTGATACCTGTTAGAATCAAGAAGATCCAAGCCATTTCGTTGGCTGCATGAGGCATCAAGTAGATTGCGATACGGAAACAGCCATAGCCCCCTAGCTTCATCAACACACCAGCGTGAAGCATTGACACTGCTGTTGGTGCCGAAGCGTGACCGTCAGGGCTCCATGTGTGAAATGGGAACATTGCACCAAGCACACCGAAACCTACGAAGGTCATAGGGAACAAATAGTATTGCCATTCGTGAGGAATTGCATTATTCTTTGCAATTTCAAGCAAGTTCATTGTCAAGTTTCCATCGGCCGATGAATTGAAATAGATACCAAGGATACCAAGCATCAACAATGCCGATGCACCCATAAGCATCAATGTAAGCTTCATTGCCGAGTAGTTCTTATTACCGCTACCCCATACACCAATCAACAAGTACATTGGGATAAGAGCCACTTCATAGAACATAAACATTGCGAACAAGTCTACTGCGATAAAGAAACCGAATACACCTGTCGATAGCAACCAGAACCACAAGAAATATTCGCGTGGTAGTGGATCCATATTCCATGACGCAAACACGCCAGCAAATACAATTACACATGAAAGCAATAGCATTGATACTGAGATACCGTCTACACCAAGCGACAACTTGATATTCAACGACTCAAACCACATCCAATCGCCACGGAACAACATCTCGTCAGCTACGCCAGCTGCTCTTAGTTGCAAGAATTCTACGAGCAAATACACGCCAAGCGCCATCAAAGCTGTTGCGCCTACAATAGACACCGCTCTAACTTGCTTGATATTCTTACACACCGCCAATCCTGCCAATGTAAGCACAGGAATTACGACGAAATAAATTAATATATTTTCCCAAATCATTTTTTCTAAGTATTTAAGACCGTTCCTACAATTAGATTAAACATATCACTGTAATTGCACCTAGCAACAACGCGCCGATCAAATACACATATACATACACTTGAACATTGCCCGATTGCAACTTACGAACTGCAAATGATGCTGCATTTGTAAGACTTGCAAGCTTATTCAATGATCCATCTACGATTTGACGGTCAAACCACGCCAAAGGACGGCTCACGCGTTCGAAGATGATCTTATGTGTAATGAATTGATACAATTCGTCCATATAGAAGCGGTTGTAAGCAGCTGTCCACAAACCATTGAATGCATTTTTCATCTTGGTTGGAGCTTCGTTTTCCTTCAAATACAACTTTGTTGCAAGAAGAATTGCGATCACTGCTACAGCAACACTACTTACAGCTACCCACATTGTCATGTGAATTGGGTGGCTTGCACGATCGTATGTAACCATTTCACCGAATGGAACAAATCCTGCCAAGATTGACACTACCGACAAGATAATCAATGGCAACGACATTGTCATTGGAGCATCATGTGGAGTGTGATGACCATAATCAGGATTATTCCACCAGAATATCTTATAGTACAAGCGGAACATATAGAATGCTGTCATACCTGCTACAAGCATCATCCAAACACCCCAGATTGGGCTATTCAAGAATGCAGCAACAAGAATTTCGTCCTTACTGAAGAATCCTGCAAATGGAGGAATACCTGCAATTGCAAGACAGCCTATCGCAAATGCGATGTTACAGATTGGCATATACTTGCGAAGACCACCCATCGCGCTCATTTCATTGCTATGTACAGCATGAATGATTGCACCAGCACACAAGAACAACAACGCCTTGAACATAGCGTGTGTGAACAAGTGGAACATTGATGCCATGTAACCCACACCGTCGTGAAGCTCAGGACGAGCCACGCCAAGTGAAGTCACCATGAATGCGATTTGTGAAATTGTTGAGAACGCAAGCACACGCTTGATATCACTTTGCACACATGCCACTGCTGCTGCATAGAATGCTGTGAATGCACCGATAACAGTGATTACCATCATTGTGCCTTCTTCCAAGCAGTACAATGGGAACATACGAGCTATCAAGTACACACCTGCAACAACCATTGTAGCAGCGTGGATCAATGCTGATACTGGTGTTGGACCTTCCATCGCATCTGGTAGCCAAATGTGCAATGGGAACATTGCCGACTTACCTGCACCACCCATGAAGATGAGTGTCAATGCCCAAGCTGTTACCGAGCAACCCATGAATGTTGCACCACCTGCAGTTGCAATTGCAGCTGTAGGATCGCTTGTCAATGTGATGAAATCGAATGTTTGTGTATAGAATGATAGAATCAAGATACCCACCAAGAAACCAAGGTCGGCAAAGCGAGTCACGATGAACGCCTTCTTTGATGCCGATACTGCTGCTGGCAATGTGTAATAGAATCCAATCAACAAATACGATGATACACCCACAAGCTCCCAGAAGATATACATTTGGAAGATGTTTGGAGCCACTACAAGACCAAGCATTGACAATGAGAAGAGCGACAAGAACGCATAGTAGCGTTGCAAGCCCTTTTCATATTCGTGGTGATGATCTTGCATATAGCCCAAGCTATACAAGTGTACCAAGAAAGATACAGTTGTGATAATCATTAGCATCATTGCCGATATTGGATCAAGCAAGAAGCCTACCTTTATCACAAGTTTTTCGCTAAATTCAAGCCATGTCAAATCCCATGCCACAAGTTGTTGGCGTATTCCATCAACAATTTGACCTTGTGTGGTGCCAAAGAAATAGTCAAGAGCTATAGTGTAGGCAATCACGGCTGTGATACCCATCATTGTAGTTCCCACTACCCCAGCAGCCTTACGGCTCAATCGAGTACCCATTAGTCCCAAGAATAGGAATGTAACCAATGGGAGTACCAATATTAAATACGAATATGAGAAATCCATAAATCTTAAAATTTCATTTTAGTAAGTTCACGAATATCGATATTCTTAGCCATGCGGAACACATTCACGATAATCGCTATCGCCAATGCTGTTTCGGCTGCCGCTATCGCGATGGCAAACAATGAGAAGAACATGCCTTCCATCTCACCCGGGAACAAATAACGGTTAAACACAACAAAATTGATATCCACCGCATTAAGCATCAACTCAAGCGATATCAATATTGCAATCATATTTTTGCGGGTAACAAACCCATAAACACCACAGCAGAACATAATCAAGCTAGGTACGATATACATCAATAGTGTCAATTCCATATCAATATCCTCCTTATCGTTTACGGGCAATTACTATACCACCGATTATACATGCCAACAATAAGATACTTATTGCTTCAAATGGCAATAGATAACCAAATTTTTCTGTACTCAATAGCATTGTTCCTATCTTGTTGATAGTTACATCAAGTGGCTGATTTGCCAAAGACATACACATATCCCACTTTGAAAACAATGCATATCCACACACTAATGCCGACAATACTGCTGCACTCAAACCCACCATCTTCTTTTGCGATTCAAGAGGCTCAGAGTCCTTGCCAGGCTTTCCAGTTAGGAATATTGCAAACACGAACAACACAAGTATACCTCCCGCATACACAGCTATCTGCACTGCACCTAGGAACTCATATCCCATTTGGAAATAGATTCCTGCTGTAGCAAATAGCACGAAAAGCAAATATGTCGCTGCACGCAATATCTTTCTTGTGGTCACAGTCATCACTGAGAACACAATAATTGATAGCGTAATTATGAAATACGCGATTATATTTCCTAATGATTCCATATTTATTAATTTTCTTGTTTTTTATCTTCTGGTGTAGCTTTCTTAGCTATTTCTTCCGCCTTTGGGGCTGCTGGCGCTGGCTTTTCCTTTTCTGGCAAATAATTCAATTGCTTAACCAGCTTTTCACGCGTAAATACAGCTTGTTCAAAGTCGTTATCAAACTCTATGGCTTTTGTAGCACAAGACGATACACACAACATGCAGAAGGTGCAGCTGCCAAGGTCATACATATACTTTTCGAGTTTTTTCTTCTTCTTTCCATCAGGCATCTCAACCATCTTCGATTCGATAGTGATTGTTCCATTTGGACAGTTCATTTGACACAAACCGCAAGCTATACACTTATGATATCCTTCGCTATCATATTTAAGCTTCATTGTAGCTCTAAAGCGTTCAGGAATCTCAAGAGTATCTCTGTTTTCAGGATACTGATAAGTAAGTTTCGGAGTGACAAATTCTTTTCCTGTCACTTGCAATCCCTTCAAAAGGCTGGTTATACCCTTAAAAAGAGAAGAGAAATATTCCTTAATACTCATAGATAAGTAATACTTATAAATACACTTCTATACCGAAATTATTATTATTCGCAAAGGTGAACCGGTATTTTTCTCACCTTCTTCGTTCTTATCTCTTTATTTATCGTTCTACTTGACCGCCCACAATGTCGAGAAGTTCGGTAGTAATGCCTTGCTGACGCAACTTATTATATTCAAGTTGCAAGCCTTCAAGCAATGTCTTGGCATTATCACTCGCACTCTGCATTGCCATCACACGAGCTGCTTGTTCCGAAGCATTATTCTCGGTGAATTGAGCTTGCATCATAGCAAGAATGTACAATGGTAACACACTGTTAAAGATTGAATTACCATCGGGTTCAAACAGGCAAGGAGCGTTCTTATTCACCTCAGCGCTACCTTCAGCTACAAGTGCCTCATACGACACTGGCAATAGTTGCTCTGCAACCAAGCGTTGACGACTCATTGAAAGGAAGTGCATATACACCACTTCTACCAAGTCATATTCGCCTGCCAAGAAGCCATTCTTTAGCGATTCGGCAAAGTCGGCTACTTCACGCTGAGTACTGCGTGTGTGGATTGGTGCACTTTGCACATCCACAACACCCTTACCCAAGCGATTCATGGCCTTAGCCATCTTCTTTCCCACAGGAATGATTGTGATTTTCACATCATCCCCATATTTCTCACGCGACGCTTCTACATACTCGAGCAAGCCCTTGTATATATTATTGTTATAAGCGCCACACAATCCATCGTCCGAACCATATACTACATACGCGATACGCTTCACTTCACGCTCTTCGATGAGAGGAGAAGTGTACTCGCCATCAGCAGCCAACAAGTGACTTATCACTGTTTGGATTTGGCTACGGAATGGCACCAAACGCTTTAGCGCTTGCTCATACTTGTGCATTTTAGCCGACGAAATCATCTTCATAGCACCAGTAATTTTCTGTGTTGATGCTACCGATCCGATTCGTCCTTTTAACTCGCGCAATGTTGCCATAGTATACTATTAATCCTTAAAATTACTTGCTACTTGCTTTGCTACTTCGGCAAGTTTTGCTGTTACATCATCATTGATAACACCACTCTTAAGCACATCAAGTACTTCAGCTTGGTATTTTGCCTTCAATGTTTGAATAAACAACTTTTCAAACTCTGCTACCTTGTCAAGTGGCACTTCACTCATCAAACCTTGTGTTCCGCAGTAGATAGCTGCAATTTGCTCTTCTACTGGAACTGGTGAATATTGTGGTTGAATCAACAATCGTTCATTCTTGCGGCCCTTGTCGATTGTCATAGCTGTTACAGGGTCGATATCGCCACCGAACTTAGTGAACGATTCCAACTCACGGAACTGTGCTTGTGAAATCTTCAATGTACCTGCCACCTTCTTCATTGACTTGATTTGAGCATTACCACCCACACGCGACACTGAGATACCCACGTTCACCGCTGGACGAACACCATTGTTGAACAATGCAGATTCAAGATAAATCTGACCGTCAGTAATCGAAATCACATTGGTTGGGATATATGCCGATACGTCACCAGCTTGTGTTTCGATGATTGGAAGCGCTGTTAGCGAACCACCACCCTTCACAAGAGGCTTCATTTCTTCTGGTAGGTCATTCATCGATTCAGCCACCTTTTGGTTGTCGATAATCTTCGCAGCACGCTCAAGCAAACGAGAGTGCAAGTAGAAGATATCACCAGGATAAGCTTCACGACCTGAAGGACGCTTCAAGATAAGACACAACTCACGATATGCTACGGCTTGCTTTGACAAGTCATCATATACGATAAGCGCATCACGACCTGAATCGCGGAAGTACTCACCGATTGCAGCACCTGCAAATGGCGCATAGTAGCGCATTGATGCTGAATCTGATGCTGTAGCTGCTACTACAACTGTGTACTCAAGCGCTCCATGTTCCTTCAATTCGTTTACGATTTGAGCCACGGTAGATGCTTTTTGACCGATTGCTACATATATACAATATACAGGCTTACCTGCATCGTAGCCACTTTTTTGATTGATAATAGTATCGATTGCGATAGCTGTCTTACCAATCTGACGGTCGCCAATAATAAGCTCGCGTTGACCGCGACCTATTGGAATCATCGAGTCGATAGCCTTAATACCAGTTTGTAGTGGTTGATTTACTGGTTGACGGAAAATTACACCAGGTGCTCTACGATCAAGAGGCAATCTCACCTTTTCACCTTCAATAGGACCCTTACCGTCAAGAGGTTCACCAAGCATGTTGATTACACGGCCAAGCAAACCTTCACCCACTTCAATCGACGCGATTTTTCCTGTGCGACGAACACTCATGTTTTCAGTCACTTCGTTCACCTTATCGAGAAGAATCACACCCACATTGCTTTCTTCAAGGTTCATAGCCACGCCTGTTACGCCGTTCTCGAATTCTACAAGCTCATTAGCTTTCACATTTTCAAGACCGTAAACATGCGCTACGCCATCACCAACGCTAAGCACAGTGCCCACTTCTTCAAAAGATACCTTTGCATTGACTGCACTGAGTTCTTTCTTTAATATTTCTGATACCTCGCTTGGATTAATCATCTCTTTAAGAGTTTTAAACGCAATTTCTTTAATTCATTCTTAATAGAAGCATCAAGCACCATCGAATCCACTTGTACAGTAAATCCACCTATTAAGTCTTTGTCCACTGTTACTGTGCGCTCTATTGTCTTTCCTTCGAGCTGATGTTGCACCACTTCTATTATCTGCGACAATTTATCATCTGGCAATTGTGTTGCCGTCACGATATTCACTTGCGCTATATTGTTTGCCTCACGATATATTTTACCATAAGACAACGCCATTTCGCGCATAGAACTTTCGCGGTTGTTCTTTATTACCATCAAGATGAATTTGTCAAGACATCCGTCCTTTTCAGCTCCCGATGCCGACAAAAGCACTTTTTCCCTATCGGCTACGGGTAAAAATGGATTATCAACCGTCTTCTTAAGTTCAGGCAATGCCTCATAACTTTCCGACAGTCGCTTCATCTGCAAATACACTTCTTCGCTTGCCTTTTCTTCTATAGCAAACTTATACAATGCCTTTGCATACCGATTTGGAATAAGTCCATCATTCATAACTATCAGTTTTTAGATTCAACCTCGTTCAACAATTTATCCACAAGCTCGGCTTGTGACTTATCATCAGCCAAGTCGCGACGAACCACTTGTTCAGCGATTTGCAACGCAAATTGACTCACCTCACTGCGGAATTGCAACTCTGACTCCTTGCGCGCTTGCTCTATAGATAGCTTTGCAGCATCCATTACCTTTTGAGCTTCTTTTGCGGCTGCTTCTTTTGCTTCCTCAATGATTTGAGTACGCATTTTGGCAGCTTCGCGCAAGATTTCAGCTTGCTGTTTCTGTGCTTCGCTTACATATTTTGCAGCTTCTTGTTGAGCATTCTCCAATTGTTCCTTTGCATTTTGAGCATATTCAACTCCCTTATCGATAAGTGCAGCTCTTTCTTCGAGCGACTTAACGATAAATGGCCAGCCAAATTTCCCCAATAGGATCACCAATAGGAGAACTGTCACAAACATCCAAAATATCAAGCCGAAATCAGGCGAGAACAGTTCCATTCTATTTTATTTAAACAAACAATGTTAATAGACAAACGATAACACCGAATAGTGCCACACCTTCTACAAGCGCTGCGATCACAATCATATTACTACGAATGTCGCCTGCCGATTCTGGTTGACGAGCGATTGCTTCCATTGCAGATGCACCAATCTTACCAATACCAAGACCAGCACCAATTGCGATAATACCTGCGCCAATACAAGCACCTAGACGATCAAGACCAAGACTTTGAGCAGCTTCTACTGCTTGAGCTAAAATCATTGCTAACATAATTCTAAAATTTTAAAGTTAATATTTTTGTTATTTTTTATTTTTTGTTTTTTAAAGTTTTTCTTATTTGTGTTCTTCGCTATGATGGCCTTCTTCTTGGGCTAGCGAAATGAACAATGCCGATAGCATAGTGAACACGAAGGCTTGGATAAAGCTCACTAGCACATCAAGCAATAGCATGAACAGTGAGAACATCAACGATACCACTGTTGTTGCTCCTGTTGCTACAGGACCGAATGCGCCAAAGATGAAAATGAGCAGTGTCAACACAAGCACAATGATGTGTCCTCCCATCATATTGGCAAATAGACGCACCGTCAATGCCGCTGGCTTTGTAAACAAACCGAACAACTCAATCATTGGCATGATTGGTAGCGGGAACTTAAGCCACATTGGCACATCTGGCCAGAATACCTCTTTCCAGTAGTGTTTTGAACCGAATGCATTAGTCATGAAGAATGTGAACAACGCCAATACGAGCGTTACAGCAATATTACCAGTCAAGTTTGCACCACCAGGGAATATTACAAGCAAGCCCAATAGGTTCATCACCAATATCAAGAAGAATACTGTAAGCAAATATGGACCAAACTTTTCAGCTTTCTTGCCAAGTGTTGGACGAATCACATTGCCATACACAAATTCTACTATCAATTCCAACATTGCAGTACCCTTGCGAGGTGCCTTCAATGGGTTCTTCTTATACCAGCGGTGTATGCACATCACGCATAGTACCACTACAAATGCCGAGATGAATAATGCGGCAACATTCTTTGTAATCGAAATGTCGATTGGACGATATTCTGAACCATCAGCCTTCACGCCCACCACTTTGCCATGATAATCACCTTCGGTTGCAATCTTAAATCCATCGTATGACGCTCCGTGTTCCAATCGAGCTGAGCTAAATACATGCCAGCCTCCTTCTTCGTCAATTACAATTATCGGAAGAGGGATATTGTGATGATGTGAAAACGGAACTGCCCAGCCGTATTGGTCGCCAAGGTGGTGAAATATCACTCCCTTAGGGTCAACACCTTCCGACGAATGCTCACTTGCTACAGCTGCCACTGGGCTCACTGCACATAGCATCATCAGAGACATTAATATGGTCAGTACTTTCTTCATATTCAACAGATTTAATACAAACACACTGAAACAACATTATGATTAATGTCGGCAATACCGCCCTTAATCTCCATTTCCTCGTCCTTGCCGTCAACGGTATACACCATCTTTCCTGCAACGAGCGATGAAATCAAGGCAGCGTGATTCTCAAGCACTGTAAATAGTCCAAGTGCTCCTGGCATAGTCACTTTACTAACTTCGCCAGTGAATTCCACCTTTTCAGCCGATATTATATTCAGTGTCATATTTCTCTAATTAATTTTTCGTTACTTCTTAACTTCAGCAAGCATCTTCTTACCCTTTTCAATCACTTCGTCGATTGTTCCGGCATTCAAGAATGCTTGTTCTGGATATTCATCCATTTCGCCGTTCAAAATCATCTTGAAACCACGAATTGTTTCATTCAATGGCACCATTACACCTGGAAGACCAGTAAACTGTTCTGCCACGAAGAATGGTTGTGACAAGAAGCGTTGTGCACGACGAGCACGAGCCACTACAAGCTTATCTGCATCACTCAATTCTTCAACACCAAGAATTGCGATGATATCTTGCAATTCGTTGTACTTTTGAAGCAATTTCTTAACACTTTGAGCCACTTCGTAGTGTTCTTCACCTACCAAGTGTGGGTCAAGCATGCGAGATGTAGAGTCAAGTGGGTCAACGGCTGGATAGATACCAAGCTCACTAATCTTACGGCTCAACACTGTTGTTGCATCCAAGAAGCTAAATGTTGTTGCAGGAGCAGGGTCAGTCAAGTCGTCGGCTGGCACATAGATAGCTTGTACCGATGTAATACTACCCGACTTAGTTGATGTAATACGCTCTTGCAATGCACCCATTTCCGATGCCAATGTTGGTTGATAACCTACTGCCGATGGCATACGACCAAGCAACGCTGACACCTCAGAACCTGCTTGAGTGAAACGGAAGATGTTGTCGATGAATAGAAGGATTTCCTTACCACCACCATCTTGATCACGGAATTGTTCAGCAACTGTCAAACCTGAAAGAGCTACGCGAAGACGAGCACCTGGAGGTTCGTTCATCTGTCCAAACACAAGTGTACCTTGTGACTTAGCCACTTCGGCCATATCCACATCTTCAAGGTTCCACTCGCCCTTTTCAAGACCTTCCTTAAACTTATCACCATATTTGATTACACCGCTTTCAATCATTTCACGAAGCAAGTCATTACCTTCACGAGTACGCTCACCCACACCAGTAAATACTGAGAAACCGTTGTGACCATGTGCAATATTATGGATAAGCTCCATAATCAACACTGTCTTACCTACACCGGCACCACCAAACAAACCGATCTTACCACCCTTAGCATAAGGTTCAAGCAAGTCGATAACCTTGATACCTGTAAACAAGATTTCCGAGCTGATTGACAAGTCTGCAAATGCAGGAGCTGGCTGGTGTATTGAACGACGTGCCGATCCTTCTTCCATCTCTTTCAAGTGGTCGATTGGTTCACCTACTACATTCAACAAACGGCCTTTCACTTGATCACCAGTTGGCACAGAGATAGGCATACCTTTGCTAACTACCTCCATTCCACGCTGCAATCCATCAGTACTTTCCATAGCAACACATCGCACTGTATCTTCGCCAACGTGTTGTTCTACTTCAAGAATCAATTCCGAGCCATCTTCACGCTTCACACCAAGTGAAGTATAGATAGCTGGTACTGCATTACCTTCACCTTCGAAGATAACATCTACCACAGGACCGATTACTTGTGCTATTTTTCCAATATTTTTGTTCATAGCAACGCTTGTATATTAGTTTTTTAGTAAATTCTTCGTTTTTTAGAAATGCAAACCATACATTACTACGATGGTCATCAATATCAAGTTGAACAAACCGATTGGCATCAAATATTTCCATTCAAGCTTCAACATTTGGTCGATACGAACGCGTGGGAATGACCAACGGAACCAAATCAACAAGAATGAAATAAAGAATGCCTTACCAAGGAACCACACTACCGATGGAATATAGTCCATAACGGCATTGAAGCCTTCCCATCCTGGCACATGCAATGGCATCCAACCACCCAAGAATAGCAATGAAGCGATTCCTGACACTACGAATAGGTTCAAGTATTCAGCCAAATAGAAGAAACCGAAGTGAATACCTGAATATTCAGTGTGGTAACCTGCAGTAAGCTCATGTTCAGCTTCTGGCATATCGAATGGGCCACGGTTAGTTTCAGCATTTGCAGCAATCAAGTAGATTACAAATGCGATAAATGCTGGAATATGTCCCTTGAACAAGAACCAACCATCAGCTTGAGCTTCTACCAAACCAGTGATTGACATTGTTCCTGAAAGAACAACCATTGTCAAGATTGACAAACCGATTGACAACTCATAACTTACCATTTGCGCGCCCGAACGCATCGCACCGATAAGTGTATACTTGTTGTTACTTGACCATCCTGCAAGCAAGATACCAAGCACACCAATTGATGATGCAGCAATCATAAAGAACACACCGATATTGAAATCGATTACTTGTAGACCATTACCCCATGGCAAGCATGCAAATGTAAGCATTGATGCGATAATCACAAGATATGGCGCAAGGGCAAACAAGAAACGGTCGATGTTTTCAAGACGAATAAGCTCCTTAATCAAAATCTTGAACATATCGGCAAATACTTGCAATGCTCCCCAAGGACCTACACGCATAGGACCAAGGCGACATTGGAACCAAGCACACAACTTTCGTTCATAAATAATGTAGAACAACGCCAATAGAGCATACACAAGAAGCAATGCTACACCGATTAGCACGCACTCTACTGTTGTTGTAAGCCAGCCCGGCATAAAGCTCAAAAGGAAATTATGCAACCAGCCTGTAACTATACTGAAATCAAACATATCTGTTATTTTTTCTTTAAGTTTCTATAATGTATTAATCTCTATCGGTCGATATCTGGAATTACATAGTCCATAGATGCCGAGATTGTAATCAAGTCAGCAATCTTATAGTTTGCACAATATGCATCGATTGCACCCACATGGTTCAAACATGGGCTATTGAAGTGCATACGATAAGGGTTCTTTCCACCATCGCTTTCAATATACACTCCGAACGAACCACGACTTGCTTCTACTTCTTGGAACCAGCGACCTGCAGGTAGCTTAATCATCTTAGGCACCTTTGGAGCAGCAATCTCATTGCCTTCTTCCTTTTCAAGCATATCGCAAAGTTGTTCAAGCAAGCTCACGCATTGCATCACTTCGTCCATTCTCACCATATAACGAGCGAAGCTATCACCTTCAGTGTAAAGCACTTCGTCAAACTTCAATTCGCCATATACTGCGTATGGAGTGCGCTTACGAACATCACATGACCAGCCCGATGCGCGTCCGTTAGGACCACTTGTACCGTAGCTAATCACTTCTTCCTTAGACACTACACCCACACCTTGAGTTCTCTTTTCAGTGATGATGTTACCAGTGAATAGCTTGTGGTATTCAGCCACGCGTTCTGGCATAATTGCACATAGTTCGCGCACATCCTTGATAAAGTCAGGGTGTACATCAGCAGCCACACCACCAATCACATGATAATGTTGTGACATACGACCACCAGTTGTCTTTTCAATAATATCAAGAATTTGTTCGCGTTCACGGAAACCATATACGAATGCTGTTGTTGCACCCATATCCATCGCCATACAACCAAATGACAACAAGTGAGAAGACATACGCATCAACTCGTCCATCATCACACGGATCACTTGCACACGGTGAGGAATTTCAAGACCAAGAGCCTTTTCAATACACAAGCACAAGCAGTGACGGTTTTGACAAGAGCTCATATAGTCCATACGGTCAGTGAAGAACAATGTTTGTGGATAAGACTTGCTTTCGCACAATCTTTCGATACCACGGTGGATATAACCACACACTGGAATCACCTTATTAATAGTTTCACCATCGATAGCACAACGCAAACGCATTACACCGTGAGTTGATGGGTGTTGAGGACCGAAGTTCACTACATATTCGTCATCGCCAAATATCTTATATTCCTTCTTTGTCAACTCACCATTTCCACCTTCGTTCACTGTGAAGCTATCATCTTCGTTTTCTTCAGCAGTTAGGCGAAGTGGGTTCAATTCAGGGTTGGCATCATAGTCTTTTCTCAAAGGATAGCCCACCCAGTCGGTACGCATGAACAAACGGCGCATATCAGGGTGACCAATGAACACAATACCGAAGAAGTCATATACTTCACGCTCTTGAATCAAAGCCACTTTCCACAAGTCGCTCACACTGTGAAGCATAGGATTTTCACGATCGGTTGTTGCCACCTTCACGCTCACCTTAGCATTTGTTTCAGTCGATGTTAGATAGTACACACAACCAAGCGATTCCTTCCAGTCCACACCAGTCACCGACACTAAGTAGTCGAAGCCAAGTTCTTCCTTCAGCGATTTCGCCAAAGAATACCACTCCTTGTCGTCAACATTCACAAGAAGGTATTCGCCTTCTTCAAATGTAGCCGATGGACATAGGCTTGCGATTTTTTCTTGTAAATTCACCATATTATATATATGTGTATTTATATTGCTTATTTTTCGATTATTTTCTCTCTACACTCACTTTATTTCATTGCTTCAGCTTCTTCCGGGTGTTCTGCCAAGAAATCTTTCAATTTTTCCTTGCGATTTGCGCCACCAAAGAATTTTTGTGCATTAATCTTGCGTTGCAACTGCATCATTCCATAGAACATTGCTTCTGGACGAGGAGGACAACCTGGAATATACACATCAACTGGCAAAATTTGATCAATACCTTGTACCACGCAGTGTGAACCCTTGAATGGACCACCCGAAATTGTACAAGCACCTGTAGCAATCACATATTTTGGCTCAGCCAATTGTTCATACAAGCGCATAAGCACTGGTGCCATGCGATAAGTGATTGTTCCGTTAACCATTATCAAGTCGGCTTGACGAGGAGAGTTACGAAGCACCTCAAAACCGAAGCGTGCCATATCGTGACGAGCTGCTGCTGCGTGCATAAATTCAATCGCACAGCAACTTGTACCGAAACACAATGGCCACAAAGAGTTTGCGCGGCTCCAGTTGATTAGCTTGTCAAATGTACCCACTACTACATTTGCGCCACTTGCATTAAGTTCTTCTACGAGTTGGTCGATATATTCATTATCCTTCCAATCCTCGCGCTTCATGCTCTTTATCTTTATTTCCATTCCAATGCTCCTTTCCGCCAAGCATATGCCAAGCCCAAGATTAATACTGCCAAGAAGATTCCTACACTAATAAGGCCTGCTGTACCCAATGTCTTGCAGATTACTGCCCATGGGAACAAGAACACTGTTTCCACGTCAAACATCAAGAACAAAATTGCAAATAGGTAGTATCCCACCTTGAATTGCATCATACTCTCACCTCTCGTAGGAATACCGCACTCATAAGCCTTACCCTTTTGTGGAGAATATGACTTAGGCGATACTAACGCAGCAATGATTAGCGCAGCTGCCACCAAACCAACACCGGTAAGCACTGCAGTAGTCATTAGCGTCGTACTTTGAATACTTAATAACTCCATAAAAATATTAATATATCATTTTAAATTTTTCTCTCATAAATCTAAGGATTTCAGCGCATTAACATCTACACACGCCTTCACCCACAATCTTTAATTCCTACACTTACAAATACGACAACAAGCGCACGCATAATTGCACACGCCACCCATTAGTGTAATATTTGCATTACATTGTAGAAACATCCATTTTTTAATTAAGTACTTAATTGAAAACGAGTAACACCCTCAATTTACAGCCCTTTCAGGTTTTACATCATTTTCACACTGCAAAGATAATGATTCTTTTCTATTTATTCTAATTTTATAACATATTTAATTCACTCTTTTTTACACTTTTTCTCAACACTTTTGCCACCGCACTACGCCATCACTACACAGCACCGATAAATCACTACATTTGGGGATTGTAGCTCCCCTAAATTGTTCGTAATTTTGCACTTGATATGAAATGCCTTTTAAAAAATACGACTTATCTACCAGCAACACTCTTTACTGTTGCTCTCACATATTGCGCTTCTGCTCATGCCGACAATCTCACTGCCGACACCACTTTGACGCTCAATGAGATCACGATCTCGGCTATCAAGCAGGATGTAAACCCTCTGCATTCAAGCACAGCCAACACTCACATCAAAGGACGCGACATCGAGAAACTAAACATCGTTTCTTCAAAGAATATCAGCGAGATAGCTCCCAATCTTCACATCCCTGATTATGGCTCTCGCATCACTTCGTCAATCTATGTGCGTGGCATGGGCACTCGCATCGACCAACCTGTTGTGGGTATGAACATCGATAACATCCCTGTCATGGACAAGAACAATTACGATTTCGATATTGCCGACATCGCACGCATTGAAATGCTTCGTGGACCTCAAAGCACTCTATTCGGTCGAAACACAATGGGCGGGCTCATCAACATCTACACCATCTCGCCTCTCACCTACCAAGGTGTGCGTTTGCTTGCCGAACATTCTTCGGGCAATTCCTACAAGGCATCTGCTTCGGTCTACCACAAGTTTAGCACCAAATTTGGTGCAAGCATCACTGCTCAATATACCTCTTCCGACGGCTTTTTCACCAACACCTACAATGGCGAAAAATGCGACAAGGAACGACAATGGGGCGGACGCGTAAAATTACAATGGCGCCCTTCACGCAACTTGCACATTGACAACACGTTCTACTGCTCTGTACTTCGACAAGGTGGCTACCCTTACGAATCGGTCGAAAGCGCAAAAATAGCCTACAACGACACTTGTTTCTACCGCCGTTCTTCATTCAACGACGGACTCACAGTGCGTTGGATTACACCTCATTTCACTTTGTCGAGCATCACAAGTGTGCAATACATCGACGACAACATGACGCTCGACCAGGATTTCTTGCCGCTACCCTATTTCACCCTCACTCAAGCGCGCAAGCAAACCACTCTAACTCAAGACTTTGTACTCAAGGGTAAGGATAGCAACAGCTACAAATGGCTCGTTGGTGCATTTGGTTTCTACAAGCACCTCGACATGAGTGCTCCTGTAACTTTCAAAGACTATGGTATTGAGCAACTTATCGAGAGCAATCGCAACAATGCCATTCCTACCTACCCTATCTATTGGGACACACGCAATTTCCGTTTGGAAAGCGACTTCGAAAACCCTGGTTTCGGACTCGCACTCTACCATCAGTCAACCTACTCTATCGACAGATGGACTTTATCTGCGGGATTGCGCCTCGACTACGAAAAAACATCGCTTTCTTACCTAAGTCAGTGCAACACAAGCTACACTACTTATAAAGAGAGTGTTAGCCCCGACAATATTTTTGCAAATACGCCTGTCAACATCTACGACACTGGCGATTTGAACAAAGATTTCATTCAATTATTGCCTAAAGTGTCAGCCATCTACCAGCTCCCAACTAAAAACATTTCCACTCTTTTCTTTAGCATCGCTAAGGGATACAAAGCTGGAGGTTTCAATACTCAAATGTTCAGCGATGTGCTTCAACAAAAGCTAATGGGCATCATGGGACTTAGCGCTTCCTACGACATCAATCAAGTTGTGGGCTACAAACCTGAACAAAGTTGGAACTTTGAGATTGGATCACACCTCACTACCGACAACAATCGCCTATCGGCCGACATATCAGCATTTTACATTCGCTGCAACGACCAACAGCTCACTCGCTTCCCCGAAGGCAACACCACTGGACGCATCATGAGCAATGCTGGTAAAGCACGCAGTTTCGGTGCTGAAGTGGCTCCACGATATGCTCCGTTGAACGAGCTTGAGCTTAACGCAAACTATGGCTACACCAACGCGAAATTCATCGAATACAACAATGGCAAAGATGATTTTGCAGGAAAATATATCCCTTATTCTCCTTCCAACACATTCTATGTGGGCGCAACCTACACAAAGGATTTCAACAATTCATGGTTCGATGCCATTTCTATCAATGCCAATGTGAAAGGTGCTGGCAAAATATATTGGAACGAGGACAACTCGCTTCATCAACCATTCTACGCCACTGCCAATGCGTCTATACGCGTGGAACACAAAAACTTGTCGCTCGACATCTGGGCACAAAACTTAACCAACACTAATTTCAAGACTTTTTATTTTGTATCAATAGGCAACGCATTCCTTCAACGAGGTAAACCTCGCTGCCTTGGCGCAACTCTAAGAATAAATATTAACTAATACACAAATACAATCAATTATGAAGAAATTCTTTTATTTGATAGTTTTGACTATCGCTGTTTTCGCAACATCTTGCGAATCTCACGAAGACGACAACAAATTCTCTGAAAAGATTGGTTTGAACCAACTTTATTCAGTTACTATGGGTAATAAAACCACCCTTTACAAGCCTGTAATGTTCACTTACGAATTGAATTACAACGAAGGTACTGCCGACATCACTATCAATGGCGTACAATTCAGCCCTATGATGCCTGCTATCACTATGGAAATCGAGGATATTCGTTTCACAAAGACAATCTCGGGCATCAAGCTTAATGCTACTAATATTGTTCCTGAAGTTGACGACAAGCCAATCCCTGAGTACACTATTTCGTCACTCAACTGTCGCATTGCAAGCTCTCAAATCCTCAATTTCAGCATTGCAGAACTTTCATTCGTTGTCAACAATTCTATCACTGTAAATGTAAGTTCGCCAACTCTTACATTCGAACACGAAAGCCAAACTGATGTAAGAAAGGTTTTCAGTAGCAATAGCAACGATGATTTCCATTTCAACAATGCTTCTTATGCTATCTATTTGAATCCCGATAATAACTTGGCTCAAGTTTATGTATTCAATATGAAGTTTGCCGAAAAGATGCCTGCAATGAATATGATTTTCCCTAATGTAACTTACACTGCAACTCCTTCAGGCTTTGAACTTACATGTGATGAACTCATCCCTACTCTTAACAACACCGAAAAGACTCCTGTTGCATCATATCCTATCTCTGCATTCAATGCAAAAGTTGCTAACGGTCTATTGACTATAAACTTCAACTGTACTAAGGTAGGTGATGAAGCTATGGCTGATCGCTGCTTCTCAGTAAACTCTGAAGCTTATATGTTCGCTAAGGAAAAGCTACAATAAGAATTAGCATTAACTCTATCAAAAGCGTTGATTTACATAAAATCAGCGCTTTTTTCATGCTTTTTCGCAAACATTTAACCCTTTTCTTCTCTAAATTCAAAACTTTACACTAAATTTACGACAAATTTAGTTTAAATGACTTCAAAAGAATACAACGAAGAAATAATCATCGAGGAATTGCGCAACGAGGACACTCGACAACGCGCCTTCAATAAGGTGATGAGACATTACTCTCAACCTCTTTATTGGCAGATTCGTCGAATGGTAATCGATCACGAAAATACTAACGATATTCTACAAGAAACCTTCATCAAAGCATGGATTAATATCAACCATTTTCGTGGCGATGCAAAGCTATCTACTTGGCTCTATAAAATTGCCATCAACGAATCTATTACATTCCTCAACAAGGAGCGCAACAAGCAAACCACTTCTATCGATGACGAAGATTCTTTCCTCATCAACAATCTGCAAGCCGACGACTGGTTCGATGGCAATGACCTGCAACTCGAATTGCAAAAAGCTATCAATCGCTTGCCTGAAAAACAACGACTTGTGTTCAATATGCGCTACTTCGACGAAATGAAATATGAAGACATGTCGGAGATTCTCGGCACCTCGGTTGGGGCTCTAAAAGCATCCTACCATCACGCTGCTAAAAAAATTGAGGAATTTTTCTCTGAGACCAATTAAACCTTTTCCTTTTTTTAAAGTCATACTATCGAAATGAAAGAAGACAAATCGGACATATTATCTAAAATCGGGCGTGAATCGGGATTTAAAGTGCCTGAAAACTATTTTGAAGATTTCGCTTCAAAAATGGAACAGGTTATCCCTCAACACCAAGTAATTCCTGAAGTAAAACCTACTTTATGGAATCGTCTACGCCCTTATGTATACCTTGCTGCTATGTTTGCTGGCATATGGTGTATGATGTGGATCTTCAACGATTTGGCTGGCATTGCCACTCAAGGACAATACAACAACGACATCGTTGCAGGTTTCCAATATGAGGAAAATATCAACGAGTTTTTGATGCATGGCGACATTTCTGAATACGACATCTATACCTACAAAGATAGTGTTGCTGCCGAAGAGGCTAATTTCATGGAATAATAATATCCCCCAAATTTCGCTTATATGAAAAACTTATTATCACTAATCATATTGCTCACTGTAGCATTCTCTCAAGGCAATTTCGCTTTTGCTCAAGAGAACAAGGCTCACCAAAACAAATGGATGGAAGAAGTGCGTAACTTCAAGCACTCTTTCCTAATCAAAGAAACTCAAATGAGCGACGAGCAAAGCAAACTATTCATTCCGCTTTACACCGAAATGGAGGACAAAGTATATCAAGCCAATCGCAATGCTCGACAACTTGAAGCCGACCTTTCGAGAGAAAAAGATGAAGTAAGCGACGAACAATATACAGCTGTTGCTAAAGCTCTTTCTGATGTTACTGTCATCGAAGGCGAAATCGAAAAAGAATATTTCAAAATTTTTGAAAAGATACTCTCGCCTAAACAAATGTTCTTGTTGAAAAGAGCCGAAAATCGCTTCGCAGTGGAAATGCTAAACCACAATAAGCGCAGCAAAGCTAAACAAGGGAACGAATAACATAATAAAACAATCATAACTTCATTTAATCTCGAAACATTAAAAGTCTTTTTTTCTGTTTCGAGATTTTTTTCTAAATAGATGTTCAATTCATAACTGCTGCTTATTATGAAGAATATTATCAATTTTATTTTCGCTCTATTTCTTTCTATCTCGGCTCTCGATGTTGTAGCCCAAGAAAACGCCATAACCGTGTCTATTCCTGAGTACACATTCGACAAGCCCGATTTCAATTATCCACAAACCGTTATAGCCAATGCCTCAACCGAGCTTAATACTGCTCTTAAGCTTCACGATGGCGAACGCACTGTGCTTGCCCTCATTCAATCATCGCTCGCAAAATCGATGATTTCAAACGACTCATTGCCTATTATCATCGATAAAATCGAATCCATAGCTTCTATTGAACCGAACAAATGCATATCATCGGTTCTATATCTTCTTGAGGCTAATATCATCAACGAATACTATTCTCGCAACCGTTATAAGTTGCCCAATCGCACTGAAATTTCTTCGAATTCATCGAATATTTTCGAATGGAACGAGGCTCAATTCAAAACGCACATTTCGTCGCTTTTAGACAAGGCTATTAGCGAAAACAATGCGTTGAAATCAGCAAAAATTACTGATTTCTCTCAAATCGTCAAGATCAACAAAGTATCAGTAAGCACCTATCCTACAATGTTCGATTTTGTGGCACAACAATGCATAAACATTTACCAAAGTTGGAGTTCTTACAACATGTGGAATCCGTTTGCTAAGACTTCTATTACCAATCAGGATTTCAGTTACAAGATCACAAACATTTACAACGAACTACTATCATTTCACAAAGATGGTAGCCGCCCTTATATTAATGCTATCCTAAACAAAATAACTTTTGAAAACCCTAAAAATTACTACAACAATCCTAAGCTAAATGCTCAAATAGATTCGTTGTATAACATCTATAAGAACAACGCTAATGTTGCGCCTATCATCCTCAAACTACAACGCAACAACAAAGAACTTTATAGCATTTATACCGATTACATCGCGAATTTTCCAAAAAGCAATTATACTCCATTAATTCAATCACGACTTATCGAACTCGAAAAGCCTTCGGCTACTTTAGTGTTCGACAAGCAATTCAACTCTACCGACTCTATCACTATGGTGTGCCATGTTGAAAACACCAACAATCTCGGCATTTCCATTTATAAGGTAAACAAATCGTCGGTTCAGTCTAAAGACTTTATCACGCAGACTCCCGTAATCACAAAGGAGTTTCATTCTAATGGTGTAGTGCCATTCACCGACACTATCCAGATCAATCTTCCTGCACTCGATTATGGCATGTATGTACCTATCGTTTACTCAGTGAGCGACAAGGGCAAAAAGGTCGAATCCAACCGAGGCTACGACTACTATAACACATTTATTATAAGCGATTTAGCTTCATTCTCTGTAAGAAATAATAGCAACAAAACCTACTCAATCTTTGCTTTAAACGCCAAAACGGGCGCGCCCACACCCCATGTAACTATCTCAGCATCAGGCAGTCGCAACAATTCTGAGACTTTCAACCAAGCTACAAACAAGGATGGCAAGGTCGTTTTAGACAACTCTAATTACTACAATTTCAAGTTCGCTCACGGCTCCGACAAGCATTACACAGCCAACTATCATACTTATTTCTACACTCCTAATTTCGATGAATACCAATATCACTGCGACATATTCTCCGATTTGGCAATTTATCGTCCAGGAGAAACCATTAAGTTGGCTATAGTGTGCTATCGTTCCAACGCATTCAAAAAGACGATACTAAAGAACTTTGAGACATCTATTACTCTCTTTGATTCCAACAATGACACTATTTCAAGCATCACCGCATTCACCGATGAAATGGGGCGAATAGCTCACGATTTTTCCATCCCTACTGATCGATTAAATGGTGCTTTCAGCATAAGAGTTTCCTCGCCTAAAAGCCCTAAGCTTTCAGCCTATAAGAGCATCAATGTGAGCGAATACAAAACCCCTTCGTTCTACATCGATTTCATCGACGAAAAATCGACATATCCCGAAAATGGCAACATCACAATACATGGCGTTGCTAAAACTTTCAGCGGTGTTCCATTAAGCAACACTTCGGTTAAGTGCGCCCTCCAATCAGCCAATTGGGGCAACTTTTCTAATATTGCTAACACTACTATTTCAACCGATGAAATGGGTAATTTTGACATCACATTTGATGCAAAGGCTGTGAAAGAGCAACAATCTACGCCATTCACAAGATACCGCATTCAAGCCATTGCTACCGACAAGGCTGGAGAAACTCAATCGAGCAATTCAAGCGCCTTCGTCATTGGCTCCGATATACAAATCACCTGGAAACATGACGAAATTACCAACATCGACGCAAGCCACATCTGCACATTACCTATTGAAGTAAATAGTTTTGGCGAGAATACTCCACAAAGCTATAGTTGCTTTCTTGTACTCACCGACAAGAGTGGCAACACAACTCGCCTACCATTTTCTTCGTCAAAACCCGACTTCGATTTCACTAAAATAGCATCGGGAGAATACACTGCGCAAGCATGGCTCAATGACGGCTCTGCGACAAGCTCCGACAAGGCAAAAATCGTCATTTATCGACCTTCCGACAAGGTACCTCCTATTGAATCGGCACTATGGATTCCAATCACACAAACCGATTGTGTATCAAGCAAAAAGGGCTCATTTTTAATCGGCAATTCTTTCGACAAAAGCTATGTTTACTACACTATCAGCCACCTCAACAACATCATAGATGAGGGCTGGATCACGCTAAAAAGAGGAATCTCTCCCTTCAAATTCACCATGCCAAAGTGTGCCAACTCATCGGCTATTTTGCGCATCGAATTCAATTGTTTCAAGAATGGCAAAAAGTACAGTCACACAGTTACTGTAACACCTAAAATTGAGCAACCCAAAACAAAACTTACCGTTTCATCTTTCCGCGACAAAATCACTGCAGGCGATCGCGAAAAGTGGACTCTACACCTCGCTACCGATGGAAAACCTGTCGCTAATGGTGCTATATTTAGTGTATTGACCGATAAGGCGTTAAACTCTCTTGCCGATAACACTTGGAATTTCGCACCTACCATGACCACACTATTTTCAAGTAGCTGTCTTTACACTCAAAGTGTGTACTCAAATTCGGAATTTTTCTCATGGAAATACAAGAACAAACCTACCGACCTTCCTAATTTCTCGGAGCCTATTCTCTACCTTTACGACCAACATTTCTTTACTTCAAATGCTAAAAACATTCGCATCAGAGGAACAAGATCTGAAAGAAGTTTTGTCGCCACTGAGCAGCAAGTATATAGCACAAGTGTTAACAATAGTGCGGTTGTACGAGAATCTAAAGCGGCCGATGAACTAACTACCGACGGAGCTCTTAACCTCACCGAAGAGTCTTCGCCTATCATGGTGCGCACAACCGACATCAAAACGGCTTTCTGGCAACCTCTTCTCGTTACCGACGACAAGGGAAATGCAAGCATCGAATTTGATGTACCTAACATGAATACAATTTGGCTATTTCAAGCTATCGGTTATTCAAAAGACTTGAACACAGCAAGCATTTTGAAAGAAACCATAGCCAACAAACCTATTATGGTTAACCCTAATATGCCTCGATTCTTGCGTCAAGGCGACAAGGCTACACTTGTGGCAAGTGTTCAGAACATCACCGACTCTATTCAAAACTGCTCTACTGAAATCGAGCTTTTCAATCCATTCACCAGTCTTATTTATGCCCGCCAACAGCAAAATATAAGCATCTCAAAGAATGACACTGAAACAGTTGCTATCGAATATGCTATCCCCGACACTATCAACGCTTTAGCTTTCCGCATCAAGGCTACAAACGGAAGTTTTAGCGATGGCGAACAAGTTATCATACCGGTTCTGCAGGAAACAAGTCCAATCATAGAAGCCACTCCTTTCTATATCACTCCCGAAAGTAGCGACTACACTATTAATTTGCCTACATTCCCCGAAAAAGCTAAAATAACATTCGAATATTGCGATAATCCTATATGGTATGTTGCCACTGCTTTGCCTTCGTTAAAGAGCAACGACAACACCACTACCACTTCTCTTGTCCACTCTCTATTTGCCAACCTTGTGGCTAAGAAAGTAGCTCAAGATAACCCTAACATTCTTGAAGCGCTCGACTACTGGGCTAAGAATCCTCAAGATTCGGCTCTTGTATCAATGCTCACCAAGAATAACAATCTGAAGATAGGCACACTACTCGCATCTCCTTGGTTGAAAGACAGCGAGGAGCAAACTCTTCGCATGTCGCAACTTAAAGACTTGTTTGACAATGCAAAATCTACTTCAGCAACAAATAGTCTTATCGACAAACTTGCCGAATTACAACTTTCTGACGGTGGTTTCGCTTGGTTTAGATATCCTAACGCTAAATCATCGGACTACACCACTCTTTATGTACTTCAAGTGATTGGTCGAATCAAGGCCCTTAACGCAATCGACAACGACAGCAAGTTAAACTATATTATAGCTAAAGCGATTAAGTATCTCGACATCGAAATCATTAATCACTACAACGCCCAACGCAACAAACTTGATTTTAGCAATTATCTCGATTATGCCTACACTCGCTCTCTTTTCATGGATATCGAAATGAGCGCTACTGTGCACAATCTTTACACTAAAATCACTCAATCTCTTGCTAAGGAATGGAAAGAAATGAACATTGTCGACAAGGCATTTACAACCATCACTCTCGCCCATTTCGGCAAGCAAGCACAAGCCAAACCGATACTGGAATCGCTCAACCAATTCAGTGTCTACAAACCTTCCACAGGCCGTTTCTGGGACAATCTACAAAACAGTTGGTGTCGCTCCGACAACAAAGTAGCTCTTACTTCGCTCATCCTTCAAGCTTACCACATTATCGACCCTAAGGCTATACAAATCAATCAAATACGCCAATGGCTTCTACTTGCAAAGCAATCTACCGACTGGGGCAATTCAAGCCTTGCCGCCGATGCTGTATATGCGTTGCTGTCTACTGGAACTAATTGGCTCACATCGGCACAATTGCCTACATTCTCACTCAATGGCAAGCCATTTGAAATGAGCAACATAGATCGTATTCTTGGATATGGCAAGATTGGGTTAAATATCAACAACACAAGCCACAATTCGATAACCATCCAACGCAATAACGGCGCGCCTTCGTGGGGATCTGTATATTGCCAGTACAATGCTCCTATGAAAGATATTCAGTCTTCATCAATTGAAGAATTATCAATCAGCAAGGAAATTCGACCATATAACAACAACTCCGATTTCAATATTGGCGACAAGGTTCAAGTACGACTCACTATAACCAATGCTCGTGATATTGAGTTCGTTACCCTATCGGACGAACGACCTGCATGCATTGAGCCATTAAACCAAATCTCGGGTTATCACTTTGAAGATGGCATAGGGTACTACCTCGAAACTAAAGATAGCAAAACCAACATTTTCTTCAACCATCTACCAAAAGGCACACATGTAATAACCTACGATACCTATGTTACCAACTCAGGCTATTTTAGCAGTGGCGTGGCTACTATTCAATGTCAATATGCCCCTCAAATCACAGCTCATTCTGCAGGTACAACAATTTCAGTAAAATAAGGCTCAGAAGTTACGACTTTTCTCAACAAAATGTCGTAACTTCGCATTATTAAACTATTTGAGAATGAAGTCACGAATTTTCCTATCGTTTCCCCACCTCGGAGGCAACGAAATGAAATGGATTGAAGAAGCGTTCAAAGGCAGTTGGGTTGTTCCTTTGGGACCTAATGTAAATGAATTTGAGCATCTTCTTGGCAATTATTTAGGCAATCCTTATGTTGTAGCTCTCAGTGCAGGCACTGCTGCGTTGCACTTGGGACTTGTTGCACTTGGGGTAGAGGCTGGCGATGAAGTTATATGCCAATCATTCACATTTGCGGCAAGTGCCAACCCTATTACATATCAAGGCGCTACTCCTGTTTTTGTTGATAGCGAGCCCGACACTTGGAACATGTGTCCAGTAGCTCTCGAAAATGCTATCATCGATCGTAAAAAGGTTACAGGAAAATACCCAAAGGCTATAATTCCTGTGCACCTATACGGAATGCCTGCCAAAATGGACGAAATTCTTGCCGTTGCCAACAAATACAATATCCCTGTTCTCGAAGATGCAGCCGAAGCTCTTGGCTCAACCTACAAAGGCACAATGTGTGGCACTTTGGGCAAATACGGAGCATTAAGCTTCAACGGCAACAAAATAATCACTACTTCGGGCGGTGGAGCTCTCATTTGCCCTGACGAAGAAGCCGACAAACGAATTAAATTCCTCGCTACTCAAGCCCGAGAAAATATGCCTTATTACTACCACAATGTCATAGGCTACAATTATCGTTTGAGCAATGTCAGTGCAGGAATTGGCTGCGGACAGATGCAAGTTCTTGAACAACATGTTGCGCGCCGTCGCGAAATTCATAATCTTTACACCCAATTACTCCAGGACATTGAGGGTGTAACAGTAATGCAAAACCCTTCGAACGATTTCGATTCTAATTTCTGGCTCACTACAATCACTTTTGACGATTCGTGGAACACAACACCTGAAGAAATCAGACAAGCACTCGAAGCTGAAAACATTGAAACTCGTTGGCTATGGCGACCAATGCACATGCAACCAGTATTCGCCAATGCCCCATACTATGGTGGCGATTGTGCTCGCAATCTATTCGAACATGGTCTTTGCTTGCCAAGTGGATCTTCATTGACCGACGACGATATTCATCGAGTAGCCGACGCTATCAAAGACTTTTTCAACAAAAAGAAATAACCCACGACAATAAAAAATTACATCACATATATGGAAGAAACTAACAAGAAAGTCGCACTTATTACAGGTATCACAGGACAAGATGGCTCTTTCCTTGCCGAATTCCTTCTTGAAAAGGGATACGAAGTGCATGGTATAATTCGTAGAAGTAGCTCTTTCAACACTGGACGCATTGAGCATCTTTATTTCAACGAATGGGTTCGCGACATGAAGCAAAATCGCACCATCAACCTACACTATGGCGATATGACCGATTCAAGCTCGCTTATTCGCATCATTCGTGAAGTAAAACCAACCGAAATATACAATCTTGCTGCTCAAAGTCATGTAAAAGTATCTTTCGATGTGCCTGAATACACAGCAGAAACCGATGCGGTAGGTACACTTCGACTTCTTGAAGCTGTTCGCATTCTTAACCGCGAAAAGGTTACACGCATTTATCAAGCCAGCACATCTGAACTATATGGCAAGGTACAAGAAGTACCTCAATCTGAAACCACTCCATTTTACCCTCGCAGCCCTTATGGTTGCGCAAAGCTTTATGCATTCTGGATTACCAAGAACTATCGCGAAAGCTATGGCATGTATGCTGTGAATGGTATCCTTTTCAATCACGAAAGCGAACGACGCGGCGAAACATTCGTTACTCGCAAAATCACACTTGCTGTGGCTCGCATCGTGAATGGTTTGCAGGACAAGCTATATCTTGGCAACCTTAACGCTCTTCGCGACTGGGGTTATGCTAAGGACTATGTAGAATGTATGTGGCTCATTCTTCAACAAGACGAACCAGATGATTTCGTCATCGCTACGGGCGAATACCACAGCGTGCGCGAATTCACTACTCTTGCTTTCCGTCGCGCTGGTATCGAACTTGAATGGCAAGGTGAAGGTGTCAACGAAAAAGGTATCGACAAAGCTACTGGCAAAGTGCTTGTAGAGGTTGACCCTAAATATTTCCGTCCTTGCGAAGTAGAACAACTACTTGGTAATCCTACCAAGGCTAAAGAAAAACTTGGTTGGAATCCTCGCAAGACTTCTTTTGAAGAGCTTATCAACATCATGGTCGACAACGACATTAAGAAGGTGAAAGAAAATCCAGATTGCGTGCGATAATCGATTTTTACAATGGAGAAAAACTCAAAAATATATGTTGCAGGACATAGAGGTCTCGTAGGTTCTGCCATTTGGAAAAATCTTGAGAGCAAAGGATACACCAACCTTGTGGGACGCACCCACAATGAACTTGATTTGCTCGATGGCACTGCTGTTAAGCGTTTCTTCGACGAAGAACAACCTGAATATGTTGTTCTTGCAGCTGCTCATGTGGGTGGTATTATGGCAAACAGCCTCTATCGCGCCGATTTTATCTACGAGAATCTGCAAATCCAACAGAATGTCATCGGAGAAAGCTTCCGCCACAATGTTAAGAAGCTACTTTTCCTTGGTAGCACTTGCATCTATCCTCGCGAAGCTCAACAACCCATTGCCGAGACCGAATTGCTAACATCGCCTCTCGAATATACCAATGAGCCTTATGCCATTGCTAAAATTGCTGGGCTAAAGCTATGCGAAAGCTTCAACCTACAATATGGCACCAACTATATTGCTGTTATGCCTACCAATCTTTATGGACCTCGCGACAATTTCAACCTTGAAACGAGTCATGTCCTTCCTGCGATGATTCGCAAAATTTACCTTGCCAAGCAACTTAACGAAGGTAATTGGAGCGCTATACGACAAGATTTAAATTCGCGTCCTATCGAAGGTATCACTGGCGACAGCTCTGAAAGCGATATAACTGCCATTCTCGCTAAATACGGCATACAACCCGACCATCTACTCCTTTGGGGTAGCGGCAAGCCTATACGCGAGTTCCTATGGAGTGAGGACATGGCCGATGCTTCGGTGTTTATTATGGAGAATATCAATTTCAACGACACCTATCCAGGCGAAGCTGTAACTCCATGCACTCAAGCGATGGCTAAACGCGAAATTCGCAACTGCCACATCAACATCGGTAGTGGTAAGGAAATCACTATTGCTCAATTGGCACAACTATGCCAAACCACTATTGGCTATAATGGTGAAATTCGTTGGGATTCTACTAAACCTGATGGTACAATGCGCAAACTTACCGATGTTTCCAAGCTACACAGCCTCGGTTGGCACCACAAAATGGAAATTGAAGATGGCGTGAAGGCTCTTTTTGAATGGTACATTCAGAATCTATAAACAACTAACAACATATAACATTATGACAATCAAAAAAATCTTTACATTCGTAATGGGTATCTGTACATTGTCTGCTGTTGCTCAAAACACAGCTCAAGAAGCTCAAGACCAAGCTCATAAGTACACTGATTACTATTATCAGCGCAAATCGCTTTTTGCCGAATTGCCTGTAACAAGCGAAGATATCGTATTCTTTGGTAATAGCTTAACCAACGGCGGACGATGGCACGAAATGTTCAACAATCCAAATATCAAGAATCGTGGTATCGTTGGTGATATCGTTCAAGGACTATACGATCGTGCCGATTTGATTCTTAAAGGACGTCCTAAAAAGATTTTCCTTCTCATTGGTACTAACGACATCTCTCACCATGTTGGTGCCGATAGCATTGCACATGCGCTCGACAAACTTATTACTCGCATTAAGACCGAAAGCCCAACAACTCAGCTATACCTTCAAAGTTTGCTACCTTACAACAACGATTTCAAGCGCTACAAGAACCTTTTCGATGAAGAGATGACCGTTCATGTCGCTAATGTACTTTACGAACAAGTGGCTCGCAAGCACAATGTGCCTTGGATCAACCTTTTCCCTTGGTTTGCCGATCGTGAAGGTAAATTGCGCAAGGAACTTACCAACGATGGTCTACACCTTAAGGAAAATGGTTACACTATTTGGCGTGATGAAGTTGCTAAATATGTTGACGAAGATGCTAAGTTCCATCCAACTAAGCTATACCCTCTAAGCGATAACGACATCATTATGCTTGGCGGTACTCTTGTAGGTTATGCTGAATGGCACGAACTTCTTGGTATGCCTAATGTAAAAACTCGCAGCCTTGGCGATGTGTGCGACTACATCCACTCAAGCGCAAAGAAATACGCTCAAAACAAGCCTAAGAAAATCGTATTGCTTTCAAGCTACAACTACGACAAGACTGCTAAGAAAGTGAATGTTACAGCCAACTTCAGCGTTGACACAATCGTTATGTCAATGGAAAAAGCCATTACAGCTATCAAAGAAGTATCTCCTGAAACTGGTATAGTACTACAAAGCATTATCCCAGTGAATTCTTCTTACGAAAAATATGCTCCTTTCAACAGCAAAGAAGTGGCTAAGAAGTTCAAGAAAGCAAACAAAGAACTTAAGAAACTCGCTAAGAAATATAATGTTACTTGGGTTGACCTTACTCCAGTTATTGCTAACGAAAATGGCGAGCTAAAAGCTGAATTCACCAACGATGGTTACCACCTAATGGGTAAAGCCTATGTAGCTTGGGCTAATGAACTTAAAAAAGCGCTTGCTGAATAACATTAATTCAAGTTCAAATAAAGAATGATGATATCAATCCTTTGGTATCATCATTTTCTTTTATACCTTTGTACAAAACCTATAACAAACATTACTATGAACAGAAGAGATATGCTCAAACTTGCTGGCACAGCTGTAGCTGGCGCAACAATTTTCGGAACTCAAGCTCTTGCTAACGAAAATCCTACTGGTACTGCTAAATCAAAAACTAAAAAAGCGCTTATAATTGGTGCTCATCCCGATGACCCTGAAACAGGTTGTGGTGGTACTATGCTCATGCTTCGCAAAGCTGGCTACGAAGTAGTTTCAGTGTATATGACCAAGGGTGAAGGTGGTATTCAAGGTAAAACGCACGATGAAGCAGCAGCAATCAGAGTTCCTGAAGCTATCAACGCATGTAAGATACTCGATGCTCGACCTATCTTTTTGACTCAAATCGATGGCAACACCGAGATTAATAAAGCACGATACATCGAAATGCGCGAAGTCATTGCAAAAGAAAATCCCGACATCGTATTCACACATTGGCCAATTGATTCACACCCTGACCACCGAGTATGCTCACTCCTCGTTTACGATGCATGGCGCCGTTTAGGCTACAACTTTGAACTTTACTATTACGAAGTGATGAGTGGTACACAAACACAACTATTCTCGCCTACCGACTATGTCGACATATCTTCTGTAGAGCAACAAAAACGCGAAGCATGCCTATGCCATGTAAGCCAAAACATGGCTCCATTGTATGACAACTGGCATGTTCCAATGCAAAATTTCAGAGGTATAGAGTTCCGCTGCAAACAAGCCGAAGCATTCATACACCTTCGCCGTTCAGACAGCGACATCTTCGAAAAATAACAAACACTTAAAACCCTTATAAGTAAACAAAATAAGGCTGATTCCCTTCACAGGATTCAGCCTTATTCACTATTAGCACTATAATTACTATAGTCACTATAGGAACTATCCCCCTTATAGCACAAAAAAAGAGAGTCACTCTCATTTGAGTAACTCTCTTCGTTAGGCGGCGATTACCTGCTCTCCCGCTTTCGCAGTACCATCGGCGCTACGGGGCTTAACTTCTCTGTTCGGAATGGGAAGAGGTGGATCCCCC
>JAEIGA010000556.1_pt1 | contig 54978 bp, 98 predicted proteins | sample 9270691 | NCBI WGS metagenome assembly JAEIGA01 (sample SAMN17057246, study PRJNA624740) | gut metagenome | biome: biome; isolation source: fecal sample | host: Bos grunniens | place: China: Xizang | collected 2019 | reverse complement strand
ACAATTTGACTTGCCTTAATACCTTTATCTGTTGAGTGCCGCCACCCTCAATAGTTGTGAGAGCAGGGACAATCCCTTTGCTTGAATAAACAGTATTTGATTGATGTTTTCCTGTTCCATTATCCATAACCCCCAAAATCTTAATTGAGCCTTTCTTCATCGTCCAACCTCACAAGCAATTCCAGGGCTTTCTGCGATTTCATTACAAATTGCTCGGCTTGTTCCTCGGTCATATCCTCAAAGAAATCCTCTATGCAATAATCTGTATCTATCGGCACCGGAAATTTGTAGTTGTAATCACCCAACAAAGAAACCAGAAATGTACGCTCTCTATGTTGCGGTATGCCGTAGTCGGCTGCGTTTAAATCTTCACCGTATGACGTATAGCCAAGTTCTGTGAGGAAATCTACCCATTTTCTGAAATGTAATATATTATCATCGCTATGTATTTGAGTAACATTTTCCATCACTAATACTTGTGGCAAAGCATTTATCTCCGCTAATTCACTAAGTATACGTTTGATTTCCCACAACAGACTTGATCTTGTATCTGACCCCTCTGCCATACCTGCCATACGTCCCGCAATACTTATATCTGTGCAAGGAAAGGAATAAGTAAGTAAGTAAGTAAAGCGTTCTTTATCCACGATTCCCATGTCAACCCCTTTTACGGTTTTTATATCTGTCGGCTCAAAGTTTGTTCCGTGTACTGCATTAAATGAAGCCATTGCAAATCTGTCTATCTCATACACTCTGTAATGCTCAAAGTCAGCACCTAGCCTTTTTAATGCCATTGATTGTGATCCATATCCCGCAAATGTTTCAATCAACCGGATTTTGTTATTTACTTCAAATCTTGGTCTTACCAATTCAAACAAAGTCATCTGTTCCATTACTTACCTCACTTAATTCTCAACACCTTTCCTCTCTCGCCAAAGTGTGCAAAATCCAACTTTTCGCCCTTGTCTAACGCCTCACGAACCTTCTTTCCGTCTGTTTCTATCGTGATCTTAGTAAACCTCTCCGGTACTGTCTTACTCTCGTCATATACAATGGGAAGTACGCCGCCCGCATTAGATACCTTTATCTTTACCCCGTTAGCGTCTATCTCGTTCTTGCCTAACATCAACATACCTTCAAGCAAATGCTTCTTTAAGCGTTCTCTGCCGTTCTTCCTTGCCTTGTATCTGGCATCCCACTCGTCACGATGCTTCTTGCAAGCCTCTTCTTCCATGCTCAACTGATCCATAAGGGCTAAGTAGTTAGATGCCTTAACCTCAATCTCACCCGTGATTGCTTCTAACGTGTCGCTGATAACCTGTTCGTTATCCTCGTCAGCATCCGTCAATAGGGCGTATAGCGTTTTATACTCACCAACCAAATCAAATAATGCGCTCATACCGTCCACCTTACTTTCTCTTTTAACTCTGTTAAATCATCAATCAGATTGTTAAGTTCCTGCAAAACCTCGGCTTTGTCGTTCAGTTGTATAACTGAAACATTCCTATCCTCGCTCAAATGTTGTGCTTTCTTACGAATAAACACCGTCCATTCTTCGCCCCTCGGAAACCTCTGCAATTCCAATTTGACCCTACCGAATATCTTGGCTGTGTGTTTTAATTCCCGAATCTTGCGGTCTATCTCTTTTCGTTGCTCTATCAGTTCTTCAAGTTCGCTCATTCCTCGTCATCCCCTTCCTCTATATTTTCTTTAACAATATCCGTTATCTCTTTAAGCCAATCCTTTATGCGTTGGAATGTTGCATTATCGACACTCATTGCTATATGGTTCAATGCAAGTCCTATTTTTAGCCCATCCATCTTTGTCATTCCCTTTACCTCACTTTCTCTAATCCCAGAAGATAGTCTGTTGATACGTTCAGTATTGCCGCTATCCTTGCCAATCTAAGGCAACTCGGCATCATACCGTAATTGATATATTGGTAAATCCCACCGTGGCTTATCCCTATGCGTTTCTCTAACTCGACATGAGTTATGCCCTTATCTTTAATCGCTGTGTCAAGCCGCTCTCCAAAACCTTCTACCATTTGTGCTGTTCGCACTTTCTTACCCCCTTCCCTTTTACACCTTCCATCTGGGTGCCGGTGCTTATCTCTCTGTTCCCTTGCTTCTTCTAACGATCTGTAACAGCCTATATACTTACCGTACAGACGAACAATGTATCTGTTGTGACTACAATCTATGCCTGTGTCTACTCTCATTCTTTACTTCCTCCCAACAGTGCAATCATAAATGCTACAAACAATAATGCGTTCGGGGTTGCCATAATCATTAAACAAATGGCTATTATCCATAAACTCATAATCTGATTGTCACCCCGTTTCCATGTTCGTTTATCCATTCGATCGCCTGTCGCATCGTGTAACCGTTATTCTCTATCTTGTCGAGCAACCCGTATAACTGCGGGTGCGATTCCTTTAGCATCAAAAATCTCTCATCATCACTCATATGCGCCCCGAACCCGCATAATACACACCCTGTTCTTTGACAACCCGTACAATGTAGAGGTTTATTGCCTAACTCGAACTCACCTAATCCCGTCCACTGTGCAAAATCCATTTGCCCCAATTCCTCATCATCCGTTACCACATCACCGTATACTGAACATATCTCTAAGTTGTGGCTCTTGATGTAAAGCAGTACGTCTTGCTCTGTCCAGAAGGACATTGGGTTACTGATCGGATACTGACAATGGAAAGCATTGCAACTATTCTGTAACCATTTTTCGGTTCTGAGTCTGCTCTCGCTTGCCATCTGCGCTGTTATCGGTACTTTTCCTGTATCTTTTTGATATTTCTTCGCAGGTTTTTTCTTCATCACGTCACAACATCTGCTACTTACTTCAAAAGGTGAATCAAGGAAAAACTTATACCGTGATTTGTTGTATCTCTCGGAATATTCATTTGTGAGTTTGCCCTTTTCTTTATGTGGCACTCTACCAAATAATTGAAGAAGCCGTATAGGATAACCGTATTCATAGTTTTCATCTCTAGGGATAATCCCCCTCTTCAATTCTTCGTACTCGTGATTCTCTTGGTGTTTTGCTCTCCTTTCTATCCCCAACAAATCTGCCATCCCATAAGCGCAAGGAATCGTCTGTCTGTCTGTCTGTCTGTCAAAGCGTTTTGCTTTTCTTCAAGGCTTGTCAAGTATTTCCTTGCCGCTTCTACGGATTCTGCCACTTCTTTGCTTATCAAAGGAAATCCGTACTTTTTGCATACCTAGGCAAAGCTAATTCTCGGTTTCACAATATCTACGTTATCAAAGGTCTTAACAAACTCCGTTAGTTCGGGGTACTGTGTCGGCACATCAACAAACATTGCCTTTACTTCGGGATAATCTTCTCGGACTATATCAAGCAGTACCGTTGAATCCTTGCCACCACTGAATGATACATATACGCCCTGTGTGGTGTAATACCTTATCCATTCCCTTATTCGCTGTTTTGTCAGACGTATCTTTAAATCAAGTGGAAGTGCCTGTAACTCCTGCAATTCCTGTATTGTGTGTCTGTTTTCCATCACTTCACCTTCCCTATCCTCGCTTGCGGCGTTACCTTTTCAGCTATTCCTTTAACCATATCTTGCAACACTAAAGGCACTTTGTTTTCAAAAGCCCACTTCTCAACAATCACTCTGTATGTCCTCTGGAAGTTCGACATGATAACTGTATTCACTGTGTCCGTGTCCGTCTGCGACCATTGATGGATCATGTTCGGACTCCCTACCGCCCTTTGTACGATTTCTGGCAGTTCATTAAAGCGTTCCTCGGCATGATACCCACCGTCTTGTATCGCCTTTTTAACAAGCGACCATGCCTCCCCCTCACTTAACTGTTCATTCTCTGTCGGTGCATGAATAGCACCTATGATCTGTGATACGCTCGGCGCAAACCCTGTGTTATTGGTCTTAATGTATATCTGTAATGCCGCCTTAACTGCCTGTACCGGATATTCCCGTAACGCCCAAAACCATGAATCAATCGTCAGCGTCTTGTTTTCGGGCTTGAAGTTCGGATAAAGAGAACTAATTGTAAGTAGTAGTTCCTGTGTTTCTTCCCTTGTCATTCTTCATCTCCGTCTTTTTATTGCATTTCTCCAATTACTTGACTTAAGGCTTCTCATTGTATGTATATCTATAAGCACTTCCGAACCGACTATTTTTGTCGGCTTGTCAACGGTACGAAATCCGTCTGAACCGTATAAAAGTGTGTCTAGTGAGCCATTTATTGCTTTTCCTAATCTCTCAAAAGCAGGAATTAAACCTTCCATTCCTTTCTCCTTCCTTGTCATTCCTTCACCTTCTCCCAACTGTCATGCAATACATAGCATTTCATAACAGGCTTAAAACTATCCCCAAAACCAATACCCTTTATGAGCCTTACGTCAGACCATAATGCAATCACTTTACCGCTTTTATACTTTTCGTAGTATTCTTCCTTGTTTTTGTGTGTATCAAAAAGAATCTTTCCGTTCTTTGAGTCAAGTGCTATCAAACCGCATTTTAAAACCGCATCTTCGTAGAATATCCCTTTATATTTCTTGTCAAGTAAATCTGATATTGTCATTCCTCTTCACCTTCCTCTCTGTCCACATTCAACACTATTATTCCGCTATAGTTATTTTCGTTTGCGATTTCGTAATATAACTTTGAAAATTTGTTAGCGCACTCAATACATAAATCCATGTCTTGTACCTTTAAATACTTTTTATCTTCATAGATTGATACAATAGGCATCCGCACATTTGCGTAATCTATATCTTTCGATATATCTTTATTGCAACAATCACATCTATATGTTATCTGCTTCATTCATTCACCCCCTTTTCTATGAAGTCAGCCAATCGCTCTGTTGCGGCTGTTTTCGTGTTCCGGTTTTCAGTGGATATATGTCCTGCCAACTGTTAAGGATTGACTGATTAAGAATATCAATTGCTACGTCATCGTTACCTTCGCTTAAATTTTCCAATTTACTCATTACCAATCTAATTGCTCTTTCAGAGGCGGGCTTCTTGATCTGCTTCCTCATATCCAAGTAAGCCTTGAATGTGTCATCCATAATCGGATTGTCTGCATAGTATATAATTGGCTGTTTTGCCCGTGGTTGACACTTTTTTGACGATTCGTGGTACGATTCGTCAACGTATCGTTCATTGTCATTGTCATTGTCATTATCATTATCATTACTAATACCTATATACTTCTTAATAAATTCAACTACTGTAGTATTTAAGTATTTAGTATCTATAGTATTTAGATGGTTAAGTACATAAGGTATAAGAGAAGTATCTTTAACTGTGTCATATTCTTTCTCTAAACAATCCATAACAGGCTTTCCACCGCTGACTATCGAATACCGAAGGAAATTCTTGATCGCCACCTCGTTTGTGTCCTTACTGTACCTGATAATGTTATACTTGTTCTCAAACCTATCAAGAAGAACATTGATTGCGTCTATACTGTAACCCAACTCGACAGCCGCAACTTTAAGGGGCAAGTGATATATACCCAACTGTGTTGTGTGAGGATTTGTCAGAAGATAAAGCATAAAATATTTATCCTCTGGACTGAAATCATTTAATACCTTGTCATCTTTCCAAAACCCTGTGCTTATACACCGCTTAATGTCTTTCATTACTTTCCCTCTTTTCTTCAATCATTCTATCGAAGCAAGATGATATATAGTCATAAACCTTTTTGGCGCATAGTATTGGGTCGTTATAGACCTCAGAACCACTGAAATGTAGAATGTCATAACCCATATTCTTTAGTTCAAAATCCCTATTATTGTTTTTTGCGACTTGTTCCTTTGTTTTTTCATGGAAATCATGTCCGTCACACTCAACTATCAGTTCCTTCACAAATTCTGTTGGGTGTTCCTCGCCATCGAAATATTCAAGAGTGCAAGCAACTATGAAAATATCTACCCTATAATTCTCTATGGTTGTTTGAGGATTTAGTTCAATATAGATTTTGTCATCTTTAACTTTGGGATGAAAAAACGTCATTATCCTCAATTCAAGATACAGAATCTTCTCTATTGGACTTTCACAATATTTTAATTCTTCCAAAGCATCATCAAGATAGGATATATCCTCTTTTCTAGACAACGCTATATCTCTATAAGCCCAATATAATTCTTGCGCTCTTTCGGGAAGATTTATAAAATTAGCAAGTGCTTGCTTTTGATGTTCGCCCAATATTTCCGTTTTCATCTTGCTTTTCGTCACCCCCTTTCTGCTCTTTTGTCCCGTAATCGCATTTTCCTTTATTGGTGCAAACCTCGACTCTGCTCTTGATATACGGGGCATACTCTATCTTCTTGTGTTGACAATTAGTGCATATCGACATTCAGCTTGTACCTCGCATAAGTGACCGGAACACCGTAACGGTTCTTCCTTGTCTCGTTCTCTGTAGATATGTCATATCCCATTCTCCGTAAGTCATGTATTCTGCCAGATAGACGATAGCAACCGTATTTCTCAACCGCATCCTGCGGCGTAATGCCTGTCTTATGCGTTTTTAAGTGCTTCAATATCATTTCGTTCTGTGTCATTAAATATCACCCCCATAATCTGTCTGATGTGTTCATAACATTTGCGTTCTTCTCTGATCCTGTCTGCTTCTCTAAGCATCTTTGACTTGGCTTTTTCACAATCCTCTATACTCAATCGTATTTCGTTATATATAAGGCTCATTTCTTACCTCGTTCCTGTTGTTCGGCTTTCATCTTCCTAAACTCTGCCTTGACATAATTACCCTTTTCTTTAGTCCGTGTTCCCAAAACAAACTTGTCGCAATACTTAGTATCTATCTTCTTTCCGTCCGTGATCGTTCGGCTTCTCTTAGTCAAAAAGCAATAGTCACACGTCAACGTCCATTCTGAATAGTATTTACACTCTTTACATTTCTCCCCTACTTCGACCACTCAACCCCTCCTTTCTCCCCACCGCTAGTGACCTGGTAAGCGGTAGGGTGTGAAAAATGGCTTACAATGTTGTCGTGACACAAATCATTTGTACTAGCCGTTTCTTTTATCCCTGTCGGGAAAGGTGTAGGCTTTCGCCGCAACCTATTCATACACGTAGATTTCCTCGACCGTTGCAAAATCAACTAGCTGTGTCTGCAAATTGTTGGTTCGGATAAATTGCTCTATTGTCTCGGGACTCGGACAATATTCATATCTCCGGCTCTCAATCGTTACCCTTTTTATCCCTGTATTGTTTTCCTTAAATCCTCGGATCACGTAATATAGTTCTAATTTCTTGTCAGCAGGAGTGTTATACAGTTCCTTTAACTGCTGAAAGTCAAACTTGTCTAAGATCACCGCTATATCTGCACTTCTGAACCGTCTTAGACGTTCTTCTACGGATAGGCTCAATATGTTCTTGATAAGCAACACACCGTCCTCAAATCCGTCAATGTAATCATTGTCTTTATTCATTTCGCTCTCCCTTCTATAACCACGATTTACCGTATCTTTGCATAAATGCCATCCTTGCTATGTCTCTGTCATCCGTAGCAAAATGGCTATACATCCTGTAATAATTCTTCTCCCAAGCCAACTGACCTACCATCTTAGACAATGCCTCTGCCATCGAATTATCATGTATTTGTGAAGCGATATGATTACTCATATTGTGGCAAGAATTACACATTGGAAGTATTAACTTATCTTGGTCTGCTAACGCTCTCAAACTTTGACCAAATATAAGATGGTGGTCACACTCCCTTGGTTTTCCACATATAGCACATATCTCTGTAAATTCAGTAACTATGCTTTTCAATATCTACACCCCACATTTCTTTCATTTTTCGTATATCTTCTGGCGTTGCTGTTGGTATATTCTGCTCTTTACAATCTGCAATGATCCCGTCTAACAGTATCGAGAACTCTCTTGAATCCATTTCATGACTTCCTTTAAGCAGAAGATATGTCCGGTACATCTTTCCGTCTTTGCCCTCTCGTACATCGTCTGTCGGTCGAACGTGTAATGTTTCATCTTCGTCAACTTTACGTGCAACCTCGTCTGTTTCGGGCAATACAACCCATACAGGCTTACCATCCAAGCGTTGTAACTGACCGTATTTACGAAGCATAAGATTATGAACGTAAGGCTTGCTGACTCTCAAAGCATTTGCCAATTTATCAACAAGTGTGAAAAAATATCCGTTAGCACTTAAACTACGTTTCTCTCTCCACGGCTTCATTGAAAGTCTTATTTCGCCCTTTTGCATTGTTTCCACGCTCTCGGCATAGTCAGCGTTGCTCATTTCGATTTCAAGACGTATCTTGTTGTCAAGATGATCTACCGCAAATCCGGTTATCTTAGCTTTCGTTTCCATTCATTAACTTCTCCCAATTTGCATCATTAGAAAGCCAATAAAACTGTTTTTCGCTGATTTCTGCAAGGCTGTGAAGGTGGCATTTATCTAAGAGTTCGATTACGGTTACGCCTTTATCTTTGCACCGCTTCTCAATTACCTTTTGCTTCGCCTCGTCTATTGTTTTCTTTTCAGTTTTTTTCATATCTTTTTCTGCGGGTACATTCTTTGCTGTTTCGTCTCTCGTCATGCACTGTGCGTCATCATCTGTTGTAGCCAATCCAAACGCCATAAGAAGCGAATAACGCCTTGCATATGTAAGTCCCGAACCTTGTTCCTGCGCAGGATTTGATTTGCCCTGTAAAGCACCGATAATAACCTTGCAACCTCTTCTTGGCGGCTTTTCTTTTCCATCAATGACTGGAACGGTCATTATATAATCGTTGCCCTCAACTGTTTCGATGAACTGATAATAGCTATAGCCCTTTGCATCAAGCCATTCATGGATTTCTGCTATGTCGGTATACTTGTATGAGTACCCTTTTGCATTTTTCTTTAGTGTTGTTTCTGCCATACTATCTCCTTCCTTAATCCTTAAATTGCTGTTTAAAGCAATCCCAACAATATGAGTCACCGTTCACGTTGTAATACTCGTCTGTCAATCGCTCTTCGCAAACACAACATTCCACATCATCATCTAATACCCATTCTTCGTGCATTTCCTTGGCGCAATCCTCGCAAAACACTCCAGATATGTAATACAGTTCGTCTACCGGATTCCCACAACAGGAACACAACGGCGCATTATCTACGGGCAATGAATCTTCCCAACGTCTGATTATTCGGTTTGCTTCATATATGCTCTGTGTCATATCTTTACTCCCTTTTCGCCTCCGTGAAGCAGATACTCCATTTCATTGTGTTTCTGTATCTTCTTCCGCAATTCCGTTGTTTCTTTCTTAAACTGCTTATACGGTTCGCAATCACTGTGACAGCCTACATATCGCTTCTGACAATCCTTGCAACTGAAATTTGACCGTGTGTTTATGTTCAAGTTCCTCATGCGCTTATCCTCTTGACGGTTACTTCCTCACAATCAAGTGAAAGCATCCAATGACATATCTTTTCCGCATCTTCAAGATCGCAAACATTGATTGTTTCATCTTCAAAAGAAACCTCGAATAATGCCTTTGTCTCACGCCCGACAACTTCTTGTCTTTTGACTCCGTCTGTGCAATTATGCTCATTTAATGCGGTCATTAAGGCTATTGCATCCGCTCGACTTGCGACTTTGACTTTTTCCTGTGACTTGCTTACATAGTTCATTTGCTTAATCCTCCCTTAGAATTGTTTACACTCCCCTTAATACCTTTTGTGCCACTTATGATCCTGTTTCCTGTCTTTCAATTCCTCTTTGATTTCCTCGACCAGGACAATTACCGCTATCGCCAAAGCAATCAAAAGCATTATTGAAGCCCCTATTATTTCCCACATACACCAATCCAATTTCAAACCCCTTTCCCCACTAGCCATGCAATATCGCTTATGTCCGGTTGTAGTGCTTCAACCACAAATAGAAAATCTTTAAAGGAAAATGATTTATGCTTTAATTTGTAATGAAGTAACTGCTGACTCATTCCCATTTGCTCGGCTAGTTGGTGCTGTTTAATCCCCTTTGTCTGCATCTGCCCGTAAATCCAAACCGACAGCTTTTCATTCAGTTTGTCTTGTTTGCTCAAAAACACCTTTGGCATCTTAACCCTCTTTTAAAACCAACTTCACGGGAATAACCTCGTTCTGCTTAATTTCACCCTTAACAACAACCTTCACATAATTATCTTTTTCTAATGGTTTTGATGGGCTTTTATCAGACCACCCCGCAAGCCAAACAGGAGAACAATATAGCGCATAAGCAAATCTCTCAACTGCATCAACAGATAGGTTTACTTGGTTAGTTTCAATCTTGTTGATTGCTGAATGATCTTTATATCCTGTTCTTTTTGCTAGGTCTGCCATTGACATTCCTAGTTCATTTCTTCGTTGTCTAATTCTTCCACCAATCGTATTTACGTTTTGGTTATCCTCTTCCGACCCCAATAAATACAAAACAGTTGTATCTAATGCTTTTGCATATTTTTCCAAAGTGCTTATTGTGAGGTTGTTTTTTGTCGTTTCAACATGACAAACAGCCGATTTCCCGCAGACACCGATTCTTCTAGCCAGTTCTTCTTGCGTCATATTTAATTCTTTACGCCGATTTGCAATACGTTCTCCTACTTTCATATCAACCCTCGATCATTGCGTGTCGTTTATAGATATTCTCTGAAACCGATATACCCAACTTGTACTTATCTTCAACAGCCATTAACTCAACTGTTTCATTAAGGATAGGCTCTCTCTGTTCAAGCATCTCCGGTGTCATCTCGCCCTTCTTAACCATCTTTGGAAAGCCAAACATATTGGACACTGCCTTGTTAGCTATGCTGTTCGCTTTGCAATAATCCCCCTTAGTTGGCATTTCAAGGTTGTTGCAAAGAAACTCCATTGCGTTCTTCTGAATTTGTTTATCCGCTTTAAGGAAGTTAATTTGTTCTGCCATAGATTCAAAAGCGGCTATGTACTTAATCTTCCATTCCAATGCTTTTTGTCCTGTAAATCCCATAACCACTAATTCAAATGCTCCACGGTTCAAGTAGTACATTGGTCTTTTCTCACCCTTGGAATCTGTATAGGAAGATTTAAAAAATCTAACCACCCCATTTTTGGGGAGGTTGGCAATGACGTTATCTATCGCCCTCAAAACACGGTCATGCCTTTTCTCAAACACCTCTGCAACCTGTAATGATGTTGTTACCACTTCGTCATTGATTACATTGATTAACTCGTTCACTCTCTCACCTCACTTTCCTGTAACTTATCAAGTTACTCATGGGTAAAAAAAATTGCCATAGGGTCAGTTATATTGAAAGTGTCTATCATTATCTGTATTTCATCACTCCCGAATACACCCTTTTTCAATTTTTCACCCAACGTCTTAGGACTTATATCTAATATCTTTGCGACTTCCTGTTTTGTTTTACCATTTTCAGCAAATACGCCTAACAACTTATTGGTGTTTATCAAGGATTTCACCCCCTTTCCATACAAGATATTGTGTTTGTAACTTTTCAAGTTACTCTCATTATATAACATTATTGTAACTTGTCAAGTTATTTTTTATTGTTTTTTTAACATTTTTGAATTATAATGATTTTGGAAAGGGGATATATGAATATGGTAGGAAAACGCATAAAAGAATTAAGAGAAAAACTCGGTATATCACAGACAGACCTTGCAATCAAGATAGGTGAAAGCAAACAAACATTATATAAGTATGAAAATGGAATCATTACAAACATCCCTTCTGATAAAATTGAAATTATAGCAGAAATACTAGGTTGTTCTCCGGCTTATTTAATGGGTTGGTCTGATAAAGTAATTGATTATTATAAGTATACGGACTCTGAACAAAGAGAACAGATAGAAAACAATCCTCAATTAAGAGAAGTTATTTCTCTGTTTCTGAATGGGTCTGATGCTGATCGTGAGACTTACTTGCGGATTTTAAGAGGTTTACAACAGAATCCCTAGACTCTTTATCTATACTAAGAAATATGTTTATTGCTTCATTGATTTGTTTACGCATTTGTTCTGACATTGTTTTTGCTCCTTTCAATACTATTATAGAACATTTGTTTGGAATTTCAATTCTCAATTTTGATACTTGGATTGTATCACCGTATAATGCACGTTTGGTAGTTTTATTGACAATACTTCATAAATAAACCAAGGAGGAACGTATGGAATACTTACAGGACACAAAACAAATCATTCTTGCTTTGAAGCGAGTTTATACCGAAAAATCCTTAAGCATTGATAAAACACTGGTATTAGTAAACGAAGCTGTTGGTGAGGGCGTTGTTTCCCGTTCGACTATTCAAGCCCTTTTTTCAAAAGATTCTGAAAACGGAACACGAAAGTTCGGGTACGAAACAGTGTTAAAACCTCTGTGTACCGCACTTTTGGATATTGAGAATGACGAGGAAGGTGATTCTGCTGACACATTGGCTTACAAATCCATACTCCGTTATAAAAAGGAGATAATAGACGAGTACGCACAACAGAATCAGCAGTTAAAGGAAGAAATACAGACTATAAAAGACAGAGAAAAAGCCAAGTATGCTGACCAACTGGAAAAAGAAACCAAGCATTTCAATGATTCCATAGAGTTTATGCGTAATCAGATAACATTGAAAGACCAAAGAATAGATGCGCTTATGTCGCTGACAACGGAACTGATGCAGACAAACAACGAGTTATTAAAGCAGTTAATGAATTGTCCACTTAAGAACAAGGATTGTAAGAATGAAAATTGAGAAACTCCCATCCGGTTCGTACCGCATACAAAAAATGTATAAGGGCAAACGGTATAATTTAACTTTCGACCATAAGCCGACCGAAAAGGAAATAACTATTGCCCTTGCCGAAAAGCTACAAGACACTTCCGGTGCAAGAGGTAGCTTTGAATCGTATGCGAACAAATACATCGAAAACCGAAAAAACGTCATAAGTCCTGCCACCGTAAGGACATACAACAGGAAGATAAAACAACTATCCGATGAATTTAAGGCAAAAAATCTGTACGATATTACGGGTGAGGACGTGCAAAAGGAAATAAATCTGTTTTCCATAGACCATGAGCCAAAGACCACAAAGACATTACACGGCTTTATCGCTTCTGTAATATACGCATACAGACCAAATTTCCACTTAAAGACCAAGTTACCGCAAGCTATACATAAAGAGGTATACGAGCCTACAAACGAGGATATAAAGCGTATTTTGGAACACGTTAAAGGCACTCGGTACTCTGTTCCGTTTCAGTTAGGCGTGTTGGGTTGCAGACGTGGGGAAATATGCGCCATGTCAATAGATGATCTACACGGCAACGAATTAAGCATACATCGGTCAAAGGTATATCTTGACGGTAAATGGATAGTTAAGGAAACACCCAAGACGGAAGCAAGCAACAGGACTCTGACGCTTCCAGACAATCTTGCTGACGAAATACGGGAACAGGGCTACATATTTGAGGGTTATCCTGTAGCGTTGTTAAAGGCTATAAATAGCACTCAAAAGAAGTTAGGCATAGAACGGTTCAAGTTTCATGCTTTAAGGTCTTATTTTGCGTCTTACGCTCACTCAATGGGTATTCCCGATGCTGACATAATGGCAATCGGTGGTTGGGAGACGGACGCTGTTATGAAAAGAATCTATCGCAAGTCCTTAGACGAGTCTAAACAACAATCAATGAGCAAGTTAAATAACGCCCTTTTTACCTAAATTAAGGATGAGAGTTTTGTACTCTCATTCTCTTTTGGGTGTATTTTTATGGGAAATTTCATGGGAAAATTTTTAAAAAATCGCTCTTGTAGCCCACAAATACGGCTTGTTAAAAACCGCCTAAAATGCAGTAAAAAAGCCGCTTGCGTTCAGTAAACAAGCGACTTTTCGGCAACAGGGGATGAGAGAATCGAAAACTCTTACAAAAAGTCTATACACCGCATAAACACTAGCTTTTTCGGATTTTCATGGGAAACTGCATGGGAAATCATATTTTTCAAATTAAAGAATCGGCAACATATAGCCGCCGACTCTCGCAGTTAAACTGCTTACAGGATTTTACCTATCAAGTATATCACAATGTTTACATCTTTTCAATATCAGCCATAACCCACTGATAAACAAGGATCACATCGTCTATAAAATTCTCATGGGTCATGTCCTGTTCTTCATTCTTTAATGATTTCCACTTATTTATACTAAGGCTCAACTTTTCCAGAATATCGGTTTTGTTTAAATTCATTTCTTTCATAGACAAATCTCCTTTCCTTTTGGTACTTCAAGCGTAGCATACGGAAATTGTCATTTGTAGTTCTATATGTGACGTTTTATAAATGATACGATTATATCAAGAAAAGGACGTACCGTAGTACGCCCTTCCCCCGATCTTACTTGATTTTGTCGATGCAATCCATAATAGCGTTTCTTTCATGTTCGCTCATGGTATCGTCCATTAACGATTGAAGTTTGGAGACCATCTTCTGTCTGTCCTTGTCCCTACTGTACCCGTAAGAGTTTTCGTAGGAGTATCTTCTATCCGGACTATAACGAAAGTTGTCACGGCTTTCGCCGTATCTTCCATCCCCGTCACCGTCACGTCTCGCATAACTCATGTGGTCGTATGAACGTCTCATATCCTTAGACATTCCACCTTCCATCATTTCCATGTGCTTGTCTGCCGCCTTTATCGACATCATTACCTTATATAATGTGTCTAATGATTGTGCATCAAGTTCGTTCTTATTAGTTATGTCCTTAACCTCACGTTCAAGCATATCCATGAGGTTTTCATACGTCTGAATTTTGTGCATATATATCCCCCTTTCTATGCTTTTCTCTCGATCGTGATAGAGGCATTGCGCCTTACCGTGATCGAAGGTGTAGGTGTTACTGCCGCATCATCTTCTGTTCCATCAACATATACTGCTGATACAGAAGCGCAACATCCGCAAGGTATAGTTACTGTAGCCTTGGTGCAAATGTGTCCGTACTCTTCAACTGCCTGTGGCGTATATATAGCCACACTTTCGGGGATTATAGCCCCATTTACGGTTATTCCCAATGCTATAGCCGTTAAATCTCCCGCTTCGGGAACTGCTATATTAGCCTGTACGGTTACTTCGTACCTTGCAAACTTGTTAGGTGTGTTGCCTTTCAGTGTAAGAACCCCAACCGCAACAGGGACAACATTGCCTGTGTTGCAAGGGATAGAAACACTACTGAACGGTATAGTGCCGTTTAAAGCCACTAATGCGTCACTTGTTGTTACATACTGTGCCATGACAACACCCCCTTAGTTATAAAAGCTGTTGCCGTTACATCCGCATCCACTATTCTGGTTGCAAGTGAATATCGGTGTGCGACCGTATACAGGGGTTGAAGGTACAGGACAGTTAGACAGCCTGTTATACAGTGCGTCTACTTCGTTGTTAAGTCCCTGTGCTATAAAGGCGTTCTGTGCTGTCTGTGACTCACGGAGAGCCGCCATGTTAAGCTGAGACTGCAACTCTGCTATCCTGTCATTCTTTGCTTCAATCTGACTCTTTGCATTGTCAAGTTCAAGCTGACATAACTTGTCAAGAATTGCCTGTGTGTTAGCTGTGCTTGTAGCCCTATTAGCGCAAGCCTCGGTTGCTATCGTATACTTTACGTCAGCCGTTGCCGCCCTGTTTTCACAGCAACAATTAGCTAACTGACTTGAAACATTTGTCAATCCTGCTGTGTTAGCTGTCTGTGCGGCAAATGATCTTTCAAGGTTTGCTATCTCATTGGAGTACATCTGCTGTGTAAGCGCACTCTGCGCTCCGCTAATAGATGCGTTTACTCCTGCAAAGCCGCCGCAAAGGGCTGTCTGCACGTCACCAAAACCGCTTGTAATGCTGTTCTGAATACCGTTGATAGATGTGTTAAGCATCTGCTCACGGAAGCCGTCATTGATGTTCTGGCTGTTATTCAGCCAAGGATAAAGACCGAACCCGTCCATACCCATCATTGCACCGTAGCCACCGAAGCCGCCCATGCCCCATCCGCCGCCGCAACAGAGCAGGAGAAGAATAATCCAACCCCAATCATTGCCAAAGCCGCCGAAACCGCCACCGTTAGCATAAGCAGGAGCAACAGGCATTACCATTGAATTGCCATTGTCTACCATTTCTTTTTCCTCCTTTTAATGGTTAGGGGCTATCCTCGCATCGGATAGTCCGTTTTATATCAAGGCTATGCGCACTTACCTTAATACCGCTTAATTATTGTAGTTATAGTTGTTATTTATGTTCTGTCTTATCTGTGGATCATTGCTCCACCTTTGCCTTGCTTGGTTTACATCATTCTGATTAACCTTTCCGGTGTTTAGCAAATACTGTGCCATATCATCGGGTGAGTTTATATTCTGTAAGGCATTTGCATTTATGCCAAATCTTCTGCTTATGAGTTGCATTACGGTGTTAGGTATCATCTCCTACCTCCTTCTTTTTGTTTGGAATAGGTCTCTTTGACTCTTTAAGTGATGCTATCTCACCCCATATAGCCTTGATTTCCTCTCTAACACTATCTAACACTACGTTTTCTTGCGTAGCTTCCTTTACATCATCCTGCTTCTCTTCCTCAATAAGCCGATACCGCTTAATTATGGGGGCTTCAAACTGCGAAAATCCCCGTATCTTTTCTAATACAATGGGCTTTCCCTCTACTTTGAATGTTACACATTTACCCATTTCAACAGGATAGGTGTGTACCATATCTTCGTTTGGAACGGGTATAAAGCCGCCGTTCTGTATCTGTGGCTGATTCTGTGTACTGTTAGCCACCTGTGGCATCTGCATATTGTTTACTTGTGGCGGATAAGTGTTTGGATAATACTGCTGATACGGATTGTAATTAACCATTTGTTATCTCTCCTTTTTCCAATAGTAAATAGGTACTTTGTTGCCACTATCCCATGAATCCAGATAGTTTCCGTCTCTTACGGCAACTGCGTGTGATCCTGTTCCCAAAATGTATGTTCCAACAGGATGCTCCATAGCAAAATCCCTTATGGTATAACAATCGGGGCAAGTGTCCGGTATGATATGCCTTGTATACCCTTTTCTGCGTAAATATGAGTTCCACAATTTGTTGGACTCGATCATATCTTTCTGTATAAAGCCCTCTAACATGAGTTCAAGATATACGTCATCCCATTCCATGTTTTCAGCGATTGCAATAGCCCTTATGACACAATCGCCCGTGTCATTGTTCAACGGGTTAGGATTTACCGATACATAGCCCATATTGCCCCCTTAGTCATACTCGGTCTGTAGAAAGCACTCACCGGAACTGATAGCCTCAATTACCGTAGTTACAATGATGTAGACATATACAAGAGGAATGTCTTTTACATCTTCGCTCTCTAAAACCTTTTCACATAGCTTTAATACATCCATTGTTTTGCTCCTTATGCCTAAATTTTTGCAAAAAAAATAAGACCTTACCATGCACCAAAAGCACACAATAAGGTCTCAAAAAGTATAGTTAAACCACCCTCATTATTTTGTTTTTTATCTTCTTGGTAACGTATTTTACACCGCTTACCGTCAAGCCCGTATAATAGGCTATATGTTCCTCGGTTATATCTTGGCACTTGTACTCAAACACATCTATCTCGTTACCAACAAAATTACAGTTTTCACGGAAATAGTCTATTTCTGGCTTTGTATATGCAGATAACTTCATAATCTCACCTCACGGCTAGATTGTAGCAATGAGCAGGATTGTATTATAGTCCTATTTATGAATTATCCGTATTATTTATGGGTTTTATTCGTAGAACGTGAAAAGAGAGCCACTGTGCCTGTGTAGTGACTCCCTATCGGATGCAAGTATATGTATAGCAAAATATATGGGAAAAGTCAACGTAAAAGACCGCCTCGGCAAAGACGGTCTTTAGTGGAGATGATGCTATTAAAAGTAAAAGTAGGAACGGTCATTTACTATATAGCAAGGTAAAAAGGAAATGTCAATGCAAAAGACAGCCAAAGGGTCAAAGGCTGTCTTTCATAGAGGGTATTTAAAATGTTTCTCGAAGCACCTTTACCTATAGCAAAAGGCGGCAGTTTTGTCAACCGCCGCCCCGAAAGGAGAGTGTATCAAAATAGCTTGAACGTCATACCTTACCTATAGCAAAGTGATACTGAAATGTCAAACCCTTACGGTATATTTAAGGTTGATATATCCGACCTTGCTCTTTAGCAAGCCCCAAGAGCCTTTTTCGTCAACGATTGTATAGACTTGTCCACGCTTAACAGTAGTAACTACGGGATATTGTGTACCCGCTCCCGCACGTACATTAAGCGTATCTGTGTTTATTCTTACAAGGTATGAAGATACAGGGTTGTTACTGTTATCCTCTACTATGCCGCCGATTGTAGAACCGGAAGGGGCAACATACTTAACGCCTAAGTAGTCGCATATACCGTGTGCCACTTCCTCGGCTTGTTCTTTACAGAAAGCATCCGTTTTCATAAGGTCGGCTTCTGCCTTGTTTGTCATAAAGCCGATCTCAACAAGGATAGATGCTTTTGTTCCCATAGCGTTACAGTTACACATAGCAAGGGATTGTGTCTTTACGCCCCTGTTCTTCTGCTTTGTGCCTTGCACAAGGAATTTCTGTACTATCTCCGCTAACTTCCTGGAATCAGCAGGATATTTGTTGCTTATAAGCGTTTCTACACCGTTAGCATCGTTCCATCCGTTACCGTAGGCGTTTGCATGGAAACTTACGGACACTTGGCATTTATTAGCCTTAATGATCTTCTGCCGTGTCGTTAAAGGCGTATCCTCGTCATCCTTGGCGTTGGTATCATCCCATGCCACACGTACTGTATTGATGCCGCACCGCTTTAGAGCGGTATCGCAAAACGAAGCACAAGTAACATTTATCCAATGCTCCTTCCATCCGTCTGGTGTTCGTTTTCCTGCCGTGTCAGACCCATGCCCCGCATCAATGGCTACCGTATACTTAGGAACAGGCACAAAGTTGGTCTCAAAATCATCAAAGCGGGTCAAGTCATTCGCCTGTAGTGTGTTCCATACATTCTTGACATAAGATAATGATGTAGCATAACCCGCCGCTTTAAGGTTTACCAAATATTGATACGGGTCTGTAATGCCTTTTAAACTAGCGTAGTTAGTGGTATTGGTAAACTGAAAATATCCTAGTACGCCCATTTCCATATCAATAAATGAATACCATTGGTCTGTAATAGGCACATAGCTTCCATCGGGTCTCTGTTCCTGTGATTTATCTATAAACGTACCATTAGAGCAAGTCACTCTGTTTGGTCGATATTTAAGCCCGAAGAAATTGTTAAACTGTGCCTTGTATGAAGTTCCGTAAGCTGACTCAACAATACTCTGCGCAATTATCGGGCTTACTACTTTAATGCCAAATTGAGGTGCGTATTTTTGAGCGTACTTAGCTATATTCTCTATAAACTGTTCTTTAGTCACTCTTATCACTTCCTTTAAACTGTTCTAATAATTGCTTAACTTTGTCATATCCTTCCATTGCTGAAAGCCAAGACAAGTAAGCAAAACATACAAGTATTACTGCTGTCTGTACCGTAAAAGGATTGCCAAAATAAAGCACGTAGCATATTACCGCACCGATTGACAGCACGACTGATACAATCCCCGCTAACAGGTTTGATTTGTACGTCTTACCCATTTCATCAAGGATTTTCTTTATCCCCTCGGTTGTCAGTGTCGATAATCCCGCTACAAGTGCAAGTGCTGATAAAATTATTCCTGTGTTCATCCGTCTGCTTCCTCACTTTCTTCTGAATATGGTTTTTCTTCCAATGGTTTGTGAAACGATGAAATGTTATGCTCCGCAAAGTTTTCCACCGTTCTATTTATGGTAAAAGCCACAAATGGATATAAAATAACTTTGACTATGGTTTTGGATAAATCCTCTAACACTACGTCTCTGCCAATGTAGGCTAAATAATAGGACATAGCCAGAATTGCCATAGCATACACTTCAATGCAAATTAAAAGAACCTTGTAAAATAAGGCTCTTACCTTGTTATGTCGCTTTTCTTTTGTCCGTTTAAGCCATTTGACAAGCCTTGTTATCGGGTATTTCATGGTCATACTCTCCATGTGTAAGCAAGTCTACAATTATCCTTGCGCTGTCTTTAGGGGAACAAAAAAGGAACTTGACCCCGTGATCTCGTTCCATACTGTGTAATACTTTTTTTAATTGCACGTTGTTTACAGGCGGTTTGCATTTCAAACCTTGTCGGAGTTTCTTCTTATATACAAAGAACAAGGGATTTTGCCACTTAGTTATTTCATCAATGCACGTTATACCGTCCTCGTTCTCTACTAAGACATATAACTGTATGCCTATTTCCCTTGCAAGGTCACATTCCGCTCTGAATCGTGTGTGGCTCTGGATAAGATTGCTATACAGTTCGGACATATCCTTTTTAGTATCGACCGATACCGACCCGTCATTCGGGATCATGTAATCCCCTACGAGTAGCTTTGAGTTAATCACCTTAATGCCATTCTCAGCAAACCACTGTTCCTTACGTACATGATGCTGTTTCTTCTGTCTTGTGTCCTGTTGAATTATCATAATACCCCCGACATAAATATTAGTTCTTCATTATCAACGGTTGTGCTTGTTCCGGTAAAGATAAGTACCTCGTTACTGACCGCAACACCGCCGTTTTCAATAATGACATTTGCTAGATCATTCTTGGTAGCAAGGTCAATAACATTGTTTGGCGATTGTGCCACACCGACATACTCTTCATCCGTGGCAACAACCACTTCTCCTGCTACCAACTTGGACTTGTCAAGGTTTGCTAACGCACCCCTTCTCATTTGTATAGCCATGTCTTTAGCCCTCCTTTAATTTGTTTATCTCGGCTTTTAATTCCCTTACATAATTGATAAGGTGCGGTACAAGTTCTTCGTAATTGATTGCCCGTTGTTCATCAAGTCCGTTCATTTCGCCCTGTGAAAATTCAAGTTGTGCATCTGTTTCGCCTAAATCGTCAAGCACTTTTCTCACTTCTTGTGCAATCATACCGTAATGTATTCCGTCTTTTGCCTTGTACTTAAAGCGTTTAGGTTCGACAGACTCTATAATCTGCCGTGACAACTCTGTATCAAGGTCGGTTATATCTTCCTTTAGCCGTATATCGGAAGCTGATTGCCACCTTGCCTTTTCTGTTGTGCCGCTTACCGTCTTGAATATGTCTGTGTCTAAACTTGAACTATATACCTTGGTGACAATCGAATTGTTTGATATAGACGGTAATCCGGATGTCGGCGTTAATTCATCGTCATATTCTTGATAAGTGTCGTTTGTGACTCTATGCTCGGATGATATACCATACAATGTAGTGCAATTTACCGAACCGCTAGTTGTACTATATATGTCTTGCACTACTCCACTTCCCTGTGTATCAAGAGTAGCAAATTTACCCGCCGCTACATCAACATGAGAATATCCGTTACTGTAAGAAAGCGAACCGTTATTACCGTTGTAACTAAATCCCGCTATGTTACCGATAGTAGAGTTTACTTGTCCGGTTAAAGCACCGTAAAAGCTACCGTTATACCCGTCAGCGTTCATCATAGATACAATTACATCTTCGGTAAAAAACTCTATTGTTTGATTGACTCTGCCTGTTTCTGCCGATGATTCAAAACTGAGTTTATAATAATCCGTATCGCCTACATCTTTATCAAGCAATGCGTCAAACCACATTGTATAATCATATTCTTGTGAATAGTTAGGATCATATTCAAGTGTATGAGATTCAATCGTTTGTGAGCCTAAATAAAGTTTTACATCTATACTTCTGCTGTTTTTACCTGTAACATGAAGCCCTAACTGAAAATCACTAAATATGCCTAACCTTTTCGGACGAATATAGAAAGACGTATTGTAACTTTTATTTGAGGTTGTAATCTTTTTGAGCGTTTTAGTACCTATATACTTATCGCCGTAATAATACAACGACCCGTCTGTATCTATGTGAAGCAGACCAATCTTACCCGCATTTGAAAGTATGCCTGTCTCATCTATGAGTGTATTTATCGGCGCATAAGTAAAAGCACAATCAAACGTAACGTTGTCGCTATCCTGTATGTCTATCTGATAGTAATGATCGCCACTAGTGGTATCTATATCAAATATAGTAGAGAATGTATGCACATAAGTAGTAGACAGCGTTGTAAACGTACCTTCTTCAATCAAGGTGAAGTTAGAACCGTCTGTCGTTTCATATACCCTATAAAGTACAGGAACGTCTTGTGCCATTCCGTTTACGGTGACGCTTATACCGTACTTCTTTAAAGCACCCGCCTGTGAATAGCCAAAATACTGCGTTGCTAATGTCACGTCACTATACGATTGCAAAGCACTGTTTGTGCCTAGTACAAAGACTCTACCATTATAGTTGTTTGTGCCGCCTAAAACCAATGAACCGCCATGTATTATGTTAGCACTCATATATCCCGCACGAATTAAACGGGCATCCATAATACCCGTTTTCATATATGAAGCGTTCAAATATATCTTATTTGTCTGTAAGAAAATGCCCTGTTCTTGCCCTCCGTCAGTCAATATGTCAAATATTTCATCTTGCGTAAGGTTTTCTTCTAATATCTCATTTGTAGATACCTGTATATAGTTTTCTAATGTCGATTCAACCCACTTGTAATCTTTGCCGCCGTTTGAATCAACCCATTCTGCCTCCGGTAAAGATTCCCCGTACCATTCCCAACCAGAACCACCAGAACCGTCGCTTAACTGAATAGAATCTATTTTCCAACCCCAATTATTTATTGAACTATCCGTATGATAATGTAACCAAAACTTACCATTCGGAACTTTTACAACTTCATCACCAAAGTCCCCCGTTAATCGTTTTTTGTAATAATATGTTCCGGTCGTATAAAACAAATCTATGTAATCTGTGTTTGTCTCTAACTCGCATTGAGTATTGAATACTATCCTTGCGCTAGAAAGGTTTGTTTCAAACACATAATATTCATCTACATAGTTTTCCGTTGGGTGTGTGCTTTCTCTTATTGGCGGTACAATTGTTACACTATATACATACGGTGTATCTGTGTCCGTATCTAAAAACGTATTTCCAACATGAACACGCTTTAAATCGTCTGTATTCCAACTAGAAGCGGGAGCATTACTGTTTGTCGGTACATAAGCCCCCGAATAATCCGTAGTTGCGCCGTATATCTTGGCATCACCCGAAAACTTAAATTCATCGTTGGTCAAGTCAAACCAATTCTTACCGTTAGCCCCACGTATCAGACCTTTATACATGGTTATACCGTTTAAATCAACTGTTGCGATAGTATGGTCTCCGGAATCCTTAACCTCAATAACAGCATTAGTGCCGCTACCGCCAACCGTCAAAGTGCCTGTCTTAATCCATGATGCCGACAAACCGATAGCATAAAGCACATTAACTACAAGCTGTCCGGTAACAGGGTCATAGCCATTATTCCATGTACCCGCTTGACCACCCTGTGTTGATACAAAGAACCCGTCACCGCTTATCTTAAATACCGTGGAATTTGGCTCAAAAGAACACGTACCGCCTGTTTTGGTGATAGGCATATTCGACAGATAATATATTCTGCCGCCTGTCTGTACGTCCTCATAGTCACGGTATGCACCCATAGATATTACAGACAAAGCGTTCATCATCTGTACTGATAAATCATAGTCAGATATAATAGCGTCTGTCTGCTTACGTGCTTGGTCTACCGCCTGTTGTACGGTCTTTGAATATCTCTTAGTCAGTGTACGTGTAGGTGATACCGCCCCCAAAGATGCGGTCATGCTTGTCAGCTTGTATGAAAGATTAGTTACAAACGAATAAGCATAGTTGCCGTGTAAATCCATAACGGCGCAACAATCCCCTACCTCTACCGCCAAATCAGATAACGCATCAACGCTAAATGTCCTAAATGAAAAGCCCTCTAATACTTCCCACATGAGATTAAGCACACTTGACACGTTATCTACTGTTATAAGCGGGTTATCTATCTCTAATACATACCCCTCGCTACCTACCGTGTATTCTGTCTTGTCTATTGTTACCTTTAATCCGGTGATTGTGATTACGTCAGTTCCCAACGTAGTTGAATAATTCCTTGTGAAATACGCTACATCGGGATTGTCGGTAAACGTACCACCGTCATACGAGTCACCGCTTGTATAATCAAGGAAATTGCCACCGTCAGCCGTGTCACCGTCTGAATAAGGCGTAGTGTTAGTGTTAAACGTACCACCGTCAAGATCGCTTTCAGAAGGTATAGCAGACGTGTTATACCACTTGATATTAAGATTGCCTTGTGAGTCCATAATACAGAAGTTACAACCTATCATTGCAACGTACTGTAAAAACTCACGGCAATTCATATCATCTTTTGGCTCTCCTACTTGGAAAGACTTGCCATGAAAGTCCTGTGTAGCCAAAGTAACGCCACAATACGAGCATATAGAATTTACTGCCGACAATATAGTTACAGGATAAGTAAGATTAACTTCCGATAACGGTACGTCAAACTTCCACATATTATCAAGCAGTTCAAGGGAAATAAGCGCACCCGCAAAGCTAGGCTCGTCTACCGTAAACACTCCGATACGGTAATATGAACTGTCTCCATCAAGTTTAAGCCATACTACTGCCGTTGCATTGAAAAAGTCATACGAATTGAATCTCTCGTCAAAGTTGTTTAACTGAAATTTACACTTACCGATAACAGCACAACCAACGTCAAACGATGCCGTGTTGCTTGATGCCGTTTCCAATTCAAACGAATCAGACCATATATCCTCGTTGGTCAGTTCTAATTCCGTGTCATCTGCCAACGTCATGTTTATTTTTACAAGATAGTTCCTTGTGTTATTGGTTGCGATTAACTGTTTGTAAGTGTTAGTTGTTGCTCTCATAAAATACCTCGTATTTTATCTCTCGATAATGTCAAAAGCTACGTTTTCATGCCTACCACCGTCAACCCACCAATAGTAGGGAGCGGAAGCATCGCCACGGTAAAACTCTTTTGTAACGATGGAATTAGTCAACGGACACCGATACGTGACGTTAAAGTATTCTGGATTAAAAGCCTGTAATATGGTTGCCGCATCTGCGGGAGTGCATCCCAACCATTCGAGGGCTATTTTTTCTTTCTGTGCAACCCTGTTTTTCCACATCTTTGCATCCTGTGTTCTTCCAGAATCGGCGGCAGATACGTCCTGCAACGACCAACCAAATTTGCTAGGGCATGGAACATCCACGCCGTTTACTTGTAAAGGAAATTGTGCGCTCATAATTCACCCCATAAAAGTAGAGGGGATTTCTCCCCTCTACGCCATTGACGGACTATACCGCCTATCGTTTTTACTTTGTCCTTTTGAAACCGCTGTTGCTAACTTCTCACCGTCAACATTTATCTCGGTTACGATGTATTTGTCATTTCCACCGTTCCTTGCCATTGCGTTTGATACGGCATTGTATACGCCCTTTTCAATTCCGCTTACGATCTGTGCGTTATTTGCAACGGCTGTCTTACCGTTAGAGAACTCACCGACTAACTCATTGTGGTTTGCAAAAAATAGACCATCCTCCGGAAAACCGCCTGTTGCATAGAACTTAGGCAGATTGATTTCAAAGGAACTTGAACCTATCTCATGTGAACCATTAAGGTTATCAGCTATACTGTTCCAAACGCCCTTGATTGCGCTTTTAGCATCTTCAAAGGTCTTTCCCAATCCCTCGGCAACGCCGCTAAACGTCCAATTCTCACGGCTAAACGCCTGTTGTATGGTTGACTTAAACGTATTAAAGTCACCTTTTAGCGACTCTAATTTTGATGCCGTGTTTGTCTTGAACTCGTCAATCTTAGCTTTGGCATCTGACCATTTCTGCGACCAATCATTCTTAAATTCACCGACTTTGCTTTTCAGTTCATCAATCTTGCTTATCGTGTTCGACTTGATTTCGTCAACCGACTGCTTGATATTGTCCTTGGTTTCCTTAACCTTGTCTTTCCACTCGGTAAACTTAGCCTTTAGGTCATCAATCTTCTGCTTTGCCTTGTCATATAGATCTTTGAAATAGCCGACAACATCATCTTTGAACTTCTTAACGTCCTCGACTATCTTGCCGATTGAATCACTGAATACCTTTTTAATGTCATCCCACATATCAATGACAATAGGATCACCGACAAGCATTTCTTTAGCTGTGCGGAACGGTGCAATGATTAAGTCTGCAAGTCCTTTAAGTAGGCTTTCAACCCACTTAACGCCACCGTCAAAGGCTTTCTTTATACCATCCCACATATTGTGTGCGCCCTGTGATACACGCTCACTATCACCGGTAAAGAAGCCTACTATAATATCGAACAGACCGCCTATCGTTTGTATCACGCCCGATATGATCTGTATAAATCCAGACGCTAACTGTATTAAGTCACGGATTATAGGCATTGCATATATGCCGATAAACTCAATACCTTTTTCTACTACAAAGAACAGGGCATCCCATAAGCCTTTAAGGTTGCCTAACTGCTTACCTAAATCCTTCATAGATGACGTAAAATCATCTATTGCATCATGCTTAAAGTCTGTCTGTGATAACCCTATGCGCTCGGCAAACTCTTTAAGTTTATCGGTTGCCTTGCCTATTGTGTCACGGACTTTTGCTATTGCGCCCTCTAAACCACCGTATGATTGAATCAGCGAATAAATTGCCGCCGCAAATGCCGCCGCTATCGCTACAACAGGAAGTAAAGCACCGCCTAAACCGCCGATAGCTGATACAAACGAGCCTACGCCGCTTGCTACCGCCGCAAGTCCCTTACAAGCTGTTACAATACCGCTTATTACTGTTGCAGCACCGGAAATGCCCGATATAGCGATTGCCGCTATCTTGAAAGCTATAAGTGCCTTAACCAACTTTTCGATACCGTCAGCCACATCTTCGGGTGTAACCCTATCCATCCAATCTTCGATGTATTCAAGGAACTTCTCAAACTTCTCACCGTTTATGAAATCCTTTAACTTTGTAGTAAGACGCTCAATGAAAATAATAAGCCCCTCGCCAACTGTCTCCATGAACGGCTCTAAGTGTTGCCACAACTTACGCAACTTCTCTCTGAGTCCGTCCCAATCAACCTCTTGATTGAACCGCTTGAATACATCAATGAGTTTAGGTAATCCCGACTCAATAACCCATTTCGTGAATTTCAACACGACCTCTTGATAGAAGTCCTGTAATATCTGCATTATGGCATCCATAGCGGGTTTCAGACTTTCAAGATAACCCTGTATGGATGTAAGCAACGGTCTAAAATCAAGTGTTGCCGCCCAATCTGCGGTTGCCGTTGCCATTTCCCGTAAATGGTTTGTTATTATAAGGATTAAGTCTCGTATCGCTACAAGTATCTTATATCCGGTATCGTTTTCTTCCCATGCAATGCGGAACTGCTTGGCAAGGTTGCCTACAGTTCTGCCGATCTCACCTACTATAATTAAGAGGTTCTTAAATATCTGCTCTGTTTCGGGCTGTTCCCATACACGCCAAAAGTCTTTGGCTACAGAAGCACCCAACTTAACAAGTTCATCAAGGGCATATTTCCACTTGTCCTTAACCCACTGTCCGACTTTATCCCATGCGCTTTTGATGGGTGCAAATAATCTTTCAGCCCAATCTTTAATCTTATCAGCTAAATCCTTAAACCACGGGTCAATCGGCACGTCCTCAAACATATCTGTAATGTCGCTTCCGCCACCGCCCGAATTATTGTTATCGGTAAGCTGATTTAATTCGTCAAAACCAAGAACGGTTTTCTTTAACTCTTTGGCGTTTTTATTTGCCGCCTTTATTGAATCAGACCATGAGCCTGTAAATTCCTTTGCTTTATTCCAACTAGACTTGCCACGTAATGCCGCAAACAACTGATTGAGTGCGTTTATTACCCTGTTGACAAGTTCGATTATTTTCAATAGAACAGGAGCAAGAGCATTAAGCAATTCTCCTGCCATGCCCGATACAGAATACCCAAGCGTTTTAGACGAATTGATAAGGTTTGACATTGCACTATCAAATTCCTGTGAATGTAATGCCAAAGACTTAAATCCGTTTCCTACTTCCTTAATGACAGCACGTAAAGCCATACGTGTTATCATAAGTTTGAGCATCTTTGAAAGTCGGGTGACTTCTTTTGCGAACTTCTTAAAGGAATCAGTCAATGATACGGTATCATTCTTTGCTTTCCTAGAAGCGGAACTAACGCCACGTATCTTACTGATAAAAGAATCAATATATTTGTTTACGGTCTGTACCGTAGACGCAACCCCACCAAACGCCTGTTTAATGCCGCCAACGGCTTGACCTATGCTTTGATATGCTTTAGCGAAATTCGGGTTGACGGTAAACGCCCCACCCGATAAAGCTAACTCTTTCTGCTTTAAGATAAGTTCATCGTACTTATTACGGAGTGCGTCAAGCTGTGCTTCCTGTTTCTTAAATTCACCCGAATTTGGGTCAAGTGTGCCACTGTTTAATGCACTCTGCATTTCCTTGCGCAAATCGTTATACTGCGCCCGTATCTTTTCCGCACTCTGTTCAAGGTTCTTAAACGGCTTAGTAGGTATGCTCACACCCAACTTAGACAATATCCCCTGTACGCCCTTTGCTTTTACAGTAACCTTATCAAGCGTTTCAACCGTATACTGCAACTGATTATTCATTGCAGGAGTATTACCCTGTATATTAGCAACTTTAGGCATATTATTCGTAGCGTTCTGGACAATGTTTGCGGTCTGCTGTGCCTGTTGTCCCAACTGTGTAACGGCAGTAACGGCATTAGTCAATCCGGTCACTGTCTTACCTTTAAGCATCTGTACCGCCTGTCCCATAGTAGACATATCATTCGCAAAAGTAGTGATATTTGCCGTACCGATAGCGTTAGTTAAATCTGTAACAGCATTAGCAAAGCCTACCATTCTGTTTGTCTGCCCCTTGGTAGGTACACTATTCTTTAACGTCTCCATGCTCGATGTAAACGTGCTTAATTTTGACGCATCTAAGGTTTTAAGGGAATTGGATAGATTACTAACGGCAACTGCCAAATCCTTTATATTCTTTACCGCATCTTCTGTTTTCTTTGCTTTAAATACTATTTCAAGGGTTTCAAGTGTTGGCATCTCTATCTCCTATTGCCGTATCTATGTCACGGAAAAGGTTATTAAGTTGAGTTACAAATTGTCTGCGCTTTAACGCAATTTCTTTTTCCTTGTCATCCGAAATGTCAAGCCCTTCCTCATATTCAAGGTCAAGCGTATAAGGCTCTTTCGGATATTCAAATGCTTTCTGTCCTTTACCTCGGAACATATTGCCTACCGTAGCAAGCAAAGCATCTGCAAAGTACATACCCTCTAAGTGATATAACATATTGGCTTGGCGTAACTCGGTCTTTTTTGCCTCGTTATGCGCCTTAATCATTATGTTTATCTTATGAGGGTTCAAGTGCCAGAAATCATCATACGTTGTGCCTATCGGTATGACTTTAGGCATCCACTCATTCTCGTAGTATTCCCGTAGTGTCGGATAATCACTTATTCCTTTGACTTCTTCTGATTCTCTGTTGAAGTCTCGCTGTTTTCCTCCGCTTCTCCCGCCTGTGAGAGTGAGCGAAAAAAACCCGAATCCTGCATCTGCTGACTCATAATCTCAACAACGTCATTAAACTTGCCGCCGCTTGTTATGTGTGCTTCTATTTCCTTACCCGCCTCTTCCTTGGGTATGTTCCCGCAAAATGCAAGATATGTTCTGATAAGCGACATAGGCTTCTTATCTATGTCCTCTAAGGATAAGCCCTGTTCTTCAAGATCGCATAAAAGGTTGAAATCAAACTCTTTTGCCTTGTATGTCTTTCCGTTTACGTTAAATACTTTTGTCATATTCTCTTTCCCTTTCTTTCCCCGCACAAGGGAAAGGGCAGACCGAAGTCCGCCCTGTTCTTGCGCTATTAGTCACCGTGTGTAACAGTGATTGTATAAGTCTTGACCGAACTATTAAGCGTTACCTTTACCTCTACGGTATCGGTATTATTTGTCCATGTCAGCGACTTTGACAATGTTGTTGTGCCACTTCCCTGTGATACCCCGTTAAGGAATATCTCTACGGTCGCTCCCGTAGCTTCGGCTGTAGCTGTTACGGTATTAGTGGCATCTTCCGTATCAACTGTATATGACGTTACATCCTCATCAAATGTAGGGTCAAGAGTTAACGAACCTACCGTCAGCCCCGATAGGTTCTGTGTTAAAAAGCCACCTTAGTGTCCCAACCAACAAGTTCCTCAACTGTAAGATTGATTGTAGCCTGGAATGATCCGTTCTGTTCCATTGTAGGAATAGGTAACTTCGTAGGCGGAGCGGCTTTAATAAATGCCGCTTTGGTCTTGCCCGGAACGATGATCTCAAACCATGCTGTCTGTCCCGAAGTCCTAGCCGCATAAGCTGAAAGAACGCCATCCCACTGCGTCTCAACTTCATCTGTAAAGTTGACTACTACAGGAAGTGTATCGGTAACTGTACCACGCCCACGAACGAACTTAGACACCATATCTTCAAGACAAGATACGTCAATAGTCTCATTCTCAACGCTTGCTTCACCGATAGAAACGATACGCTCTAACTGTGTAAAGCTAGAGGGCTTGGTTGAGCCGATAGCATAACCGAATGTAATACCCAGGGTCGAAAGACCCGCTTCTGTTACTGCCATTGCTTTTTCCTCCTTAAATTATTAAAGGGTCATCGTACCCGACAACCCTCTGATAGTTTGCTACTATTTCTTTTGTGCCATTCGATTGTATAGGAAGTGACCCACCCGAAGTTATAAACCCTAGTCTGCATAACTCGTCACGCACCTTGGCGTTGACTTCCCTTGCGGCTTTATCGCCTTGTGTGGAATCGTCTGCCGCCTTGATATGCGTTCGCACCGTCATGTAAACTGCGTTTATCACCCCACCGTCAAGGGTGGATTGCCTTTCTGAATAATCGAAAAGCATATAAACGGTCGGGAGTTTCGTTTCGGTATTCTCCGAACTGTTCATCGTGAAATAGAGTTTAGGATATTTGCTTTTAAGTTCACTTAGGGTCTGTGACCTTACGTGTGAATACATAGCATTTATTCTTTCATCAATCCATACTGAACTCATCCGAATACCTCTTGTGCTATCCCGTTGACTTGATCTATACAAGCCATAACCGCTTTATGTAAAGGCTGTGCGGGGGCTAATCCGTCCGAAACATATAATGTACGCCCATTTCTGACCGTTATTATAGTTCCGTCTTTACTCGGTGTTTCAGCCCACCAACCCCAACCATTACTTGTTGCATGATGGTAGCTAGGGTCTAACGTACCCCTACCACCTAAAACCTCTCCGCTTTCGGCTGTTCCATCTATTGCGTATTTACCGCTACCAAATTCAGCCATTAAGAGAGTGTTTATTGCTTCTGACCTTAACTCTTTAGATTTTGCTGACGGATACCACTCGGAATTGATAGTTTCTCCATTAGCCACCATTTTGACGGTTATATCTCCGTCTTTCGTCTCAAAGTCTTTTGAGTAGACTATGTAACTACCGTATATCCCACCGTTCGCTTTAGCGACTTGAATACCCAAATCAGCCAATCTGGACAGAAACGTGCGTACCTTTTCCTCAAACGTGTCAGCATACTTTATCAAATCGTCTGCCAATGCGTCTAATTCTTTAGGGTCTAGTCTTACATTCCACTTCATTTAACAACCTTTGCTAAGATGTATCTGTCATTGTTAAGTGACGGAATCACTCTTAGCACCTTATAATCTGCTGTCGAATCATCTGCGTATGTCTTTTGGTCTACCGTCTTAGTAGTCGGTGTAGTTTGATACCACAAAAGAGAAGTTTCCGTTATAGGTAACTGCCCTTTGTTGGTAACAAGCACCGCCTCGTACCGATCATCGGATATACCAAACTCTTGCCTTGTTACGTCAGACCCGCTCATAGCGATATTCCCGTTAAAAGCAACCGCTTCTGAATACAAGGGGATTGTCTGTCCGGTTTCAACATAGTAAACGTCACCCGTAACGGGGTCTGTGTAGTCTACTATCTTGTTACCCTCACCGTCTAACTCATAAACAGGGGCTTCACCGACTAACAGCGAATAATATAGTTTCTGTTTGTTCTTCCTAAGACACCGCATCAAATCACCCCTACAAAGTTAGGCAATACATCGTGAAGCCTTGTGCTTATCCATGCACCGTCATAGGTACGTGAAATAGCGTTCTCACTGTGCGCCTTTTCACCCTCACCGCCTACACGGGAATAAACCTCTATACACGCCATAGCCAGAGCATTAACGCAACGACCAAGACGTGTCGCTATCTGTTCATCTGTATAGTCTGCGGGGAAGTGTGATTCGTTTATCGCATACTCGACAACAAAATCTACGATTGATAGCGGGAAAGCACTTAATGTCTCTCCGCTATCCGTTATATATGCAAGTGCTTTAGCACGAACTGTGGTTGTTAAAGTCTGTATTGTCATAACGCCCTCAACATTTCCTTAATATCTTCCGCTTTAGCCTTGTTTGTGACCTTTAAGCCCGCATCCTTTGCCAAAGCCCTTAATTGGAAAATAGGTACATTCAAATCATCTTCTGAATACTTATGCCCTTTAGGGGCTTCCTTGATTTCCTCAACGTCATCCTTGACTTCGATTGTGGGTTCTTCCACAACGTCTGCTTCCCCCGAAGTATCAACGGCGGGAGTGTTCATGCCCCCGCCGTTTTCATCTTCTATTGGTACATCTGCACCTATGGGATAGTAGACTCCATTATGTTTCACTAAATAGGGAAACTTCATGGATTACACCTCCTTAATAGGTAAGACTTGATGCTACCTTAATCATATAGGTCTCATACATTCTCTCAAACGAAGGAAGAAGAACCTCTGAAACCTTTGTAAGTGTCTGTACGGGGTCTTCCTTAACTACCGTAGCAACGGCAATACCCGTATCAACGATTGTTACATCTAACTTATCAGCACGATGCTCTTCCGGTGTTACACCAAAAAATGTCGTACCAAGCGCACCTTCGGGAAGAAGAGTAACCATTCCATCGGGATAATACTTCTTAGCAACCCACTGTGAGTTGCCAGAATCCCAGTCACGGTACTGCTTCGTGTAAACGATGATGCTGATGCCAAGTTCGTTAGAGAACAGTTCCTTAACTCTTGCATCGGTCATAAAGATGTTAGCCGTTGCGTTCTGTGCAAGGATAGCACCCTTAATATGATCGTTCTGCTTTAACAGGTTCATTGTTCCCTTGCTCATAAGCAGGATTGTAGGACGAACGCCTGTAGCGGCTTCTACCTTATCCTGTGCATCGGAAACATCCTTTAACGGGTCAGAGTCATCAAGGTCTGTCCATAAAGACTTACCCGAAAGAGCCGTAAAGTTGTTGCCCGAATACTTGTTGTTAGGATCATAGTTGTAGGTGTATGAGCCACCGTCTGCATCTGCAAGAGAAATTGACGGATGACCGCTTGCGTTTGCAAGAAGTGACATTCTCATACGCTCTGCTACAACCCTTGCGCTCTCAACAAGTGTGGTAGAATCATCAAAGATACGGTCAAGGATTTCTTTAGCCTGTGGAGTTCCCTCAACCATAGTCTCGTAATCCTGTATATCCTGTTCCTTAATGAGCATAGCTTCTTTGAAGTAAGCCATCTCACTTTCGATAACCTCAAAGCCCTCACGAGACCTTATGGGTGCAACCGTGTCAAAAGCACTAGCCTTTAACGTAATAGGAAGTCCCTTAGTCTGAGTAAGCCATTTAAGGTTAAGTCCTGCTTTCTGCTTTGCGGGGAAGAATCCCTCGCCAAGATACGGAATCCTGTTAGATGCCGCTTCGTTATACACAGCCGCAATAGCGGGTGATGTGAACACATCTCTAAATTTTGCCATGATCTACACCCCCTTACTCAAAAAGAACAACCTTGCCTTCAAGTACCACTCTGTCACTTGATGTGCAAGTTGTATTTGCGCTGTTGATAACTGCTGAAGCAACGATAACTGAACCGTTCGGATTATCTGAAAAAACATCGTTCAGAAGTATGCCGTAAACGTCAGAACCATCGCCTGTACTCTTTTTGCCGTCTACTGCAACGGCTGTTCCTGCCGCACATACGCCGTTTGTGAACGCCGTATTGTCAAGTACGATAGGCTTTAAATATTCTGCTCCCAACATCCTTTTGAGGACTTCGGGGGTAGCAGATACGGAAGTCTCTGTAAACTTCATTTCCTTATCCTCCTAATTATTTGTAAGAATCAATAATGCTGACCGCTTCGGTTTCGGCTTTCTTGTTCGCCGCAACCCTGTCAGCAATCTCTTTATATGGTTTGTCCGGTTCGGGGTCAGCTTTCTTCCCGTCTGGTGAAGGTGTGCTGTCAAGTGCCTGTTTCTTATAAACGTCAACAGCGTTCTTCTCCCTTGTGGCAAGAATCTCTCCCAACTTAACTGTGTTAAGCGAACCATCCTCATTAACCAACGTAGTAGCGTCATCACCTGTGATGCCGATTTCAGCCAAACTATTGAGTAACTTCATAGAAGAGACGGTTTTCTCTAATTCAGCTACTCTCTTTTGCGCTTCATCGACAGCTTTCTGTGACCGCTCTGCATCGGTCAATTTCTCGTTATTCAACTCGTCTAACTGCTTCTGCAATTCAGCCATTTTGTCGCTGTCTGCCTTATAACGGTTAGCCTTGTCCTCTGCCGACTTAATCTCTTTTCCTATCTGTGCCAGATAGTCGGCAATCTGTTCTTCCGTGGGGTTTTCTATGCCCCATTCCTTAAACTTCTTGCTTACTTCTTCTCTCGATAACATACTTTCCCTTTCTCCCTTCATTTTTTTTCGTGGTCTTGTTCCACGGCGGGGGTCTCATTTATCGCATGAGTGCGTATTTTATGTAATAAAAAAACGCCCTGTCGGACGCTTTGTTATTCATATATGCAAGTGCAACGGCAATTTATAACATTCTCTGGTGATGCTGTGTAATCATGTGGATAGCGCATATTATCTGTGCCAACATGAAACAACTCGTCAATCGGTATTCTGACGTTATCCATTTCTTCGTGCCACAAACGAGTGCGATTATCCAATTCAGCCCGCCATGTTTTATATTTTTTGCCGCTTGCTTTGGCTTGTGTGTAATCTATCGAATTGTAAACGGTGTTTGCTTCGTTCTGCGCCACTAATAAGGCTCTATCCTGCGAGAAGTAGTATGGATCATCTAAATGCCGTGTAGTGGTCTCTATCACGTCATCTGTAAGCCGTGGTATGTATTCCTCGTCATAAGGCAACCCGTTTTCTTCTAATACGTCACGGATTCGACCATCTAACGATCTTTTGTAATAGTCAGCATCAATCGAACCATTGACCTTGACTTCTGTACGCATTAAAAGAAAGACATAAAAAAAGGCATCAAATAGGAGTTTTCCTAGTGATACCCTTTTCTCTTTCTCGCTATCGGATAATTCCATAACGGCAAAGTACCGTTTTAGCTTATTTAATTCATCAAATTTCATACAACCTCATCTTCTACAACTACTGTCTTTGTGGGTTGTTCCTCTTTATCCGTAGGATAAAGGATTTCCATTCTATCTCTCGACTCAATCGCAACCAACTCGGGGTCGGAGAAGAATCCAACTGATTTTATTGCTCTCTCATAAGCAATTCCACTAGATAATAGAATCTGTAACGTCTCCGCCTTAGTAAGCATATTGTCCATGTTGGAACGGCTTATCTTTATCTCAATGTCAGATAACTTTAAGTCTGTCTGACCTTTGACGTTTAACATATAAAGCAAGATGCGTAAGAACTGCTTTTCAGCTTTCTTAAATATCGGCTCGGATATTTCTGCCCTACGTTCGCTATCAATCCAACCATTACGGATTTCGGTAGCTTTGCCCGTATCTCCGCCCGTATTGCCCTCTCTATTGGCAATACCCTGTATGACAAGCAATTTATTGAATAAGTCATCTATCGCTACTTGTGTCTGCTCTTGGTTAAGTTCCGAACTCATAATGTCAACGTCTGCTTTGTTGTCACCGTTGTTCGACTTAACAATAAATGCTCCTGTTTTCCTTAACTCGTCAAACTTCTCTTTATCTATCTCGCAGTTAATAAACTTGATAAAGGATTGAACGAATTGATCTATACCTTCTTGTCTCGATGATGTTATGTCATTGATAGCATCTGAAATGCCTATCGTTATTTCAATATCCGACAATCTTCTTTCATTGTTCGGGTATTCAATGACCGGAATAGCAAAGAAACCATTTACGCCACTGTCGATTATCTTGTTCCCCTTTATTACGAACCATTCTTCGTTAGTGTAAACGTAGTAAATGTTCTTTGATTTCTCGTCTTGATTTATCTGCACCGAAAATGCGGGTAAATCTGTCCGATAGTAACATACAAATGTTGTAGACGGGTCAAGTACACTTAACCTAAAATCGGTCTCGTCAAGTATTGAACCCTGTCCGTTGTCATTAGAAATAAATCTATATGCCGTACCACAAATAGAACGCCACCTTGCAAGACATATATCCAGATATGACTTGTCCTCGGCTTCCATAAGGGTATTAAGGTATGCTATCTGCTCACTTTTGCCCTCGTCTGCACCCCTTAGCACATACTGAATAGGCTCTGACGCAATATCACCAACCTTAGTCTCGACAATAAAAAAAGCGGTATCGACTACCACATTGTGCTGAATCTCCGGACGAACTTGTTTTGCTCGATAAAGGATTGGTTGATTGGACTCGTAATAGTCCTGCAAATACAAGATTTCCTCTTTATTCTGATTATGCTTTGCAATCGCCTTAGACAATTCGGTAACAATATTGGCTCTTGTGATTTTCTTTTCGTTGGTGTAAATCACTTCACGCCCAAACGAATTAAAGCATATCTCTGAAAATGGTTTACTGTTTTTTCTTCTGTATTTCATAAACTAATCGTCCTTGCCAATGCTTATAAATTTAACGATAACCCAACATAAAATAGCCCAAATCAAGCCGCCGATTAAGGCTCTTATAAAGTCAATCATGTATGCGCCCTCTTAATCAAGTAGGCATCAAGGTTGTTTTTTGCATCAGTGACAGCCCCGTTTGCGCCCATTTGCTTTAAGCCATCAAGGACAGCCGACATACATTCGGTTAGGATGAACAACTCGGCTGTGGTTTGGTTAAGTTTTTCGTCAATTTCCTGTCTTTCCTTTTTCAGCCTGTCCTCGTATTCATCCCATTTTTGCTCTTTATCGTGCCTCTCATTTACAGCAGATATTATCTCTCTCACGATTTTGATAAATCCCCAAATTCCCCCTATAACGACCGCAAGCCGTATAAGGTCATTTACTGTTACTGCGTCCATATACTCTCCTTATTTGGTCGGGAAGAGGACTTGCCAAAGTCGGCAAGCCCTACATCCCACATATAAGTGCCGTGTATTCTAGCCCCACGGCAGGGTGTAATGCCTGTGTCAACGTGGTTATGAAACTACTGTGCCTGTGTGCATATCAGTAAGATACACACTCCGATGAACTACCATGACCGATGTTATCGGAAATGGTTTCTACAATACCATGCGGTATAGTAAGGCACGTTCACTGTGCCGCTACTCCGTCGGGAAATCCCTTCGGCATACTTTAAGTGTTATATATGCGCTTGTGACGCTTGGGAACTAAACACCTTGTATATTTTACGTGCCATAGGTTCTTGGTTTGTTAGATTCATGGCACAACCACCTATATACAGTTTCCAATGTTCCGATATACTTATTCTATTACGAACAGTTATTCGTGTAAAAGCGATTCATCCCACATCCGATTTCATCGGAAGGGGTTTTCTCGCAAGTTATTTATAATGAATATTAAGCGTTTTCCCATGTTGCAGAATATGCCCCGTGATTGATTATGAAACGCTTGTTCCAGAAAATTCATACCAACTCGACCATGCCGCAGGATTTCCGCCTAACGCTCTGCCGTAAATTTTATTACCAAAGAATACCATTTGTTTTGCATCGGTACTATTTCTAGCCATTACAATCAAAGCGTAATATCCTGCCGCAATAGGTGAGTGCGTAGGTGCTGTGGTCGCATAATAAAAGCCTGTTTCAACTATGTTATCAAGGTCGTCGCTCGATGTTAAAACCTTTGCTAATTTATCAACCTTATTCTCCGTCAATTCCCTATTAGTCATGGCATAAGGGGCATAAGGGGTATCTGCTGACAAAGATACCATAGGCTTAAATATTTCATTATTTATCGTAACGCCTTTTGCTACTACTAACGCTACTCTTTGATTAGTAGGATTGTTAAGGGTGAACGGAAGAGGTACTCCGATGCAATCATACCACTGCGTACCGTCATAAAAATATGTTTTTAATCCTGTTCTTATACCGCCACTGACATAATAAGTACCGTTTGCTAATCCCGCATTAGCGTTATATATAAGTTCAGATTGATTATTTGCTTCCGCTGTTCCATTTGCTGATACAGTACCGTCTAAATTTACCGTCCATACTACACCACGATAAGTATATACATTATCATTCCATGTACCGCTCATATTAAGTGCTTTGATTGCCGCCAAATCAAACTTTAATAAGTTACCTGCCCCCAACACTGCCTGTTCTGAACGGGGGAAGGCAGTTGAACCGAAATAGGGTTCATAGGTATCGTCAAGAATGTCAACATCTCTTGCCATAATCTTAAATGTAAGATTATTGCAAGCATATCCGATACCCGTATTAAGCTGTATTTCAGCACCGCCACCGCTAGGAAACGTGACCTCAACACCACTCCCGAGGTCAGTCTGTAAGAATGTACCGTCATACTTACCTATTCTTACACGATATTTTTGAGTATCGCCCCATTCACCGCCACTCGGACAGCCGTTGACGATATATTTACCATCAAAGTTTGCGTTCTTGATATAGAAGCATGAAACGATTGAACTTGCTGTGCCGTTTGCCTTAATCGCTGTTACATATTCACCTTCCGTTTCAACAGTAAATGTTACACCCGATGTATCTGTATAGACGTTATTATTCCATGTTCCACGCCAATTTGCGGTTTTAAGTGCATCTAAGGTTATAGGAAATCTATTCTTCCCACTCCACCCTACTGTATCTTTTATCAGTTTGGTGTTGGCAATTACATTATCCTGCAAGCCTGTTACATCACTTGCGGTTGCCATCTTATTTGAAGATGATGCGCCGCTAGGGATTTTGCCGTTTATCGTAGAAACCTCTGTCCTTGCCGTTGCGTCTTTTATATTGTATTTAGTAGTGCCACCATCGGGGCTTATCTTGCTTATATCTGCCATTATTTACCTCCTATTCAACCGTTACGGTATCTTGTGTTCCCGTGAATGTTGCTGTTCTTGTTCCCGATGCCGTTACAACTGTCTTGTTTTCCGTTGTCGGTAACGCACCCGCATTGAATATCAAAACTTCTTCATCAACAGAAAACGACGGGAGTGTTCCCGCCGCCGTAATCGTTGTTAAAGTTTCCGTAGTATCTGTTCCTTGACTTACACTTACTGACCCGCTCGGTGTGATTGAACCGGAAGCACTGTTCTTGCCCGCCAATTCACCCAAAGTAGGCTTGTTTTTTATGTAGTCATCTGCCGTATCGTCTGTCTGTGTCCAATTTGCTTGTGTAGCCAATCCACCGCCGCCGCCGTGAGTATCGGTGTACTCTTTTGCAAGGGCAAGTGTAGCCATGCTTACCTTATCTGCCATATAAACACCCCCTTACTGCTCACGCCACTGTGTATTGGCTTCATCAAACTTGTATACCTTCTTGGTATCAAGGATATAAGCCTGTGATCCCTGTTTAACGTCTGTAGGAAGTTTCGATATATCGGCAGAATTGCCCTCTATCTCCGCTATCTGTCCGTAACCGCCAGAAACAAATCTAAGGCTACCTAATGCGGGTAAAGTATCGCCTACCTCAAACACCTTACCGTCTATTCTCTGTCTATAAGTCGCTTTAGCCATAATCCATACCTCTTTTTTCGCATAAAAATAAGGCATGGATATTCCACGCCTTTAGACACAATTTCAATTTACCCTATAGCAAAGTTTTCATGTTTCGTCAAGAGATTTTAACGATTTTATAGCACGATTGTTCAATGTTTTTACAGAACTGACCGATACGCCCCTATGCTTTGCTATCTGCTTGAACGTCTTTTGCTCTATATAATGGGCGTACAATATGTCCTGCCATTCCTCACGTTCCACTTGGAATATGCGCATTTTCGCTTTTTGCTTCTCGTCTGCGTAATCGTCAATCATACCGTCTAACTCGTTTTCAAGCATAATGATCTTGCACATAAGCGTAGACAACTTATCCGTAGGTGACGTTTGCACCCTTACACCGTCATACGGTTGCGTCATTGACGTTGCCATAGCCCGTAGTTCGTCTATGCGTTCCTGTTTCTTGCGTATCTCGTTATTCATTTCCCTTAATTCGTCAAACATATACTTCCTCTACCCCTCGCAAATATATACGCATCCTTCCGGTTACTCCGTGTATTAACGACTCTATCTGTATTCTATGTGTGCCGTTAGCATCTCTTTTTCTCAAATACAAAGGTGCTGATTCTATTTGCTTGTGTGTCGTTAGTTCTAAACATTCTTTGCAATTTATTTTTAAGATTGAAATATTCTCGGCATCATCAAGTACAATATCCCCGTCCTTTGTTTCTACAATCCATGCGTCTGTATGCTTATTAAATAGTGTAGTATCTTCATCAAACACAGAACCGCAATACTCGCATTTACCGTTTTTAAGTTCTGCCCCGCAATTCTTACATTTCATTTGAATTACCTTTTATATCACTATCATTCTTGCTTACTATAATTAGTACGGTTTCACATTCTTTATTACTGTTTTTTTCTGTATATGTTCTATATGAACCACATACAAAGACCCCGTCTATATTATTATCATTTTCATAACACGCAAATCTAAGATTGTCACCGCTTCGCCCTTCTTCTATAAGATAGTCCAAATACTCTTTTAATTTACCTACTGTCATACTCTGTCCTTATCCCCTATACCCAAAACAACTTTGCCGTGTTCCGTTGGACTTCCACCGACAGCACGATTATATTCAATCGCTATCTTTGTTTGATGTATGCGCCTTGCATCACAGTCGACCATGCACCGTAACTTATTACGCATCTTGTTTCTCTCGTCATCCCAACCTTTGCAGTTTTCACATTCTTTTAATTTGCTATTCATTTTCTTTTCTATTCCCTATGTAATCTGCTATTCCTTGTCTATACTCGCTACAATAATGAATATCATAAAGGTTACACGGATACATTACTACCGCTTAACTCCCTTAATTCGTCAAACATCCGCTTTTACCCCTACAAAATCGGCTAACCCGTAACAATCTCCACATGAATGTATCATTATGTCAAACTTGCACTTTTTTCCGCTTGCCGCATTTCCCATATCCCGTAAAGCATTTGATTCTTCCCTTTGCGTACACGGAAACACCTCTCCGCACAATCGGCATTTATACATATAATGAAATAACCTATCTTCCATTTCTCCCCCTTATGCCGTGAATACTACCCACATAAATATTGCAAATAAGATAATTACTAACGCCATGATCCACCCCCGAACGGATTAAGAATAACATCTACTACTCCGTTGCTCTGCTTCTCAAATACCCTTGCCGCCTGTGCCAGATTATCAACGCTGTCATCGTGCTTGTTCTTACCGACCGTAGTATAGATGAACATATCGTTAAGTGCCTTTGTGTAATCCTGCGACCGTGAATAGGTTGTACTCTTGGCTTCTTCCGATATAAACCACAAGTTAGTCTTTACCCAATCCGAATAGCCTAGTATCTTGTCCTCTTTGCTCATTCCTTCCGGTGCATTAAACGGCATAGCCTTGCAACTATAATGACCTCTCTCATGCAACGCCTTAGTTACATCTTCCTCAAACGCCCGACCTATACCGTTGCGCTCATAGTGCAATTCCGTCACTTTATGGAACATGATCTTGACACATATAGCAGGAATCGTCTTTCCCTTTGTTTCGTTTGAGTAAAGCCAATCAATGATATAGTTCTTCTTTCCCACAACACGGATAACGAGCATTGATAGGAAGTCACCGCCACCTACGGCGGGGTCAAGTACCGCTATCGTCTTACCTTCTGGACACTCGCCGTTAAAGTAGTTCAACTCGCTAGGCTGATAAAGCAGACCTTCACGTACAAACGGTGATTGCTGAAATTTTGCGGCAAAATCCGCTTCACTCAACAATTCTCTCTGATTAAGAAAATACTCTGTCGGATAGTATTCAAAGTTACTCTCGTCATTCTCATTAAGGGCAGGAATCTTTCTAAACCTATACAACGGATCGTCTGCATACTTTTGTTCATATCGGTATAACGGGTCATATACGTTCCACAACGTACCTACCATTAGTTCGGGTGGTTCGGGGAATAAGTCATCACGTAAGAATATTTCTCTTTCGTCTTTGGCGTTTTTAGGGCAATATGGATTTAGTCTGTCATGCACCTTATTAAGATATTCCTGCCACGTATTCTCCATACGTGTAGGTGATAATGAATGTTCTCTGTCTCGAACAAGGTCATCCACATACAACACGCCTTGGCTTGATATATTTATTGCGCCTGTCCAACTGCCATCAATACCCCTACAAGTTAATGTGTTCATTCGGTCGGGAGCATCTAGGTTAATAGTTCTATACTCTGCTGATTTATCCTGTAACAACGTCTTGTTTGGATTCCAAAAACTATACATATCGGCAAAACGGTATTCTGGTGATGTAAAAAAGTTCATCAATTCGTCATAAAACCCGTCAGCCAATACGCCCGAATGACCACACATAGCCGAATTTGTGTTAGGTCTTTTCATTGCAAGCCACGCTAAAGCAAAAATACACAGGGTACTCTTACCGGAGCGAGGGGGCATGGATATACCCAAAAACTTGATTTCGTGGTTAAACAAGTCCTCAAAGTCTTTAATCAGCGTGTGCAACGGGTTAATTCTCGGCAAATAAAATCTCTTGCCTTGCATCCTACCCTGTTCCATGTAAAATATAAAATCTTCCAAACTCCAAAAGGAACGCAACAGGCAAAGCTGATAGTACCAATAGATAAGGCTTGATTGTATCTCATTCTTTAGTGCATAATCCTCTAACTCCCAAAAGGTATGCCCCGATGCACTTAACACGGCTTCCTCTATGTATTTCTTGGCTTTTGCTGTCTCTTCATACGCCCACAAGTAGTCGTGTTCAGTGAAAATGGCATAGGTCAACGCTTTTGCGTAGGCTTCTGCCATTTCCTCTGTTGAACTGAACCCGTTACTTTCCCTATGCTTATCGTATTTCTCGATTTCTTTCCTTGCTACGTTCAAATATCTAACCCCTTGTTTTTGATGATGGTCTCACCGTACTCAACCACAATGCTTACGATCAGCGAATAGTTAAGACCGCCTAAGTGCCTGTGCTGTGCTATGTATTTGTTGACATACTCCGCAAAGTCACCGTCCGTCTCATACAACCGCATCATACGTGCTATCTTCTTTTGGAAAGGGCAATCACCCTCATACGGCTGTTCCAATGCCACACAACGCCCCTTGTCATTTGCAAAGCAATCCTTTTTACACTCCGTCATCATATCCTCCTTATCACGTAAGAACTTGCACCCCGCCCGTTCGGTTTCTTCTGTATGTCTATTCCCAACTCCTTAAACGCTTCTGCGTTGTGCGTAAGGTATTCCCCAACCTCTTTAGGCGTTACATCAAGCCCACTGTCACGTATCAAGTCCGTACTCGTCATCTTCTCACCGTCACCAAACTCTGCCGCCAACATGACCGCATCATATATTGGTGAAGTCTGAAACTCTGGCACGTCTGTCACCCACTTACAGTTTTCAAGGCGTATATCTATGTCTGTTTCCGGTAACGAGCGACCTATCACCGACATAGTGGCTTTATTCCCCCGCCCCTTACGCCGTATCGTGATTATCGTGTCAGCAGAACCCGTGACACCGCCTGTTCCCATCGTATCGTCATACGGATCATCTGATTTCTTCTTGCTGACGTGCGTGATAGCCACCAAAGCAACATCCTTGTCCTTAGTCCACTCCTTTAGTGCCGACCCCACTCGATAATCCTTGTGGTAAACGTCCTCGCCCTTCTGCGTAACACCGTCTATCTTCGCCAACACATCAACCACTACCAACCGGACATTATCAAGTTTCTCGTCACGGATAAACGCATCTAACTCCTTGATGAACCCGCTCTCAATCGTCTTGCACTCAAACACGTATATCATGTCATGCGGAGCGGGCTTCTCCCCCCAGGTCTTGCGCTGACGTGATGCCGACATCTGCATCGTTTCTTCCAACGTGATATAGATCGCCTGTCCCTTAACCGCTTTCCGTCCTAAAAACTTACCGCCCGTAGCCACCGTATAACACATATCTAACGCCATCCACGATTTACCTATCTTCCTCGGTGCAGACAGTACCGTATATCCCACGGGTACAATCCCATCAATGATGCACCTCGGTTCGGGCAAGTTCATCTTCTGTAATTCAAATGCGTTCTTCCGCTTCATCTATCCTCCGTAAACGGTATCAGCCGCCCTAAGAGAGCCGTATATTGTGCCTAGACGTTGGAGCAAATCCGACATAAATTTTACGCCTTGCAACGGTAGGGGGTGTGGGTATACCGTTGCTACCGTTGGTGCATATATTTACCAACACTTAAAAACGGTAATGAATGAGTCTATATACCCTCTAAACCCACTGTTTATGCGCCTTCCAATACTTGCAACGGTATATCTATATACCCTACCGTTTACCGTTGCTCACCGTTGCTCTTTTTGACAGCCTATAAACCCCGTATTTACGCCGTTTATCGCCCCGACATCCCCGCATTTACGCCGTTTCTTCTACCGTTGCTCGTATTTTCGCACTGTCACAATGTATTATGCTATTTCTTCAACCTCATACCTTGCTTTTCCGTTTTCTTTATAAAACCATGTCTGGGTTATCCGACCATCCTTATACCATATCTTTGCTACCACAACCCGACCGCATACCCTCTCATAAGGTATTCTTATCCTTACGTATTTATCTATTCCAAGTTGTTTTGCATAATCTTCAACCCACCAACACTCTCTTGCTTTTTGCCCCGATCCTAAATTCAACTGTTCCCGTACTTCCGCCCACGTCATCTTACCCTCAAAGTACAACGGCAACACCTTTTCATACCCTTCCGGTGCTTTTCGCTTTGGTCTACCCGTATTCTCCACCCACCTAGATAACTTAGTTAGGTTCTTGCCGTGTATCTTCATGTGACACGAAAAACATAACGGAACTATATTCCTATAACGATTATCCCCGCCTAGTGCTATCGGCAATATATGGTGATACTCTATTGCTTCCATCGCTCCACAGCCTACACACTCTACCCCGCAATGCTCCGCTAATTCCCCTCTGTTTCGCATATTATCAAACTGTTTACGTAGCTTCTCCGTTCTCTCACTCATACAGACTCCTTTTTGTTTTTTGGGAATTTGACGGGGTAACTCCGCCCATTTTTGCTTGCCGCATATACCCCTAGGGTATTATGTGCAATTTGCCGATAACCCCGCATATATACCCGTATATGTATCAATAACAATACATTTGCGTCCTAACTATTTGCGAAACTCTTCTTTCACGCATAGTTTGATACCCTTGAAAGCCCCTATTTATCGGGCTTTTGTGATATTTTCACAAAGTCGTTTAGTGTTAACCCCTGTTTGACCGTCTCACGTTCTATCATGTTCTGTCGGTTATACATTAGCCCCGTGTCTTGATCGTTGTTAGCCAGAACCGTAACGCCTAGTGGTGTATCATATAGTTTATTTTGGACTAATTCCTTTCGATTCTTAGTGATTTCGGACTTTGCACGGGTTACATACTTATCTATTGTTCCTTCATCAAGTCCGGTCATACATGAGAAGCTATACATCGACGGCATACACAAATAATCTCTGTATAGCTTTAAATAGATGTTGTATAGTGTTTGTATATTATATTCGTTATACGGGATATTGCATTTTGTATTTGTCCATGTAGTATTGTCCGGTTTGAATAGTGTTTCGTATATATGCCCCATAACCGCCAAAAGATGATTGCCTGTAATCCTTTTTGCGTCGGGGTATAATTCGTCTATAAACCGACGTGTTAAGTCATATATAACCGTTTTATAATAGCCTTCATTCAAACGGTATTCACCGTCTATAAGTTGCATATTTTCGGCATTTGCAATACTATCAATACTAGTCATTTTCATATACCGTTTAACCGTTGCTAGTTACAAATGCCCCTATAGCAAAGCAGGAGACAAAAAGCAACCCCCAAAAGAAAAATAATTCGTTTTAGGGGCTGTTATGGATCATATATAGAATTGTATAGTTGTGTATGTATATCTTTTAAATGGGCTTTATACGTCATTACAGGGCATAAGAAAAGCCCCCGCATATTTGCAAGGGCTTTTATATTAAGCTGTCAAATCTTCGCAATATTCGACTAACCACTTAATTATATTATAAGGATCGTTTAATAAATCCTTGAATATGGTTTCGGGCGTTGTGTCCGTGTCTCTTGCTTCGTAAGTGTCTAAAAGGTCAAACAATCGTATTGATAAGTTTTTAATGTCTTTTTCTGTCATTGTTCCGGCTCTCCTTTTATACTAATCCGATATTTAATACATTATCATTTACCGGATAAATCCATTCTACAAAGTTATGGTTAAGATCGGCAAAGTATATCAACTAATTTACACATTATTGCACCTCCTTAAATAATGCGCTAATAGCTTCTTTTGCGGCTGTCGTGTATGTTTTGCCGCCGTATATTTGATTGACACGCTCATTTATGTATTCTGGATCATTCTTTATTTTGTCTATTGTTTCATTGACTTTATTTAGTTCTATGATTAAGTCTGTTATACTTTTATTGTTTTTCATGCTTTTCTTATCTCCTTAATAAAATCATCACTTATCATTATACAGCCGTATTCACTGTTATAATTTACGACGTGAGACCCCTCAAAAAATCCCTTTATATGGTTTACTCCGTATTCATCGGTTATTGTCTTAATATCAATTAAGTGTCCATATAAATAATCAATCAATTCGTATGCTTCCGGAAAAGATAACCCCTGCTTTAAACATCTAGGATTTTTCATACTATACACCTCCTTAAATATACATAAATTCACCTTGCCACCCCGTAACAATATGGTATTGTCCCGTTTGCTGTCCCTTATACACTACCCCGCAACCGTCCGCCAAAGTCGACCAAACAAGCCACCCCGCCGGAGTTATGGACTCATTTTTTTTATAATCCCAAAACGAATAATGCGGGTTTATCCCGTTGCGCTCCTGTTCTTGCGCATTGCTGATAATGTCATTTTCATTCAAGATCATGTTGCCGTTTTCTTTCGTATGTATCAAATAATTCCTTATCATTGCTTTTTTCTCCTGTCCGGCGGGGCTTTTATACCCCGCCTATACTGTTTATTATGCTATATTGTTTTCGTATTCGTCTAAAATATTTGTTATTTCGTCATTATTTAAACTATCCATATTGTCTATCACATAATCAACTATGGCATCCTCATCTATGCAGTCTCCGAATTTATCCGCATACTCGTTATACCCGATCCAGTCAAGAGATATTAAATTCCCGTATCCGTTAAACGTGAACCATGATCTATTGGGATTAAATGCGGAATCATCGCTCCACTGGTCATGACCAAAAAAAGCACGGTTCAATATGTAGGTTGCGTCTTGACCACAAAATATTTCATCCAGTGATCCCATATCTTCAATACGGTCATCATAACTATTTGTGCGCTCACAATATTCATTCCATACATTGACCATATCGTTATCATCTAATCCCTTTAATACCTCCATGATCTGATTTTCCAGTGCTTCTCTTGTCATTTCGTTCATTTTTTTATCCTCCTTATATTATGATCTGTTTTATTGTTCCGGCTCATACTCAACACCTCCGGCGTTGCGCTCGTCTGTATTGAGTTTATGGCTTGTCTGCCTGCCTTGTATGGTCTTATTATATACCATAGCACTATGATATAAAAGCCGTAATATTTACCAAATTTATCATAGTGTTATTAGTAACTTTATACAATAGTGTTATTTCTCATGGTGTGATATACTTTATTTGAATAATTCTATATAGAATGGAGGTGAGACAATGCAAACCGGAGGGAGACCCAAACGGGAAGATGGGCGCAACGCAAAAACAGCCGCAAACAATAAATACTCTGTAAATAATTATGATCGGATAAACTTCTATATTAAAAAGGGTGAAAAGCAAAAAATACAAGATGAAGCAAAAAAACAGGGGGAAACGGTAAACACATATATAAATAGAATAATATCCGAACATATCCCAGATTTTGAGCCACTGGATCAAAAAAACGCACTAGCACAACGAAAAAACAAATAATAAGGAGGTGAAACAAGTTGACCTTATCGGATGCACTGAATTTATACAAGCTACCATATAATATAACAAGCACAACAACGGCGGGCGGCTTTACTTCCTACACACTAGCGGCGGCGGGATCATCGGCAACGCTCGCACGTTTACAAGCACGTTTACAGGACATAAACGCCGCAACGGGTGAACAATACGAGATAATACAAAATGCGGCGGGTCTTAGTTTGAGAAGTCGCAACGGTCATCAGGCATTTTATAACTATTCAGATTTTAACGGATATATTAACGAAAATGACAGCAAAATCCCGTTTATAGTTGGCTTTAATTCTTACGGCGGAATTATACTTGATAATTTAAACGATGCCCGCCATATATTGATAGCAGGAACGACCGGAAGCGGTAAAAGCGTATTTTTACATAATCTAATATTTACTTTTTGTTGTAATCCTCACACAAATATATACCTAGTGGATTGTAAAAAGGTTGAATTATCTATGTATGATCCCCGTTGTTATGTCGTTTCTGACGTATTCGGGGAGCGTTCGGCGGCTCGTTTAACGGCTGATTTTTGTAGAATAATAGACAATAGATACAATGATATGCTTTTGTGTGGTGTAAATGATTTTGAGGAATACCGCAAAATAAGACCGGATGCAAAAAGAAATATATTAGTTATTGATGAATTAGCCGACCTTATAAACGATAAACAGTCTCGAAAAGTTATAATCCCTCGTTTATTGCGAATTGCTCAAATAGGACGGGCGGCGGGTTGTCATTTAATACTTGCAACACAACGCCCAGACCATACTATTATAAATGGAACATTAAAAGGAAACATCCCGACCCGCCTGGCGTTTAATTGTATATCAAACACGGATAGCCGTGTAATATTAGATCGTGGTGGGGCGGAACACTTGACCGGAAATGGAGACGGACTTTATTTGAAAAATGGCGCATTATCACTTGAACGCATACAAGCCCCATATATTGATCTTAACATGATAAAGGATAAAATCACCGAATATAAACTAAGGACAGCATAAAAGGCATATACAGACCCACAAAAGACCCTTCCACGGTGGCGGGGTCTTTTTTTGTGCGCTTCTCAATAATAACAGGCGGTCAATGTGTCCGGTCTGGACGGATCACCGACAGCCAGAATCAGCGTTATTTTATCAATAAAATCAAGCGATATTTTACCATTTTGTCCTAACTCTGTCGGGGCTGATTTTTTCTTTCCTGCTGATTTCGGTTCAAATAAAATCGGGCTAGTACGCATTAGTACGCAACTTTTAGTACGCAAACAAAAAAGAACAGCTTGGACAACTCGTATCGCTTGCCGTTCTTTTTGTAGAGTACCCTCATTCAGCTCTGAACAATATTAGTATACTCGGTTATACATTAAGATGCAATATAATCCTTGTAATCGCTCAAATACTTGTCTAACGTGATCCTGTTTATCTGTAATACCTTTGCTATCTCGGTTTTAGTTGTGTTTTTCATAATCAATCCACGATAAATGTTTTTCCATAATGTATCGTTTATCGGCATGAAAACAGGGAGTTTACGCACCTTAAATTCCTCTTCTTCGTATTCGACTATTCCGATATAAGGACATTCAGCTTCAACATACTGTTCTGCATCATATCTTAAATAATCTGGTACAACAATGTAATTGTAATTGCCTACATAATTGCGACCGTTTCCCGAATATATATCTTCTCGGTATGTCTTAACCTCAAAGCAACTTATTTCCTTGTCTTTATATCCGACACAATCAACACGTTTACCTTTATCCATGAACCACAAGTGATGTTCTTTCCTTGCAATAAATCCCTGTTCTTGCAGATGTTCACATAAATTATAGATCATCATTGTATGATATTCTGCCATTAGTACGCTCCTATTCCAAACCCTTGACCCATACAAGCCAAAAGTCGATCTCCAACAGCTTGTTTACATGATGCGCCTTAAAGCATCTTAACCCGTCTGCCCTCATGTCTTTCATTACAAGGTCAGCTTCTTCCTTTGTATTGTACTTAGAAAAGACCTTATATCCGTTCGCTTCTGCGTTGCGTTCCGTTGAATTTACCCACATATCAATCCTTCCTTTTCGGTTCTCTTTTTCCGACCGATTCATTCATCATATTACATACCCTCTGTGCTTTCGTATAAGCCCCTATTGAGCCGAATACAGGCACGTAGGCATAATTCCTACGGTGACAATAGTACGCATCATTTTCGGGGCATTTAGAGACGATATACGGGTTTTCCTTATTTGCCATCGTCAAAGTCCTCCCTCATTCTGAAACACGGCTTGTATTCCTTATCCATAAATCCATGAAACGCACAATCCTCGCACGTTGACATGATTCCGCTTTCCTGTATCTTCATGCAAATATCGTCATGCACAAAGCAAGCGTCTCTGTCCGGTTCAAATCCGAATACTTCCTTAAACTTCTCGGCATTTTTCATTTAAGCACTCCTTTCCGCTCGGTGTCGGCTCTTTAATCTCCTGTGCGTAACACATAATCGTTACCGTGATCTTGTTGTATATTCTATGGGCTTCTTCATCTGATACAAAGCCCCATGTCTGCAAGACCTTTGTGTATCTTATAGCGTGGGTAAAGGTTTCAGCCCACTGTCCAACCGTGTAGCCTTGCTTGTTGGCGAAACCCTCCACGTCATCGTGCATAATATCGTAACATTCCATACTTATCATGGCTCATATTTCCCTATCATATACCCTATTAAAAACATCATTAATGTGATCCCGATTAGCCCCATTACCTCAACCTCTTTCCCACCCCCTAAACGTATGATTAGCCCATGATACATTCAGCTTAGTTGACTTTAGTACGCCCATTGTTACCAAATCGCCCAACGAGAAGCACGTTGTAAATCCGCTCTCGTCTTTGCACTCTACACACAAAGGATATATCTTTTCTACCTTGTATCTCTTTATCTTCCCGTCCTCGACACGGGATAAAACTTCTAGTACGTTCCCGAACATTCTTAAATCCGTCATTCTATACCCCCTATCATTTCATATAACTCGTCTCTTACCATTTTTATTTGCTTGTCTATATACGTTTTTAACCTTACCTTCCGGTCACCGTTTAACCATTTCTTCTTAAACTTGGCTACTGTTTCCCTGTAATCCGCTTCGCTTATATCGCTACTCTGCCACCATTCAAGGTCATGTAGAACCTCGCATAAATCATTTATCATGTCATTTAGTTCGGCATCGTACATAGCGTTGTAACATACATCCGATAATCTTGAGTAAATATAGTTATAACTTCCACCGCTCAATGCTTTACACCCCCTATATCCCTATATGATGGCTTTTTGTCTTTCCCTTCTTTTATTCTCCTCTATATTCTGCTGTCTCAACATAAGATTGTATGTACTATTATCAATTCCTGTCATTTTATCAGTGGTTCTCAAGATTAAAGTCAAATCAAAAGCCAAATTAAATAATTCCTTAGATATATCCTTTATATTTTGTTCTATTTCTTTGTTAGTTAAATGCCCACCACCACATAACGGGGCTAATTTACTTAATTCGTTACTTATATCAACTATGGTTTTCATATATTCTCCTTACTTTCTGCTCTGTACTTATCAATCAATGCAAGCACGTCATCCTCTTTGACGTAAGTATCAATATGGTCTACGAACGGATATAGTTTTTGCATATCAGTTATCTCGGCTCTTATCTTGCCAAGCGCATTTCTAATCTGTTTTAATTCTTTGAGCCATTCTACAAGCTGTCTGCACTCTTTGGCATATGCTATGGCTTCTGTTCGGTCTATGAAAAAATTACCAAACCCCCAATCACTGTCACTTTCTGCTTGTATGGCATCTTGTTCAGCTTTCTTAATGTGTTCGTCAAGTGTCATTCATTCGCTCCTTTCTGTGGCTCAACCATTCTTGCTTTGCAATAAGGACAATACTTAAAATCGCCATCTGAAATATCCACTGTTTTTCCACATTCAGAACATTGCAATTCCTGTGCTGACATTTCTTTGACTCCGAACGCTTCTACGCCTGTCGGATATTCTATTGGCATCCAATACCCCACCTTTTCTTGTGGATTGACAGCCTGTAACGCTTTAATTCTTTTATTCAGATAGTCCGTTGCGTTAGTATAACGATATTCTCCACTACCTATCCAACAGTTAATTTGTTCAATCACCGCCTGTCTGCTTATCGCATCCTCACATGGCTCTTGCTCTAATGCCTTGATTGCCATATCGAGTGATATCCCGCCGACTACGGGTTTTATATTATCTCTGATATCAGCTATTGCTTCTTCTCTTGTCATTCCTTATCGCTCCTTCCTGTGGCTCAAACATAGCGCACCCACAATGAGGACAGTACGCACTTCCTCTATTGTTGTATAGATATGCACACTTACCACATTTAGAACATACAACCATGTTTTTAGGCTCATACATTACTTTCCAATGCCCCGTCTTAGGTGTTACGGATGGCAACTGTTGTATATCTTCAACATCAACTACCATACATGGCTCACCAAAATGTTCTCCGTCTATTTCTGACATATCGTATGCTAACTTAATGACTGCATCACGGCTTATAGCATCTTCGCATGATGTTACAGATGGCAATCTTTTAATCCCTATCTGAATACGACTTATCATATCTTCATCAAGATAGCCTATCCATCTACTCACCTCTGTGAGTACGGCATTTAGGCTTATTGCCCTGTCATCTGTCATCGTCTCACCCCCTCAAAATACGCCTTAACATAGTCATCCTCATACCGCCATTCGGTTAGATTTCCTTTAATCCGGTCAAGTATGCTTGCCTTAATGATCTTCGTATCAACCACGATCACAAAATCGTGCTTGTGGTTGTAATCCCTATGCACGTAATAAATTGTCTTATGTTTTCTCATTCCACCCCCACTGTTTTAATTCGTCTATCAGAAAGTACAACGCCTGTATATCATCGTTTAAATCCTCTGGCTTCGGGCTATCCCGTAATTCAATCAAGCGGTCTCGTACCTTCTCCAACTCAATTATCACTTCCGATAAATCCAACGTCTCACATTCGTCTATGCAATCCCCGATCGACATTTTATCGTCTAGGTATGGGTCAAAATGTGTGAATATATCCCGTTTCCTTACTAATTTCATGTTTCACCCCTTTCATGTATCACATCGAATAACTCTCTTCGTTCTTCGTCTGTCCGGTCATTCCACGGCTTTATGCCTTGAATATTTAACTGTGAGAATATTCCGCATAAAACAGATACCACTATTGAATTGCCTGCTTGTTTGTAGCATTGAGTGTTTGAGTTTACTTTCATCATCTGGTCTATGTCACGATCCTCGACATTCATTAGCCGTAAACACTCTCTTGGTGTCAGTTTGAACACTCCAAATCCCTTATACAAATAATCATCTAACATAACCTTGCACACTCCTGTCGTTGTTGTAATTGTGGGGCTTATATTGCCCTCATTCTGAACTCTCCCTCTGCGCAACTTGCTTGTTGGATAACTTAAATCCACAAGTCCACCGTTCCGCATAAGGATTATCCCCTGTTTGGTTGCCTGTTTCACGCCTAGCCTTGCTTGCTTGCTTGCTTGCTAGAGCATTTTTGCTTATCGTTCCTTTGTCAAGCATTTTCTTATCACCTTTGGTTGTAAATGACCGCCACCGCACGTATTTATAGTCGGACTCAAACCTTGCTTGTCATATACTCTGTTTGAACTCTCAAAACCGTCCATTTGTGCAATCACCCTTATTCTTCTCTTCTCTTCTCTTCTCTTCTCTTCTCTTCTCTTCTCTTCTCTTAACGACATTTCGGTTTCTTCCCTCTTTGTCAAGTGTTTTATTGTCTTAGGCGGGTCTTTATAATCCGTAGCTGATAATGCGGTCATAAATGATCGTGGATTGATAACCCGTCCTCTTTCGCCACCCACTTCAAGATGCCCTAATACTCTGACTTCTTTATGTGCTTTATTACTTTGGGTTGGCTGACAGATATATGTGCAATCAAAGTTATACATTGCCCCCCCCCTGTGCAAAACTCGGTCTGCGTCACGATTAGACCGTTCTGTATTTCCGATAGAACCTACTACAATTACTTCTTTCTTTTCCATTGTCTTATTACCTTTACCGGTTCTTTCCACTGTTCGTTCGTATGCTGCATTGATAATGGTTAAATCGTAACCAAAGCTGTCAAACCAAATATGAATATATTCCTTTTCCTTGGCAGTCAGGCTGCGGTTGTAAATTCCAAATGCGTGTTTAATTTGGTT
>JAEIGA010000555.1_pt1 | contig 55290 bp, 55 predicted proteins | sample 9270691 | NCBI WGS metagenome assembly JAEIGA01 (sample SAMN17057246, study PRJNA624740) | gut metagenome | biome: biome; isolation source: fecal sample | host: Bos grunniens | place: China: Xizang | collected 2019 | reverse complement strand
CGCCACACTATAGCACACCAAACACGGTGTGCTTTTATATTGCGTAAAACAGTCTTTTCCCATGAGAGATACAACTTGAAAGTAAACATTTTTTTTAAAAAATTTCATAAAATAATTATTGAGTAAAATTTTGTTTTAATAAGGAGTATTTTATGAATCCATTTATCGAAAAGCCTTTATCTATTTTAAGTAGTTTTCAAAATTGGAAACAACTTTATCCAAAAGCATATAACAAACATGAAGTAAACCCGTATACCAAAACCCGAATTATTCTTATGAACGGAACAGAATTTGAGGCCAACTGGTTTTCGCACCAACTTGCAAGACATATCAGCAACAACGATTTAAGAAGGGAAATTAGCGTTACACGCTCGGTAGAAAAACAACAACAACTTAAAATTTCACTATTAAAACCCGCAAATGAAAGCGCACTTGAACACACTATCTCTTACGAACAATTAGCGGTTGATTTAACCGCGGAACTTGCTAAAAGAGAGTGCGATTGTTATGTTAAAAAGGCATTAGATTTTGCTCTTCTTGAAGATTTTGACCATCTATATCGCTACGCTAATCTACTACATATGGAACAAGGTATTCTCGCCGAAAATTTAGTTGGCAGATACACCGAAATTATGCCTAGTAGACCAACTATTTCTCATCATCGATTCAGTAAAGATAACGTTAAACGCAATATCAATTCTAAAACAGCTGATAAGCAAACTATTTTATCTACAATGATAATAACTGCCGCTGAACAGCAAACAATGAATTATTATATGAATATAACTAACCTTGCAAACAACGAATTATCAAGAAAATTGTACCAAGAAATAGCACTTGTTGAAGAAGAACACGTAACTCAATATGAATCGCTAATGGATTCTAATGCAAGTTGGTTAGAAATGTTACTTTGGCACGAATACTGCGAATGTTATTTATACTGGTCTTGCTACGTCACGGAAACCGACCCGTATATTAAGCAACTTTGGGAAGAAAACCTTGACATTGAAATCGGCCATTTACATAAAGCAAGCGAACTTCTTAAAGAATACGAAAATAAAGACTGGCAAGAAGTTATACCTGACGGAAACTTCCCTAACCCTATTTCTCTACACGAAAACGTAGACTACGTAAGGGATATTTTAGAAAGCACCGTTCAATTCACGGGGAATTTAGAAGATTACGTTAACGTTAACCAACTTCCTTCAGAAGCAAACTTTTTTGAGTACCAAAAGATTATAAACCCAGCGATAGAAATCGTTCCGTCTCATATAGTTATCGATACTCACATTAGTCATTATGGTAAGGACTATCGTTTTGAAGTGGCGCCTAACCCAATAAAAGAATTGCGTTTAAGAACGGTTGACAACACTTCCGTAGGTAGAAAAAAAGACGAAGCAACAAGTACAGACTTTTTCTGCAACACCTGTAAAAACAAGTGATTTACGGAAGATATTAAAACTCTAATATAAGTTCAATGAGTGAAGCACACACTCCGCCAAGAGAGATTGCTGTTGAACCAAAATTCAACGGCAGTCTCTTTTTCTATTACTATAATTAAATATATCTTCGTTAAAGGAAACGCGGGAATAATCTTTGATTTTGAAAGACCGAAATAAGACTCTCATAGTAGGATTGTATTTTCGTTGCAAAATGAAATTGGAAATGTTATAATTTATTTATTACAATGTAAAAAACAACAAAACAACGAGGTGGAGTAATGAGTGATTTAAATGAGATACATAAACAAGCACGAAAGGAAATAAAAAAATTAAAAGAAAAATATCCAGATAATCTTAGAGACAATACTAATCAATCGAAGAAAGAAGAATATTATGAATCTCCTTACACAATGGAAGATGGTACTGCAACATTTTTATATATTGTTATAATGATTGTTGGAACATTGTTTGTAGACAGATGGTTAATTTATACAGCTGCAACATTTATATATGTAATGTTTAGGACAAGACATAAAAGGAAGAAATAAATTAGTATATTTGGAGTTTATAAATGGATTTTAGAGCTTATGATAGAAAATTTTGGTTAGTTATAGAACAGGATGATAAGAAAATTAAAGATTTAAGGCTTCCTATTAATAGAAATGCATTTCTTTGTTATTCTTACTACACACCAAATGGTAAAAATTACATAGAAGAAAGTTTAATTTTTGAGGCGTTATTTGAAGCGGTTTACATAAATGGTGAGTATACAATCACACAACACGACCTGCTTAATTTGACCATTAATATGTATACAAAAGCACAATTAGAAGGCTATAAAATTATACCAATTGACAATAAGGCTATCAACGTAGCGTTTGATTGGTTTATAGAATCAGTTAATAACGAGTTTTATAGTGATGATATAGTAACAACTAGAGACATTAGATATATTGATGAGTTTAGGCGAGAAGACAATCCAGATATTTTAAAAGGCTTATTAACTGATATGAAAACTTTTGAAAATGTATGGATAAAGATAGAAAAACTAGAAAAGATTATCAACGAAGATACCTATATGTTTTCTTGTGAAATATTATCAGAGCCTTTCAATATTAAAGGAATACATAAAGGCGATAAAACACTGGCTTTTGCATTAAAGCAGAACGATGCTAAAATATGCGTTTGCACAATAGGTGTGAGCGAAATAGAAGATATAAGAAAGTCTCTTAAATTGATTAAAAACAAAGGAATATAGGAAATGAAACTTACAAAAAAGACAGCAAAGTTGGTTTGCGATTTAGAATATTTAATTGGTAGTAGATGTTATAATTCTAATAGTTATAATGGATGGACTGGCGACGAAGGGTGCGATTTTAGATATCCTGTAAAGGTAGAAATTGGCTATATTCCTAAAAGAACTAAAGTTGATGAATATGGAATTGTTAGAGAAGAAGTTAATGAATATAAAATTCGTGGCAATGTTTATTCTGCTCATCCTGAACTTCGTCCTAAAGATGTTACTAGCTTAAAATATAAAATTGGTAGCAACGAATTATATATTGGTGCTGGGATTATTGACGTTTTAGATTTTTTAGAAGAAAGATACAAGATAGACTTTGTAGAATTAGAAAAAAACTTAAAAAGAAAGACTAAACTACAATAAAAAGTTCAAACGCAATCATCACTTGCCCGCCAACAATAACCTAATCCGAACCTCAAGTTTGGCTTAGGTTATTTTCTTATTTGACAAGTTTTTTTGTCTATGATAAAATTATAAAAAGGAGAAATTATCTATGAGTAATAATAACAAACCAAAATATTTTATAGTATTCAAAATTGTTGGATTTATAGGCATTATTCTTGCTATTATAGGTTTTATTTTAGCTTGTAAGGGTTTTGGTGATTTTGAAAGTAACAATTTTATGATTGGTGGTCTTATGGCAACGTTTGGTTTATTAATAGGCGTATCTTGTTTAGTAATGGGTTTCCGTCCAGAAATCACTAAAATGTCTACAAAATCAATAAAATATATTCAACAAGAAAATAAGGAAGATTTAAAAGACATCATTAGTACCACGGCAGACATAGCAAGTGAAGTAGTTACAAAAACTACAACGGCAATTAAGCAAGGGAAAAAAGATACAATTTTTTGTAAACATTGTGGGGCAAAAATCGATTTTGACTCTAAATTTTGCAACAAATGTGGTAAAGAACAGTAATTCGTTTTACATTTTATATGCTCCGCCAAGGAAAGACAAATCCGAATTTGTTTCGGGTTTGTCTTTTGTTTTGTGTAAAAAGAGTAGAGGGATTTGGACGAAGTCCTTCGTAGTGAAACGTAGAAGCATTAGGAGCTAGCGACCAAAGGTTGCGTATTGCCGTTAGGCAAAAAATAGTCCAGCAGACTATTTTGCGTGAGGCTCGAGAGAAGCAAGCCCTCATTTTCACGGGAAAAGGACTATCGGTTGATGGTCTTTTTATTTTGTGATATGAAAACATTTGACTTGATTTGTGTTCATATTTTTGATATAATATGTTTATAACATAAAAACGTGAGCAAAAGGAGAAAAAATGAAACTTAATTATAAAAGAGTTATTTTTGTTGGATTTGCCTTTTTTTTGATAACAGCCTTTTGGCAAGCCTATGATAAAACAATTCCTTTAATCCTTACTTACAAATTTAACATGCGCCAAACACTTTCTGGTTTTATTATGGCCTTTGATAACATTTTAGCTGTGCTTTTATTGCCTCTTTTTGGGGCTATTTCGGATAAAACCACTGCAAAAATGGGAAAACGAACGGTTTTTATATTATTTGGCACGATTGCGGCGACAATATCTTTTATATTTTTGCCGTTAATAGGCAACGTTTGGTTGTTCGTTGGTATTCTTTTAATTACTCTTATCTCTATGGCAACGTTTCGTTCACCAGCAGTGGCACTTATGCCAGACGTTACCATAAAGCCTTTGCGCTCTAAGGGCAACGCAATTATTAATCTAGTTGGAACGGTTGGTGGACTAATTGTGCTTAGTGTTGGCTTAATAATAAAAGTTGGCGAACAAACGATGCACAATCTTATGACCTATTATATAGTAGTTTGTGGTGTTATTCTTTTTGGCTTGATAATGTTTTTGATAACCGTAAAAGAAAACAAATGGTCTCAAGAAATGATAGAAGATACCAAAAAATATTGCCCAGAAGAATTTTCAGAAGAGCAAGGGGAAGAAAGCGTTAAAAAACTTTCTAAAGCTGAACTAAAATCTTTGCTTTTAATCCTTTCTTCGGTTGCGCTATGGTTTATGGGATATAATGCCATCACTTCTAAATATTCGCTCTATGCAGACCAAGTTTTACAACAAAATTACGACTTAACATTGTTAATAGCACAAGGTGCAGCAATCGTTTCTTATTTACCCGTTGGCATAATAGCAACCAAAGTCGGTAGGAAAAAAACAATTTTAGTTGGCGTTATAATGCTTGCCCTTTCTTTCTTTTTTGCGATATTTATTTCAGCAAGCAGCAGTCCTATAATTATGTATTTGTTGTTTGCTCTTGCAGGTATAGCTTGGGCAACCATTAACGTTAATAGTTTTCCAATGGTGGTTGAACTTGCCAAAGGTGGAAACATTGGCAAATATACTGGCTGGTATTATACGGCAAGCATGTCTGCACAAGTTTTAACCCCGATACTATCTGGCGCAATAATGGACCTTGCTGGAAACATGTTGCCTCTTTTCCCTTACGCTTGTATTTGCGTGGCGCTTGCATTCGTAACTATGTTCTTTGTAAAACACGGAGATAGTAAACCTATAAAAAGAAACTCTATTTTAGAGAACTTTGACGTTGACAATTAAACCTTTATGTCGCAATAAATCTTGTTATCTTATGATATATTTCTGCTACATTGGTAAGTATACGCAAGAATATTCAGAGTTCAATGAGTGATGCGAACACTTCGCAATTTTTAACCTAATCCGAACCTTTTAATCGGGTTAGGTTTTTTATCTAAAGTCCTTATTTAAGGGCTTTTTGTTTTTGTATATAGTGTCATATTGGGTAAAAGTAAGCCGACTTTATATTTGTACATTTATCTAATATTAAGTTAGATATTAATTTTAGATTGTTTGTTGGAAAGTTATTTATTGACAAAATAAGAAAACGCATTATTACAGATGATGCTGATGATATTGCAATCAATATGATTTCGCTTAACGAATACGTTTTACATAACAAAAAGATGCAAAGTTTAATCAAAGAAATTGCTGATATTTGTGGTGCAGAAATCAAAACTATTGACCCTGAAAGTTATATTCCACAACTTGCATTTTTAGGTATTAAAAAGCTTGGCGACATTGAAATTATGATAAAGGAAAATTATACCCTTGCTGTTGAACTTGCTAAAAAAGCATTGTCTATGGCAGGTCTTGATATTGTTTCTTCAAGCGTTGCGCTTAGGTTCTTATGCCGTGCAGAACTTATAAACAAAAACTATGATTTTGATAAAATTGCAGAGTTTTTGAAAATTTCTTTAAGAGATAAAGAAAAGGCAGAAAGACAAGCCACACTTTTGCTTAAGCAAAAGGGGGAGTGTTAATGGCAAGTAGTGAAAAGGTTTGTAAAGCTTTAGATTTTGCAACCTTAAAACATCAAGGGCAAAAGCGTATTGGTGGTGATGATTATATTACTCACCCTATAGCCGTTTGTGAAATTGTTAAAAATCAAGGGTATGGTGAAGATTATCAAATTACAGCACTCTTTCACGACTTGCTTGAAGATACCAATGCTACCGAACAAGAAATTTTAGAGTATGGCAACGATGAAATTCTTACTGCAGTAAAACTTTTAACAAAGCAAAAAGGTTACGATATGAAAGAGTATATCGATGCCATTAAAGACAACGATTTGGCGTTTAGGGTAAAAACTGCTGATAGATTGCATAATCTTCAATGTGCATTAGTTACTAGTGTTGAGTTTAAGCGAAAGTATGTTTTAGAGACCATAGACTGGTATTTAGATTTTTCGCCCGAAATTAAAATAGCAGTAAAAAAATTGGCAGAAAGCCTTGATGCTCCGATGTCGGAACTATCATTTCTATATAATCCAATTGAAACGTGGAAATTATAAAATTTATTATTTAAGGAGATAAAAATTATGACTATTGAAAAATTATTAAACGGGGAACAAGCAACTTTAGTAGTAGCAGGCCGTCTTGATACTCAAACTGCACCAGAACTTGAAAAGGAAGTTGGAAGTGTTGTTTCAGGCTTAAAAGAATTAACTTTTGATATGGCTGGTCTTGAATACGTTTCTTCTGCTGGTTTAAGGGTAATCTTGAAAGCTCAAAAAATTATGAACGCGCAAGGTTCAATGAAACTTACCGGCGTTAACGATAACATTATGGAAGTTTTTGATATTACTGGATTTTTAGATATCCTAACTATCGAATAATAAAAAGTTTAGATTTGATTTTAAAAGGTAAAATAAAAAAGCACGGGGAAGTTAGTTGGCCAAAAAACAATTTTGTCGTGTAAAATAATCAAATTTATACAAAGCTATTTACAAGTATATATTTATATTGTATAATGAAATTAATTCATTAAGGAAGTGCTAAAGATGGCGACTTGGAAACAAAAAGCAGAAACTGAAATGGAAAAACAACGTCTTATTGATGAAATTCATCAAAAGCCTGAAGTTAGAAAAACTTTTATTGTTTGTGAAATATTTTTAACGCTTGACTGGTTTGCGAACATGATTTTCTTTGGGTTGTTGGCGTTAGGTGTTTATCATAATAGCCTTGAAAGCGTTGTGGATATTAGCACTATTTTGTATATACTTTTAGATAGTATCGGTGGATATGGCGTTGCTACCATCTTTATCGTCGTTAAGATTTTATTAGACAGATTGAAGAAATCACAACGCGCAAAGTTGGAAGTGTTAGAACGAGCAGGGTTAGAAGAAGCAAAAATTGCTAAAGAGGCAGGTACTTATCAACCGGGTAAAGGACCAAGTTTACTATATCGCATTTTCTATGGGTTCCGTGCTATATTAGGAATTGTAGTTTATTTTGGCTTTATGATATACTTACTTACATTAGTTTATTAAAATCAAATTTATTTAAGCTTATAAACAAAAAAATAAGAATAGAACACTACCTGAAAAGTAGTGTTCTTTTTTTGTTACATCAGTGAATTTGTAAGTAAGAATTTAAAAAATTGTAAAGTTTAAAAAAATTTTCTTAAAATTATTTACAAATGGGGTAATGAAGTTGTATAATTAAAAAGTTGAATGAATAGTGTATGATAATAAGGGGTGTTTATGAAATTAATTATTAAAGAAAACTATGAAAAAATGAGCGAATGGGCAGCAAATCATATTGCTGATGCCATTAATAACCACAAGGAAGATAGACCGTTTGTGTTAGGGCTTCCAACAGGTTCTTCACCACTTGGCGTTTATAAAAAGTTGAGCCAAATGTGTGCTGAAGGCAAGGTTACTTTTAAGAACGTTGTTACTTTTAATATGGATGAATACGTAGGTCTTCCAAGAGAACACGACCAAAGTTACTGGTATTTTATGCACGATAATTTCTTTAACCATATAGATATTCCTGCTGAAAATATAAATATTCTAAATGGTATGGCTGAAGATTTAGAACAAGAATGCAAGCGCTATGAAGATAAGATTGCTTCATATGGTGGCATTGATTTATTTATGGGTGGTAGTGGCGTTGACGGACACATTGCCTTTAACGAACCATTTACTTCATTAACTTCAAGAACTGGTGTTCGTGCATTAACTGAAGATACTTTAATCGTTAACTCTCGTTTCTTTGGTAACGACGTTAATAAAGTTCCAAAAACAGCACTTTCTGTTGGTGTAGGTACGGTTTGCGATTCTAAACAAGTTATGCTTTTAATTAATGGTCATAACAAAGCAAGGGCACTTCGCCATTGTGTAGAAGGTGGTGTTGACCATGCTTGGACTATAAGCGCATTGCAACTTCATAAAGATGCAATCATCGCTTGTGATGAAGCAGCTTGTGGGGAATTAAAAGTTGATACTTACAAGTATTTTAAGGAAATTTATAAAAACGAAAAATAATTTATTCCATAAATTAAAAACAAAAAACAAATACAAAAACACTCATCTTTTAGGTGGGTGTTTTTTGTTTTCGTAAAAAAGTGAAATTAAGTGTTCTATTTGTTTTTTAGAAAAAATAAAAATGAGTATTGACAATAATAAACACCAATGATAAAATAAAATTGCCAGTAGGTAAATAAAATTAAACCTAAAAGGGGGAATAAGAATGAAAATATTAAAAAAGATATCAGTAGTGCTCCTCTTGGTGGCACTTTCATTAGCAACTACAGGTTGTTACGTGATTCGTGCGCAAACTATGAGGAATTTGAAAGGTACTTATAAGCTTACAACCTATACTTATACTGCTTCATATGAGCGTAAGGAAGGATATACACAAAAAACACATGATTACGTAAATGGTGAAGAGTATCTATATGAAGAATATCTCGTTGTTACAGGTACTGGTACGGGATATTTTGTACATAAAGATGCTAGCGGTCTTGTTTACGCAAAAGAAGTAACTTTAACTTATACGTATAGTGAGGAAGAAACAAACAAGATACAGTACGTTGCTTATAGTGATGGGGTTAGCACTTCTGACAGAAATCAATTAGGTGTTAATGGTAATACACTAAATTTCTCAAGACCTGCATTTGACTATACGCAATTAATTACTAAAAAACCAATGCGTTCTGAAGACCTTAATGTGCGTTGGACAAAGGTGGATAGGGCAACCGATTTATCTTACGTGCAAAGCCAAATTTCAGGACTACCAGAAGTAGACGCGCAACAATAAATTATTACATTATTATTTATTGCATATAATTAAATTTAAGTTAAAGTGCTTAAACGGGTTAGTTTAAGCACTTTCTTTTTATCTTAAAGCAGGTAAAAGGCATAGTTTAGGTTAATTGGCATAAATATATTTTGGAAAACTATTTGTTTTTTATGATATTTTGCGATAAAAAACGCAATTGTTACTAATATTTATATAAAAATTACTAAATTATAACAAAATTTTCAATTATCTATTGACACCTATTAAAAATGAGAGTATAATTTAGTATATTAAAGCAAGGGACTAGTCCCTTATCTTTTTACTGACGCAAAAAGATAAGGCTATCTTGTTAGTAAAAACACTTTAAGGTTGGATTACGATATGTCATTTTTACCACACGTCATTGAGCACGAAGGGGATAATAATACTCTAGTATATAGATATAAATGTGAAGATTTAAATACTAAATCTAAACTTATCGTTCACGATACTCAAGAAGCATTGTTCTTCAAAAGCGGTCAAGCGTTTGACCTTTTTGGTGGTGGTTCGCACAACTTAAAAACTGAAAATCTACCACTTCTTAAAAAGGTATTTTCAAAAATTTATAGTGGTGGCATTCCTTTTCCTGTTGAAGTTTACTTTATCAATAAGGTTAACGTTTTAGATATTACCTGGGGTACTGATGCACCTATCGACGTAAAAGACCCTGAATACCCTGTTATCGTGGGTGTAAGGGCTAATGGTCAAACGGGTATTAGAATTAAGGATTCTCGCCGTTTCGTTCTTAAGGTTGTAGGTCAATTACAAGATTATTCTGTTGATGCCGTTCGCCGTGCTGTTAAGGGCATGATGCTTGCATCTATTAAAGAATGTATTGCAAAGGCTATTATAGAAAAGGGTGTAAGCATACTTAAGATTTCTGCTTACCTTTCAGAATTAAGCCAAAAAATTATGGCTAACCTAAACGAAAGGGTTGATGATTTAGGTATAGAAATTAACCATTTTGTAGTTACTTCTATTGATACACCAAAAGAAGATGCTGAAGAATTGCGTAGTTTAATGGACGTTGACCAAGAAAAGCGTCGTATGGATATGATGGGTTATACTTATCACGATAAACGTAAGTATGACATTGCTGAAGGTGCTGCAACAAACCAAGGCATGGCTGGTGGCTTAATGGGTATCGGCATGGGTTTAGGTGTTGGTGGTATATTAGGTGGCACTGTTGGTCAAATGGTAAATAGCCAATTTAACCAAACACAACAACCAGTACAACAAGCACAACCTGCACAACCAGTAAATCAAGCCGGTATGGTTGCTTGTGCTAGCTGTGGTGCTCAAATTGCACAAGGTTCTAAATTCTGTTCTAATTGTGGCGCTCCACAAGCACAACAAACTTTCTGTCCAGAATGTGGAACAAAATGCACGCCTGGTAGTAAATTCTGCACAAATTGTGGTAACAAACTGGCATAAGGAAATATAATATGAAAGCTATCAAAAACATAATTTATATATCATTAGTATTATTGTTAGGGCTTGCTACTTTTGTAGTGTTTTTAACTGCACCTGAAGGAAAAATGCAAACGGCTATGTTTTGGATTTCTTGGGCGTTCGCAGTGCCATTTAACATTGCTGTAGCATCAGTATTACATTTTGTCTTTTTCAATAAAAAAGATGAAGAATTAGTTCGTTTACCTATAGTTTACTACGTGATGATAGGTTTTTCGTTAGTATACTGCGCAATAGCACGCACTTTCATTTATTTACCAATCGAAAGGATTAACGAATTAACTGTTCAAATTAATATACAAATTGATCCTACTAAACTTTTAATAGTTTTAGAATCAGTGATTACGGTTATTTACGCGATTATTATTATGTATTTTGTATATGGTACAGAATACGTAGCAAGATCACTTAAAGCGAATAAGGAAAAGGTTCTATTTATAAACTTACTAATTGCAGACTTAACTGATTGTTTAGCAAAAGCAAAGAGCGAAAGTGTTAAGGTTGAATTAGAAAAGTTTATTGAAGACGTTCGCTATAGCGACCCTATGAGTCATCAATCTTTAGGTGGAATAGAACAACAACTTTCTACAACGGCTTTAGATATTGCTGTTAAAATGGAAACAGCAAGTGAAGAAGAAGTATTAGAACTTATCAAACAGGGGGAAATGCAACTTCAATCTAGAAACAAACGTTGTATGATGCTTAAATGAGTTCGCAAATAAGAGAAGTTAAAAAGATTGATTTAATTACCTATGCAGTTTTGCCGCCAATATTTATAATATTGATTTGGACGCTAGGGTTGTATCTGTTAAGACTTTTAGATTTTCAACACTGGATTGCATACGTGGTTTTTGGTGTTATTACCTATTTTTTAGTAAAAAGGCTTGCAATCGGGGCAGTTTTAGTGTATAAAGCCGTTGCTCCGCTTGAAGTTAGGGATAAATGCAGGTTCGTACCTACCTGTTCTACTTACATGATAATGGCTATAAATAAGTACGGTTTAATTTATGGAATTATCAAAGGCATCAAGCGTCTGTTAAGGTGTAAACCACCTAACGGCGGTGAAGATTACCCTTGATTATTTATATTAAAAAATTATTTTTTGTTCTTTAGGAGGAGTAAAAATGAGCGAAAAATTGTCAGGCAGATGTCCTGGATGTGGTGCATTATTAGTTTATAATGCGGGTGACAGTACAGTTATGTGTAACGTTTGTGACGTTCCACACAGCGTAAAAGAACTAGAAACTGGCGCAAAAGTTGCTAAATCAGCTGCTGCAGCAAGTAAAGTTGGTTTTGGTGCTATGTTAGGATTTGATAATCCTGAATCAGGTGTTGTATATCTTGAAAATTTCTTTGATACATACAACTGGGCAGAATATCAAGACCTTCCAGAAATTGAAATTGATGAAATTACTGAAGTTGTTGAAAACAACAAGATTAAAAACGGTGCTAACGGCCAATCTTGGTATTTAGTATTTAAGAGCATTTCAGTTCCTGTTGCAATGAAAATTGCTGGCTTAAAAGCACAAGCAGATGCTATGGGTGCTAAATATAATGCAGAAGATAGTTCAGAATCTTTAGCAATTTTTGATAATTACAGAAAGGTTATTTCTGCTTTAGCAACACAAAAAGACCAAATTCTTGCTAAATTAGAAAATGCTGTTAAGTATGCTGAAAAGTTTGCTTTAGATAGCGCAAGACTTTCTGAAATTAAGAAAGAATTACAAGAAGTTGCAAAAGCTCTTGCTTCTGTTAAAGAAGTAAAGACTATTGACGAAGTTGCTGAATATATTGCAGCACAAGATAAGGCTAGTGAAGGTCTTGTTAAAACATTTAAAGATAAAGGTATCGATGCTAAAACTACTTATGAAGATGCAATCGCTTTATATAGAGCAGGTGGCATGGCAAAGAGAGACGCTTTATTAAAATTTGAAAGCATTCGTGGTTACAAAGATAGTGTTAATTACATTAATAAAACTAACAACTACTTTGATTTCAACACAATGTTCCACTTCTTTGATAAATACTATATTTATAGAAAGGAATCTTTTGCACTTCCTACATTAAACATTAAGGATTTAGGCAAAAAGGTAGCAAAGAAGGATAAAAAAGCTGAACCAGTTGAAGAACAACCTACAACAACAACGGCTTTATCACTTTATGAAATCGTTAACGGCGTTCCATCAGCTAAACCAATTATTAAGGGTATTGAAAAATTCATTACTTGCTACAACAACAATTACTATTACTTCAAAGTAAATCAAGGTATTTTCAGCTTTGACTTAAATACTTTAACTGAAACTTGTGTTGATGCTGGCGTAACTGCTGACTATAAAGATGGTGGCGAATATCAAGTTCTTCTTGCAATCAATGGTACAAAAGCTATCGTTAAGAAAAAACTTCACCCAATGGAAAAGAAGGGTTGTTTAGGTTTCTTCAAGAAGAAGAAAGAAGAAGAAAAACTTCTTAACAACTACTGCTTATTATCTATCGATCTATTAACAGGTACTGTTTCAACAGCTATTAACGAATTCGTTGACATCGCTGATACATACGATAAGGAAATCTTCTATATCCTTGCTGAAAGACACGCTAAATCTAAAGCAGCTAAAGGTTCTTTCCTTGCTAAACTTCCTCTAATCGGCAAATTCTTCGCTAAAGGTACTAACGTTGAAGAAGAAAAAGATTACGAAACAAAGCTTATGGTTTGCGACCTAGTTACAGGCGACAATAAGCAAGTATTAAGTGAAGGTTGTGAAATCCACACTGTTTACGAAAAGAAGATTGTTTACTCTATTTGGAAGCCAAACGAAAAGAACATTGACTTACGTGTATTCGATATGAATACTGGTGATGACGTTCTAATTGAAGATAACGCATACAAATTCTTTGGCGTATACGGTGGTAGAGTATTCTATACAATCGGTAATGCAAGCTATCGTCCACTTATCAGCAACGACTTTGCTGGTGCTGACCGTGTTGAAATCATGCAAAACGTTGAAAACGTTATCGACGTTCGTGCAGGTTGGTTATACGTTAAGAAAGGCCGTGGCGACAATGCTATCATCGTTAAAGTTAGCATGGATGGTACAAAACGTATTGTTGTATGTACTCAATACAAGAGAACTGTTAAAGCTACAGCAACTCACATTTACTACATCAACTCATTAAATGAATTACGTGTTGTTCGTAGAGATGGCGAATGTAATAACCTTATCGGCCAAAACATCACATGGGCTGTTATTGAAAAGAACTTCTTATTCTACGTTCGTAGAGAATTGGTTGAAGCTAACACTTATAATCTATCTCTATACAGAATGGATATCGATGGCAAGAACGTTAAGAAGGTTGTATTCAACCTAGCTGACGCTGTTAACTACGATGAAGATACGTTATACTTCTACAAGAAAGAAGCATTACGTTTCAAAGTTACTGTTCCTGTTGGTAAAGATAAGTTTGAAGACCACTATGAACACCACAGCGTAACAAGATACTTCAAGTACGACAAGAATACTGGCACAAGCGAAGTTGTTATGACTCTTGGCTTACCAACTGCTAAAACAGCAACATTCAAGGCTGGTTGCTTGGGTAAGAAGACAGCTGAAGGCGAAGTTACTTATACTGAAGTTCCAGAAATTCGTGAATTTAGACGTAAGGGCTTAAAGGCTGTTGGCGCAGTTGAAAAAGAAGAAGAACAAAAGAAAGAAAATTCAGAACCTTCTAAAACTTCTTCAGCTCCAGTAGCTACTAAAAAACAAAGCTTTATTGATAAAATTGTTGCAAAGGTTAAATCTATTTTCAAAAAATAGTAAAAATTAATTAATAAATATCCACCAGCTAGGCTGGTGGATATTTATTTTTTATTAAAGCAATTGTGGTTAAACTTTATTATATCCAACGCAATTTTTTATAATATTAATTAATTGGTCAATTTCTGTTTCGCAATCTAATTCTATCCATTTACGAATAATTCCAGAAACACCTTGTGTAAAAAATTCAAGATTATATATTCTTTGTGCTTCATCTTCTAAAAATTGAGATATTGCTGGATAAAAAATCGTGTTGTACATTTTTTTATATGCTTTTTCATTTTGAAACAAGTGTGGTTTTTTGTGAACAAGTTTCAAAATGCGTTTGTTCTTTTTGCAAAAATTTAAGTATGGAATTAAATATTTGTCCGTTATTAAAAAAACGTCGATTTGCGAGTTTGTTACATTTTCAAAATCATTTTCAAAACAACCTAAAAATTCGTTGTTTAAATTTTCTATCGTTTCTTCTAATAAATCATACACGCTATCATAATGCAAATAAAAGGTAGAGCGATTAACACCTGCTTTTTGCGTTATTTCGGTTACAGTTATAAATTCAAAATCTTTCTTTTCAAGCAGTAGTAATAGTGCTTGGTTCATTAGGCTTGCCGTGTGAAAATATTTGCTTTCATTTTTTAGTACCCTTAAATCATAATTTGCTTTCTTTATCATAAGTATAGCACAAGCAACTATAAAAATGGAAACAATACAACTTAATAGTGGCAAAATAATACTACGCAATAGTGTATTGTCGTTACCAAAAGTTGCAAGCATTGTACTTGTTAATGTTGTTAAAGATACGCTTGCACATACTAAATTAATTATTTTTATACACAAATAAGTATAATGGTTTTTCTTTAAATGTTTTATGCTTTGGATAATTGCAAGTGTTAATGCTGTAAAAGTATGGGTTGCAAGCGCTATAACGATTATTTCATGATATTTAATTGTTTGTGGAGTATAAATTAAAATAATCATCATAATTGATACAACCACATTAAGTAAAATCAAGAACAAACCGCATGCCCGCATAGTCAATATTTTTTTGCGTAAGTCTTTTTTGTGGTTTGTTTCAAAAAATACAAACAAGCGCGTTATGGTCAGTAAAGCGTAATATATGGACATTACTAGAAACCATTTTGAAAAATATATTATACTTACAACGAAAAGGAAAAGTGCATATGTAAAATTAAAGAAAAGTGATAAAAATAAAAAAAGTTTTACTCTAAAGTTTATATTATATAATAGTTTTCCGTAAAAGGTAGAAAACATGGTTACTCTTCATTTGCAATTTCTTTTGCAAGTTTAATTATGTCTGCTGCATATTTTCTTTTTGAATTTTCTAATATTTTTTTGTACAAAGGGTAATTTATTCCAGCACCAGTAATGCCAATACAACCAATAAGAATTCCTAATCCAATCATTAATGGTGTTCCTGTACCAATAACTCCCATAGATAAGCACATGCCTACGCCTAATACAAGAGAAGAAGTAATGCCAAGAGTATAAGTAAAGGCATTTGCGGGAATTTTTGCTTTTGCATCTAATTTTTTCAAAGCTTTAACTTTTGAAGTTTGTTTTGGGGCATATTCGTTTGCAATATGTTCTGCATAGATTTTATCAGTGTTCATAATAAGTTCTCCTAAAATTTTTATTTGCTCGAGCAACAATATTGTATCATGCTTTCAAACAAAATAATGCAACATAAAAGGCAAAGAGTGTCTATTTTAAAAAATACAAAAACTTTGTGGCTGAAAAAATAAAAAATCGACTTAATTTAAGCCGATTTTAATAATTAATTCAATATATGTACGTATATTTTATATATTCATATATGTTATATGTGTTAGTATTTATCTTATATATTCATGCGTTATAGGTGTGCATAAATTACATTCTATACATCTTTAAGGTATTAGAAACGACCTTAACTGAAAATGGAACGTTTTCATAAAGTTCGCCGTCAACTTGCACTGTGCAAGGTTTATCAGTAATAATGTTAGCGCAAGAGCAAGTAAAGTGTTCGGTTTGTTTATACTTTAAAATTTTACCCATTTTAAGTTGCATAAATGCGCCAACAATTTTAATTCTTGGTATATATTTAACTGCAATGAAGTTTAACTTATTGTCGCTAGCGTCAGCATCAGGGCAGATAGGGATTCCGCCACCAAAATATTTGCCGTTTGCTACACATGCGATAAATGAAGTATACTTTTTGTCTTGGCCATCAAGGTCTGCAGTAAAATTAGTGTATTCAAAGTCAAATAAAGTTTTAATCAAACTTGTTGTGTAGTTAAACTTGTTTCTTTTTTTCAAAGAATTGTAACGCTTTAGAACGTCAACGTCAATGCCAGTACCGATAACGTTTACGCCACGAATATCGCCCATTTGCATGAAGTCGGTATATTTAGGTGTTTCATTAATGATAATGTCCAAGGCACCCTTTGTATTTTTTGGGATATTAAGCGCCTTTGCAAAGTCGTTGCCAGTACCACAAGGTATTAAGCCCATATTAACCTTTTCAAAGTTAGAAAAGCCGTTAATAACTTCATGCAAAGTTCCATCACCACCAACAACGATAATGTCAGTAGCACCATTTTCAATAAGCACGCTAGTTAATTCTTTTGCGTGGTTTTTATATTCGGTAAAATGTAGAGCAAACTCAACACCTTTTTCGGTAAGGTATTCTTTAATTTGGTCTACAACCTTTTTTGTCTTTTTGCCGTGTTTTTCGCCAGCAATTGGGTTAATAATAAAATCTAACATTTCTTTACCTTTAGTAAAAGTATATTTAAATTTTACTACAAATTAGTTAAAATTTCAAGTTTTTATGCTATAATATTTATGCTATGAAAAATTTTTTGCCTAAAAACTTAATAAACTTGGCAAATTTAACCAAAAGACCACTATATTTGGTCGGTGGTGTGGTTAGAAATTTTTTAATTGATAAAAGTATTTCAAACGACGTTGACCTTGCCGGTACTATTCCTATTGAACAAATTAAAGATTACGTTCAACAGGTCGGTTTAACAATTTCGGCAGTTTATCCACGTACTGGTACGCTTATGTTTAAGGATGGCGTTTATAACTACGAATATACTGCATTTAGAAAAGAGCAATACGTTGGTGGGGAACATAATCCTATATTTACCGAGCCTACCAATGACATAAATGAAGATGCACTTCGTAGAGATTTCAAGTGTAACGCCATTTACTATGATATTAAAAACGCACAATTTATAGACCCACTTGGTGGAATATCAAACGTTGAAAAAAGAATTTTAGATACCGTTGATAAGCCTAACAAGGTGTTTAGTGTTGATGGATTAAGACTTTTACGCCTTGCTCGGTTTGTTGGGCAATTAAATTTTACACCAACGACTGAAGTTATTGAGGGCGCTAAAAAGTTTGCAGATAATATTTTAGATATTTCACCCGAGCGAATTTATGGTGAATTAAAGCTAATTCTTAATGCTGATAGCAAATATCCTTTTTCACCAATAAATGGTCACTATCTTGCGCTAAAGGTATTAGATAACACACAAGTTTTAGATAGAATTTTTCCTGAATTAACTTTAGGACGTGGTATGGCACAAAGGTCGGATTTTCATAAGTACGACGTGCTTGAACATACCCTTCGTGCAGTGTTATACTCACCAGCACAAGTTAGACTTGGTGCTCTTTTACACGACGTTGGTAAACCCTTTTGTTTCAACCATTACGGTAACTATTATAATCATAGTATAGATGGTGAGAGTATAGCAGAAGGCATTTTGCAAAGGTTGAAGGTGGATAAATCGACCATTAGGCAGGTTAAATTCTTGGTAAAGGAGCATATGGTCGATATAGACTGCTCTATGCGAGAGAGTAAGGTTAGAAAGTTTATCCAAAAGAATCACCAAAATTTAGAGCAATTGTTAATGGTTAAGCAGGCTGATTTTATGGCGTGTATGGACAAAAATAGTGTAGCACCTGCCGTTAGTAAATGGGCAAAAATTTACGATAAGATGAAGGTAGATGGCACGCCGTTTAGTCTAAAGGGCCTTGACATTAGTTCAAGTGATTTAATAGATATAGGGTATAAAAGAGAAAAAATATCAAATGAACTTAACCATCTTTTAGAGTATGCAGTAGTATGCCCAGATAAAAACAAAAGGCAATATTTAATTGCTAAAGCCCAATCTGATTTTAGGTTTTTGAATAAAAAATAGCCTATATTAGTTTAAATAATAGAAAGTGAGTGGAAAAATTCGTTGACAAACTGATTAAATTTTATTATAATACTATAAGCTATTCGATTTATATCGATAAAAAACAAACCTTGCTTGTGTCCACACAAGCCGAATAAGTCCGGGAGGTAAAAAAATATGACCAAATATGAGATGCTTTATATTCTTGACAATGCTTTAACTGATGAAGCAAAAGAAGGAATCATTAAGAAAATCGAAGATTTAGTGGTTGCAAACGGTGGTGTTATCGAAAAGACAGACCGTTGGGGTGCTAGAAAGTTACAATACCCAATCAACTATAAGTCTGAAGGTTTCTATGTGTTAACAACGTTTGAAGCTGCAAAAACTCTTGTAGAAGAACTTAAGCGTGTTATCGGCATTACAGATGGTATCATGAGAAGATTGATTACCAAAATCTAATTAGGAGAAAAGATTATGAACAAGGTTATCTTAGTAGGAAATTTAACCAGAGACCCAGAATTAACTGAAACACCAAGTGGCGTTCCAGTATGTAGATTTGCAATTGCAGTATCAAGAGATTATGCAGCTGCTGATGGAACTCGTGAAACGGATTTTTTCAATATTACCGTTTGGAGAGGTAGGGCTGAAAATTGTGGTAAATATTTGAAAAAAGGTAACAAAGTTGCAGTAGTAGGTAGTTTGCAAACACGTTCTTATGAAGATAAAGACGGCGTTAAGAGAACAGTTACCGATATTATTGCTAGCGAAGTGGAATTTTTAACACCAAAGGGTGCTCAAGGTGATGAAGATGCACCTATCGCTTCTACAAGAAGAGAACGCCCACAATTAGAAGCAATCGATGATAATCAATTGCCATTTTAATTAAGTTCCACACGATTAATTAAGGAGTATAAAAATGGAAGAAAATACAAACATGACTGCTCCAGCTACGGAAGCAGCTGCTCAACCAAAAGAAGGTAAGAAATTCGTTAAGAGAATTCCTCGCAAAAAAGTATGTGCTTTCTGTCAAAACAAAGTTGATGCTATCGACTATAAAGATATCAACACTTTAAAGAAGTACGTTGCTGAAGGCGGTAAGATTTTACCAAGACGTATGACTGGCGTTTGTGCTAAACACCAAAGAGTTTTAGCTACAGCTATCAAACGTGCTAGATTGGTTGACTTATTACCATTCAAAGGCGAATAATTTTTGTCTAAAAAGTTAAAAGACTTTGCAAACTAAACTGCAAGGTCTTTTTTATTTTTTATTGTTTATGTTGCTTATAATAATTTTTTAATATTGGTTATAAATTAAAGGATAAAAATTTTATAAAGTATTGATTTATTTATATAAAAGTGTTAACATATAATTGATAAAATTTGGGAGAGTGCTATGAAAAAGATTATAGAAGAATTCAAAAAGTTTATAACCCGTGGCAACGTTGTAGATATGGCTGTCGGCGTTATTATTGGTAGTGCGTTCACAGGCGTTGTAAACGGGCTTTCTAACAACGTGCTTAAGCCTATTATCAACTGGTTGTTAAGCTTAGTGGTCGGTGGGGATGCTTTAGAGTCAGTTTATACCTTTTTAGTTAAGGCTACGGTCGATGGTGTGGTAGATTTAGAAAACTCTATTTATATTGACTGGGGTGCGTTAATCAATGCTATAATCAATTTCTTCCTATATTGCAGTTGTACTTTTTACGATAATTAAAGTTATAAACACCATTAAAGAAAATAACGAGAAAATACAAGAAGAAATTAGAAAAAATAAGATAACAAAAGAAGATAGAAAAATTCTTAAAGAACGTGGAATTAAACTATCTAATAGGGAAGGCGTTAAAGCATACCTTGAAGAAAGGGAAAACTTAAGGCTTGCTGAAATTGAAAAAGCAAAGAAAGAAGCTGAAGAAAAGGCAATAAAAGAAAGGCTTGAAAATCCTACTGTAGAAGACCTGCTTAAAGATATAAAAGTTCTTTTGCAAGAAAAAACAACTAAAACACAATAATAAAATGAAAAGCCATCTTTATTAGGTGGCTTTTTTGATGTGGTAGACTAAAAGGCGAAAAAATTATATATTAATATATAAAAGTGGCAAAATTAGGTAAAAAAGTTTTAAAATTGCTGTTAAAACGTTTGATTTATTAGCCCTTATGTGATAGAATATACAAGCAAAAATTCGCACTCGATTGCTCGTGGGCTTTTCGTGTTTCCAAAAAAACATTAGATCGGGAAATGTAAGTCCAGGTAAAACGGCAACGGGGAGGAATAACGGAGGTATTTATTATGGCAGTTATTACAATGAAGCAACTTCTTGAAACTGGTGTTCACTTCGGTCACCAAACAAGAAGATGGAACCCAAAGATGAAGAAGTACATCTACGGCGAAAGAAACGGTATTCACATTATCAACCTTGAAAAGACAGTTGAATTAATTGAAAACGACGTATATCCATTCGTAGTAGAAATGGCTAAACAAGGCAAGAGCGTACTTTTTGTTGGTACAAAGAAGCAAGCTCAAGACGCTATCAAAGAAGAAGCTGAAAGATGCGGTCAATACTACGTTAACCAAAGATGGTTAGGTGGTATGCTTACTAACTTCAAGACAATGCGTTCACGTGTTGAAAGATTAAACAAGCTTGACAACATGGAAAAGATGGGTGAATTCGATCTTCTTCCAAAGAAAGAAGTTGCAAACTTAAAGAAAGAAAGAGAAAAACTTCAAGCTAACCTTGGTGGTATTAGAGAAATGAGAAGTCTTCCTGGATTAATGTTTATCGTTGACCCAGATCAAGAAGATATCGCAGTTAAAGAAGCAAAGGACTTAAATATTCCTATCGTAGCTATCACTGATACAAACTGTGACCCAGACCTAATCGACCACGTAATCCCTGGTAACGACGACGCTATTAGAGCTGTTAAGTTAATCGCATCAGTAGTTGCTAACGCAATTATCGAAGCTAACCAAGGCGAAGAATTTAGAGTTGAAGAAGAAGCTGAAGTTGCTGAAGCAAAAGACGCTGAATAATTTTAATAATAAGGGAGTTAAAGATATGTTTACAAATCAAGACGTAATGGAACTTCGTAAAAAGACAGGCGCAGGCGTTGCAGACTGTAAAAAAGCTCTTACAGAAACAAACGGAGATATGGAAAAGGCTGTTGACTTCTTAAGAGAAAAGGGTATCGCTACTGCTGCTAAAAAGGCATCAAGAATTGCTGCTGAAGGTATCGTATTAGCTAAAGTTAGTGGCAATACTGGTGCATTAGTAGAAGTTAACTGTGAAACAGACTTCGTTGCAAAGGGCGACCAATACATCGCTTTCGTTGAAGGCGTTGCTGAATATGTACTTGCTAACGACGTTAAGGATATCGATCAACTTATTGCTGATAAGAATGAAGAAACTGTTAACGCAACAGCTAAAATCGGTGAAAAGATTGCTATCCGTCGTTTTGCTAAATACACTGCTGAAAACGGCATTATTGAAAGCTACATCCACATGGGTGGTAAAGTAGGTGTTCTTCTTGAACTTGATGGTTGCACATGCGATGGTGCTAAAGAACTTGCACACGACGTTGCTCTTCAAATCGCTGCTGCTAAACCTTTATATTTAACAGAAGCTGAAGTACCTGCTGACGTTGTTGAACACGAAAAAGAAATTCTTCTTGCTCAAATCAAAAACGATGAAAAGCTTGCTAACAAACCAGAAATGGTTATCAACAAGATGATCGAAGGTAAAATTAAGAAGTATTATGATGAAAACTGCTTACTTTGCCAAGCTTTCGTTAAAGACCCTGCAGTTAAGATTGCTGACCTAGTTAAAAAGGCTGGCGACAGCATGGGTAAAGAACTTTCTATCAAACGTTTCACAAGATTTGAAATGGGTGAAGGTTTAGAAAAGAGAAACGATGACTTCGCTGCTGAAGTTCAAGCTCAAATGAAGAAATAATTATTTCTAAAAGAATAAACACTACCGAATTTTCGGTAGTGTTTTTTTGTTGTAATTTTAGTGGCATTTTTTGTTGTAATATTTGAATAAACTTGCAAAAAGCATATTGACAACGAGTAGGACGTATAGTATAATTACCTTAATGAATTAAGATAAAGGAAAAGAAAAAATGCAAGAAAAATTTGTTGATATTTTAGATAATGGCGAACAAATTAACGTTTGCTATTTACCAAACAAGAAAAAAGTTTATATCTCAAGCATTATAGTTTCAGTACTTGTTTTAGGTTTTATTTGCGCAGGCGTTGCTCTTGGAATGTTTGTGCCTGAAGAAGGGTATGAGCCACTAGCACCTATCTTTTGCTTAATCCCTATCGGCATATTTGTTGCAGGCATGATTTTAACTTTGGTGCTTACTCATTTGCATCTTCAAAAATCAGTTTATGCAATTACTAACAAAAGAATTATTATTCGTACAGGCGTAATCGGCGTTGATTACAAGTGCATGGACTTAGTAAGTATAGGTGCTACTGAAGTTTACGTTAGCTTTATTGATAAGTTACTTGGTGGAAAAACGGGTACTATTCGTTTTGGTAGTATGGCAAGCCCTATAAATGGCAACAATACTATTCCTTATGCGTTTAGCGATATAGTTGAACCATATAAAACATATAAATTTATTAAAGAACAAATAGAATTAGCTAAATCTAACGGCTAATAAATGAACATATATAATTGGAAGGTAAATAATGAAAGTTGCTATTATTACTGGTGCATCAAGTGGTATAGGTAAAGAGTTTGCTAAAAGGGTAAACGAGTTTGGTTCGTTTGATGAACTTTGGCTAATTGCAAGGCGTGAAGATAGGTTAAATGAGCTTGCTGGTGAGTTAAACTTTAAGACACGTGTTCTTGCATGGGACTTAACTGATGAACAAACTGATGCTAAATATAAAGAGTTGCTTGAAGAAGTTAAGCCTGAAATTTCACTTTTAATCAACTGTAGTGGCTTTGGTAAGTTCTGCAAGACTGATGAAGTAGAAACAAGCGTAAACTTAAACATGATAGACCTTAACTGCAAGGCTATTGTTTACATGTGCCAAAACTCTATTCCATATATGGCAAAAGGCTCTAACATGATTAATATTGCATCAGTTGCGGCTTTCCAACCAGTTCCTTATATTAACGTTTACGCAGCTACTAAAGCATTTGTGTTAAGTTTCTCAAGGTCATTAAATCGTGAATTAAAGTCAAACGGTGTAGCAGTTACGGCTGTTTGTCCGTTCTGGACCAAGACAGAATTCTTTGATAGGGCTGTTAAAAAAGATGAAAATGCAGTAGTAAAAAAATATGCTGCAATGTACACAACAGACCAAATCGTTACTCGTGCAATTAGAGATGCTAAAAAGAGAAAGGACGTTAGTAAGTTTGGCTTTATTGCAAGGGCACAAGCATTGCTTGCAAAAATGATGCCACATTCTTTCATTATGTCTTACTGGATGAACCAACAAAAATTAAACAATAGAAAGTAAAATAAAAAGCCTTCGAAAGAAGGCTTTATTTTTTAGTCAGGAATATATTCAACGATATCTTCAATTTTGCAATCCAAAAATTTGCACAAATCGTTTAGGGTAACGGTAGTTAACGGTTTATCATGTTTTAATCTATCAAGTAAACTTCTGCTTACACCAAATTCATTTATTAACTTGTAGGTCGAAACGCTTTTTTCTTTAAGCGTTTGATAAAAAGGTTTGTAACTAATCATAATTTACTTACATTATATTTCATACTTCACTTATTGACAATTGTCTATATATAGAGTATAATTATCATGTCAAGTGGTGTAATTATGGGAAAAAAGGAATTTAGCAAAGAAAACATAAGAGAACTAGCGATTATTTTAGGGATAAAAGTTGATAAGGCTGGAACTATTGAATTATTGAATAAAATTAAGAAAATATTCTTATTAGAAGAAAAGTTGGATAATAAAGTTGTTCAAACGTATGAAGAAGAGCCTGTAAAACGTTTATGTTCGGTATTAAAAAGTATAGGTATAGATGTCGATAGTTATACAGAATTGTACCAAAATTATTTTAATCAAAGTACAAGTAAACGGCAGGAACTAGAAGAAATAATAAAAGAGTATGGAATAATACAGGAAAATCTTGAAAATGAGTATCTTCAAAAAGCCATTTCTTTATATTTTATTGATAATTAAAAGCATAATTTGTTATGCTTTTTTTTATTCACCTTGTTTTTTGGTAAAAATTTCAATTGAAATCAAATTTACTATAGACAAAATGGTAAAAATAGTATATAATAATTAGGATAATATTTTAGCGATAACAAAGGAGTTTATTATGGCAAAAGCAGTTTATAAAAGGGTTATTATAAAACTTTCTGGCGAAGCACTTGCAGGTGCAAACGGAAATGGTATTGATGAAAAAACTTTAAGTGAAATTACCGACCAAGTTAAAGCAGTTAAAGATTTAGGCGTTGAAGTTGGTATCGTTGTTGGTGGTGGTAACTTCTGGCGTGGCAGACAAGGTAAGGAAATGGATAGCAGTACTGCAGACCACATGGGTATGCTTGCTACGGTTATCAACGCTTTAGCAATTCAAGATGCTTTAGAAAGAAAGGGTGTTCAAACTAGAGTTCAAACTGCTATTGACATTATAAAAGTTGCTGAACCATATATTTTAAGAAAGGCACTTTCACACTTAAATAAGGGTAGAGTAGTAATCTTTGCTTGTGGTACTGGTAACCCGCACTTTACTACTGACACAGCCGCATCATTACGTGCAGCAGATATCAATGCAGAAGTTTTGTTGCTTGCTAAAAACGTTGATGGTATTTATGATTCAGATCCAAAGGTAAACCCTAACGCTAAAAAACTTGATGAAGTTACTTATATGGACTACATCAACCAAGGCTTACACGCAATGGATACAACTGCTATTACACTTTGCATGGAAAACAACATTAAAGTGTTAGCATTTGGCTTATTTGAAGACAATGCGCTAATGCGTGCAGTTTGTGGCGAAAAAATCGGTACTCTTATTAAATAATTTAAGCGATAATAAAAGTCAAAAATACACTTATAAAATTCAATATAAAGGAGAAAAATTATGGCAATCCAAAATGAACAATTTGATATGATTATGATGGAAACAATGGAAAGGGCTGACAAAACTATTTCAGTTCTTAACAGCGAATATATTACAATTCGTGCAGGTAGAGCAAACCCACACATTTTAGATAAGGTTTTAGTTGACTATTACGGAAGTCCAACACCTATTAACCAAGTTGGCAACCTTTCAGTTACTGAAGGTAGATGTTTAGTTATTGCACCTTGGGATGCTTCTATGTTAAAGGTTATTGAAAAGCAACTTCTTGCTGAAAACCTTGGTATTACACCTGTTAACGATGGTAAGGTTATCAGACTTGTTTTCCCAGCTTTAACTGAAGAAAGAAGAAAAGAATTAGTTAAGCAAATCAAAAAGATGGCAGAAGATAGCAAGGTTGCTATTAGAAACATTCGCCGTGATGCAATGGATGCATTAAAGAAGATGAAGAACAATAAAGAAATTTCAGAAGACGAACATGCAGTTTGCGAAAAGGACGTTGATAAGTTCATTAGCGAAAGCATTGAAAAGATTGAAAAACTTTGCACTGAAAAAGAAAAGGATATTTTATCAGTATAATGGAAACAATTAATTTGCCTTCACACGTTGCTATAATAATGGATGGAAATGGGCGCTGGGCTACCATGCGTGGTAAATTGCGCTCTTTTGGGCACAAGAAAGGTTCAGAAAACGTAGAAACCATTGTAGAACATGCTTTTGATAGTGGGATTAATGCGCTAACTCTTTATGCCTTTTCGTGCGAAAATTGGTCGCGCCCTAAAGATGAAGTTGATGCGCTTATGCGCCTTTTGAAAGATTATTTGGGTAAGTTTGCTAAAAAACTTGCAAAAAATAATATTAAATTAAGGATTATAGGCGATAGAAATGGTTTAAGTGAAGAACTTTTACAAGCCATTTATAAGGCTGAAAATACAACAAAAGATGGTCAAAAGGTATTAAATATTGCCATCAATTATGGCGCAAGGCAAGAAATTGTTAGGGTTGTTAATGACCTGATTCAAAAAAATCAACCTATAACTATTGAAAATATAAGCCAAAACCTAGATACAGCCTGCTGCGGCGAACCTGACCTTATTATTAGAACTGGTGGGGAATATCGCTTATCAAACTTCTTGTTGTATCAAGGTGCTTATAGTGAATTTTATTTTACAGACGTTTTGTGGCCTGACTTTAATGAACAGGAATTTGATAAGGCTATGGTAAGCTTTTCTCAAAGAAAGCGTCGATTTGGAAAGGTATAATATGCTTAAAAGAACCATTAGTGGAGCCTGCTACGTGATTTTACTCGTAGCATTCTTCTTATTAAGACAATTTGTTGCACCCGAGTTATTTCACATATTAACTTATTTCTTTATACTCATTGGCACTCTAGAACTTGCCCGTGCGTTAAAAGAAAAGGTATACAAGTGGGCATATATTGCATCGATGGTGTATGCGCTTATATACGTGCCCATCTATGCACTTGGTGAATACTTACTAAATGGTACAGGCTTTTTAACAGCAATTATTTTATGTTCAGCTATGTTAATTACAACTACTATTTACGCACTAATTAAAGATACAGAATGTAAAAAAGTAGCATGGTCAGCACTATTATTCGTTTATCCAAGTTTGTTGTTATTGACAATGCTACTTGCAAACGATATGGCTAACTACGGTTTTATTGTGTTGCTATTATCTTTTGTTGTTTCACCACTTTCAGATACCTTTGCTTACCTTGTTGGTTGCACTCTAAAAGGTCCAAAGTTATGCCCAAAATTAAGCCCTAAAAAGACTTGGTCTGGTGCAATTGGTGGCACTGTTGGTGGAATACTTGCAAGTTTAGCCATATATTTTATATTCCCATCTATAACACAAAGTATTAATTTCTTTTCACCTGTATTATTCTTTATAATGGTTGGTCTTGTTGCAAGTATTATCAACATTTTTGGCGACTTGTTTGAAAGCTTTATTAAGCGTAAGGTCGGCATTAAAGATATGGGTAAAATTATGCCAGGTCATGGTGGTGTTTTAGATAGAATTGACGGCACTTCTTTTGTAATTGTGTTCGTTTATTTAATGTTTTTATTAGTATAAAAGGTAGCTATTATGAAAAAAATTGCTTTGATTGGAAGTACTGGCTCAATAGGTAAACAAACACTTTCGGTTGTTAGTAGAAATAGTGATAAATTTGAAATAGTTTCACTCGCTGGTGGTAATAACACTAGCGAGTTTTTAGAACAAGTAAAAACCTTTAAGCCAAAGGTTGCAACGCTTGTTAACCCTGTTAGCAATCTATCTCAATATAATGGTACGGAATTTTTCTTCGGCGAAGATGCATTCACTAATGCTATCATTGATGAAGCAGATATCGTAGTCGTTGCTTTGGTCGGTTTTAAGGGTATTATAGCTGTTTTAGATGCCATTAAAAAGGGTAAGGACATTGCACTAGCGAACAAGGAAAGCCTTGTTGTAGGCGGTGCTTTGGTTATGGAACTTGCTAGGCAAAAAGGCATTAAGATTACACCTATTGATAGCGAACATTCTGCAGTATGGCAAGCCTTAAACTTTGATTATAACGCACCATTTAGTAAGATTATTTTAACGGCTAGTGGTGGCGCGTTTAGAGATAAAACTTTAGAACAAATGAAGACTCTAACTGCAAGAGATGCACTTTTACACCCTAACTGGAACATGGGTGCAAAAATTACTATCGACTGCGCAACTTTAGTTAACAAAGCTTTTGAAGTGTTGGAAGCAAAATGGCTTTATAATACAACTTTCGACAAGATAGACGTTATAATTCATAGGGAAAGTATCATACACTCTATGGTAGAGCTAAATGATGGCTCTGTTATGGCGCAATTAAGTTATCCTAATATGGAAATACCTATTGCGCTTGCGCTTTCTTATCCTGAAAGGCTTAAGTCTAACGTAAAGAGCTTGAATTTTGCTGAGCTTAAAAACTTATCCTTTGAAGCAGTTGACCATGAGAGATTTCCTTGCTTTAACTTGGTGCTTGACAGTGCTAAAGCAGGCGCATTATATCCAGCAGTTGTAAACGGCGCAAATGAACAAGCCGTTCAAATGTTTTTAGATGGGAAAATTGCATATACTGATATATATAAAGGTATTTACGGGGCACTAATGTCATTTAGTGGTGCACACCACGTTCATTATGAAGACTTGGTTGAAGCCGATGCTTATGCAAGGCGCTACGTAAAAGAATTTTTTGGTGAGTAATGAATTTTTTATTTTTAGCTAGTTTTGGTGAGATAATGGCATATATTGGCTATATCTTGCTAGCAATATTAATACTTCTTATAATGATTACCATTCACGAACTGGGCCATTATATTGCCGGCAAAGTTTTTGGGTTTGGTATAGAAGAGTTTGCTATAGGGTTTGGCCCTAAACTTTTTTCAAGAACGCAAAAAAGTGGGGAAGTGTTTTCTATAAGAGCACTGCCTATTGGTGGCTTTTGTGCTTTTAAAGGCGAAGATGATGAAAGCGATGACCCTACTGCTTTTAACAACAAAAAGTGGTGGCAAAGGATAATAGTTTTGATTTCAGGTGCGTTAATGAATTACCTGCTTGCCATTTTGGTTATCGTTTTAATGTTTTCAGTTTATGGTCAAACTTCGCTTATGGCTTATAAAGTGGAGCAAACTACACAAATTGAAAGCGAGTATTGTTTTCAAGATAGAGATATAATCCTTTCGGCAAATGGTAAAAACGTATTCATGGTAACAGACCTTATGTCTGCCATTGAAGGCAAAGATAAGGGCGATTTGGTCGATTTTGTGGTTAGAAGAAATGGTGTTGATACTAAAATTCAAGTTGAGTTAAGAACGTCTACACACTTTACTAACCTTGAAGACAATATGACCTTATATAAGGCGCTTGGCTTTTATTTTGAAGAGCAAGATGGGGCTATGGTCAATGGTGGGCTATATTCAACTAGTGTAAGGTTTGGTGTTTTTGAAACCATAGGGCGCAGTTTTGAATATTCGTTTGTGATAGGTGGAACTATATTTAAGATTTTAGGTCAACTTATTACCGGCGCATTAGGTATCGGTTCATTAGGTGGTACGGTAACTACCATAGCAATAACTGCAGAAGCCATTAGTATTGGTGGGTTTATGTTCTTCCTTAACATGATGGCGTTTATCGGTGTTAACCTTGCAGTGTTCAATCTTTTGCCTTTCCCAGCACTCGATGGATCAAGAGTAGTGTTTACTTTGATTGAAGGTATAATGAAAAAACCTGTTAATAGAAAAGTGGAAGGTGTTATTCACTTGGTGGGTATGATTTTGCTTTTGGGTTTTGCCGTTTTTGTAGATTTACAAAGGTTATTTTAATAAAATTCAACTAATTTCAACTACATTTGTTTACATTTTATATAAAATTGTATAAAAAATGATAAAAAAGCATTGCAAAATGCTTTTTTGTTTTTATTGTTTTGTGCTATAATAATGGAGTAATTTAGTAAAGGCACAAACCATACATTGGAGGATGAAGATATGGAAATTAAGAATGCATATTTATTAGACTTATTAAAAAGAACTGAACAAAGAAATGCTAACGAACCTGAATTTATTCAAGCAGTTACTGAAGTTTTTGCAACTTTAGAACCTGTTATTGAAAAGCGCCAAGATCTTGTTGATGCTGGCGTTCTAGAAAGAATTGTTGAACCTGAAAGACAAATTATTTTCAGAGTTCCTTGGGTTGACGATAAGGGCGTTTCTCACGTTAATAGAGGCTTTAGAGTACAATTTAACTCTGCTATCGGCCCATACAAAGGTGGTATTAGACTACACCCATCAGTAAACCTTAACATCATTAAGTTTTTAGGCTTTGAACAAACTTTTAAGAACAGCTTAACAACACTTCCTATGGGTGGTGGTAAAGGTGGTTCTGACTTTGACCCTAAAGGCAAGTCTGATAACGAAATCATGAATTTCTGCCAAAGCTTTATGAACGAACTATATAGACACATTGGTGCTGACGTTGACGTTCCAGCTGGTGATATCGGCGTTGGGGCAAGAGAAGTTGGTTATATGTTCGGTCAATATAAGAGATTGAGAAACGAATGGGTTGGCGTATTAACAGGTAAAGGCTTAACTTACGGTGGTTCACTTGCTAGAAAGCAAGCAACAGGTTACGGCTTATGCTATTTCACTAACGAAATGTTACAAGCTAACGGCACAAGTTTTGAAGGTAAGACTGTTCTTGTTTCAGGCTCAGGTAACGTAGCAATCTATGCTTGCGAAAAGGCTACTGCTTACGGTGCAAAAGTTGTTGCTATGAGTGATAGTAATGGCTATATCTATGATAAAGATGGTATCGATCTTGATGCTGTTAAGCAAATTAAAGAAGTTGAAAGAAAGAGAATTAAGGAATACTTAAACTATCGTCCAAACGCAGAATACCACGAAGGTTGCAAGGGTATTTGGACAATTCCATGTGATATTGCTCTTCCATGCGCAACACAAAACGAAATCGATGGTGAAAGTGCAAGAGCGCTTGTTGCAAACGGCTGTAAGGTTGTTGCAGAAGGTGCTAACATGCCATCAACACCAGAAGCTATTGACACATACCTAGCAAATGGCTTATTATATGGTCCAGCAAAAGCTGCAAATGCAGGTGGCGTTGCTACTTCAGGTTTAGAAATGACTCAAAACAGTATGAGACTTTCTTGGTCATTTGAAGAAGTTGATGAAAAATTACACGGCATCATGAAGAGCATCTTCAAGGCTTGTGATGAAGCTGCTGCTGAATATGGTATGAAGGGCAACTACATGGCTGGTGCAAACATTGCTGGTTTCTTAAAAGTTGCTGAATCTATGAAAGCACAAGGCAACGTTTAATTTTTAAGAGCATATAAACGGCGCATCTCTGCGTTTCTATGCCGTTTGGCCACTGTCATAACCAACAAGGTTTATTCCATCGGCAAAACAGCAAGAGTTTTGATCTGCTTGTTTCTATACTCTTAAAACAAAAAAGGTATAAACGGCGCATCTTGTCGTTACACTGCGCGTTGCTTATGTTACATACCATTAACAATCAATATTAAATAAAAAGTCGGGTTTGTGCCCGACTTTTTTTATACAAAATGAAAGGTTTACAAAACTATTGATTTATTTTGCTAAAAGTAGTACAATGTATAATAGGTAAATGTGCGTTATTTATATGTATATTAAGTTACTCTTTTAAGCAAAATAAATGGTGTATTATGCTTGATCAAAGAACACTTACATTACTTAATATATTAAATAACGAATGCTATAATGGTGGATATAAAGTATTTAGCATTGATGAACTTTTGTTAAGTTTTCCACCACCTTTTATTGTGGATAGGCAAGATTTTTATGAAAGTTTATCCATTCTTTGCGCACAAGAATATGTTAGTGTTAAGTATCAAGATGATATAGAAATTTGCTTATCAGTGCTATCAAAAGCAAGAAGACTTTTAGAAAGTAGGCTTGAAAGTGAGATAGAAAAGCATAGTCTTGAAAGGCGATATTTTGTGTTTGCTCTTTTAGGCGGTGCGTTTGGTGGGGTTATAAGCTTTTTACTTTCGCTAATATTTTTATGGGTAGGGCGAAGGTAATGCTTTCAAAGTTAGAAACAAGGATTATGCAACTTTTGTATAGTCAGTGCCAAAATAAAATCGCAATACTTATCAGCCCGACCGATTTATTTTTACAATTAAGTGATAAAAAGGTCAGCATATCTCAAATTGAAAAGGTAATTGAAGACTTAAATACTGACGGTTACTTTGACTTGGTGTATTCAGACAGGCATGGGCAAGTTGTGTATTGCATTTCACTTACGCTAAAGGGCAAAAACTTTTTGCGCGATCAAAAATTGATTAAGAGAAACCTTATTTATAAACTAGGTGTAACGATAATTTTTGCATTTATAAGCTTTATTATAGGTGTAATTTTAAGAAAGATATTTTAGTTATGGAAAAGAGAGAATTTGTTTTACAATCTAAATTTGAGCCAACGGGTGATCAGCCACAAGCAATTGCAAAGCTTACCGAAGGCATTAATGATGGGCTTCGTACGCAAGTCCTTTTAGGCGTTACGGGAAGTGGTAAAACTTTTACTATGGCAAACGTTATTAAAAACGTAAATCGCCCAGCCCTAGTTATTGCGCACAACAAGACCTTGGCTGCCCAACTTTGTAACGAATTTAGAGAATTCTTTCCAAATAACAGAGTAGAATTTTTCGTTTCTTACTATGATTATTATCAACCAGAAGCGTATATTCCTAGCACGGATACTTACATAGAAAAAGACCTTGCTATCAATGATGAAATTGATAAACTTCGCCACTCTGCAACCTGTTCGCTTTCAGAAAGAACGGACACCATAGTAGTAGCTTCCGTTTCTTGTATATACGGTCTTGGTGCACCAGAGGACTACTATAGGCTAGCTGTTTCTATTCGCCCAAACGACCAAATTAGCCGTGATGAGCTTATGAGAAAGCTTGTAAGTATTCAGTATACAAGGCGTGACGTTGACTTTTCGCGTTCTTCGTTTAGGGTTAGGGGGGATATCGTAGACATATTTCCGTCTTCAAATACTGAAATCGTTATAAGAGTAGAATTCTTTGGCGATACGGTGGATAGGGTTTTAGAAGTTGAATTTGTTTCAGGCAAAATTATTTCCGAACTAAAGCATGCAGTAATTTTCCCTGCAAGCCACTATGCAGTTGCTGAAGAAAAATTAAAAACTGCACTCTATGCTATTGAAAGGGATAGAGATGATGAAGTTGCGTTCTTTAATCAAGATGGCAAACTTATTGAAGCGCAAAGATTAAAACAACGCACTGATTACGATATAGAAATGATAAAGGAAATAGGTTTCTGTAAGGGGATAGAAAACTATAGCCGTTATTTTGATGGCAGAAGTATAGGCGAGCCACCATTTACTCTTCTTGACTATTTCCCAAAAGATTTTATAGTATTCATTGATGAATCGCACATGACAATCCCACAAATAGGTGCAATGTATAATGGCGATAGGTCAAGAAAAACCAATCTCGTAGAATACGGCTTTAGGTTAAAGTCTGCATTTGATAATAGGCCTTTGACCTTTGAAGAGTTTGACAATAGAGTTGGGCAAATGATTTGCGTTTCAGCAACCCCTGCTAAATATGAACTTGGTCAAGCAGGTCAAGTGGTAGAACAACTTATTAGACCTACAGGCTTAATAGACCCTGAAATTGACGTTAGACCGACTAAAAATCAAATTGATGATTTGCTTATTGAAATCAACAAAATTACTGCTCAAAAGGGTAGGGTTTTGATTACAACTTTAACCAAAAAGATGGCTGAAAGTTTAACCGAATACCTAAAAGAAAACGGCGTTCGCGTTAGATATATGCACAGCGATATTGACACTATGGAAAGAATAGAAATAGTGTCAGCACTGCGTAGTGGTGAGTTTGACGTGCTTTGTGGTATTAACCTATTAAGAGAAGGGCTAGACCTACCAGAAGTCAAGCTAGTGGCTATTTTAGATGCTGATAAGGAAGGTTTTTTAAGAAGCGAAACTTCACTTATTCAAACCATCGGTAGGGCTGCAAGAAATGCTGAAGGTAGAGTTATCATGTATGCCGATACCATGACGGGAAGCATGCAAAGGGCTATTGATGAAACTAATAGAAGAAGAAAAATTCAGTCCGATTATAATAAAGCGCACGGGATTACACCAAAGACTATTGTAAAAGATATAGTTAACACTTTAGAGATAACCAAAAAAGCTGATAGAGTAAAGGATGTTAAAAAACAAGATATCCCTGAAGAAATTGAAAAGCTAAAGGCGTTAATGAAAATTGCTTCAAGCAACCTTGAGTTTGAAAGGTGTATTGAGATTCGTGATACGATAGCAAAATTAAAAATGAAAATGAGAAAATAAAGTATGGATTATATAAAAATTAAGGGCGCAAAAGAGAATAATCTTAAAAACATAGACCTTACTATTCCAAGAGATAAACTTATAGTTTTTACAGGTTTATCAGGAAGTGGCAAGAGTACGCTTGCTTTTGACACCATTTATGCTGAAGGGCAAAGAAGGTACGTTGAAAGTTTATCAAGCTATGCAAGAATGTTTTTAGGACAAATGGAAAAACCAGACGTAGAACTTATTGAAGGTCTATCGCCTGCTATTTCTATTGACCAAAAAACCACTTCTCATAACCCACGTTCAACAGTTGGTACTGTAACTGAAATTTACGATTATTTTAGACTTTTATTTGCAAGGGTAGGTACACCACATTGCCCTAACTGTGGCATGGAAATTTCTCGCCAAACGGTTGACCAAATTGTAGACAAGGTTATGGCATTCCCTGAAAATAGCAAAATTTTAATCAATGCGCCTGTAGTTCGTGGCAAAAAGGGCGAATATTCAAAGCAACTTGAAGGCTACAAAAAAAGTGGCTACGCAAGGGTTATGGTCGATGGCATTATTTATGATCTTGCTGAAGAAATTAAACTTGACAAGAATAAAAAGCACGAAATCAGCGTAGTTATTGATAGACTTATTGTTAAACAAGGTATTGAAAAGCGCTTGTTCGACAGTTTAGAAACAGCAATTAAGCTTGCAGAAGGGCTTGTCAGCGTTCAAATTTTAGATGGCGAAAGTTACCTTTTTTCAACTAAATATTCATGCCCTGACTGTGGAATAAGTATAGAAGAAATCGAACCAAGACTATTTTCTTTCAATAACCCTTACGGTGCTTGCCCTGAATGTTCAGGATTGGGTTATAAAAACGAAATTGATGAAAATTTGGTTGTTCCTGATAAAAACAAGTCTTTAAGAGAAGGTGCTATGACCATTAGTGGCTGGAATTTAGATACGGGTAAGATGGCAAACCTTTATTTTGAAGCGCTTGCTAAATATTATAAATTTAGTCTTGATACGCCTGTTAAGGACTTGCCTGAAGATATTTATAAAATAATGCTGTATGGCAATGGTGGTCAAGAATTAAAAATCGAATACCAAACTAGAACAATGAGTGGTAGTTACTACTCAGCTTGGGAAGGTATCATTCCAAACTTAGCAAGAAGGTATAGGGAAACTACAAGTGACTATACTAAAATGGAAATTGAAAAGTTTATGAGGGTTAAGCCTTGTAATACATGTCACGGTAAAAGGCTTAAAAAGGAAGCGCTTTCAGTAAAGATTGGTGGCAAAAACATTGCTGAACTTACTGATATGGCTGTATCTGACCTTTACAATTTTATTGATGGCTTAACTTTTGATAAAACAAAAACTTTAATCTCTACACCTATCATAAAAGAAATTAAGACAAGACTTAATTTTTTGATAGACGTAGGTCTAAACTATTTAACCTTATCAAGAAACGCATCTACCTTATCAGGTGGCGAAGCGCAAAGAATTAGGCTTGCAACACAAATAGGTAGCGGTCTTACGGGCGTTTTATATATTTTAGATGAACCTAGTATAGGTCTTCACCAAAGAGATAACGAAAAGCTTATTGCAACCTTAAAGAAATTAAGGGATATTGGTAACACATTAATTGTTGTTGAACATGATGAAGATACAATGCGCACAGCCGATTACATTGTGGATATCGGTCCTAAAGCAGGTGTTCATGGTGGCGAAATTGTTGCTTGTGGTACAGTTGATGAAATCATTAAAGAACCACGGTCAATAACTGGTGATTACCTTGCCGGTAGAAGAAAAATTGAACTTCCTGCAAAAAGGCTTGAGCCTGATGGAAGGTGCTTAATGGTGCGTGGCGCAAGGCAAAACAATCTTAAAAATATAGATGTATGTTTCCCTGTTGGTCTATTAACGGCAGTTACAGGCGTTTCTGGTAGTGGTAAGAGTTCGTTGGTTAATGAAATTTTACACCCATACCTAGCAAACGTGTTGAATAAAGCCAAGATGAGAACGGGCGATTTTGATAAAATTGAAGGTGTTGAATACTTTGATAAAGTAATCGCAATCGACCAATCCCCAATAGGTAGAACACCGCGAAGCAACCCTGCAACTTATACGGGCGTATTTTCAGTCATAAGAGAACTTTTTGCATCAACGCCAGATGCTAAAGAACGTGGTTATAAGGCAGGCAGATTTTCGTTTAACGTTAACGGTGGTAGGTGTGAGAATTGTGAAGGCGACGGCGTTATCAAGATTGAAATGCACTTCTTGCCGGATATGTACGTGCCTTGTGAAGTTTGTAAAGGTCAAAGATACAATCGTGAAACTTTGCAAGTTAAGTATAAGGGTAAGAGCATTAGCGACGTTTTAGAAATGACTGTTGATGAAGCGTGTGAGTTCTTTGAGCCAATCGCATCAATTTATAACAAGATTAAAACTTTACAAGACGTAGGTTTGGGTTATATCAAGCTAGGTCAAAGTTCTACTACCTTGTCAGGTGGCGAAGCGCAAAGGGTAAAACTTGCAACCGAACTTGCAAAAAGGGCAACGGGCAAGACCTTGTATATTTTAGATGAACCTACAACAGGTCTTCATAACTATGACGTTGATAAGTTATGTACCGTTTTAACTAAACTTAAAAAGTCAGGCAACACAATCGTGGTAATTGAACATAACCTTGACGTAATTAAGCTTGCCGACCATGTTATAGATTTAGGCCCAGAAGGTGGTAATGCCGGGGGTATGGTTATCGCACAAGGTTCACCTGAACAAATTGCTCAAGTTAAAGAAAGCCATACGGGTAGATTCTTAAAAAAGATTTTGCAAGATAATTAAGGGTACGAAATGAAACTAATGACAAAGCTAAAGAAATTTTTATGCTATTTTACAACGGGCGAATTAGTGTTATGGATAACCTCTGTTATGCTAATCGTTGTTCCCTTTTGCATATTCGATAGGCAGAATTTTTTAACGCTAGTAGTGTCTATAATTGGTGTAACGGCAATACTTTTTAACGCAAAAGGCAATCCGTTAGGGCAAGTTTTAATGATATTCTTTTGTGTGGTATATGGTATTATTTCACTTGAAATGCGCTATTATGGTGAAACAATAACTTATTTAGGCATGTCTTTACCTATGACCATATTTGCACTTGTTACGTGGCTTAAAAATCCGTTTAATGAAAAAAAGAGCCAAGTTAAAATAAATACTGCAACCAAAAGAGATTATATGACCATGCTCATTTTAGCATGTATTGTTACTTTTGCTTTTTACTTTATACTAAAACATTTTAATACAGCAAACCTAGTGGTTAGCACCTTTTCAGTTGCAACAAGCTTTGCCGCCGCCTTTTTGGTGTTTAAAAGGAGTGAATATTTCCCTTTAGGATATATGATAAACGACTTGGTGCTTATAGTATTATGGACACTTGCTTGTTTTACGGATATTAGGTATATTTCAGTGGTATCTTGCTTTGTCGCATTCTTCCTTACAGATGCGTATAGCTTTATAAACTGGTCAAGAATGAAGAAAAGACAAATTAAAATTTTGGCGCAAAAAGTCGAAAATGTTAGTGACAGTATATAATTAATATATAAATATTTAAATTATTTAAAAAAAGTCCCTTTATTAAAAGGGATTTTTTGTTTTATGTAGTATAATTATATGGAAATTTAACTTGGGGGCAAAAAATGAAAGAAAAAACACTAGCGCAAGAGCAAATGTTTTTATCACCTTATGCATTTAAGTCTAAAGATACTGTAGGTAGAATTAGAGAGGAAAAACCTTGCCCTATGCGTACTGATTTTCAACGTGATAGGGATAGAATTATTCACTGCAAAGCGTTTAGGCGCTTGAAAAATAAAACGCAAGTTTTCTTCTCGCCAGAAGGCGATCATTATAGAACGCGCCTTACCCACACGCTTGCCGTTTCTCAAGTGGCGCGTGGTATTGCAAGGGTGTTGTCGCTTAACGAAGACCTTACCGAAGCTATTGCTTTAGGCCATGATTTAGGTCATACCCCTTTCGGTCATTCGGGCGAAAGAATTTTACAAGATTTAAACCCAAACGGCTTTCAACATAACGAGCAGTCTGGTAGAGTTGTGGATATTTTAGAAAATGAGGGGTTAGGCTTGAACTTAACAAGAGAAGTGGTGGACGGCATAGTAAACCATAAGTTAAAATGCAACCCTAAAACTTTAGAAGGCAAGGCTGTTAGTTATGCTGATAGAATTGCTTACATAAACCACGATATAGATGATGCAATTGACGGCGGGTTTATTACTCTAGAAGATATTCCTAAAGAGTTGAGAGAACTGTTGGGCGATACTTCAAGAACAAGAATTAACGTTATGTTACAAGCAATTTACGATGCAAGTAACGGCAAGAATACAGTGGAAATGCAAAAAGACGTTGATGAGGCAACCATGGCGTTAAGGTCTTTCCTTTTTGAAAGGGTGTATAAGCATAAGACCTTCCAATATGAAGAAGAAAGGGCAAAGAGAATGCTTACTGCCTTATACGAATACTTTAGGGCAACCCCTGAAAAGTTGCCTGAATTTTATATTAAGCGCTTGGATATTGATGATAGACATACGGTTATTAGCGATTATATTTCGGGAATGAGCGATATGTACGCAGTTAATACTTTTAGCCAAATATTTATTCCAAAAACGTGGAAATTACAATAAAAATATTAAAAAGCGAGAAAAATGAAAGGTTTTGATTCAAGGTTCATTGATGAACTTAAAAACAAAAACGATATAGTAGACGTAGTCGGTAGATACGTTCAGCTTCAAAATCGAGGTGGAAATTACTGGGGAAGATGTCCTTTTCATCATGAAAAGACAGCATCGTTTTCAGTAAATCCGTCTGGACAATTTTTCTATTGTTTTGGTTGCCATAAGAGTGGGGACGTTATAAGTTTTGTTATGGAAATGGAATCGCTTGACTTTAACGATGCCGTTAAATTTTTAGCAGAACGTGCAAAAATTCCACTACCCGAAGTTAAGTATGATGACCAAAAGATTAAAGAACAAAAGCAACAAAAAGAAAGGGTGCTTGCCCTGTTAACTGATGCTGCAAGATTTTATGCATCAAACTTAAAAAAAGATCAAGCATCAAAGCATATTGAATATATAGTTAAACGCAAAATCTCATCAGAATTTGTTGCTAAATTCGGCATGGGCGCATCACTTAATTTTTATGATTTGCCTAAACACCTTTTAGAAAAGGGATACACTTATGATGAAATGAGTTTATCAGGTGTTGTGGATTTTAAGGATAAAAGACCTTACGATGCGCTTGGTGGTAGGTTGATAATTCCTATCATAAACCAGTTTAACCAAGTGGTTGCGTTTGGCGGTAGGCTTTTAGAAAAAGCAGACTTTGCTAAATATAAGAACACCCGTGAAACTTTTGTGTTTTCAAAGAGTAATAACCTTTACAACTTAAACAACCTAAAAAGACTTAAAAATGAAAAGGGGCTTGATAGTGTAATTATAGTTGAAGGGTATATGGATACCATTTCACTTGTACAAGGAGGCTTTGCTAACGTTGTTGCGAGCATGGGCACTTCGCTAACAAAAGACCAAGCAAGAATATTAAAAAGATATACGGACAAGGTGTTTATTTGCTACGATGGTGACTTTGCTGGTCAAAAGGCTGCAATTCGTGGTCTTGAAATATTGAGTGAAGAAGGGCTTGAAGTTAAGGTAGTGGCACTTCCTGATGGGTTAGACCCTGATGACGTTATTAAGCAAATGGGTGCTGACGGATATAGAAAACTGCTACTTGAAGCAAAGCCACTTATAGACTTTAAACTTGATATTGTTAGAAGAACTTATGATATAAATACACTTGATGGCAAGAGAAAGTACGTTTCAAATGCTATAAGGGTTATAAGAGAAAGTAGTTCGGCTGCTGAACAAGAAGACTTGTTAAAGCAAGTTAGAGATGTTTCAGGTACGACTTTAGAAGCGTTAAAGAGAGAACTTTATAGCGAACAACCTAAAAAAGAAGAAACGCCTGTAAACGTTAACTTTACTGCAGATTATTCAGGTAGTAAGATAGAGCTTGCATCAAGATATATTTTAGCGTCGTACTTATTCAATAAGCCGTTTGCTGAAGAAACGGATATTGCTGAACTAACGATGGAAATGCCTGTTCATAAAGAAATACAAAACTATATTCTTTCTAAACAGCAAAAGGGCGAAAAAGTTAAGTTTAACGACCTTTATGAAGTTTTAGCACCAGAGTTTAACCAAGAAATTTCTAAAATTGCAGGGCTAGAAACTGAAGAAAATAAAAAGTTTGAGCAAGACGTTTATTTCTTTGACTGCATAAACACCTTGAAAAAGGAAAAGTTAAATAAGGACATTGATAGACTTACGACTTTGTTTGAAGCAGAAACGGATACAGAAAAAAGAAGATCATTTGCTAAAGAAATGGCAATATTATTGCAAGAAAAGAACAAACTAAAATAGTAGATAAGTTAGAGTAGGAGAAACAAAGATGGAAGAAATTAAAAATCAAAAATCAAAGAATGAAGATTTAAATGATAACGAATTATCAGTGGAATTATTGACAGTGGTTGGAAACACTATTGTTGAATTCAAAAAGAGTGGTAGCATCAAAATGAGTCAACTTTTTGACAGGATTGAAAAGTTTGAAACTACCCCTGCTCAACTTGAAGAAATTTATAAAATGTTCGACAATCAAGGTGTTCAAATCATCGATGAAACTGAAAGGGAAAAGGACTTATTTGACCAACTCTTAAAAGAAATCGGCATGGACGACCCTGTTAAGATGTATTTAAAGGACATCGGTAAAGTTCCACTACTTAACCCTGATGAAGAAACCGAACTTGCTAAAAGAATGATGGAAGGCGATGAAAGGGCAAAGCGTTTACTTTCAGAAGCAAACTTAAGACTTGTTGTTTCTATCGCAAAGCGTTACATGGGCCGTGGTATGCAATTCCTTGATTTAATTCAAGAAGGCAACCTAGGTCTTATGAAAGCCGTTGAAAAGTTCGATTATCAAAAGGGATTTAAGTTCTCAACATACGCTACTTGGTGGATTAGACAAGCTATTACACGTGCTATAGCAGACCAAGCAAGGACTATAAGAATACCTGTACACATGGTTGAAACTATCAATAAGTTGATTAGAATATCAAGAAGATTGCTTCAAGAGTTAGGTAGAGAACCTACCCCTGAAGAAATTGCTGAAGGTATGGGCCCTGGCTATGATGAAGCAAAGGTTAGAGAAATTCAAAAGATTGCGCAAGACCCTGTATCACTTGAAACACCTATCGGCGAAGAAGAAGATAGCCACTTGTCAGACTTTATTGAAGATGAAAAGAGTACTGCTCCAACCGATGCTGTTTCTTACACAATGCTTAAAGAACAACTCATTGGTATATTAGATACTTTAACCCCACGTGAAGAAAAGGTGTTAAGATTAAGATACGGCCTAGATGATGGAAAGCCAAGAACTTTGGAAGAAGTTGGTAAAGAATTTAACGTTACAAGAGAACGTATTCGTCAAATTGAAGCAAAAGCACTACGTAAACTACGCCACCCAAGCCGTTCAAAGAGATTAAAAGAATACATTGATAAACAATAATGACCGAAAGATTACAAATTATATTTAATGAAATACCTAACTGCAATGTGTTTGCCGATATCGGTTGCGACCATGGTTACATTGCAAATGCAATGATGAGAAGTGGTAAGGCACAAAAGGCTATAATTTCCGATATTAGTGCTAAATGCTTACTTAAAGCAGAGCAGTTGTTAGGTCAATTTATAAAAGATGGTAAAGCGCAAAGTGTAGTTTCTAACGGGTTTGAAAAGGTCGGCTATTGCGACGTTGCATTAATTGCAGGTATGGGCGGTGAAGAAATTTGCGATATAATCACTAACGCAAAAAACTTGCCCGATAAACTTGTGTTGCAACCTATGAAAAATCCTGATAAAGTTAGGGTTTTAGCAGTAAATAGTGGTTATAAAATTCAAAAAGATTACACTTTTAAGAGTAGCGGAAAGTTTTATGACCTTATGATTTTAGAAAAAGGTCAAGATTTTTTAACTGATGAAGAAATAGAGTTTGGCAGGGATAATATCAAAAACAAAGTTCAAGCTTTTAAGGAACTTTTAGCCCAAAAAATTTCAAGGTTAAACAGTTATTTAGAGTGCCAAAATTTGTCTAACGAAGATAGACAAAGTATGGTTAAAAATAAGGAAAAATTAGAAAAATATGTATAAATTACATGATTTTATGGGTGTTTTAGAACAAGTTGCACCATTATCTTATAGCCATAAAATGATACAAAGGGGCGACTACGATAATAGTGGAATTATAGTTCAAAACTCAAATGAAGTTAATAGAGTATTGTTTAGTTTGGATTTAAGTTTAGATGCTGTAAACAAGGCAATAGAACTTAATTGTGATACAATAGTTACACACCACCCAGCAATCTATATGCCAATTAAAAGTTTAGGGGTAGACCAAAGTTCAAAGCCATTACTTTTAGCAGTTAAAAATGGCATGAACGTTATTTCTATGCACTTAAATTTAGATATTGCAAGTGGTGGTATAGACCACTCTCTAGCAGTAGGGCTAGGTGCAAAGGGTATAAAGGTATTAGATTTAGTTGATGACGAGTGTGGTTATGGTAGGCTTTCTACCCTTCAAAAACAACCACTACAACACTTTGTAGACCAAGTGAAACAAACTTTTAATACTCAAAAGATTATATGCTACGGGCAAAATGAAGTGCAAAAGGTTGCATCATTTTGTGGAAGTGGTGGTAGTGTAGCCTTGTCAGTTTTAGGTGGTCAAGAAATTGATACAATAGTTACTTCTGACCTTGCCCACCATCAATTAAAAGAGATGATAGAACAAGGCAAGAACGTGGTAATTATTCCACACTACGTAAGCGAACAATTTGGGTTTAATATTTTTTACCAAACCATTTCAAAAATGGCAAACCAAAAAATAGAAAGTTTTTATTTTGTAGATAATAGATTTATGTAAAGGAGAATCGATTATGGTAAAGGCATTAAAGGAATATCAAGTTCAAGATGCAAAGTTAAGAGATATTGAAAAGGTACTAGCATCAAGCGAAGAAAGAAAAAAGGCAGTTACTGCTAAAAAATATCTTGAAAGCGTTGAAGAAAACGTAAACAAATTAGATTTCCATGCTGCAGAACTTAAAGCAAGTTACGAAAAGGCTATGGCTAGCCAATTAAAATTAAAAGAACAACAAGCAGAAATTGCAGAATCATTAGAAAAGGTTGCAGATGAAGATGAAGCAAGCTTTTTAATCAAAAAAGCTGAAGGTTTAATTGCAAAGGTTAAGGCTTTAGCTGAAGAAATGAAAAAGATTGCAGATGAAATTCAATCTGTTGTTAAAGAATATTCTTCAATTAAAAAGAACACTCAAGTTGCCCAAGCTCAATACAAGGAAAATGCTGAAAAATACAACGCGCTTAAAGCTTCATATAAGGCTGAAAAAGAAGCAGTTGAAAGCAAGCTTGAAGAATTAAAGAAGGGTGTTGATAAAGAGTTGATGGAAAGATATCTACAAAAGAGAGCTAATAAAATTTACCCTATTTTATATGAAGTAAAAGGAAATATTTGTGGCGCTTGTAGAATGGAACTTTCTATGTCTGAATTAACAAGGCTTAAAAATGGTGAAATTATTGACTGCGACCAATGTGGCAGACTTTTATATTTAGATAAAAACGACTAAAAATTAGCAGTTTTTCGCTAAAAAAGTAAAAAAATTAATAAAAAATCAACTATCACTTACCGATAATTTGTTCGGTAGGTGATTTTTGTTTTTTAAGGGGTAAAAATAAGTGAAATTTAAATATAAAATATTTAAAAAATTTGGTTGAAAGCATTGTAAAAGGTCAAGGTTTTTGGTATAATTTATGTATAACTTATTAAGGGGTGCTCTTTTGAACGGTTTAAGGAAAGAAGAACAAAAACAAAACCAAGAAAATTTAGTATTTACAAAAGAAACGTTCGGTGTTGTATTAATTTTATTTGCAACACTTTGTTTGGTGTGCTTAATTACTCGTGAAACTATTTTTGCAGGCATTGGTCTTGCTATTAACAGCTTTTTATTCGGTTGCTTTGGCTTTTTTGCTTACGCCGTTATCGTTGCATTGATTGGGCTTGGCGTAATTTTGATTAGTGGCAAATCTATTAACATGAGCGTTAAGCGTAAGGCATTAACAACTCTTGGTTTTTTATTTATTGCAATCCTTGCTCAACTTATTACTACCCCTACAAAACAAATGGCTTTTGGCGAATATCTTGCTAAATGTTATAGTCTTGGTCAAGGTGGTATTTCTACAACTAGTGCCGGTGGATTATTTGCTGGTATGGTTGCTTACGGCATAACTTCACTTCTTACAGACGTTGGTAGTTACGTTATTATGTCGCTTTTAGTTTGTGTAATAGGTTTCTTTGTTGTTAAAGACTGGCTTAACCCTACAGCTCAACGCAAAGTTACTTCTAAATTTAGAACCTCTTTCGTTAAAGATTCAGAAGATGATTTAGGTGTGGAAATTGCAGGCGAAAAAGAATACCCTGTTGCCGGTGTTGATTTTGCAGTTACCACAGGCAAGCAAAAACTTTTTGTTAATAACCCTGAAGATTTTGCATTAAAGAATAAACGTGAAATGCAAAAGGATAAAGCAAACCCTAACGGAATAAGATTAGGGTTTTCTCCAAACGGATTAGGTGTTGTTGGTACGCCTACTCCACCACAAAAAACACCTACTTACACTGATGACTATAAAAAGAAGCTTGATTATATCAAAACCCCAAAGCCTATTGATATGGATAAGTATTTTTCAAATTCATCAGTTAATAACTCATATTCAAATAATTCTAACAACTCAACAACCGTTTCAGGATACGTTAATCCAACAAAAGAAAATGAACAAAAGCTTTATTCAAACGATATCCCAATGATTGAACATGATAAGGCTGATAAGGACGTTGTTGCACCTAGCCAAGACGACAGTGCTGAAGCAAGGGCAAGAATGTTTGGCGAAAGATATTTCAATGCGCCAGAAACTGAAGCGCAATCAGTTGTGGAAACACCTTCAGTTTCGATTGAGCCTGAATATAAGGACAATACTTTTAACGTTCAAGAACAAAAACCTGAAATTAACCAAACGCAAACTTCTAGATTTTTAGATAGTTTAAGTTTTAATGTGCCGACCCCTGAAGATAAGGAAGAAGATATTCCATTTATTGAAGAAAGTTTTGAAGATGAAGTCAGTGAAGAACAACCAATAGCTAACGAATACCAAAACCAAAGTGAAAATGAATATCAAGGTGCATATAATAACGAATATCAATCGGTTGATTATAAGCTTGATAATCAACATGAAGTGCAAGAACGTGTAGAAGAAGTTGCAGAAGAACCAAAATCAAGCAGATTTTTAGATTTTGCTAAAGATATAGAAATTAAAAAGGAAGAGCAAAAAGAACAACCTGACTTAACTTCTAACCGCAGAATTAGGGAAATTTTTGATTCGCCAAAAGAAGAAAAACAAGCCCAAAATGAAGACGTTGCTTACACAAGCCGTGTTAGTGCTGACAACAACTTATCTTCAAGGCGTGGATTATTTGGTGGTTTAAACGAACAACCAAAGGTTGAAGAGAAAAAACCTGAAAAAGTTATGCCACCAATCAATCGCAAATACCATCGCCCACCGTTTGACCTTTTGGAAACTTACGCGCAACCTATTAACACAGCGCAAGAAAATCACGAAGAAAGAAAGCAAATTATCCAAAAGACTTTGGAAGAATTCCATATTAACGCAGTGCCACAAGACCACGTTCAAGGTCCATCAGTTACAAGATATGAAATCATGATGCCGGCAGGTGTTTCTGTTAAGAAAGTGCTTTCATATGATGATGACCTAAAAATGCGTTTATCAGCAAGACAAGGTGTTAGAATTGAAGCGCCTATCCCTGGTAAAAACCTAGTTGGTATTGAAGTTGCTAATAACGTTAAAGTTACCGTTGGCTTAAAAGAAGTTATGGAAGGATTAACTAATAAAAAGCCAAAAGATAACGCGCTTATGTTTGCGCTTGGTAAAGATATCGTTGGCAACTCTATAAGTGATGACCTAACTAAAGGCCCACACTATTTGATTGCAGGTGCAACAGGCTCTGGCAAGAGCGTGGCTTTACACGTTATGATTGTAAGTCTTTTAATGAGATATAGCCCTGAAGAATTAAAACTAGTTTTGGTTGACCCAAAGAGTGTTGAGTTTAGAAAGTATGAACATATTCCACACTTGCTAGTTGATGAAATTGTTACCGAACCTAAACGTGCGTTAACTTTATTACAATGGGCATACGATGAAACTAATAGAAGAAACGAAATGTTTACTGCTTGTGGTGGACATATCAGTAACATTTCAGACTACAACGAATTCATTGCAAATGATACCACGCCAAAACTACCTAGAATAGTGTTTGTGATTGATGAGCTTGCAGACCTTATGGAAGCATGCAAGAAAGATTTAGAAGCAAGAATTAGAATGATTGCTGCTAAATCTCGTTCAGCAGGTATTCATTTGGTGCTTGCAACGCAACGTCCGTCAGTTGACGTTATTACCGGTACTATTAAGGCAAACTTGCCATCAAGAATTGCATTAAAGGTTATGAACTTTGCCGACTCTCAAACAATTTTAGGGGAAGCAGGTGCTGAAAAACTTTTAGGCAACGGCGATATGCTCTATAAAAACTCATCTATGGCTGATTATGAAAGATATCAAGGCGCATACATCAGTGGTAGAGAAATTGCAAATATCGTTAGCTACATTAAGGAAAACAACAAGGCTTACTTTGATAGTGACATTATGGAATTTTTGGATAATGAAACTAAACCAAAGCAAGAAGAAAGCGCTATGGTGGGCGGTTCAAGTGATAATCAAAATGAATTTGATGAACTTTTCTTGAACGCATTGTGGACGGGTATTAATGCAGGTTCAATATCTATTTCGTTGTTGCAACGAAGATTTTCGTTAGGACACGGAAGGGCTGGTGGCATTATTGACAAGATGGAAAGATTAAACTTAATTTCTCCATACGAAGGTGCTAAAGCAAGAAAGGTATTGATGACCAAAGAAGAATTTATAGATAGATTTGGACCAAGAGATGAAGCTTACTAATATTAAAAAAACTCAAGGCAAAAAGATTGGCGTTATATCGCTAGGCTGTGATAAAAATAGAGTTGATACCGAAAAGATGCTCTCTATTTTAAGCACTGAACATACATTGACTAGCGATTACGACAATGCCAACGTAATAATTATCAATACCTGTTCCTTTTTAGAAAGTTCTAGAAAAGAAGCAATTTACGAAATTTTATCTGCTATTGAAATGAAAAAGCAAGGTTTAGAAAAAATTATCGTAACAGGTTGTTTGCCACAAAAGTTCCTAGATGACATTAAAGATGAACTTGTTGAAGTTGATGCGTTTATGGGCGTTTCTGACTACCACCAAATTTTACAAGTTATTGATAGAATTTATAATGGCGAAAGAGTTATTGAAGTTGGCGCGCCACGTGGCGAGTGTGGTGTGAATAGAGTGCTTACTACTGATGGTTATGCATATCTAAAGGTGGCTGATGGTTGTTCTAACCACTGCACCTATTGTCTTATCCCTGCTATTCGTGGCAAGTATCGTTCAGTCCCTATGGCTGATTTAATTGCTGAAGCAAAATCGCTAGGAGAGGTTAACGAACTAATTTTAGTTGCACAAGATACTGCAAAATACGGGCTAGATCTTGAACCACAAACCTCATTGGTTGCGCTTATTCGTGAACTTTGTAAACTTGAAAACGTTAAGGGTATAAGGTTAATGTACTGTTACCCAGAAAACATTACTGATGAACTTATTCACGAACTTGCAGTAAACGCTAAAATGATTAAGTACATAGATATGCCACTACAACACGCAGATGATGGTGTGCTTAAACTAATGAATAGAAAGGGTACGGGGCAAGGCTATTTAGATTTAATTGCTAAACTTAAACAAAGAGTTCCGGGTATTGCAATTCGTTCTACTTTTATTGCAGGCTTTCCAAGAGAAAGTGAAGAGGCGTTTAATAACCTTACCGACTTTTTACAAAAAGCAAAGTTGTTTAACGCAGGGTTCTTTAAGTATAGTAAGGAAGAAGGTACGGCAGCAGCAAGGCTAGATGGACAAGTTGCTGGCGCTGTTAAGACAAAGCGATACAAGAAGTTATATTCAGTGCAAAAGAAAGTCGTTAAGGAAAACAACAAGGCGCTAATTGGTAGGACTTTTAAGGTAGTTGCCGAAGGCTTTGATGCAGACCAACTTGTTTACTATGGCAGGGCTTACTTTAACGCACCCGATATTGATGGAAAAATTTACTTCTTCTCTAGTGAAGAAGTAGAATATGGAAAATTTTACGATATTAAAATTATAAAGGCAACGGGTTACGACCTGTATGGAGAAAGAGTATGAATTTACCAAACAAATTAACAATTTTAAGAATTATAATGATCCCTATTTTCGTAGCAGTGTTCTATTTGACAATGATACCTGGTAATTACATCATATCTGCAGTAATCTTTGCGCTTGCTGCGTTTACTGATTTTTTAGATGGTTACATAGCAAGAAAATACAAACTAGTTACAAACTTAGGTAAGTTTTTAGATCCTATTGCAGACAAGGTTTTAGTTTCTACTGCACTAATCATCATGCTTTTACCAATGACAGGTGAACAAGCAATTATTCCTTTCTATGGTGCAATTGGTGTTGCTATTATTTTAGCAAGAGAATTAATCGTAAGTGGCTTTAGAATTGTGGCTGCATCTAATGGTAAAGTGCTTGCCGCTGACAAGTCTGGCAAGGTTAAAACGTTCTTACAAGACGTTTGTATTTTAGTTTTATTAGTTGGTGCAGACGTTATGCCTGGCCTTTACAGTGTGGTTAACGTTATTGGTCTTGTATTATTAGGTCTTGCAACAATACTTACAATAGTTTCAGGCGCTGAATGTATTATTAAAAATAGAGAAGTGCTAAAGGATAGCGACTAATTAAAATGAAAAGTGCGTTGATATTTTTTCGCAACTTGAATATTCCGTTTGAAGGCGATTATTACCAAAAGGTAGTTAATGCTTTTGACGTGGGTGGCCATAAAGTTGATACCATTGAAGTGTTGTCTTGTACTGATGATTTAGGGTTCAAAAGAAGGTTTTTGGAACTTAAAGATATGTATGATAACGTCATCATTATCGGTGGGGATAGCGTGGAGTTTGACCTTAAAAAAATGATAGCGCAAACCTTTGATACGGTTCTTGTTGAAAATGAAAATGCAAAGAGCTTTTTAGATGCCGTTTCAAAGCAAAATGGAATAGATTACCCAGAAAGTTTTGCAAGTCTTCCTATGGAAGCAAGTGTTATACCTAACCTAAACGGTGGATATCAAGGCTTTATTATGGATAGTGATGAGTTTACTCTATCAGTATTGCCACTTGACTATAATCAAGTTAATACGATGTGCGATAAGTACGTATTGCCATATATTGAAAACAAGTTGGGTATTAAAAAATCACGCGTAACTTTAAAATATTTTGGGGATATAGAAAAATTAAAAAGCACCTTAAAAGATGCTGAAAATATAGGCGAAAAGTCATTTGTTTGGCATGTTAGCCAAACTTATGGTGACGTTAAGGTCAATTTACTTTTCGACTATGAAACTCATGAACAAACCCAAAGAGAAGTTGTAAGATATATTCTTTCTAATCTTAAGGATGGAATATATGCAGAAAGAGATATAAGCCTATCAGAAATGCTTTTTGATTTATTAAAGTTAAGAAATCTTAAAGTTTCGGTGGCTGAATCGTTTACTAGCGGTAAAGTGGTAAGCGATATTATAAAAAATTCGGGTGCATCAGCTTACGTTAACGAAGGCGTTGTAACCTATTCAAACCAAAGCAAAATCAAAAGGCTTAAGGTGAGAGAAAAGGATTTATCGACCGAAGGCGCAGTTAGTTCTGTGGTTGCTTATCAAATGGCGGCAGGGCTACTAAAAGATGGCGATTGTGATATTGCAATATCAACAACAGGCATTGCTGGGCCAAAGAGCGATGATACCGATAAGCCTGTTGGCTTATGCTATATTGCCGTGGGAATGAAGAGCGGCGTACATACTTACCGATATAGATTATCGGGCACAAGAGAGCAAATTACTGAAACAGCAAAGAACACTGCGCTGTTTTTGGCAATAAAAAAATTAAAATCATTATAAAGGAAATAAAATCATGGATGAAGCAAAAATAAAAGCACTAGATGGTGTGATGGCACAGATTGAAAAACAATATGGTAAGGGCGCGATTATGCGCTTAGGTCAAGATGCGGCTGAAAATAACGTAGAAGTTTTACCTACCGGCTGTTTATCTTTAGACCTTGCAATCGGCGTTGGTGGTCTTCCAAGGGGAAGAATTATTGAAATTTACGGACCTGAATCTTCAGGTAAAACTACAGTAGCGCTTCACGTTATTGCAGAAGCGCAAAAAGCAGGTGGCATTGCCGCTTTCGTGGATGCTGAACACGCATTAGACCCTGTATATGCAAAGGCTTTAGGTGTTAACCTTGATGAACTTTACGTTTCTCAACCAGATACTGGTGAACAAGCATTAGACATTACCGAATCACTTGTAGCAAGTGGTGCTGTGGACGTTATCGTTGTTGACTCTGTTGCAGCACTTACTCCAAAGGCTGAAATTGAAGGGGATATGGGCGATTCTCACGTAGGTTTACAAGCAAGACTTATGAGCCAAGCATTAAGAAAGCTTACTGCTAAAACAAACAAGAGCAAGGCTTGTATTATTTTCATTAACCAACTTCGTGAAAAGGTTGGCGTAATGTTTGGTAACCCTGAAGTTACTGCAGGTGGTAAGGCGCTTAAGTTCTATGCAAGTGTTAGAATTGACGTTAGAAAGGCTGATGCCTTAAAGGACAGCGAAGGTGCTTACGGTAATCACACAAAAGCTAAAATCGTTAAAAATAAGGTTGCGCCACCATTTAAAACTGCAGAATTCGACATTATTTTTGGTAAGGGTATTTCACAAGGCAGTTGCTTAATTGACCTTGGTATTCAATATAACGTTATCCAAAAGAGTGGCGCTTGGTTCTCTTATAAGGGCGATAAGATTGCTCAAGGTAGAGAAAAAGCTGTTGCATTTATGGAAAATAACCCTGATATTGCAAAAGAAGTAAAAGAACAAATTTTAACAGCTTTTTATAATAAGTAAAAAGTGCTGATTTAGTCTATAATTTTTTAAGGTTATAGTCGATTAAATTGTTATAATCATATTGACTTTTTATTCAATATGTTATAAAATAAAAGTAGTGGGTATTTATACCCAAAATAACAGGAGGGCATAGAATTATGCAAAATTTAAATTACGGCTCCCTGTTCTTGAACAGCAGTATTGATTCGACAGTGTTCGTTATCGTAATTGCAATTTTAGTAATATTAACAATAGCCATTGGTTTTATAAGTTGGAAGCTTAGTGCTGCAAATTATAAAAAGCAATATGAGAAACAAAATGGGGACATTGAAACTCAACGCAACAGAATGCTTGATGACGTTAGGGAAGAAAGCAGGGCTATAAAAAAAGAAGCTATATTAGAAGCGAAAGAACAGGAAATCAAACTTCGCAATGAATTTGAAAGGGAAGTAAAGGAAAAGAAAGTTGAACTTCAAAGAGTAGAAAACAGACTTAACCAAAAGGAAGAAACCCTTGAAAAGAAAGAAGAGAATTTGGCGAAGAGAAATGAAGAAACAACAAGACAACAAAATGCTTTAAAGGCAAAAGAACTTGAGCTCGAAAATAAGATTGAAAAACTTAACGAGCAACAAGAACAAATGGTTCACGAGTTTGAAAAGGTCGCTCAAATGACCAAGGAAGAAGCTAAACAACAACTTGTGGATGCTATTACTGATGAAGCGCGCCGTGATGCTGCAGGTATTGTTAAAAACATTGAAGCTGAAGCAAAAGAAAACGGCGAAAGAAAGGCTAAAGAAATCGTTAGCCTTGCAATTCAAAAATGTTCAACAGAACAAGCAACTGAAATTACCGTTTCTGTTGTTCCACTACCAAACGATGATATGAAAGCTAGAATTATCGGTCGTGAAGGTAGAAATATTAGAACTTTAGAAAATGCAACGGGTATTGAACTTATTATCGATGATACTCCAGAAGTAGTTATCGTTTCAGGTTTTGACCCTGTAAGACGTGAAGTTGCAAGAATTGCTTTGGAAAAACTTATTCAAGACGGCAGAATTCACCCTGCAAGAATTGAAGAAACGGTTGAAAAGGTTAAAAAGGAACTCGATGCTCAAATTAAAGAAGCTGGCGAAGCTGCTATGTTTGAATGTGGCATTTTCGGTTTACACCCAGAAATCGTTAAATTATTAGGTAGATTAAAATTCCGTACAAGTTACGGCCAAAACGTATTAAAGCACTCTATTGAAGTATCTCACTTAGCTGGTGTTATGGCTACTGAACTTGGTGTTGACGTGGCTTTAGCAAAGCGTGCTGGTCTATTACACGATTTAGGTAAGGCTGTTGACTTTGAAGTTGAAGGTACGCACATGCAAATTGGTGGCGACCTTGCTAAAAAGTATAGGGAAAACCACAACGTTATTAACGCAATCCTAGCACACCATGGTGACGTTGAACCAAAAACTATCGAAGCTATTTTAGTTCAAGCTGCAGATAGCATTTCAGGTGCAAGACCTGGTGCAAGACGTGAAACTACTACTAACTACATTAAGAGACTTCAAAAACTTGAAGAAATTTCATCTTCATTCAAGGGTATTGAAAAGTGCTATGCTATCCAAGCAGGCCGTGAAGTTCGTGTTATGGTTAAACCAGAACAAATCAACGATGCTCAAACATTGTTCCTAGCAAAAGACATTGCTAAAAAGATTGAACAAGAAATGGAATACCCAGGTCAAATTAAGGTTAACGTTATTAGAGAAATGCGTGCAACCGAATATGCAAAATAAAAATATTACTTAAAGAAAAAGGATTTGAATATTCAAATCCTTTTTTGCAAAATATATTAAAATAAACGGATTTTTGGGAGTTTTTATGCAAATCATCAATGATATATATTACGTAGGTGTTAATGATAAAAAGGTTGATTTATTTGAAGGTCAATTTATAGTGCCAAACGGTATGGCATACAACTCTTACCTTATTAAAGATGAGAAAATTGCTGTTTTAGATTCAGTAGGTTATGATTTTGGTGGGGAATGGCTTAATAAAATTGAAAAAGTACTAGATGGAAGAACGCCTGACTATATTATAATTCAACATATGGAACCCGACCATTCTCAAAATGTTACCATTTTTACTGAAAAGTATAAAGATTCAATAGTCGTGTCTTCGCAAAGGGCGTTCGATATGATGAAAAATTACTTCGGTACAGCATTTGAAGATAGAAGGTTAGTAGTTAAGGAAGGCGATGAGCTATTTTTAGGCAATCATAACCTAAAATTTATATCAGCGCCTATGGTGCATTGGCCGGAAGTTATGGTTACTTATGATGAGTTTACAAAAACACTTTTTTCGGCTGATGCTTTTGGTAAGTTTGGTGCATTAGACCTTGAAGAAGATTGGACTTGTGAAGCAAGAAGATATTACTTTGGTATTGTTGGTAAGTACGGCGTTCAAGTTCAAGCATTATTAAAAAAGTTAACTGGTATAATGGTTGATAATATATGTCCATTACACGGCCCTACATTGACTGAAAACCTTGGATATTACCTTGATTTATACAATACTTGGTCAAGTTATGGCGTAGAAAGTGATGGTGTTGTGATTGCTTATACTTCAGTTTATGGAAATACTAAAAAGGCAGTAGAACTTTTACAAACAGAACTCCAAAATAAGGGTGTAAAGGTTGTTGTCAACGATTTAGCAAGATGTGATATGCACGAAGCGGTTGAAGATGCGTTTAGGTATGGTAAAATTGTTTTAGCAACTACTACCTATAACGGCGATATTTTTCCTTTTATGAGAGAGTTTGTTCACAACTTAACTGAAAGAAATTTTTCCAACAGGTTTGTGGCTACTATTGAAAATGGTAGTTGGGCGCCACTTGCTGATAAAATTATTTGCACCATGTTAGAAAAGAGCAAGAATTTAACCTTTGCCAATAGTAAGGTTAAAATCATTTCTAGTATTAACGAACAAAATGTAGAACAAATTAAAGCGCTTGCTAACGAACTTTCTAAATAAAAAACAACAAACAAAAAGGACTTGAATTTGAACTGCACCCCAAAAAGTGCACGGATAAAAAAAGGCTAAACAGGAAGGAATTAAGATTTCTTCCTGTTTTTTAATCTTTTAGTGTTGTAAAATTCTAACCAATCTTCAACAATTGCTATGTATTCTTCTAAACTTGT